>Ga0074193_1000085_pt1 | contig 174000 bp, 147 predicted proteins | sample EPASupsiteHSE605_FD_64523 | JGI IMG/M metagenome (GOLD analysis project Ga0074193, IMG submission 64523) | Bioremediated contaminated groundwater from EPA Superfund site, New Mexico - Sample HSE6-05 | ecosystem: Environmental > Aquatic > Deep subsurface > Groundwater > Contaminated ... | reverse complement strand
CCTTTGCTAAAATCCCTTACAAGTATTTTAGCATCAGGGGGTTCCTATGAGTATTTAAAAATAAAATAAGTTTTGTAAACAATGGCGGATTATTGCTTACAAAACTTATTATACGAGGAGTGTCGTATTGTGCGTAAATTAATTTGTTTAGTAATTATCATTAATTTTCTACTAATTTGTATGCCGGGAATGTCATATTGCTATGCAAAGGATTCTAATCTTGAAATAGATTGGGACTATTTGACGCCAATTGCAAAATCCCGCGATCTTGATACGGTGTCACTACATATACTTAATAAAATTTCTGAAACAAAAAATAGGTCTGTATATAGAGGTATTACAATCACTCGGCCCCAAGGGAACATAATTCCTGAGCAACAGCCTCAGATACAAGAAAGCTCGGCAGTAGGCATCGGACCTGTGTACATGGTTCGCAATGAAAAGTATCGCTCTGGCAAGCTATCTGCAGTAGTCGATATGAGCGGTGGATTTATTGTATATAACAAAAAATTTCCGGCCGGAGGAGAATATTATAATTTTATGTGGCGGATCGGGCCTCAATTTATTTATAAATTTAATCAAAATTCTTCAGTAAGTATTGGCTATATGCTAATGCATGTTTCTAATGGCTTACATTCTCAAACACATAATCCTTCTTATAATGCCCATGGAGTTTCATTGGGTTTTGCGACAAATTTTTAAATCAATAAAAATTCTAAGTAAATTAAATATCCCCCGACTTAGCCGTACCACAAATACCTATACCATCAAACGACCTGAAGCTCTAAAATCAAGCTTCAGGTCATTATTTTTTTGCAAATTGCTACCTAATTATATACCCACTTCATTGTTCTGATACCAAATTGCTTTTCCACGCAAAACATTACCACCATCACCTTGTTTACCACCCGTGATGAACCATAAATCCCAATGCTCGCAACTAAAACCTGGTCCATATTTTCCATCGGGATAACCATTATCGATATAGTTTGGATTAAGACCATCTAGATTGTTTGCAGCCTCAGCATGAGTCATCACACGATAAATATCAACAGTTAGATCTAAAGCTTTACACAACACAGCCACTACTTGACTCATTGACTCGATCTGCACTGCGGTCGGTGGTTCTTTGCCAAGGTTACTAGTGGTAGCACCATAGCAGCAAGATAATGAAATAGCAATTGCACCTATATTCCGTTTATAAGTATGAGATTTCGTAGTAGATAAATCCTCCTTGGTCACATATATGCTACCATCAGCATCAATATTAATATGATAATCATCGCAGAGTTGACCATAATGTCCTCCTGACCAGTGTAAATATAATTTCACATCCCGGTTTATTCTTTGCGCTGCAGACCAAAGATTGGTTTTGCTCTGCAATGCCAGTTCTTTAAGTTCTTTTAAAGTGATTTGTCTAATACCATCTCTTGTAGACTGCTGCATTTTGCGAATAGTAGCCACCTCAGCATCAATAACCCAACCAATTAATGACGATGGAATCATAATATTCCATAATCCTAATATTTCATTAATTCGTTGTATCGCTCGACTTCTCTTTTCATTATTTTCGATCTCATCTATGAAATTGTCGAGTTCAAGAATAATATTGCAAATTTGCCCTTTTAACGTGCTTTCCGGTAACTTGGCGCACAACACGAATAATGCCATCGCCAGAAAATTGACTGACAAAAGTAACCCTAGTATCCAAAGAAAACTTTGGACTTCATTCTGCATTACCATATTAATGACTCCCCCCTTTTTTATCATCTACCGTTTTTTCCTACCCCTTTATATTATGTTTTGATTTGCTCTATTGTTATAAGAAAAGACTTGGCTTCAACCAAGTCCTCAGACGTAGGTAGAAGCCTTAATCGTTCTTACTTGGAATCGAGAAAGTAATATACTTTTTGATTCCGTAAAAAAGAGTCGTCGACCAATTAAGGTCAACGACTCTTAGTATACTAAATAAAAAGAACCGAAAAAGTACATCTTGGATTATCATCCCTAGAAAGAATCCGCGAACATCTCAATCATGTATTTCATCAATTCCTTGGAATTGCATATTATAATAGGTAGCATATAACCCTTGCTTTGCTAGTAACTCCTCATGATTTCCTTGCTCTTTCACTCCATGATTCTCAATGACAATAATCTCATCCGCATTACGAATCGTGCTCAATCGGTGGGCTACAATAATTGTCGTTCGGTCCTTAGATAACTGTTCTAGCGAAGCTTGGATATAACGCTCGCTCTCATTATCAAGTGCAGAAGTCGCTTCATCCAAAATTAAAATTTTAGGATCTTTTAAAAATACCCGGGCAATGGCAATGCGTTGTTTTTGACCGCCTGAAAGACGCGTCCCCCGTTCCCCCACATGACTACGATAACCATCTGGTAAACTCATAATAAATTCATGAATATAAGCATTTTTAGCCGCTTGTATAATTTCCTCGTCAGTAGCATGTGGCTTACCATAAGAGATATTTTCCCCTATACTACCTTCAAATATATATACATCCTGCTGGACAATTCCAATGGTACTACGCAAGGATTCTAATGTAACATCTCGCACATCTTGGTCATCAATCAATATAACACCACTCGTTACATCGTAAAAACGAGGCAACAAGGAGCATATCGTCGTTTTCCCACCACCAGATGGACCAACTAATGCTACCTTTTTCCCTGCGGGAATGATGATGTTTACTTGATTGAGTACCTCCGTCGTATCCGTATACTGAAAAGAGACATCTTGATAGATAATTTTCCCTTGCACCTGATGGAGCGCTACCGCCTTAGGCCTATTTATAATTTCAGGACAACTGTCGATGACTTCGATAAATCGTTTAAAACCAGAATATCCTCTCTGAAAAGATTCTGTAAAATTGATTAGTACATCCAAGGGATTGATAAAAATTCCAATATATAGCGCATATACCGCAAGATCAGTAACCTGTAAACTACCATCTGCAATGAAAATTCCACCACTTATCAGCACTGCGGTATAGAGCAAGCCCTGAAAAAAAGAATTTCCTGCATGAAAAATTCCCATCATCTGATAACTAGTCATTTTCGAATGTAAAAATTCAAGATTACTATGACCAAATTTTTCACGTTCTAACTCTTCATTTGCAAAAGACTGTACCACACGAATTCCAGATAAAGTATCTTGAACCCTAGAATTAACGCCAGCAATTTTTTTGCGATTATCCATGAACACTTCATGCATTCTTCTATTTTGGTACACACTAAAAATCACCATGAAGAGAGTCACACACAGAAGAATCAATGTCATTTTTACGTTAATAAGCATTAACAGTGCAAACGATCCCACAATTTTTAATGTAGAAATAAATATGTTTTCTGGTCCATGATGAGCTAGTTCTGAAATATCAAATAAATCAGATACTAACCTTGACATCATCTCACCCGTATTATGTTTATCATAGTAGGAAAATGAAAGACGTTGATAATGATCAAATAAATCTTGTCGCATATCACTTTCCATATAAGCGCCCATGACATGCCCCCATGAAGTGATATAATACTGACAACCGCATCGGATCATGTATACCACTACCATCCCTATCGCAATAAAAACAACAACAGGTATAGAGCCATCTAATCGATCAAGAAAAATGCCTTTCGCGAAGAAGTTTAACACTTGAGGAAAGGCAAGATCAATTACAGAAACAATCACGGCACAACACAAATCCGCGTAAAATAACCATTGATAAGGTTTATAATAAGGAAGAAACCTCTTTAAAATAGACATATACTCACCCTCACTTACAATATAAATGCCACGATTTCTTCCTATTCTTCTAGGAAAATCGTGGCGTTCTCACTTACATTTATATGCTTTTCCTATCTATATTATAGCAAAACTTACCATCCGGAACAAGTGCGACAAGAGACAGTTTTCTTATCCATCCTCTTACATCTACGACATTGATGTCAATTACCCGTTTGGCTGACACCAATCTGTATTTTAAATTCATCCCAGCCTAGGCGATCAATAGTTTGTCCAAGGCGTTCCTTGTTTTTCCCTTGTTTACGATAATACTCTAGTATCAAACGTATAAAAGGAGCGACCTGTGCAGCAGGGACCTTTTCCGCTATGACTTTGGCAATTTGTGCTTTGAGTCCCGAAATACCACCGACTGCTAGCGTATAGCCATTTGCTGTGCCGTACATGCCAATATCTTTGACAAGAGGCTCAACACAACAGTTGGGACAACCACTAACAGCGATTCGCAATTTAGCTGGTAGTTCCTGACCAAAAAATTCTTCATCTAACTCCAATCCTAAAGAGCTACTATCTTGGAGTGCACGCGGACACTGTCCTTTCCCTGGACAGAACGAAACGGAGCGTACTGCTTTGGCAATAAACGATTCTCCTTTACAACCTAGCTCAGCAATCGCTTTTTCACCATCACTTAAAGTAATACCCATGATGGTGATAGCATTGCCAACTATTTTCAGTGAACCGCCATATTGATCGGCAATATCGGCGATTTGACGCAATTGTTTTGATGTTGTTAAACCACCTGGAATGTGAGGTGTAACAGGAAATTTAATACATTTATTCAAAAAGGGGATGTTAGCTATTGGTAATGTCATCACTTATTCTCCTCATATAAACAAATTATTTTCTTGACTATTTTATATTTGATTATAAAACAATGTAGACCTGCTAGGCTGTGATATAAATCACACTCTAGCAGGTCTACATTCGGTAACAAAAGTTTGTTGTAAACTGACGCACACATATGTAAAAGATCGACATAGTCGTGGACGCGGAGAATACTAGAAGTAACCGCTACTATATCGATCTGTTACTTGTTATTATATCCAAAATATGTGACAAAAATATGACAAAAGTATGATAACTATATGAATTACTCTTTTGGCGCAACCATTATCGTTTCTGTCTTGGGTTTACTAGCAATACTTTGCGTCAAATAAGCAGACAGTAGGCCTCCTAAATTTTCATTGCCTTGCACCAAGAAGTCCGGAGTCACCTTAATATTACCTTCCGCAATTTGCTTGGCAATTTCAATGGAAACAACCCCTTCTCCGCCAATCGCCCTATTTTGCAATTCATAGGACTCAGCTGTTGCTTTACCAATAGCGAGGATTCGCTCCCCCTCTGCCTTACCGATAGCAGCAATCCCCTTAGCTTCCCCTTCTTTTTTAAGCCGAATGGCTTCCGCTTCCCCTTCTGCAAACCGAATAGCCTTCTCTTTATTTTGTGTGGCAATTTTAACACCGATTTCCGCTTCTACAAGGTTCTTCTGCTGGTCGGCTTCTGCCCGTGTTTTTTCCGTCGCAATTCGTTTTGATTCTGCCTGTTCCTGTGAATTATACATTTCCATCTGCTGCTGTGCAATAATTCGTTCCGTCTGCGTTTTCATCAATTCAGGCGGCAGATTGATCTGACAAATCAAAACGCTTACACATTCTACATGATACCGTTCTAGCTCGAAGCGTGCTCCTTCTTCAGCTTTTTTCTGTTCATTTTGTCGATCCTGCATAAAGTTCATAGCCGAAGTCGATGAGGCCTGATTTCTAAAAGAACTATCAATCATAGGATGAATGACATGGCTGATGAGATTTTCAATCGAACCGATCTTGGCAACCATATATGGTGCTTGATCGGGTCTTACTCGGATAATAACCTTTACGGATATCCCCATTACAAAACCATCTTTGGAAACTACCTTTAATGGATCAAACTTAGTATCTGTACTTTCATCCCAATCAATCGTAATATTCGTGGTATCTACTGTATATGCATGAAATGCCATGCGATTTAAATAATAAGTACCTGGTCCAACGACTTCCTGTTGAATCCCGCGAAATCCATTGGGAACTACATATCGTTCAATTCCTTGACGTAATCGTTCTTCAAGAGCCCTCTTCATTTCTGGAGAAATCTCCTCTTTGTCTGCTCCACTTTCTTCTACAGCCTCTTTGATTTGTCTAGGCTCATCTCCTACATTGGAAACAACCACTGCAACCTGCCCACGCTCAATAATAGCAACATCATCTAGTTCCACCACAAACATCATCGGATTGATGTAATAAGTCCCTGGTTTCAATACATCAAATTGCGGCCCGCGCTGACCACCGTTAGCAAGAAAACCTGATGCATCCTGAAAGTCGCTATGTCCGTCAACATGATTGGCCACAAATTCTTTTTCAGGCAGTGGTTTACCATCTCTAGCCGTAACCAAACCAACCTTATTGGATGGCACTACTGTTGCATCCTTGAGCTCTACTTTATAAAGGTCTGTATTGATCCGATAGGTTCCTGGCAAAAGAACATCAATTTGTGGTCCTCTTTGGCCACCTTTATCCAAAAAATCCTGTCCATTTTCAAATGTTGAATGACTGACAATTCGTTCTGCTAAAAGACGTCCTGACTTGATTGGTTGACCATCCATTGAAGTCACGCACCCAATCTTCCCTGCAGGTATCACGGTAACAGGCACAACCCTTACCGTAAACAAAAATGGATTGATCCGATACGTTCCCGCAGGAATAACTGGAATCTGTGGTCCCTTTTCACCACCATTAGCCAAAAATGCTGCCCCATCTTGAAAGGTATTATGCCCATCAACCGTGCGCCCAAAAATTTTGCCTGCTGGAATGGAATTCCCATCAATACTCTCGACTAAACCAATTTCATCTTCTTTAATCAAGGTAAATTGTTGTTTCTTGGTTGAATAGAGAAACGGCACTAAAAAATGCAATCCAGGTCCCAATGTTCTAGCCTGAATACCGATTTCATCTTCCTGAGCAACTACCCGCCCTTGTGGCATTGCGTTACCAAAATATTTACGTTCTAAAACCGCAATTTCATTACCATTTACAATTACAATGGTCTTTACAATAATAGCTAATACGACTAATACTCCTAGAAAAATTAATGCAAGTTTAATCATTCCTACTACATCATGCATTTTTCCCTCTCCCTTTTATCCCTTATATAAGTAACCAGAATATCATTACCTTTTGTATTTATTCTTCATCTAAATTGTTTTTCCTCCCACAAATCGCCACTTATGACAAATTGGGACAATTTATTATAAACCTGCTACAATTACTCCCTCAGAGCAAAATTAGCAGGTTTATGTAAGAAATAAAGAAATTTCATTATTTGATTCTAAAGATATTCAAAAAAACATTCACTATACTACGTTTATACTGAATCAGCCAGCTACTATTGATACACTGACAGATCATTTTTATAGATGATTCTTGAAAGCAAAATTAAAAAGGAGCGTTTACTTTGAAAAAGGCTATTATTACAACTGTTACTTTATTATCTTTAGCTAGCACTGCTTTTGCAGCAACTCCTGCAATGAATGTAGCGGCTGGCCAAACAGAACTTGGATACTCCTATAGTAATTTGCAAACGAAAACCAATGGCTTTGGTGATCTAGGAACTTTAAATGCCAATTCCTATCAACTAGCTTACGGTCTTAGCAACAAGCTGGCGATTACTGGCGATTATCTTGGTTCCAATCCAAAAGATTTCAACGTTTATACGACTAGTGGCTACCAAACGATTAGCGGTATTAAATTTAATTCAACAGCAATTGGACTTCAGTACAAATTAAATGACAATGTTGCCGTTTCAGCCGGTAGCATAAAATCTGAGATTAGTTCTTCTTATGGTTCTATTCCTTCTACTGAAGTTTTTGGTGGCATTGCGTTTACTAAAAAGCTCAGTAACAATGTGACAGGCTATGCCTCTTATCTGAAATCCACTAATGTTGAAGACGTAAAAGCGGGCCTAACGTACAACCTTGGCAGTGCTACATCTTTAGATGTAGGTTATCGTAATTATCAAAATAGTGGCGTAGGTAATGTTACGGCTAAAGGCGTAGGATTTGGTATAAACCATAAGTTCTAATCAAACAAATATTTTTTATGACTACATTCGAGAATTTCAATCTTTACAGATTCGAAATTCTCGTTTTTTTATAGACCTAATTACGCTAAATTCCCACTATTATTATAATTTTTATGTAGAAAATAAAGGAACTTTAAATAAAATTGTTGAAAATAACAATCTACGAAATATCATATGGGGGTGTCGTGGATGAGTAGTATTGAATCTCAAAAAACACAAAAATTAATCCAACAAAAAGTTGAATTTTTAGTACCTGGTATGGAATTAGCTTGTGACATCTACACGAGTGATGGAAAAACATTGGCAATCGCAAATACTATTATTAATAAGACTCTTATAAAAAATCTACAGAAATGGAACATTGACAAAGTATCTATAATTGCTGAGATAACACTTAATCCTATAACAGATCCAAAAGTTCAAAAATTCATCAACAGTTATAATCAATCCATAACAATTGTTCAAAAAACCTTTGAAGAGATTCGTCAAACTCAGGAAATTTCTATTGAAACATTTACGCACACTGCCGATGATATCGTTGATAATATATCTGCCTCCGGCAATGTTATTGACCAATTATATAATTTCCCCGAATGTGATGACTATACGTTTCGCCATAGCGTTAATGTGAGCGCAATTTCAGCCCTTATCGCTACATGGCTCAAGTTTCCGCCTGAAAGCGTTAGTGCTATTGCTTTGGCAGGCTTACTACATGATGTAGGTAAATCCCAACTACCACCAGAAATATTAAATAAATCACATCGTCTTTCCCCTAATGACTATCAATTGTACAAAACCCATACCACTCTTGGTTATGATTTAGTCAGCAAAACACCTAATATAGCACAAAGTGTGCTTTCCGGTATATTAGATCATCATGAACGAGAAGACGGCAGCGGTTATCCTAATAAATTGACCTCAGAAGATATTCATCCTTATGCAAAAATTATAGCGGTTGCCGATTTTTTTGACGAATATTTAACCATTAATTGCGATACACCTGGTGCGTTAAGCCCTTATTTAAGTTTGGATAAATTACGTCAAGACATTTACTCGATTGATGCTAAAGTTTGTATTACTTTTACTGAAAATATGATGAACTTTCTCTCTGGCAACCAAGTAGTTCTCACAAATGGTCAGCAGGGACGAGTCGTTTTTGTAAATAAAGATAAACCTTCAAAATCCATTGTCCAACAACGTAATGGCAATGTCATTAATTTGTCAGAGACAAATGATCTGTGTATTCATTATGTCCTTAGGTAGTAGGTGGTGCTGTGTCTTTTACTCCCTCTAGTTTAAGAACTGGGTTGGTTACGTTTTTTTAGCACATAATACGCAACAATAATTACACACCCGACTGCAACGATAATGCTAGCGTTATGTCCAATAAGGTTCAATTTTGTCCAGTTCTCGCCTAACAATTTAGCGACATAAATCAAGGCTATCGTCCAAGGAATTGACCCCAATAGAGTATAGAGTATAAACTTAACGAAATTTACTTTAGCAAACCCCGCTGGTAGGGAGATAAAAGTTCTAATTACCGGCAGTAGGCGACTAAAAAAAGTGGCTTTTAGACCATAGCGGTCAAACCATTTTTGAGCCAGATCTATATGGTTCTTAGATAATAAAACATATTTACCATACTTAATGATGAAATCTTTCCCACCCAAAGCACCTACCTGATATGCAACAATCGAACCAATTAACCCACCCACAACTCCGGCAATAACAGTCAGAGTAAAGTCCAATCGACCAGCATATACAAGATAACCAGCAAAACCTAGAATCAATTCACTTGGTATCGGGATACATGCGTTTTCTAACGCCATACCAATCCCAATAGCAGAATAACCCCACAGAGCAATATAATCTATAATCATGTCGAAAAAATGTTCCATCATGTTCTCCTCTCTTACCTATACTTTATAGATATTTTCTACTAAAAATTAGATTTAGATTCCTCTTACTTGTAACGTACTTACTTATTTTACAACGGTTCCCCTGTAAATGCTACCTTTCTCTGATCCATCGTCAATTCTTTAGCGTATCATACTGTACCAGCAGCATCCCATAAGAAAAAACTAAGACTTCTACCAAGTCCTCAGACACAGAATGGATAAAGCCACTAACTACCCTCACTTCAGGTAATTAGTGGCTTTGTCCATTCTGACTATAGCGTCACTCCATTTTTAAATATAGCGATTTCACGGAATCCCATTTTTTCTGACTTGGTTAAAGTTCCCGATGCCACTTCAATGACATGAATTAGCAAATCATCCGCTACCTTATCCATTGATTGTCCCTGTAATAACACACCCGCATCAAAATCCATCCAATTGGATTTGCGTTTAAAAATTTCACTATTACTGGCAATTTTACTGGTTGGTACAGCTGTCCCTAAGGGCGTCCCTCTGCCCGTCGTAAACAAGATGATTTGGCAACCAGAAGCGGCTAGAGCAGTCGCTGCCACCATATCATTACCAGGCGCGTTCAATAAGTTCAGCCCTTTCGTTTTGACGACATCGGTATATCCTAATACATCCACAACCTTGCTTCGTCCACCTTTTTGAGTGCACCCTAATGATTTTTCTTCTAAGGTTGTAATACCACCTTTTTTATTGCCTGGTGACGGGTTTTCATAGATAGGCTGATTATGATCTTCATAATACTGCTTAAAATCGTTAACAAGATGAACGATATTGTTAAAAACTTCTTCATTATTAGCACGATCCATTAGAATGGTTTCCGCGCCAAACATTTCTGGAACTTCAGTCAGTATCGACGTTCCACCATTGGCAATTAATTTATCCGAGAATTCACCAACTAATGGATTGGCAGTAATTCCTGAAAAGCCATCGGAGCCACCGCATTTTAGGCCTACAATCAATTCTGAAATCGGGCAATCCTCTCTTGCATCCGTGGCTGCCTGTTTCACTAATTCACCGATTACTTCAATACCACATACTACTTCATCTTCTACATCTTGAGCCACTAAAAATTTTACTCGGCTCTCATCGTATGATCCTAGCACTTTCTTAAATTCTTCAATATTATTATTTTCACAGCCAAGACCAAGGACTAAAACCCCAGCAGCATTCGGATGCTTCACTAAATTTGCTAGAATTTTTTGGGTATTGCTATGATCTTCTCCTAGCTGAGAACAACCATAAGGATGAGTAAATTCATAAATTCCATCGATGTTTGCAGATGACGGAAGCAATTTTTGTGCACCGCTGGCAATTAGCTGAGCAGTACGGTTTACGCAGCCCACTGTAGGAATGACCCAGATTTCATTACGCACACCAACTCTGCCATTCATTCTACGATAACCAGCAAAGGTTTTTGGTATTGACTTCACGTTACTATCTAGATTTTGAGGATGATACTGATATTCTAAAATATCTCCGAGATTGGTTTTCACATTATGAGAATGAATCCAATCGCCTACTTTAATATCTTCTGTAGCATGACCAATAGGAAATCCATATTTTATAATATTAGTTCCTGCTGGAATATCAGCCAACGCGATTTTATGTCCTTTAGGAATCATGACCTTCGGTGTTATAGAGATCGTACCAACCGCATAACTTTTGCCCATAGACAATTCCTCGATCGCTACCGCAACATTATCATGTTGACTAATTCTATTTAATATCAAAATTCCACTCCTCCATATTAAAGATATCGCTATACCAGCTCCACAACGGTCTTTTGCATGCCATTTGTAGTAATCTTGTATAAATATTCGCCAAGACAATCAACAAAACCAGCCATTTCTGTCAAATCTGTATCCCAAAGTTTAGTGTTTTTTAATACTTGCTCAGCAACATTCTTAGCCGATTGCTGACTGCCATCAAAAGTGGACCATGCGGCTACAAAGAATTCCAACGCCCATAGATCATCTTTCATAACAAACTCGCCTTGATCACGAATGGCTTGCATCGCTGTACCATCAATTTTTCCATCCTTATACACTGCAATCAACGCAGCTAAGGAAAAAACTAACTTCTTCGGCAATGTACCATTGAGTGTATGATATTCAAGAATGGATGGTAATACCCGAGCCTTAAATTTAGAGGAAGAATTTAAAAGAATACTGAGTAAATAATGCTTGATATAAGGATTTTGGAATCGCTCCACCACTGCATGAGCAAAATCAACTAGCATTTCTTTATCCAGATCAATGGAAGGGACGATTTCTTCTTGAATGATTTGTCGTACGTATTTCCCCATAACCTCATGATCCATCATTTCTCCGACTGTTTCTAAACCATACAAAAATGCTGCCGGTACAGATGCCGTATGAGCACCATTGAGAATCCGTACTTTTCTCGTTCTATGAGGAGTCATATCCTCTGTCCACACAACATTTAGACCAATTTTATGAAAAGGTAAACGTTCTGACAATTCTTTAGGCCCTTCAATAACCCATAGGTGAAATAACTCTCCTGTATCGACTAAGGAGTCTTGATATCCTAAAGATTTCGTAATTTCTTTTATTTCATCTCTTGGATACCCTGTCACAACACGATCCACTAGCGTATTCAAAAAGTGGTTAGCATCCGCTACCCAACGAGCAAATTCTTGGGGCAAATTCCAAAGTTCCACATATTGCAGAATAGCCTTTTTTAAATTATCGCCATTGCGATCAATTAGTTCACAAGGTATGATGACCATCCCTTTGCTAGGGTCTGCCTTAAAATATTGAAAGCGATGATATAAATAAGAAGTCAACTTGCCAGGATAGGAAGTAGGCGGCTCATTTTCGAATTTATCTTCTTTGTCAAATGTGATTCCCGCCTCGGTAGTATTGGAAATGACATATTCAATCAATGGATCTTCCGCACATTTCAAATAATCATCCCACTGGGTATACGGATTTAGGCAACGACTGATCGAACTAATGATTTCTTTTTCTTCAACAGGCTTGCCATCACGTAACCCTCTAAGTAGCAATGTATACAAACCATCTTGCTCATTTACCATATCTGCTAACCCTTCACGAATCGGCTGCGCGACTACCACTCGCCCATTAAACAAATTATTTTTATTTAACAAATGGATCATCCAATCGGCAAAGGCCCGCAAAAAATTACCTTCCCCAAATTGAATGACTCTTTCTGGTACATGATCTGGATATGTCTCTACAGTTAGATCCGCGGGAAATGGAAAATCACTATTTACTAAAGAACGGTTTAACTTCTGCATTATAATCCTCCTCAAATGACTTTGATCATTTTTTATAAACCACGAGCGATGCGAACTTTTTCAATAAATTGTCTCGCGATATTCTCAATTGCTCCAAAATCACCAGTTTTAGCTCCACCTGTCAGATTTCCACCGACACCAACTGCTACACATCCTGCCTTAATCCAAGCTCCTACATTATCTAAATCCACGCCACCGGTTGGCATTAGAGGCGCTTGTGGTAAAGGACCTTTAATGGCTTTAATGAAAGAAGATCCCAAAGCATCTCCCGGGAATATTTTTACAATATCAGCACCAGCTTCCATAGCAGCAATAACGCCATCAATCGTCATAGCACCAGCCATAATCGGAATTTGGTAGCGATTACATAATTTCACCGTTTCAATATTCAATGATGGACTTACAATATACTGAGCTCCTGCCAAAATTGCAATCCGAGCTGTTTCAGGATCCAAAACGGTTCCCGCACCAATAATCATTTCCTCAGATGAATAGACTTTTCGTAAATCCTCAATTACTTTTGCCGCACCAGGAATGGTAAAGGTAATTTCAATAGCAGCAATTCCGCCTTTCATACAAGCATCAGTTATCTTAATAGCCTGCTCAGAGCTTTCAGCTCGCACAACAGCAACTACCCCAGATTTCATAATCTTTTGTAATACATTCAGTTTAGGTATCAACAAAAACAACCCCCTTTATGTTTATCCGTTTATTTCTATTTTATTGACTATGCCTTTGGCTGCTGAGCAAGGTAATCATCAAGCTGTTTTCGTGTTGGATAGCCATTATAATCTCCTCTAGACATGACCGCCAGCGAACCAATTGCATTTCCTCGCTTAACCGACTGTCCAATCGATAAACCTTCTAAAATGCCAGATACGATTCCCACAGCAAATCCATCACCAGCACCTACCGTATCAACTACTTTAGAGACTTTATAACCTTTTTCATATCCTTGTGTTATCGAACCATCTTCTTCGCGAATGGAATAATAGGCACCATCTGCACCATTTTTCATAATGACAAATTTATTACCTTGCTCATGAAAGAATGTAGAAACACTTTTCCAATCCGTTGTGCCAACTAACAACTGTGCTTCATGAAGTCCTGGTAATATTAAATCCGATAAAGAAGCTACTTTGAGCAATGTCTCTTTTGCTTCTTCTTCGGTCCATAACTGTAAACGAATATTAGGATCAAAGGTAATCATCATGCCACGTTTTTTAGCAATTTCGATTGCCGCAAACATTGTTTCTTTCGTCGCTTTACTCAATGCTGGTAAAATTCCAGTGATATGCAGTACCCGGGCGTGATCAAAATAACTTTCCTGCAACATCTCCACGCTGAAATGGCTAGCAGCAGAACCTTTTCGATAGTAACAAACCTTCGGATCTCCTGCAGCATTTTGATCTTTTATCAGCAGTCCAGTAGGATATTCTGGTAATGTAGTGACGGCAGAAGTATCTACCCCTTCACCAGAAATGGTATTACATACATACTTTCCAAAAGCATCACCGCCGATGGCACTTACCCAACCAACTTGATGCTCTAAACGTGCTAAACCAATCGCAACATTTGACTCGGCACCAGCAAGATGACGAGAAAAACTTGTTACCAATTCTAGTGAATCGCCTTGTTCGGCAATTAACATGACCATGCTTTCTCCAATTGTTATTACTTCAGGCATTAATTAATTCAATACCTCCTGTACTTATCTTAATTAATTTAATTAATTATATTTTTGTATCTATTGGATGACTTTTATAAACTTCCTGCTAACTAAAACATCTAAAAAAATAAAATGGGATGAGCGAGCATAATGCTCGCCCTCTCCCATTTTCAGTTACTTAACCGCTTGAATTTGAGCAACTACATCTTTATATTCAGGATATTTTTCATACATAGGAGCTACGGCTTGCCGGAAAGACTCTTTATCAGGTTTGGAAATGACTACACCTTTATCGGCTAATTCTTTTAGAGATTTCGCAGTAAACTCAGCCCATAATTTCTTTTCATATACGGAAGAATCCGCAGCAGCTTGCGCTACAATTTTTTGATCTTCTGGACTTAAGCTATCCCAGACTTTCTTACTCATAATAATGGCTTCAGGAACCATAGAGTGTTCATCTAAGGAATAAAACTTACAAACCTCATAATGTTTAGTCGTCCAAAAACTAGGTGGATTATTTTCTGCGCCATCAATAATACCAGTTTGAAGGCCACTGTATACTTCGCCAAAGCCCATAGGAGTTGCCGAGGCGCCTAATGAATTGATTAGATCAACAAAAATTTTACTTTGTTGTACACGGATTTTTTGCCCCTTGCCATCTTCTGCAGTATTGATTGCTTTACCCTTAGTATAGAAACTACGAGCTCCAGAATCATAATACCCAAGACCTATAAGATTATTACTTTCTAATGCTTTTAGTAGTTCCTTGCCTACAGAACCATCTAGTACTTTCCAAAAATGTTCGGAATCACGGAATAAGAATGGCATTGAGAATACACCCATTTTAGGAACAAAGCTAACCAATGGCGAAGTACTTACACGGCTGATCGCAATGGTTCCCATCTGTGTCATTTCAATGGATTCTTTCTCGCCACCTAGTTGGGCACCAGCATACACCTGCATTTTTATACGACCTTGGGTTCTTTCATCTAGTAATTTAGCCATCTCTTTTAGAGCCATAGTTGTCGGATAATCTTCTGGCTGAATATCAGCAGCTTTTAACACGATTTGTTTTTTGTCTGTTGCAGGTCCCTTAGCACCTGAAGAGCCACAACCGGCCAAAAGTGCTGTTCCCATAAACAAGCCTAACACACATGATGCAATCCACTTTCTTTTTCTCATAACTAAATCCTCCCATAATTTGTGATCAATCCCCAAGAACTATATCTCCCCTCCTTCAATCACTCTTCCATTAGGGCATAAGCATTTTGGGCAATGTCATTGTAACTGCTGGAACATAAGTGACCAGCAAGAGAACAACCACTAAAACAGGAATAAATAATAATATCGCCTTTACTGTACTTTCTAAAGTACATTTTGCAATCGCACAACCAACAAATAAAGCCGTTCCCACTGGTGGATGCACTAAGCCAATGGATAAGTTAAGTAATAGCATAATACCAAAGTGGACTGGGTCCATACCAATGCCCATCGCGATCGGCAAGAATATCGGAGTAAGTATCAATATCGAAGCTGCCATATCCATAAAAAAGCCAACAATTAGGATGAAAACATTTACAATCATCAATACATATAATGGATCTTTCGTCAGTGCTGAAATTCCAGCCGCAATATTTTGCGGGATATGCTCATACGCCATAATCCAGCCAAAGGCTGACGAAGTCGCTACTAAGAAAAACACCATACCACACGTAATCGCTACTTTTTTTAAAATTTCAGGAAGCTGAGATAGTTTTAACTCTTTGTAATGAAATACCGTTAACACCAGAGCATACAAACAAGCAATTGCCCCTGACTCTGTGGCGGTAAAGATTCCGCTAATAATACCACCAACAATAATGACTGCTGCCATTAAACTTAAAAATCCATTCTGCAGAGCCTTCCAACTTTCGGCAAAAGTTTTAGACGGTTCTTTTTGGTAACCACGTGACAAAGCTAAGAAATAACTAACAGTCATCATACCAATACCAATCAGCAAGCCAGGTACATAACCAGCCAGAAACATAGCACCGATTGACACGGTACCACCCGCTGCCACAGCATAAAGAATCGCATTATGACTAGGTGGTAGAATAATGCCAGTAGTGGAAGCACAAACCGTCACGGCTACAGCAAAATCTTTGCCATACCCCTTTTTCTCCATCATTGGAATGAGTACTGGTCCAATCGAAGCCACATCAGCGACGGAAGACCCTGTCGTTCCACCAAAAAACATACTTCCAACAATATTGATCATGGCCAATCCACCACGCAAACGACCCACAAGAATACTAGCAAAATCCAGAATTCGTTTCGCAATACCACCTTCTGCCATAATATGACCAGCCAATATGAAAAAAGGAATGGTCATTAGCGGAAAGGAATCTAAAGAGGCAACCATGCGTTGGGCCAGAGGAGTTAAAGGAATACTAGAATATAGACACGTAATCATTGAGGAAATCCCTAAACTAAACGCAATAGGTACGCGAATAATCATTAAAAAAAGGAAACTACCAAGTAATAGCCACGCTCCAAAATCCATCCTATATCGCCCTGCCTTTCTTTATTTCTTTTACAAGTGCTTCTATTATGAATAGAACCATTAATACTGCACTCACTGGTAAGGCTAGGTAAACATAACCAACCGGCAATCCGATAGCAGGGGATTTCTGGCTCATGGTCAGTTCTACCATATTGATGCCTTCATAGACTAACACGCTACTATAAATCAACATCAAAACATAATTAAACAATCGGAAACCTTTTTGTACCATCTTTGGCATTTTATCAGCAAAATACTCTAGGGCCATATGAGAGTGCCTACGCACACCAATTGCAATTCCAAGAATACCAAACCAGATCATTAGATAGACGGCAAGTTCTTCTGACCATGGCGGAGTATAGTGCAGTACATATCTTTCAAAAACCTGATACGTAACTAAACCAATCATTAAGATCGTCAACGTTACCATGATAAATTCTGCAAACTTAGCTAGATAATCCATGATGCTTAGCGACGATGCATGATCTTCCCTGTTAGTCATAAAATCATCCTTCCTTTTATAATTCATTCCAAATTTTCAATTAATATAGTTAATTAATTTAATTAACTATATTAATTGAATACATTCTTGTTATATTACAAAATTCCTTCTTTTCTGAAAACTTTTTTTATTACATTGATTATTTAGTCCGTGACATCCAAAGTATCTTCAAACATAGTGGAATCTGATGATTTCAATAGATTCTTAAGAGCTAATGCACATGCACCAACTACACCCGAATCTTCACCTAATGTTGATATATTGATCGTAGTTGCTTCCCCAACCTCAGGAAAAACATGAGAACTAATCGTTTCGCGAAATTCCTCAATAAAAATTTCGGCGGCAGCAGCCAGTTTACCACCAATGAAAACTTCATCCGGATTAAATAGATTAATGAGATTTGCGGTTGCCAATGCTACATACTTGCCTGCCTGCCGCAAAATCTCTCGTGCATAAGATTGTTCCAATAGAGCAATTTCGATAATGTCATTGATACTGATCTTATTGTACATTTCAAAACGTTTTCTGAGCGCATCTTCTCCATTGATATAAGGTAGCTCCTCATGAACTTTTCTGACCAATGCAGGAATCCCACAGATGGCCTCAAGACACCCACGATTTCCACAATTACACAACGGTCCCTGTTCAATCATCACAGTATGACCAATTTGTCCAGCAAATCCCCGAGAACCTTGGATGATACAATCCTCTAGCATAATACCTGCACTAATTCCTTCTCCCATATTGATATATATTAAATTTTCACAACACGTCCCCCCTCCAAACCATTTTTCTCCCATTGTCGCTACTTTAGGATTATTTTCAATAAATACTGGTATACCTAATCTTTTTTCTAAAGCATCCTTCAATAGAATATTCGTCCATTTTTTCCCTAAATTCACCGATCTCTTAATGATGCCTTCATTTACCTTGATGAGACCAGGAAATGCAATGGCTACACCTAAAAACTTCTTGTTTTTCTGTTCTTCACTGAAAATAATATCTTCTACTGCCGCAACCAATTTGTCTATCGCTACACTAGGATCACTCATATCTACATTGATACGAGTGATATAATGGGGATAGTTCTTTAAATCAGCAATTGCAATCGCGATTTCTTGGCTAGTCACTTCAATTCCGATTACATAACCAGCTCTACAATTGAATTTTAATTCAACAGGTCTACGCCCGCCTTGCGATTCTCCTAGGCCAACTTCAGTAACAAAGCCCATCATAATTAACTCACGAATAATACCCGTAATGGCCGCCGGAGTAAGGCCCGTTAACTCCGCTATTTGCTGGCGAGAAATAAATTCATTGTCTCTAATGATATTCACAATCGTCATTCGATTTAACTTCTTCAAATATTTACTGTTACCAGAGCTTTTCATCTTGACTGATTCCTCCAAAATTTCACACTTGAAATTACCTACTAGTACAAAACAAATTTTCCTTATAGAGATAGCCTACGTCATGATTGCAGGAATTAGCAACTCAGATGATGTCTTACACTCCGTGAATCTATTGCAAATTTCATTTCACAATATAGCATTGCTTTTATCTGATTATTCGCACTTCCATTATATTGCAAAGATTCCGCTTTGTAAATACACTTTTTTAAATTAATTAATTATCTTTTATGTTTCAATAAAAAGAGTCTAAAACCATACGAATACGGTTTTAGACTCTTTTTACAATGCCATTTATACTCTAGGCTATTTATTTATATATCCTTAAATATATTGGATTCTGGCGATTTTAATAATTTTTTGAGAGCAAGAGCACATGCTCCAATTACCCCCGAATCGATACCCAATTGGGAAATAATGACCGGCGTTGCTTCTCCTACCTCGGAAAAAGTATGTGTACTAATCACATCTCGAAATTCGTCTAGAAAAAGTTCTGCGGCAATCGACATTTTTCCACCAATAAAAACAGCATCTGGGTTATAAAAATTAATCATATGAGAAATTGCCACCCCTACATATCGGCTAGTTTGTCGCAAAACCTCTCTTGCATATGAATCTTCTTGTAGTGCAATTTCTAAAATATCACCAATGTGTATTTCGCCATTCACGGCGAAACGTTGTTGAAGAGCATCTTCAGGAACCAGAAAGGGTAACTCCGCATTTACCTTCCGCAAAATAGCCGGAATACCACATATCGTTTCCAAACAGCCACGATTCCCACAATTACATAACGATCCTTGTTCCAGCATAACAGTATGTCCAATCTGTCCAGCATACCCTTGGGAACCTTGTACAATACGTTCCCCCATAATGATCCCCGCACTAACGCCTTCACCCATATTGATATAAATTAAATTTTCGCAACGAGTCCCGCCACCAAACCATTTTTCCCCTAAAGCTGCGACTTTCGAGTTGGTTTCAATAAAAACAGGCATATTAAACTCCTGCCTCAAAACAGCTTCTAATGGAAAGTCATTCCATTGTTTGCCTAAATTTACGGCTCTCTTCACTGTACCATCCACATTAAGCATTCCTGGAAAAGCAATGGCTATACCTAAAAAATTTTTAACCTGATGATCCTCATGCAAAATCACTTGTTTGATTGCGTTACTTAATTCCCTAACCGCAATATCAGGATTTTTCATATCAATCTGTACACGTTGTATATTAGTAGGAATATTTTGCAAGTCCGTAAAAGCAATTGTTACTTCTTGACTCGTAATTTCAATTCCAATTACATAGCCCGCTAGGCAATTAAATTGCAAATTCACTGGTCGTCTTCCACCTTGCGACTCCCCTAACCCAACTTCTTTTACAAAACCAGTATCAATGAGTTCACGAATAATACCGGTAATAGCTGGTGGGGTAAGTCCCGTTGCTTCTGCTAATTGCTGACGTGAAATCAGTTCATTGTCTTTAATCATATTTATGATGGTCATACGATTTAACTTCTTTACATATTTACTATTGGCAGGACTTCTCATATTTTCTTTCCCTCAATTTTTTCACTATATTTATGATCCATAGTATCGTTCTAATCAATCGCTACTTCAATTGTACGATGCCTAGAACGATTCGTCAAAATAATTTAATGGAATATCACGTAAAAGTCATTTGTCGTATCGTTTAATTAATTTATTTAATTAAGTAACGAAAAAAACAAGGAAATTACATGACAATATAGAATATACAAATTATTAGCAAAAAAATTATAACGGAGGCAAAAGAATGAAACCTTTTATGGATGATTTGTTTTTATTGACTAACAAAACGGCAGAAAGGCTTTACCATGATTATGCTAAAGATATGCCCATTTTTGATTACCATTGTCATCTAAATCCTAAAGAAATTAGAGATAATAAAAGCTATCGAAATATTACTGAAGTATGGCTTGGTGGTGATCATTACAAATGGAGAGCAATGCGCAGCAATGGTATTGATGAAAAATTCATTACCGGAGATGCACCCGATAAAGATAAATTTATGAAATGGGCTGAAACAATGCCACATTGTATTGGCAACCCGTTGTATCATTGGACCCACTTAGAACTAAAAAGATTTTTTGGTATCAATGAATTGCTTTCACCGAAAACGGCTGAATATATCTGGGAAACATGCAATTCCTTGCTCGAAAAACATGAATTTACCGCGCGAGAACTTATCAAACGCTCAAATGTAAAACTGATTTGCACTACTGATGATCCTGTGGATTCCCTTGAAGATCATATTGCACTTGCTAAGGATGAAACTTTCGATGTAAAAATACTGCCAGCATTTAGACCGGATAAGAGTTTCAACATCGATAAAGCAGGCTTTGCCCAGTGGATTGAAAAGCTTAGTAACGTTGTGGGACATGATGTTAACACTTTTCCTACTCTAAAAAATGCTTTGCAGCAACGTTTGGATTTTTTCCATGAAGTTGGTTGCCGAGTTTCCGATCATGCCTTAGATCCGATTGTCTTTGAAGAAAGTAGTGAAGAAGAAACCACTGCTATTTTGCAAAAAGCATTAAGAAAAGAGCCTCTTACTGAACTAGAAATAAAGAAATATAAAACACAGGTTATGGTATTTCTCGGAAAACAATATGCACGTTTGAATTGGACTATGCAAATTCATATCGGTACCATCAGAAATAACAGTACTAGAATGATGAGACTGCTCGGCCCCGATACCGGATTTGATGCAACTGCAGATTATACTTTTGCAGAGGCTCTTGCAAAATTTCTTGATAAACTAGATGATACAAATGAATTGCCAAAGACAATATTATATTGCTTGAATCCGCGCGATAATGATGTCTTAGGTACAATCATCGGCTGCTTCCAAGGTGGAGGAATCCCAGGTAAAATTCAAGTGGGGTCCGGCTGGTGGTTTAACGATCAAAAAGATGGTATGACAAAACAACTTGTTTCATTAGCAAATCTCGGACTTTTAAGTAGATTTGTCGGTATGCTGACGGATTCAAGAAGCTTTCTTTCCTACACTAGACATGAATATTTCCGGCGTATTCTCTGTAACCTGATTGGCGAGTGGGTAGAATCCGGCGAAGCACCTAATGATTTTGAACTTCTCGGCTCAATGGTGCAGAATATATGCTTTCATAATGCAAAAGAATATTTTGGTATCGAGATCTAACAAATTGCGACGATCTCTTTTTAAGAATGATCTTGTCTAGAGCATGCTACTTGCCTGATGATAGGTAAATAGCATGTTCTATTTCTATATAAATCTACATTTAAATAGTGTAAACGGTCTGTATTTTGTAAATTCACCTGTCAATACGATCCTCTCCACAGCTCACTATCCTACATTGAGAACTTCTATTCCTAATTTAGAATTTTTTTCAATCCCTTTAATTATATGATCTATACGGGCAAATATCCTTTTTGATAGTTCTTCAGCTTGTAAATATAGTGTATTCGCTTGTGTTGAATCCTTAGTACTAATTTTACTAATGATCTTTTCCCCCATACTATGTAGCTCATGATGTACTTCATCAATAGCCGCCCATTCTTTGATGATATCTGGATGAGTTATATTAAGTGAATGATAAAAATGTCCAAATGCGCATCTTTTAGAGTTGGTTTGTATAGGGTAACTCTTCATTTCAACTACTATTCGGTTTAGATTTTTCATCCAATTACCATGTGCTTCTTTTGCCTTCAGAAGATTTTTGATTAACTCCTCATTTGTAATGGCATGTATTCCACCATTTAATGCCGAAAACATTTCTCGAACAATATCACTAAGTTCTTCATCAATCTTTGATATTTGTTTTGCATTTTCAGCACTCTGAGAAGCATCGTCATTTATAATCTGTGTCATATTAAGTAACTTTTCTGCATCTTGGGCTGATACATCCATTGCTTGATTGACTTGCTTTGATGTTGCTTTGATATCTGTCATTGCTTTTGATATTGTATTTATATCTTTTACTGTATCTCTTAGCATGGATACATTACCTTTTATTGTGCCAGATATAATATCAAGCTTTTCATTCATAGTAGTAGTAGATTTCATTGTATTGGTCATACTCTCCCTACCACCATTGGCCGCTTGATGTATGTTATTTACAAAAATCCTCATATCATCTAAATTACTTTTCGTACTATCTGCTAATTTCCTAATTTCATCAGCTACAACAGCAAACCCTTTGCCAAATTCACCTGCCCGAGCAGCTTCAATCGAAGCATTAAGGGCTAATAAATTGGTCTGTTCTGCTATTGCTTGAACTCCATTGACTATTTCATTTACTTTAGTAGCCATGTCGACTAACTGCTCTATTTGTTCACTCATTGTAGTTGTATCTTTTACAACATCTTCTTTTAGCGTATTTACTTCATTTAACTGTAATATACTTTCATCATTCTTTTGAATTAAAGCTTCCGAGGATTTGGATAATTCATTCATCGTATCAGAAGTATGACTGATTGTCTCATTCACATCATTCATACTTGCAGTAATCTCCTCTACGACAGAAAGATTAGATTCACTTAAAACCGACATTTCTTGTGCAAAGTCAATCATTTTACAGGCAGAGTGTGTCATTTTAACATCAAATTCACTTAAAGAAGATATCGTACTTAGCATATGTTTAGAATTTATAGACATCTTCTCCTCACTTGTAAAAAGCTTATCAAAATGTTTGAGCAATGTTTTGTGAATGGGATACTCAACCTCAAGATGATCACTTACTCTCCCTTTAAGTCGATCCTCAATATTTTTTATTATACAGAGTGCTTCACTACAAGGTGCTTTTTTAAATAAATTCATGACTGTTTCACTCCCCAATTCATAGCTTCTAACTCTCGTTGTGATACCAATTTCATTGTTATCTTGAAAAATTCGTTGTCTTATCTTTGCTACAAAAAAAATGAATTAAAAATTACATTCTCTTTTTGTTACTATTCCTACTAAAATATTAAATCCCTGCTAAATCCATATAAAATCTGATAAGAATCGTCATTTTATTTTTAAAACCACTTCTTACTCCTTTCGGACTTACCAATACGGCAAAAAAGCCACAAATTTTGTGGCTTGGTAAGTATTCCGAATTTAGATGGTAGAGGTGACTAACTGCTTTATTTCTTTTACTATTTAGTTCCTTGATACGCAAAAAACCCGCAACTCACGGGTTTTAATCATTTCACCTTATATTTTTATGTCTAGGGCAATTTCATCACAGTTCGGAAATTTAGTACAATTGATACACTCTTTCCATACTTTATGGGGCAATTGGTCTTTTGATAATTCACTAAAACCTTGTTTCATAAAAAAACCTGGCTGATAGGTCAATGTAAATATATTTTTTATTTCTAGACTTTTTGCTTCTTCAATGAGTGCCTTCACAATACTACTGCCTATGCCTGATTTCGTGACATGAGGTGCAATTGCCATTGCTCTGATTTCCGCCAGTGCATCCCAGACTAAATGCAATGCTCCCATACCAACGATCTCGCCATTATCTTCTGCCAAAATAAAATCTCGCAAACATTCATATAATACATTGCGCGAACGCCCTAACATTAAACCCTGATCAGCATAATCGTTAATTAATTTGTACATGGCTTCTACATCTTTAAATGTAGCCTTACGATAAATCATCTCAAGCCCCCCTCAATGTATCATTATATAATAATAAAAATGCTTGCACAATAAAATCACCGAAAATATCCGACTGATAAGACTATCGGGATCCCACAAAGCCACGCAAAACAAAACAGCCACGACTTTCGTGGCTGTTTGAACAATGCAAATTACATTTATCAGAAATGATCATTGACATTAGACGATTTCTTTCTACATCATCTTATCCTACTTTTCTAAGATACTATTGCGATAACCATATACAAAGTAGATGACCAAACCAACGGCAAGCCAGACCGAATAACGAATCCATGTCTGAATTGGCAGGCTATACATCAGATAAGCACAACAGATAATCGCTGCTGGAGCAACAAAGTTGACCGCTGGGCAACGGAATGGACGATGCAAATTAGGTGATGTCTTCCGTAATACCAGTACGCCTACAGCAGTTGCAAAAAAGGCAAAAAGAGTACCAATATTAACAAGTTCAGCTAATACATCAACCGGAGTTAGCCCTGCAATCACCGAAACAATAATTCCTGAGATGATGGTAATAATATGCGGCGTTCCGTATTTAGGATGGATTTTACAGATGCTAGCGGGAATCAATCCATCTCTAGACATCGCAAAAAAGATGCGAGACTGCCCATACATAACTGCCAATAATACAGTAGTTAGACCAGCGATAGCACCAGTACCAACCAAAGCAGACCCCATATTATAACCAATTTGTCGTAATGCAAACGCTACTGGTTCAGCATTATTTAATTCTTGATAAGGTATTACTCCCGTAAGTACAGCTGCAACCGATATATATAGAACAGCACAAATAGCTAGAGAACCGATGATACCAATAGGTAAATCACGATTGGGATTTTTGCACTCCTCGGCAGCAGTTGCGACACAGTCGAAACCTATATAGGCTAAAAACATGGTAGCAGCCCCAGTCATTACCCCAGAAAAACCAAAAGGCAGAAATGGCGACCAGTTAGTAGCATTGACTTTTGGCCCAGCCAAAAATAAGAAAATAAATACGGCTAATAACTTGATAGCGACTAAAATTTTATTCATATTCGCGCTTTCTTTTGTACCACGCACCAGTAATATCGTAAGGAATAACAATATTAGTATTGCTGGTACGTTAACAATCCCACCATCAGCAGCAACAGCGGTAAACGCCCTAGAGAGTTCAATACCAGCTGATTTGAAAAGTCCAGTCATATAGGCTGACCAACCAGCAGCTACCAAACTAGCAGCAAGAGAGTATTCGAGTATTAGACTCCACCCAACAATCCATGCCATCAATTCACCCATTGTGGTATAAGAGTAAGTATAAGCACTTCCTGCAAAAGGTATCGTAGAAGCCATCTCAGAATAGCACAATGCACAAAAGACACAAGCAATCGCAGATAGCAACAGAGAAACCACAATGCCAGGACCAGCATACTTTGCAGCTACAACGCCTGTGAATACAAAAATCCCAGTACCCATGATACATCCGACTCCTAGGAGAATCATGTCCAAAGCTCCCATATTTTTTGCGAGCTTTTCCTTCTTAGCATCTCCTGTAAAGGAGGAAAGGCTTTTCGTTCGAAATAAATTCATTATATTCCCTTCTTTTGATAATAATATACGAAAATTACGGCAATATCTAAAAAAGGGATTTTCATCACGGGATGACGTATTCCATTTACACGATAGACCGTTTATACGCATATCAATATACCACATAGAAAAGACAAATTCAAATATTTATGCCCTAAAGTTGAAAATTTCCAAAAAAAGTAGTAAAAAAACAGTACTTCGATAAGATTGATGAACTAAAATATTCCATTTATTTCTGTACTGGAATTACGATTCCTTCTTGTTGATAGCGGGCATAAATTCGCTTGATAAATTCGTGACGGATCAGGTGCTGATCGGTGACACTTTGTACGCGTAGTATCACATTGAATTTAATACTGTACTCCCCGAAGCTGCCATACCGGATAAACGGTTCAAAGCTTTTGACGCCGCCCTCGATGTCTAAAATAATTTCTTTCGCAACCTCAGTAGTAACTTTTTCCACATGTTCTAAATCACTTCCGTAACTAACGCCTATAGGAATGGAAATGGAACATTCCGCAAACGGTTGTGCATAATTGGTCAGGACAGAGGATGCAATTTTTTGATTGGGTACAACCGTCATATTCTCAGTGGGAGTTTTGATTGTAGTATTCCGCCAGTTCATGTCGACTACATGTCCCTCTTCACCAGTTGACAGTTTAACAAAATCGCCCATCTTGACTTGCTTGGACACTAGAATATTGATACCCGAAAACAAATTGGCTAATGTATCCTGTAACGCCAAAGCAGTAGCCAAGCCACCGACCCCCAAAGCTGTGATCAACGGCGAAATGGAAACGCCAAAAGATTCAAGCAAAACCAATATGCCAATCGTATAAACCGTCACATCAATTGTTGTAGCTAAGATCGAAGTAGAAGCAAAGTGTTTGGATGATTTCCCAAGTCTATGCTTTAGATAGCCCGATCCCAAATGAGCGACCATCAGGGTTAGAGAAAGAATGACAATGGAGTGAAACAATTGTTGGAGAAAAAGTAGTGGCCTCGGTGGAATGGTCAATATTTCCATAACAGCATAGAGTCCAATGAGTATACCCAACAAAGTAGGTATGCCCCTAAATACTTGCTGTAGCAAGGAGTAAGAGATTCTTGTTTTCCTGGCAATTAATTTAAGAAGCTTAGAAAATACCCATCGGAGTACAAAAATACCTAGTGCTAAACTAATCAGATAAACTGCCAAATGTATTTTAAAGCCGCCGTTTATAATTCGGTCTGCTATTTCAGTAAAAATTTCAATCATTGTATCCCCCTATAGTATAGAAAAATTCATTGTATATCATACATACTATTTCGTTAACTATTCCTTCTTTCCCTGCCATTGTATGTTCGCATTATCCTGGAAAATTCTACAGGAGATGCTTCGACTAGAATTAGAAAGGACAGATTGAAATTTTTTCAATCTGTCCTTTCTGAAGATTACTTCACTACACATTGTTATTTATCTTTTCCAACTCTAATAACGCACTTTTCATCTGAAGTCCCCCGGCATACCCGACAAGCGAGCCGTTTGCACCGATTACTCTGTGACAAGGCACGACAATTGCAATTGGGTTTTTGTTATTTGCCATACCCACTGCCCGACATGCCTTTGGATTATCAATTGCAATTGCGATATCCTTATAGCTTCTTGTTTGTCCATATGGAATATCACACAATGCCTGCCAGACCTTTTTTTGAAAATCAGTTCCCTGCATTTCAATCGGAAAAGCAAATGTTTTTCGTTTGCCCAAAAAGTATTCCATCAACTGGGAAAAAGCTGAGTCACTTAATTTTGATGGCACGCCTGCATCCACATCTTCTTCCATGCCTACAAGCTGTAATACTGTGATAGCCTGATCAGTAAAACCAATTTTGATTTTTCCAAAAGGCGAGTCATAGATTGCATATCCCATATGAAGTGCCTCCCTGCTTAATGGATGATCTTTTCGATACCTTTTCTTTAATATAACTTACCTTCATAAAAAAACATTTTTCCTGGATTCATAATCCCCGCTGGATCGACAACCTGCTTAATATCTTGTCCCAGCTTATAGCCAATTTCTCCTGCTTCTGCCTTTAGAAAAGGCGCTTTCCCAACACCGATGCCATGCTCACCACTTAGTGTTCCTCCTAGTTCAAGGGTAATAAAGTGCAGCTCATCGAGTGCTTGTTCCGCTCGCTGAGTTTGCTCTGTATTGCGTCGATCAAACAGAATGGTAGGATGCATATTCCCATCACCGGCATGTCCACAAATTAAAATTGGTATATTATACTTATCCTGAAGCATTAATACGCGCTTGACCAATTCAGGCACAAGACTGCGTGGTACAGTGGCATCTTCTGCAAACTTACTGGGTGCGATTCGCCCAAACGCTGCACCGATGGCCCTACGGGCTCGCCACAAATCCTCTGTTTCTTCAGCCGTCTGGGCAATCTTAACTTCCATCGCCCCACATTGTTTGCATATTTCTTCAACACGCCTCGCATTTTCTTCCACTGTCGTAAGGACTCCATCTACTTCAATCAGCAATAATCCTCCTGCTGTCATCGGAAGTCCGATTTTTAAATAATTTTCTACGGCTACAATGCTAGAGTTATTCATAAGTTCTAGAGTAGTCGGAATAATTCCAGATGCCATCGTTTTACTTACAGTCTGAGCGGCATCATCTAACTGGTCATAGATAGCCAGCATGGTTTTCTTCACTTGCGGCGGTCGTACCAGCCGCAATGAAATACGACTAATTACAGCCATCGTTCCTTCCGATCCCGTAAATAACATTGTCCAATCTGGTCCACACATCTCGCCATCTACATCATTTCCCATTTCCACGATGCTACCATCGGCTAATACTGCCTCAATACCTAATACAAAATTGCGAGTAATGCCATACTTGACCCCTTTAGGGCCACCAGCACATTCCGCAATATTTCCCCCAATCGTCGATTCTTTCATACTGGAAGGATCAGGTGGATACAATAGTCCAACAGTAGCTGCCTGTGTAATTAAATCAAAAGTGATAACCCCCGGTTCCACCACAGCTACTCGATTGTCCTTATCTAGTTTGAGTATTCGATTCATGCGGGTCATTTCCAGCACAATTCCACCTTTAATTGGCATCGCACCACCCGATAACCCCGTTGCTGCACCACGGCAAGTGAGAGGGATTTGATAACGTGCCGCGATCTTTACAACTGCTACTAATTCATCTCGATTGCCTGGCTGAACGACGACTTCAGCCTTATGGCTAAACATTGATGCATCATTCGAATAAATCACCAAATCCTCAGGTGCTTGCAACACATGCTGACGACCAACCACTACTATCAGTTCATCTACAATTGTATTACTTAACATGTCCCTCGCTCCTTTCTGCCAGCAGCATAAGCCATATCAATCACTTCAGCGGTATGCAGCACCTTCATCGTACTACTGCGCTGACTGAGGCCATCTGTAATATGCATTCGACACGAAGAACAGCCCGTAACAAGATATTCCATCCCTGTAGCTTCTGCATGATCTATTTTTTTGTCATTAATTTTCCGAGACAATTCATAGTAAGCAGCGCTAAAACTCCCACCCGCACCACAACAACGATCGGCATGTTTCATTTCTACATACTGCATACCTGGAATCGTTTGAAGAATTTTTCGTGGTTCAGCCGATACATTCATGCCTCGCACCAGATGACAAGGATCATGATAGGTCACCTTAAAAGGCAATTTTCCTAACTGAGAAAGATCACAATGCTCAACAACAAACTGTGAAATATCCAGAACTTTTTTGGAGATCTTACGCCATTGCTCCAAACTAGAATCCCCTTCTAGTAACATTGCATACTCTTGCTGAAGCGCTGCGCCACAAGTTCCGCAGGCAGTAATAATATGATCACCACCTGCCTGCGTCAAAACTTTAACATTATGCCGCGCTAACAATCGGGCACTGTCCAAATCACCAGTAACCAGAGCAGGTGTACCACAGCAACACTGCCTCTCTGGAATGATCACATCCCAGCCATTATGAATCAAAATATTCACTACCGCTTCCCCAGCAGACGGATAAATATAATTCAGAGTACAACCAGTAAAAAATACCACTCGCCCTTTACTTGTTGGGGTTTTCGCTTTTATAACGCTATCAACTCGTGAACGAAGTGGTCTTGAGGATAAATTCGGTATCACGCGATGCACACTAAGCCCAGCTCCTGGCAAAGGGAAACGAGCCATTCGCCCGCGACCATTGGGCAATTTCTTAAATACCAGTCCTTGAAACAACGATCCACTTCGCAGAAATAAATCAAATAGTTTACGATAACGCAAACCAGTAAATGCCATTTTTTTCAGTAACGGAATACCATGTTTCTCTGCCAGCACTGCCCTTGCTTCTAAAATCAACGTATCAGTCCGCACGCCTGAACCACAATTTACTGTGCAGGCTTTACAAAGTAAGCATTTGTCAAACCGTTCCTGCATCGCTGGCGTCAATTCCAATTCGCCTTCGCGCACTGCTTCCATCATCCGCGCCTTGCTGCGTGGCGTAGTATTTTCATTGTTTTCTTCTAAAAAAACTGGACAGATAGATCGGCAATTACCGCAGCGGCTGCATTTGACCACTTCTTTAGAAATTTTTTCGAGCATATGTTGTTGACTCATTTTGCTGCCCCCTTTGGCCAATTAAAGATCCCCGCTGGATCTAGCAGCCGTTTAAAGTTCATTTCCAGTTCAGCCAGTTTCCCGGTTGCCCCGCCTTGATACAATCGCTGATATTTGTGAGTCGCTGCGCCCCCTACTTTGCGTGCTATCTCTTGCATATCCGTCATAAGATCCAATACATCGCTTCGATCTTTTTCCACGTAAATATGGATTTTCCCATCTGCTAACTGACCAAATAAACCACCTTGGTAGCCAGCCTTCTTTAGTAGCTGCTCCACTTGCTTCGCAAAATTCACCGCTTCGGTATAAGGAATTTTAAATTCATCCAATAGCCACAATTCATTGAGCCGTTGTTCTAGAGATGATAAATCCGGCAATGTGCCATCCCCAGTCACAAACCTCGCATTACAAGTAGGCAGAATATCACGTATGACTTGGTCATACGCCGCTACTTCCGCTTCGTTACCATCTACCTCAAATAGGATTCGATGTCCTGTTTGTTCTTGATTGCCAAGTTTTTGCCCCACTATGTGATCGAACCAAAATAGCCAAGCTGGCGGCACGGGACGATTCTGCAAAGCATGGACTAATTGTACTCCATCAGCCACTGACTGGGCCTCTACTTCATAGGTAATTCGAAACGCAGGCTGCGGCATTAACTTAATAATATATTGTACCCCTACACCCAAGTTAGCATAGGGACCCGTCAGAAAACGGGTGAAATCATAGCCCGTCACATTTTTTATGCATTTTCCCCCTACTGGAGTCATATCTCCATTGGGAAATACATAGCTAGACCCCAACAAAAAATGCTTGCCAGCGCCATATTTCCAAGATGATGGATTGGGACAGCCTCTATATGCCCACTCGCCAATACTTAAATTGGCAAATGCCGGTGTATCAGCCGGAATAAAGCGCAATCCCTTGGCTGTCGCGATATGCTTTAAGTCTTTTAATAATAAACCTGGCGGTACAACGACCATCAGATTGTCAACATCAAACTGTTCAATCTGGTTCCAACTGTTTAAATTGAGCACTACACCGTCTTTTACTGATTGATCTGAATAAAGGTGAACTGGTGTCTTGGTCTGCTGTGCCCAGCAAAAAACATCCTGTAGTTCCTTGCTACTATTGACTACTTTGGTTGTAACATCCCCCATGATAGTATTCCTCCTTAAAAATAAGCACCACGATATCTGGTTCACGGAAAGCGCCTGATTCATTCTATTTAAAACAGTAAACCTCGTTACTGATACGCCATTTCATTGCCCCAAATGTCAACTTGATAGTACGATTATATCACGATCTTATTTTTTCTACCAGAACCAGAGTTTTTTGTTGTATTTCATTCATTATCTAAGATTATCTAACATTTAAATAGTATTGCATTGACAAAATACCAACAAATGTACTATCATAGTAGATAATTCGTCCTGCAGGCGTGTAATGTTTACAAAAATTCAAATTGTTTAAAAATAATGATTGGGAAAAAGCAACTATGATTCTGTTTCAGAGATCCGGTGGTTGGTGAAAACCGGTACAGATATTGTTTGCGAAACTCGCCCATGAATTCTTTTGCTCAACGTAAGGCTTGGACTTATTTAGGCAAAAGCGTGCATCCGCGTTATAGGATATCAGTCATTATATTTAAATTGTCTGAAGTAAGAGCCTAATAGGGTGGTACCGCGATATTATCGCCCCTATTGACATGTTGTCAATAGGGGCTTTTCTATGTCCTCGTTACTAAAAATAATAATAAAAGAAGGCGATAAGTATGGGAACTCCAAATTCTAGTTCATTCGGAGCAGCATTTGCTATGGCAGCCGTTTGGTTTGCAACTCATAGTGGCGGAGGTTTTGCCACTGGTAACCAAGAAGTTAATTATTTCGTAAAATATGGTTGGTATTCGATTTTTCTCCCAATCGTAGCCATGTTAATTTTAGGCTGGGGACATCGCAATGCCCTGGTTTTAGCAAAAGACTATAAGACCTACGATTATAGAAGTTTTGGCGATGCCCTTTTCCACCCATATGAAAAATATTTCTCTATCATTTTTGAATTAGGATTTATCTTGCTGATTATTTGTGGTGTAAGCACTTCGATCGCAGGTTCAGGCTCCCTATTAAAAAGTTCTCTAGACATACCATATGGAATCGGCATCGTGGTCGTAGGCATTGTTTTACTTTTACTCACTATATTTGGTAGTGAATTAATTATTAAGGTTTTAAATCTGAAAACTTATTTTATCATCATTACCCTTCTGATTCTTTGCGTATTAGGTATTCAAATGGGTGCCTTCAATTTTGAGCGTATTTTGGCGACTCAAGAAACTTTTGATACCAGCTTTGGCGATGCAGTTTGGCATATGCTGATATACATCGGATTTCAAGCCTTTACGGTATTACCTATCATCTCCGTCTCGCATCATATTAAAACCACTCAAGATTGCAATCGTTTCATGCTATTCGGTACAGTTTTGAATGGTGCATTTTTGGTAATTATTTGTATTATGTTATTAGGCTTTTCTCCAGAAGTTTTAAATCAAACGTTGCCAGTATACTTTGTCACGACCAAACTGGCATTGCCTTGGCTAAAAATCTTATACAGTGTTATTTTATTTGTAGCCTTGCTAGGTACTGCCATTTCTTTGATTTTTTCCACAGTCGCCCGTTTTGAACCCGTGTTAATTAAAAAGAATATTTTCAAAAGCTTACGAACACGCCGAATTGCGATTTCTTTGATTACCATTGTACTTTGCACAGGCATATCGGTATTTGGCTTAACCAATATCGTTGTCAAAGGGTATGGTTCTGTTGGTTATATCGGTTTACTCTTTGTGTTACTTCCAGAGATTGTTGTTGGTACCATCAAAATTAGAAAGAACGCTAAATTACGAGCAAAATAAAAGCTTAAAAAGATAATCGCTAAAAGGGGCAGATTGAATTTTTCAACCTGCCCCTTCCTCTTACAGCCACAGCAAACCAACAATATAGCTACCACTTTCTTAGTGCTATATAGACAAAAAAGTAAATGTCCTGTAACATAAATTCATAAACTAGACATTTATTAAGGAGCCATTATGCGTAAAAAAATAACCATCTTACTTTTTATTATCGTTGTCATGATCGCTTATTGCAGTTATACGGTTTTTTCCTACGATAATCGTACCGCCAGCAACTTGTCCTCTTACTGTACAATTGATTTTCGCGGTGTAGCCGATCCGCAAACCAAGAATATTTCAGCTGCCACGTTATCAATAGTCGATTTTCGTTATGATTCTAAACCGCTACAAAAGTTTTTCACTATTAATATTGATGGTGACATTTATAACATCGATCATATTGAAGTATCGGCTCAGCTGCCCACGTATTCACTCAAAGATTTTCCTACAGGCAACGGCTTTAAACATACCAATACGTTATTTGTCACCTTTCCCCCACAAGTCCTAACGAAAATATCTCAGGCTGGTACTGTAAAAGTTTCCTTTCAATATGTAGGTAGCAATTCGGCCATTGAGCTGCCGTTAAGTGCTGTAGATTTACAATACTGGAAAAATCAATTAAAGAAGTGATATACTTTCTGATTCCGTAAAATAAGCCCCGCAGTTGCCTGCGAGGCTTATTTTTTCATTCTTTAACGATCACTTAGTGACCTAATTTATTCAATAAATCTTTTTGTTTGCGCGACTGTTGCTTGTATATCTCGGTATTATTACTATTAGGAATATAGGTATTGGTTATTTTCAAATTGCTAGTAAGGAGGTCCTTCAAATCCCCATCCGCACCTGTTGCATAAGCTGCGATGATGGAATTTGTCAGTACTGCACCACCGGAAATTTCTAAGGTGATCGCCTCGCTATCCATAACATCAGCTTTGATTTGATTCCAAAGTGCATCACGACTGCCGCCTTCGGTAATGGTAATACGATTGATCTCTATGCCAGCCTGACGATAGGTATCCGTAATTTCCCGATAGTCATAGGCAATAGCCTCAAGCACAGCCCGCCATAAAACAAACTGATCAGTATCGAGAGTCATATTCAAAAAACAACCTTTGACATTGGAATATTCATCATAGCCACCAGTTAAATACGGCAAAAATATCACATCATTACAGCCTGGAGCGACTTTGGCTGCGCCTTGGCTTAATATATCGTAATAGCTGTCATCCTTCGCTTGCTGACAGATGCTGTCCTTAAACCAGCGCAGTGCTAACCCACCGGTTCGAACAAATCCCCAATAAAAATATGTATTTTCTAATGTGCCACTATTGAAGATTAGTCCGCTACCTTTACGACTTAATTCTGGAATGATCCCGGTGGTCGATACACAAAACATCGCGCAGGTTCCGGCAACATCTACGGCCTTGTTAGCTTCAAAAATCCCGCTACCTAACATAGACTGCATCGTATCACCAGCTCCAGCGCAGATCGGAATTCCCGCTGGACATCCGGTTTCTGCTGCTACTTCCGCTGATAACGTACCGATAATATCCCAAGGCTTGACGATTTTCGGCATATAGCTGCTGTCGATTTCTAAGATAGATAATTGTTCTTCAGACCATTCCTTTTCATAAACTTTATAACCTAGTCCCCAACCCGACATTGCCCCCCAATCAATAAAAGCATCACTACTCTTCAAACCAGCAAGGTTTAGCAAGATATATGGTGCATTATGAACAAATTTCTTACCTCTGTTCTGGAATTCTTTATGATTGGCCAACAGCCAACGAGCATGCAAGGCTGGAAACATACAAAGTGGCTCGGCATTGCCTGTTTCTTTTCCCCAGATATCAAGATCGAGTTCTTTCAGAGCAGCCGCATCGCTTTGCGTCCGCGAATCCAAGTAATTTATGTACGGTGTAATTGCTTTACCATTTTCATCAATGCCGACAATTCCACAAATAATTCCATCACCCATAATGGCCTTGATTAAACCAAGATCAATCCCCTGTTCTTTTAACTGCGTCATACATTGTTTTATGCCTAGTTTAGCTAGTGCAAGATATTCATCCGCATCCATATCAACCCAACCAGGATGAGGATAGTTCAAAGTCGTCTGATTGGATACTTTCGTGACGCATTCCATCTTTTCATTGTATACTGCTACTTTTACACTTTGCGTTCCTGCATCAAAACTAATATAATATTGTTCTGCCATTTTTTCCTCCTATATTTAGCTAATCATATTTTCAGAAATTACCTCTCCCAAACTCCGTTTATTTAACTTAATTATTTACATTCGCTATATTAACGATAAATTCCTTGCTCCTAAACATCCAACTACTCTAGATCAGCTCCATATTAAACCAACCAAAGTAGCAGCTACCAACCAGTATTACATTCGTCGATACGCGTCTTGACATGGCAAGTACGGTATTTCGTTTTTCACTCGCCAAGCCATGAGCAATCAGTTCAGCATACAAACTAGGTAAAGGACACTATTGGGCAGTTGATGTGCACTAATAGTGTCCTTTTTATAATGTGGTTTCTCTTTTCGGTAGGCGCCTTCCTTCAACAATTGTTAGTATTTAGCAACCAAAACAGGACATTTAGAGTGCTTCACGACGTAACTACTAACACTTCCTATCAGTAAACCTTCAATGGTTCCTAATCCTCGGCTGCCAATGACAATCATATCATATTTGTTTTTCTGTGCAAATTCAGTAATAGCAATACGTGGTTCACCCGTTTCATTATATGTTTGCACGACCATTCCTTCTGGAACATGTTTTAAAGCTTCAGCAATAATTGTTTTCGCAAAATTTATAGGATCTGTAGATGAGTTTGGCGGAATTTTAGCCCCCTTGACCTGCTCATATGAGGGGACTTGCTGGGATAAAGCCGTTACATACAAAATGCTTATTTCCCCGCCAAAAGAATGCGCTATTGCGACTGCATGTTTTAAAGCAGCAAATGAATTTTTGGAACCATCAATGGGCACTAAAATTTTTTTATACAGTAATTCCATACTTAGTAACCTCCGTTTTTACTATCATTACCCTTACTTCATTCTATGAGTTTTACATTTTTAAATATCACTATCAAATAGAAATATGATCAACCTTTGTCAAATCATCGTCCATAGACGCACCCGGTTGTGCCTTATACCAAGTAGCATACATGACTGGTAACACCAAAAGGGTTAATACCGTAGCACCTAATAAGCCAGCCGCGATGGCTACAGCCATCGGTCCCCAGAAAATACTAGGAGCTAATGGAATCATTGCTAATATTGCCGCCGCTGCTGTCAGTAAGATCGGGCGAAGACGGATGACTGTTGCGTTAATAATAGCATCCCATAGCGACTCCCCAGCTTCAAGTAATTGATCAATTTGATCCATTAAAATAATGGTATTTCGCATAATGATTCCAGATAAGGCCAAAATTCCTAGTTGTACGACAAACCCCATTGGACTATTGGTTAGGAGTAAACCGATAGCTACACCAATGATGCCAAGTGGTGCCGTAAGTAAAGTCAGAACCATTTTAGGTATATTTTGTAATTGGATCATCAAGAGAATCATAATGACAACAATCATTGCCGGTATCATTTCAGAAATAAAATTGCCAGCTTTGATACTAGATTCTTTTGAACCATCATATTCAATGACATAACCAAGCGGTAGATTAGCACGAAGTTCAGCGAGATCTTCATATATTTTTGCGGCAACGTCATCACCGGTTACGCCAGGTTTCGTTTCAGCCTGTACAAGAACCATAGGCTTCAAATCACGCCGGTAAATTAATCCTTCTTCTGCTTCAAAGGTGATTTTGGCAATCTGGTCTAGTGGAACATATTTACCGCTACCGATATGAACATTATTATCTTTCAAATGAGAAAGATCATTTCGGTCTTGCGCATCAAACTGAAAAACCATGCTGACAGTCTTATCTGACTCCCTGAATTGCGATATGGATGCACCGGATAGCTGCGTCTGAAGAGAAGTCCCTACAGACTGAGAAGATACACCTAACTTTCGGGCTTTGTCCTGATCGATCGCTAAATGCATGATTTTACTCTTCTCATACCAGTTGAGATTTACATTCTTAACGTTAGGATTGGCTGCCATGATCGTTTCAACCTGTTTGGCTATTTCCTTGACCTTATCGTGATCATATCCTTTTACACGTAACATAACTGGATAATCAGCTGCAGGTCCATTACTGATTACCTTGGTATGTACCTGCACTTCCGGAAACTCATCATTTACTAGCTTACTGACTTTATTCTCTAATTTATTCCTTGCTTGATCATCTTTAGCAACAATGATAAATTCGGAAAAATTAGGTTTATTAAATGTAGGTTCAAAACTTAAAACAAAACGGGGTGCCCCCTCGCCTATATGATAGGTATAGTAGGTTACTTCGGGTTCTTCCGCCAATTTTTGGGCAAACTGCCGCGCTACTTCCTCTGTATTTTTAATGGAAGCACCTTCCTGTAATTTCAATTGTACAATTAATTCCGGCCTTGTAGAAGCCGGGAAAAATTCCATTTTGACTAAACCAAATAAGCCAATAGCAGCAATAAAGCTGGCTACAGTGGCACTTAGTATCGTTTTACGGTGATGCAAACACCAATTTAACAATTTTTTAAATGCACGATAGAACTTGGTGTCATACAGATCATGTTCACTTTCGCCATCCCCTTGCGGCTTGACCGTAATAAAAAGGTAGCCTAGCAGAGGAGTCGCTGTACCGGCTACGATCCAGGAACCAAGTAAAGCGATGGTTATGACTGGGAAAAGGGCGCCAGTATACTCAGAAGCACTGCCCTTTGCAAATCCTACAGGGATAAATCCGGCGCAAGTTACAAGCGCACCAGAAAGACGCGGATACGCAGTAGAAGAATAGGCAAAACAAGCAGCATCAAATCGGTTCCAGCCCTGTTCCAATTTGACGACCATTGTTTCAATCGTAATAATCGCATCATCAACTAGCAGACCTAACGCAATAATAAGAGCACCAAGAGAGATTCGGTGCAGATCAATGCCCATCAGATTCATACAGGTAAATACAATAGCAATAACCAGTGGAATGCAAAGAGCTACAATGAGGCCGGAGCGTTTCCCCAAGCTAAGAAAACTAACAATAAGAACAATAATAATGGCTTCTACTAGCGATTCTACAAATTCGTCAATCGAAGTTTCCACTATCTTTGGTTGATTGACTGTTTGATGAATTTCCAGTCCAGCAGGTAATTCCTTTTTGATCTGCTCAACGGTTTTTTCTAGAGCTTCTCCCAAAACGAGAATATTACCGCCATTTTCCATCGCTAATGAAATACCGATCGCAGGTTCACCATTATAGTAAAATTTAGGATCGCTAGGTTCTGCATACGCACGAGTTATTTTGGCAATATCACCCAAACGGAAAGTATGCCCATTGGCCCCAATAGGAATATTACGAATATCATCTAGATTTTCAACCATACCAGTGATCCGTAAATAAAGATTATCTGATGAGGTTTCAAACATACCAGACGCGGACATAGCATTTTGCGCCTGCAGGGTGGACGTGATGATACTAGGGTCCATTCCAAGTTGAGCTAATTTATTGTTTTCTACTTCGATATATATTTTTTCTGTCTGTACACCAAGCACGTTCACTTTTTTCACACTAGGAATACTAAGCAAAATTCGTCTTATTTTTTCTGCTTTTTCCCGCATTTCTTCATACGTATAGCCATCGCCAGTGAGTGCATAAACAACGCCATACACCTCGTCAAACCGATCATTAAACTGAGGGGCTATAACTCCGGCAGGCAACGTGCCCGCTATATCATTGACCATATTGCGAGCTTCGACCCATTTGGCGCGAATTTGTTCCTTGGGAACTGTATCTTTTGCATTAACATAAATGACGCTATAACCGGGTGTAGAATAGCTTTTCAGATAATCGAGGCCAGGTAAATCCTGCAATTTTTTTTCGATTTTATCGGTGACTTGCTCTTCCATCTGACGAGCAGTAGCCCCTGGCCAGGCTACTGTAACGACCATTTGTTTGATGGTAAAATCAGGATCTTCCATACGTCCCAGTTTTTGATAAGACGAAATACCCGTCACGAAAAAGAGAGCAATAAAAAAATAGAGAAAATGTTTATGATTCAGTGCCCAGGCAGTTAAGTTGAAATTCTTCATAAAGAATCACCGCCAACTTTTACCTTCTGCCCTTCTCTAAGTTTATGTACTCCCGCTATTACAATGCGGTCACCTTGCTGCAGTCCACTGAGTACCTGAATGCTTCCGTTACCGAAGCTCGCGGTTTGAATCGGACGCAATATGAGCACATCCTCTTGAACCACCCATACTTTAGGTATGTCGCCATCCTGATAAACAGCTGCCAGTGGAATACTTACGATTGACTGTGTACTATTGTTAGCTACGATGACAGCAGCCGTCATACCCAGTTTGATTTCTGGTGGTGGGTTGATTAAGCTGACACGAACATTAAATGTACGGGTAGTTTGATCCGCCATCGGTGCAATTTCTCTAATTTTTCCGTCGATCGTTACATTCGGCAAAGCCCAAAAGGAGACTTTGATTTCTCCGGCTCTACGCAATTCTTCAATACGATTTTCTGGAACACTGATTACCACTTCTCGTTCACCATCCTGCACAACGGTGACGACGCTTTGTCCAGAAGTAACCACTTGCCCAGCTTCTGCAGTAATACTAGAAACAATTCCCGGTTTATCAGCTCTTAAAAGGCTGTAATCCAATTGATTGGCCCCTTGCTCATATTGAGATGAAGCCTGCCGCACACCCGCAACCGCTACGTTATAGGCATTTATATACTGATCATACTGAGCCTGGCTGATGGCGCCCTGATCTAAGAGTTGGCGATAGCGATTCAGATTACTTTCAGCTAGACTGCGCTGTGATTCAGCAGAGTACACCTGAGCGGAATTGTTGTTTACAGTTTGCCGAATATCCTTGGCATCAATTTGCATTAATACATCACCAGCAGCAACTACACTGCCCAGTTCTATATTCCGTTTGATGATTTTCCCATTTACTTGAAAAGCTAACTGGCTTTCATAACGGCCACGTACTTCTCCTGAATAGGTATAACCTTGTACTGAGTTGAGACCACCAATCACAGTAGTGCGAACAACTGGGATATGCTCGGCTTCTGCTTTAGGACGATTATGATCTTTCCAGAGCACACCGCCGATAATACATAACCCAACTACCACTGCGGTTATGCCATAATACATTTTTTTCTTAGATACCTTTGTTAACCACTGTAATTGTTTCATATTTACCTCCTGTTTCTTTTCTTAATTATGCATAAGGAATAATCTGAATGGAAGGTTGCTCATAAGAACAGACACGAATCCATGCCCCATCACGAATCAGCTCTATTTTTCCTAATTGTTTTCCTTCCCAAGTCCAATCTCTAATGAGTTTAGAGACAATTTTGATCGCTTCTTCCTGGGGCAATGCGGATTCATTTGTTACTGATATACCATTGATAATCGTATTCATTACATAAAACTCCTCTTTTGTATTTTAAGGTTATACCGAAATGAGAGTATCGCAACCAAAGAATCATCTTTGAGAATCTATTTGCAATCGCAATTAAAACAAACACTTGTTTTAATTGCGATATGCTTTTCCTATATGTAGCCAGCTTTTGGCGACATAATAATGATAGGCCCGCTTGGTAGCGGGCTTATAATACCTACAGTTAGGACATAATGCCTCGCAGGTAAATCTGAAAAGCATGATTCATATACTCGACATTTGCCTCTTCTGGAAAAGAAATAAATTTTTGATACAGAGGTTTGGATATAAAATAAAAGTTGATAATTCCATCAAGAGCAATTGCTGAGTATGTAATATTCAAATCCGCTCGAAAGTCACCGTTCGCAACGCCTTCCTGCAGAGCATCTTCTACAAATTGATGTACTTGCGAAATGTGGTTTTCGATAATCGCTCCACCATGACCTGTCGGATAATTTACCTCGTTACTTATAAAGTGAGACAAAAAAGGCCGTTGCACATGGATCTGCGTAATTTGGTTCGCATAGAATGATAAACGTTCAGCAGCAAAGGGAGATTCATACCCTTTTGCCAATGCCAGTGCCTGTAGCAACGGAGCCAACTGTTCCTTCAATACAGCCCGGTAAAGGCTTTCCTTACCATTAAAATAATAAGAAATAGCAGATACATTCACTTGGGCAGCAACAGTCAGTTCGCGGACTGATACAGCAGCAAATCCTCTATTAGCAAATAGTTGTGTTGCTATTTCAATCAGCTTTGACCGAGTATCCTTTTCCATAATAACAATCCTTTCTTTTTAAATACACAATAATTGTTTCACCACACAATATAAAACAAACGATTGTTTTGATCAATTCTAGCATATTGAAAATTTATTGTCAACAGTGATCGTTATGCTAGAAATGCATATTATTACAAAACCGAACTACCTGCTCATATGATCTCTTGCACTTGTAGTGAATCTTCAAGAAAATATTCATTCATGCGGCGCGGACTGGCATGGATGAATAGGATTACCTTGCCACCCACTTTCAGTGCCATCAGCTCTGGCATTTTAAAATTTGACACTTTTGGGGTTATATGCTAAAATCTTAGTTAATTAAATATCTAGCTGATCAAATACATTGAAGGCTAAAAAAGGATTCTGAATACAGAACTTTTTTAGCCTTTTATTTTTTTGAAAAAAATAATTAATGAGGAGAAATCATTGATGAGTAATCTAATTCAAAAAATAACTGACGAATGTCTCCAGTGTGGGACTTGTGTTAAAAAATTTGAATATCTTAGTCATTATTGCAAGGAATCTCCAATAGATCTTGTCGAGAAATTCCATTCTGATGAACTCAAGGACAATATCCCGGCGTTGTTTACCTGCAATTTATGCAATCTGTGCGAAGAGGTATGTCCAGTGAATTTGAATATCGGAACACTTTCTTTGGATCTAAGGCAAGAGTATGTGACCCGCAACGGGAGCGTAAGTGAAATTCACACCCCCCTGCTTGATACTGTTAAAAAAGTTTATGTATCTACAGACGTTAAAACTGTTCTCCATGGCTATCAAGAAAATTCAAAAAGTCTCAAAGGCGTAGAGTCAGTCTTTTTCCCAGGATGTTCGCTATCACTCAACTCACCGCACCTGGTGAAGAAAACATTTTCATTTTTACAGGAACAATTTCCTGGCATCGGTATATTGACTGGTTGCTGTGGGGCTCCTGCACACTTAATAGGCGAACAAATAGTTTCAAATGATATCTTTCTGGACGTTATCCAAAGTGTTAGAGATGTGGGAGCAAAAACCGTCATCGCCGCTTGCTCCTCTTGCGTGAAACTGTTGAAAAGCAAACTGCCCAAAGATATTCGTGTTGTTTCCCTCTATCACGTATTGGGTAATTTTAATTTTCCAATACGCTCCGGAGTATCCCATATATTCAACATTCATGATGCCTGCTCATCTCGCTGGGATGAATCGGCGCAGGCGGCTGTGCGAAAAATAATTACAGACCTGGGCTACACAGTTGAAGAGATTGAACACTCCAGAAACCTTACCCAATGTTGTGGAAAAGGAGGGATGGCGGCCGTCGTGGACGATAAATATAGTGCGACTGTGGCTAAACGCACCTTGAGAGAAGTTCATCAAGATTTGATTGTTTATTGCGCTACCTGCCGAGTCACTTTTTCCGAACAAGGTGCTAGAGTAATTCATCTACTGGAGCTTTTATTTAATGAAAATTGGGAAGATGAATTGAGCAAAGCTCCAATACCATTCGAAGAAGCCATGCCGAATCTTTCTAACCTGAAAAACTATTTTGAAAAGACGTTGCCTACTCCTGAATTAGTTAGGAATCTTCGCCAAAGTATTGTAGATGATTTTAAATAACATTCATTTTAAAAAAAAAAATTTGACTTCGCTCAAGCCTCAGCGCGGACCAAAGTCTTAGTTACCCTTACTTATAATCGAGGAAGCGTTATACTTTCTAATTGCACAAGCAATAAAGAAGCCAGAAAATACCTAGAATGGAGAGGTATTTCTGGCTTCTTTTGTAGCAAATACACGCCTAATTCATATAACGGCGAGCACCAATATAATGTTCTGTATAAAATTTTTCATCAAGAGAACTAATTGTTACTTGCTTAGCAGCTGAACTATCATGAATAAATTGATTATTTCCCATATAGAATCCAACATGGGAAGCACCAGGCTTATACGTTGTAAAAAATACTAAATCACCAACTTGCAAATTAGATTTATCAACAGCAGTACCTACTGCATATTGCTCTGCTGCAGTACGTGGAATGGTGATTCCATTTTGCTTCATCACATATTGGGTAAAACTTGAACAATCAAATCCAGCAGTGGTTTCTCCGCCCCAGACATAGGGTGAACCCATAAACGTTTTAGCAGTGGCAATAAGGGCATCGCCTTTTTGAGAATTAGTAGTCATTTGATTATCACTAGAGGTAGGCAATATACTCTTGATCGTATCAGTAGAGCTTGGAATCGGATTGGTTTTTCCTAATAAATTACCTAGCAACATGCCTAGCAAAGTATTTAAAAAATTAGAGGAAGAACTTCCGTTATTCGACGACGTTGTCTGATTGAGTATACTCTCTAAAGGCGAAGCTGCCATCACTGCTGTTGTCGGCATTATTAGCGTTATGCAAAAGGTAATAAGAACAATAAGTGTAATCGCTGTACGACGGTTATTCATGTAGCGCCCTCCCTTTTCGATGATACTATAAAGTATACTTTTCCTAATAGTACTATACTAATAATATTATGTAAACAGTAAGTATTAGGAAAATATGATACATTTAGGTATTTCCTCTACTGTATTCAGGAAGAGCGTTGTCAAAGAAACTACTCGTTTTTTCCCATTGGTTTATCAAGTGCTGCTTTACTTATATTATAATCATAAAGAAAAGATATATAGGCTGTCTTTTCGGTTTCCTTTATTATCGTACCAAAACTGTAATTCCGCTTATGAAAACCTTCTGTACATATTTTTCCCCATTATCAACTAGCCTGATTTTCACCAAGTTCTGTCCCTGAAAAGTGCTCGGAAGAGTGATTTGTTGACGATCAAGATAAGCCTGATCACTTGATTCCTTTAATGTAAGTACGTTCACTGTGGTCGTATTGTTGATACTTAAAGCCCATTTTGGGAACCAGCTTCTCCCCCTGAGCCAATTTCGAATATCTTCATTTCCGATCAGTTCTTTTTTATAATAAGCACCACCGGAACCAAAGAATTCAATATAAGCAAGACTTTCGCCTCCCGCTTTCCCCCATTCGGAATTTATTAAGGTATATACCGTTACGGGATTTGGAATATCCATGTTAATTTCTAAAACTCGTGCATTGGCACCTGCAGACCGTGAACTGGCCCAGATATTATCGGTTCCCGCCCCAATATAAAAAGGGATTTCGCCTAACACAAGCTCTCCCTCCGGTATCTTCTCAGCTACCTTAAAACCCATGTTTTGTATTCGCCAATTGCAAAGGGATGCAATATCCACTACATGATATACTCGATCACCTAGGTACTTGATATGAGAACGTTGCGGTTCTCCTACTACTGGATTCGCTGCAACTGGTTTCGTGCCCTCATTTTTTTTAGTAGAAATCTTAGATGCAAGGGTACGAATCTGCCTCGGAATATCATCTGCATTTGCCACTTCAATCGAGGCTACCCGCATAACAGAACCATTTTTTGTATCGACCAGTCGTGCATCAACTTTGATCGTTTTCCCCCATTTTGTCACGCTACCTGTCACGACTGCCTGTACACCATAAACACGGCCGATCCCCACCGCAGTCTCATTATCAATAATACCTGACATTCCCAAAGCTTGTTCTTGGAGCACCTTTTTTAACAGTACTTCCCGTGCTTTTAATTCAAACTGTCCTTCATCTCCCAATGCTGTAATCATCCATTCTGCGATAATCGCACCGGCATCTTTAATATCAAGGTCGCCCTTCACATCAAATTCCACAACACCTACCCGTAAATGTTCTCCAGTATCCGCCGCTGAAGCAACAGACGTCATCGATCCACAGAAAATAACGGCAAGCAACAAATAGAGGCATGCTTTCCATTTGATTATCTTCATCACTCTTCTCATCCTCCAAATCACGAGATTAGAATTCCAGTTCCAACACATTTTTTCTTATTGACTATTATTTCTACATTTATGTCCTTATCCCTTCCAAAGCCAATGAAACCTTTCAGAAGCATACTATGCAAAAAAAGTCACGAAACTCGTGACTTTTTGCAACAAACTAGATATTTGGAAAAGCGTTAACTTGTGATAATGTCACTATATTAATAAATCGTCTATTGCACTAATTTCCCTTTCACAGTTTGCCACATGCCCAAAGCCATATTTTGCAAAAATAAAAGGAATCTGAGCCATTTGTGTTGCCTCATAATCGCCCTGCGTATCGCCAACATATACGGCATCGGTTAATTTGTTTCTTTCCATTAATAGCATGATGTTTTCGCCTTTTCCTTTGCCAGTATCGCCAAAGCATTCCCAATCTTTAATATACAGTTCAATCCCTGCCTTTTTCATAAACAATTCAATATAGCCTGCTTGACAATTACTTACAATGAATAAACCATATTTTTCGGAAAGTTTTTTTATGGTCTCTACTACATCAGGAAACAGCAGGTCATCCGTATTTTCTTCCAATGCCTCATGCTCATATATACAGCATTTTTCCATTAGTAACTCTTTTTGCCCTTCATCCGCATCAGAAAATAAATCATCGGCAATGACTTTCATCGTCTTACCAAACTCTCTCTTCAATGCAGTAGCACTTACCACTGTCTCCGTTCCACCGACTTCAGAAATTGCCTTATTCCAGGCCTTTGCTACCACTTCCGTCGTATCCCATAAAGTTCCATCAACATCAAATATTATATTCCGCATGATTTCTTCCTTTCTCCTTCAACAGACAACATCAACTTAATGCGGTTCAATTGATTGACCTCACTAGTAGCCGAATCATAATCCAATGAAATAATATTGGCTCCCTTGTAATGCTTCCGTAATTCTTTGAACATTCCCTTTGCAATAATGTGATTTGGTAGACAACCAAAGGGCTGTACACATACAATATTTTTAATTCCGCTCTGTAATAGTGCTACGATTTCCCCGATCAATAGCCAGCCTTCCCCCGTCATATTCCCCAAAGATAAATGCCTTTGGGCCATAACAGCCAGTTCTTTTATGGAGTGGGGTGCCTCAAATCGTTTGCTCTCGGAAAGAGCTCTCTTCATGTCACTACGGTAAAATTCAAGTATTTTGCTAAAAATCTCGGCCTTTACCTTATTACTAAGAGTTCCCGCGAGTAGGTCATAATCTACAATTCGGTCGTACGCAGTGTATAAAAAGAAATTCATTATATCCGGCACAATAACCTCAGCTTGTTCTATCTCCAGCAGTTTCACAATATCTTTATTGGCCACCGGGTGATGTTTGACCAAAATCTCGCCAACAATGCCAACTCTTGTTTTGACCAAGGTATCATAAATTGGCAGACAATCAAAATCTCGGACAATTTCATATACATTTTTCTTGAAATTTTGCCGATTCCCAGTACGCAAAGTTTGCTGGCACTGCATTACCCAATGCTCATACAGTGCGTCTGTTGAGCCTGCTACCTTCTCATACGGCCGCACCCGTTGTACAACGCGCATCAAAAGATCTCCATAAAGTATGCCTATGATCAGATCATTGAAAAGAGGTAACGTCAGAGAGAACCCTGGTGATTTTTCGCCCCATAAAGATACTATGGGGATGTGGGCCATGCCGATATCTTGTAGTGCCTTGCGCAGCATTGCAGTATAATTGCTAGCCCGGCAACCTCCCCCAGTCTGCGCCATCATAATAGAAGTATGTTCTAGATCAAACTCCCCAGATTTTAAGGCGCTAATCAATTGCCCGATAACAAGAATAGCAGGGTAGCATGCATCATTATGGACATATTTTAGTCCCTCTTCCACTGCCAATTTATCTGGTACCGTAGGAATAATCAGTTGATACCCTGCTTTTTGTAAACTGGTTTGTACAAACTGAAAATGGACCGGAGACATTTGCGGTGCCAAAATCGTATGGGTCTTTTTCATATCAGTGGTAAAGACCACTTTATTGGTTCTTACAGGGATCTCCACCTGTCTTTTTACCGACAACAACTTCTTTTCCTGCAGGGTAGCCAACAATGACCTCACGCGAATACGTGCTGCCCCTAAACTATTGATCTCATCTAGTTTTATGACGGTGTGTATTTTCTGGTACGAGTCCAGTATTTCCTTCACCTGATCAATGCTCACCGCATCTAGCCCACAGCCAAAGGAATTTAACTGAATTAACTCTAGCTCCGGATGCTGAAGATTTGCTACAACATCAGCCGCTTTGTAAAGTAGGGAATGATACGACCATTGATCAACAACGCGCAGTGGTCGCAAAGCACCCGTCATATGCTGCACAGCATCCTCTGATAATACGGCCAATCCAAAAGACCGAATCAAATCGGGCAAACCATGGTTAATTTCTGGGTCAATGTGATATGGCCTTCCTGCCAGAACAATGCCTTGCCCCTGATTTTCCCTAATATACTGGATCACCTCTTCCCCTTTTTGCCGGACATCCGCCTTATAAGTAGCTTGCTCGGCATATGCTTTCTCTAGCGCCCAACTAATTTCCCGTTTTGAAAGATTCTCGCTAGCAAGCTCCTGGCTGAGTCTCTTGGCTAACCGAACCGGATTATCGATCGGCAAAAATGGATGCCAGAATGTAACGTCACCACTTTGTAATGCTTCCATATTGGCAGCAATATTCTCGGGGTATGAAGTCACGATGGGGCAGTTATAACATTTGTCAGCCGCATCATTTGGGCTGGCATTATAGAGAATAGAAGGATAAAAAATCTTCTTTACTCCCTTGTTGATCAAATCGGCAATATGTCCGTGTACTAGTTTCGCCGGATAACAAACCGTTTCAGATGGTATCGTTTCTAGCCCCATTTCGTATAGTTTGCGAGAAGATTTTCCAGATAAAACAACGCGATAACCAAGTGTAGTAAAAAAAGTAAACCAAAACGGGTAATCCTCATACATATTCAGCACTCTAGGTATTCCCACCGTTTTGCGTGGTGCCATCTCGCCGAGAGGAACATACTGGAAGAGACGTTTGTATTTAAATTCATAAAGACTAGGAACTTCACAGCCATTTTTCTCCTGACCAGCTCCCCGTTCACAACGATTTCCGGCATAGTACTCTTTTCCATTTGAAAAACGTTGAACCGTAATCAGACAATGATTGCCACATAAACTGCAGCGACGAGTGTTTATCTCAGCAGTAAAGCCCATAAGTTCCGCTCTAGTGAGTACAGTCGATTGCACCTGGTTTTGGCAGCGTTCCTTTGCCAGCAAAGCAGCACCATAAGCTCCCATGATTCCGGCAATATCGGGACGCACTACTTCACGGCCAAGGATCATTTCCATCGCACGCAGGACGGCATCATTATAAAAGGTTCCGCCCTGAACGACAATCTTTTCGCCAAGTTCCTCGGTATTTTTTAGACGAATCATCTTAAACAAAGCGTTTTTCACCACTGCAATAGCTAGCCCAGCCGAAATCTCCCCAATACTTGCCCCTTCTTTTTGTGCCTGTTTGACTTTTGAATTCATGAACACGGTGCAGCGAGTTCCAAGATCCACCGGATGCGAAGCTTCAAGAGCTAGTAACGAAAATTCACGTGTAGTCGTATCCAATGACTCTGCAAACGTTTCAATAAAAGAACCGCAACCGGCTGAGCAAGCTTCATTTAGTATAATGGAGTCAATTACACCATCCCGAACAAAGAAGCTTTTCATGTCCTGCCCACCGATATCTAGAACGAAGGTCACACCTGGCAAGAAGTAATTGGCAGCCTTTAGGTGAGCTACCGTTTCTACTTCGCCAATATCGATCTGCAGAGCAGCCTGAATTAGCCTTTCCCCGTAACCCGTAACAGCAGAACCAGCAATCTTGACGTCTGGCGGTATCACTGCATATAACTGTTGTAGAGCCTCAATTACTGTTTCTAAAGGCTTGCCACGATTACTGCCATAATAAGAATGTAGCAAACTACCATCCGCACCAATCAGTGCCAGTTTGGTCGTAGTGGAACCGGCATCGATCCCTAGATACGCTCCCCCTGTATAACTGGACAATTCCTCTCTCGGTACAGCATGCTCTTGATGGCGAGATCGAAACTGCTGAACTTCTGCTTCATTCGCAAATAACGGCATAGTCTGTTCTTCACCAACATCAGCGCTATGTAATGCATAGCTTGTGGGAGTCCGCTCATATAAATATTCCGATAAGATTGGTTTTGTATTGGAGGACAATGCCGCACCGATAGCAACAAAATACGGCGAACTTTCTGGACTGATGACCTGATCCGGCTCTAAACCCAAAGTCTCAATAAAGCGTTGTCGTAATTCAGACAGAAAATATAAAGGTCCGCCGAGCAAAGCAACTTTGCCCCGAATGGGTCTACCTTGTGCCAAACTACCAATCGTCTGATTGACTACAGCCTGCAAAACGGACGCTGCAATATCTTCCTTGCTAATGCCTTCATTCATCAGTGCCTGGACATCCGTTTTGGCAAATACCCCACACCGAGAAGCAATCGGATAGATAGCTCGATGTCGTTTTGCTAATTCATTGAGTCCGGCCGCATCTGTATTCAGCAAAGTAGCCATATGATCAATGAAAGCTCCCGTACCTCCGGCACAAACACCGTTCATGCGTTGTTCCACGACATCGCCAAAATAAGTAATCTTAGCATCCTCGCCACCAAGTTCAATAACCGTATCCGCATGGGGTATGATTTCTCTCACCGCCTGCGTGCAAGCAACTACTTCCTGAACAAACGAAACGTCCATACACTTCGAGAGTCCAATGCCACCCGAACCAGTAAACATCACTGATAACAACTTGCTCGGCATTGCCGCTTGTACCGTGTCAATCATGGTTTTAAAGGTTAAAATAATATTGGAAAAATGCCTGTTATATTGCTGAAAAACAATACTATTTGCTTCGTCAAGAATTACTATTTTTATGGTAGTGGAACCAACATCGATCCCTACCCGAAATGCACTCCCCATTTTCTTCCCCCTTCACCCTCATGAGGCTAACCCATTTTCTTTGTATATTTTTATTTGTCATTCACAACTAACGTTTAAAAAAAATCGTACTCTACTTTCCTAGCAAACATTTAATACTTAACATGATCATACAATTTGTTTAGTAGAAACGTTAAGTGCATGACCTCTTCTTCACTCATCGTGCCTATCACCCATAGGTTTAATTGTTTAATAATCGGAAGTATCTCATTTCTTAGGTCTATTCCTTGTTCCGTCAAAAAAATAAGAGAAGACCGTTTATCACTCTGACTTTCCTCGCGTCGGATCAGACCTCTGTCCTTGAGTTTATCAACAAGCCTAGTTGTATATGGCTTATCTTTCAATGATATCTTGGATAACTCCGTCAGTGAAATTCCTTCTTCTTCAGAAATTCTGGCAAATAATACCCACTGTTCAGGAGTAACACCATACGTTTTTAATTTTTGAAGAAACCGTTTTTGCAAGTTAGACTGCGTTCTACTGATTAAGAAACCAATCGTATTAAGCTCATTTATCATCATCATACCCACTTAGTTGTCATTGACAACATTTATTTTAATTCTATATTACCGTCAATTAACCGAATAGTCAATCATTTTTTCACATGATTCGATGTATTGTAAAATGAAATGTAATAAGGTCAGGCTTCTAATGTAACAAAAGCCTGACCTTAGACTATATCCATCTGTGCAAATCCACCTATATGTAGCAATCGATCCATTCAATCCATTGGATGATTACCATACAAAATTGATCTAATGATAAGACCCCCACTCAGGAGTGGGGGTCTTCTTCGTCGATTGAGCTTTAGCTAAGCCAGTTCACTCTGCTAAAATTACTATTTTCACCGGTAAATTAGATGCACCTGGAGGGCTGAATGTAAACGATAGCGACTCACTATTCTCATAAGTACCCAAAAATGCAATATCATTTTGATTATCATCTCCGAAATATACTCTGCCCTGCGGTGTTGCCAGCGGACTCCAGTTTACTTCTGGATTACTTATCCCAATCGCACCGGCATAATGTCCTCCTCTTGGTGAAAGATAATATGAAATTTTTTGCCCATTTTTCCCAGGTGGTACAATCTGATACATCACGCCATAGTTCCCATAATTGACGACTTTCGTTCCATCAGTAGCGTCAATTCCTTGTAAATACGGATCCACTTCATTGTCAGCTAACGTTATCGCGACCACATTGTCTTTTGGGGGATCATAAGGCTGAACTGGGGAAAGCCTCCTATTTGCCCCCTCAAAAGTGCCACGCAAATGCCACTGATCAGCAGGTAGAACCACTTTCGCTAATTGAGCAATTTTACTATCATCTTCAAATAACGGTAACATCATGACTTTCACATTGATCTGCTGATCCACTGTAAAATCATAAATACCATGAATCAACATATTCGGTAAAACCGCCATATCACTTATGTTTGCTGATAACGGAATCGCCCCACCTGGTGGGATACTAATCTGATATGACAGATTTCCAGAAAAATATGACGTTTGCGTTTCCTTTCCTACCTTAAACCAAGCATAACCTGGTCCACCCAAACTAGCTCGCGTTACATTCACATGAGCGACCTCATGCCCACTATTTTCTAATACTACCTGCATTTGCTTAGCAGATTTTGATGCATTTACATGATAAAAAAAGAGACGAACGTTTCCCTCTACCTGATCCTGATATAAAATTCCATCACCTTCTACCATCTCCGGGCTATCCGAAAGTATCAATTTCCCACCAAGCGAACTACTTTTCATTTCCCATTCCGGAAGATTGACTATATCCATCTTAAGTGGCCCATAAGCCTCAACATGAGATGCATTTGTCAGACTCATTACCACCATTACAATCAAAATGAACCTTATTGCGTCTTGCATTTTCTACCTCCACTTAGTCTCTTGTCCTCTTTTGCAATGAAATCCACACCTTATTATTTTGCAAACGTAAACTTGTCGCTCCAGATTTTCAGCTTCATATACACCCAACTCTTTCATTATAAATTCTTCCTTTTATCCATATCTCCTTCTCGACAATATCATTGTCAATGTCAAAGAAAAATTACTAATTACCCTTCAAACTTAGGTAATTATAATAGAACGGTTCTTTATAATGCCAGTACGAATTGAGCGAATTACATGCATGCTTTTTTGTATAACCCAACTTTGATATTTAGAAAACCAACAAGAAGTCCTCTAGTACAAAGCATAGAACCGAATGTCAATTTGACTAACAGTTGCTTGGACTATACAATGAGATTATCAGAACAACTACTTTAATTGGAGATTCCTATGAAAGCCAATCGATTTATCATGTTACTCATTTTTGCTACCATACTATTACACTTTACCTTCCGATCGAATCCTTCCATACCATCAATTGCTCCAATGGTTCAAGCCAATAAGATATATCTTGCGTGGAACAATAGCGAAGATGTTGTGGCTTATGAAATGGAGGTAATGACCAAACCTTATAGGCCAAATGATTCAGTACCCGCAGAAGATATCCTCTATCATACAACAGCGATTTTCACTGCTGGTGTGGAACTGGATTTAAATCAGCTTCCGATTCAACATATTGAGCAAACATACTATAGAGTTCGACCCTTAGATTTAGATAAGAGGCCTCTTGCAATGTTTTCTGAGCCTACATTGCTATCAAGTGGCCAATTAAATCCTACAAAGCCGCAGCCCACAGCTCTCTTTAATACCAATCGGCCAGTACCGCTTTACCCAACCTATTCTTGGATTCCCGTACTCGGAGCGAAACATTATTTTGTTGAGGTTACTAAGGAAGCTCCAGAAAACCCCAATGGAATGATCCCCTCAATGAAACAAGTACGTAGTTACGTCGTGGATGAAGAGTCTGAGTGTTATGATACGCATGCTTATGTAGAAGAGGGTACCTATTACTGGAGAGTCATGGCACTCAATCAATACTATTACCCCATGGGTACTTTCTCGGATGCGATTTCTTTTCATGTCTCTGTAAAGCATTATACGTGGGCAGTTTTTGGTGACAGCACTACTCATGGTGGAGGAGCCATATCCAATCCACCTTCCGATATCCGATTTGATTACTCCTCATATATACCGTATGAAATTAAAAATTTAGGTAGAAGCGGTGACAACGCTGAATCATTGGTCGAGCGTTTCCATAGTGATGTTTTGCCATTTCAACCAAAGTACCTTTTTATACTCGGGGGCGGTAACAGTATAAGAAACGGAACGAAGGCAGAGGATATCATTGAGCAATTCCAAATACTAATCAATCAATGTAAGGAAAACAACATCACCCCCATTTTCTTAACGATTCCCCCTATCAATCCGGAAAGAATTGAACGAGTCTTTCATAAGCCATCTCTTAATGATTGGCAAAATCAAACGGCGATTGTCAATACATTCCTAAAAAAGCAACCATATGTAATCGATATTAACCCTTTATTAAGCGATAATAACGGTCTTTTGCCAACTATATACTCACAAGATGGTTTACATCCTGATATCTCAGGTAAAAAAGTAATAGCAAACGCCGTAGTCAAATTTCTTCGAGAAACACAGATCGAGTAACCGCCATCCCCGCGTCTTCGACACATAAGAAAAGACTTGGCTTCGGCCAATTCCTCAGACGCAGGCAGAAGACTTAGTCATTCTTACTTGGAATCGAGAAAGTGATATACTCTCTGATTGCGTAAAAAAAGCTACTAACAACCTGTAAATCCAGGTAATTAGTAGCTTTTTTCATGACAAGAGGACATTGATTTCAAAGATGAAGAGGCACTTCCATAAGCTAAGTGGTTTTCACTACATCTGATTGCCTCTAATGATCATTTTAAATTTCCCGATATTATTTTGGTCAATTCTCCAATATCCTTTTACTGTATTGGTTTCAGGAATCAGGTCACCACTATATTGTACCCGATGCCCATCACCACGGTACGTTTTAATAAACGTTATTGAATTTCCACTGACAGAACCGGTTAAACTTGATTCTCCGTATTCATCAATGCAATCGCCCCAAATGGAGGAATCGTCCTGATAAAGAGTACCGCTAAAATTACCGGAAGATCCGTTATCATAAAAAAATGTTCCTGTAAAGTCACCCGCAAAATAAACAGCCGCCTGCGCTGTCGGTGCCGCTACGAAACCGACACAAACCAACGCGAGTAGCAACTTAAAAAACAAATATGTTTTTTTCATTATAACACCTTACCTTCTAATTTTTAATATACACCGATATCGTTTTCTTAATCAAATTTCCATACCATGATTGTAATACAAAACAATCTGATTTGTATACTATACGAAAGTATATTATCATGCACTACCTTATCTACTATCCTTGCTGGGAGAATTCCTGATATCGTTTTTTCAACTGCTAAGTCTTGAAGATTTTCCATAAGTAAGACTTCATTTAATAATGTTTTTAAATTCTGTCCACCCCGAACTTCCTCGATATATAGCCCCACTCCTACGTTAGCAGAGGTATCACTTTTCGGGAAAATCCAGTAGTAACCATGAATTCCTGGGAAAAAGCCCAATTTTAGCGCCCCGTGATATAGAATTGATTCCCAATAACTACATAGTTTCTGTGTATATTTATTATTCTGCTTTCCATGTATTTCTCTATGTCCTTTCATCTTTCAGCACAGTCGCAGAAGAGTTACTTAACTTTACGATCCCTCCGATTGTTTTTTATGAAGTTTGACCGGATTACTCCGCCTAATTTTCAAGTTGAGTGTCTCGACGATTACCGAGAACATCATAGCAAAATAGATATATCCCTTTGGGATATGCATATCAAAGCCGTCTCCAATAAGTACTACGCCTATCAAAAGTAAAAAACTTAAGGCCAACATCTTGATAGTCGGGTGCTGTTCCACAAATTCGCTGATTCTTTTTGAAAATAACATCATAAAAAGAACTGCTATGACGACTGCTGCAATCATGACAATCAACTGCTCCGCCATCCCTAATGCTGTAATGATTGAGTCAAGAGAAAAAACCACATCCAGAAGCAATATCTGAAAAATAACTGCGCCGAACGTTGCCCCAACACTATTAGTGGAAGTCACATCCTCACCTTCAAGCTTTTCGTGGATTTCCATTGTACTTTTCCAAATCAAAAATAATCCACCAATAATAAGAATCAAATCACGCCCGGAAATTTCGTTACCAAAAACAGTAAAAAGTGATATAGTAAGTCCCATTAGCCAATTAAGAGAAAGCAGCAGAGCTATACGTATAAACATTGCCAGTACAAGTCCGATCCTTCGGGCCTTGTCCTGAAGATGATATGGGAGCTTACTGACTTGAATAGATATGAAGATAATATTATCAATTCCAAGTACAATTTCTAGTGCACTCAATGTCACCAATGCCATCCAGACCTGCGGATTAGTCAACCATTCCATAGCACCATCTCCTTTTACTGATAATTAAATATTGTAAACATCTAATTCATTAAACAAGATGCTTTACATGCGTTTCACCTAATATATTTTGTTATTTCCCTATCAGGAATAATCCAACTCCACAGATCATCATACCCGTTATTTGCCGTAATGATATGGCTTCTTTATATAGTAATAGCCCTATAATCAGTAAAACACAAGCTAAAATGATATTTGCAACTAAAGACGCTACACCTATTTTCCAACCTGCACGATATATGCAAACATAACCAAACTCAAGAGCTACAACCGAAATACCCAAAATGATTGAAGTCCAATTTACCTTGGCAAGTTCCGTCGTTAGTTTGGGCGAACTGCCAAAACTAAAAAACATGATAATACACAAAATCGTAGCGGTAAAATAAGTTATGCCCAACGCTGCAAACGCATTGATATCGTTTGGCATTGATTTTGCGCATATATTGTAAAAAGAATTTGCACCTACCACAAGTAAAATTGGCCATATTAGTTCTAACATATTTCCTCCTAGAAAACCACAAACAAGGAAAAACCCTGTTTACGCTCGATATTCTCCCGAACTGAGTTACTTATTTTTTTACAAGCTTTTTTCCATCAAAAAGTGGGGAATACCCTCCTCCATAAACATTTCTGATTTTTGCTGATAGCCTAGTTTATTAACTAACATTAGTTCGCTGATTGATTCTTAAAATCCTGCTTATCTGCCTAATTACAACTATTGAAAGAAAATCTAAGCAGGTTTATTTTCCTTTCCAAGATACGGGGCATATGTCCGGTAAAAATCGCTTTTAATACCTCACCCTTGGAAACAATATTCTCTATTAAAATTCCAGTCAGAGCACCTAACATATCAAAAGAAGTCGCATTGTATTGAGACAAGAAAAATAGTTCTCTTTCTTACAATTTCTATAACTTAATTATCGTTTATCTATATTAGTGCTAGGTAAGACTAAATACATCGGGATGCACTGCTCGTGGGCAGGGGAGTCAAGGATTCTCATTCCTTTTGCCAGCTTACGAAAGCTAAGTTTCTTATAAAATGCAACCGCATCTGGAATAGCAAACAATGTGACAACCTGTACCCCTACTATTTTTTTCATCTTAGATATCTGTTGTATGATATGATTAAAAATTGCTTGGCCAATACCCATGTATCTATATTTATCATCGACGCACAATGCCGTTATCTCAACGGAGGGACAAAGACTACGTATTTTTCTCCCCTTTATTTTTAATGAGGAACATTTTGTAGAACAAAAGGCCACCAAATTATTAACATCTTCATCGAAGAATAAAGTTGTGCAAGTATTTCCTATTTCTTCATAAGCGAATGAGTCTGCTCTTAAGAATTGTAATAGAGGAGAATAGTTAGATTTGAAATTCATTATCTGCTTGTCATATTCATGAGATAGGGGTTTAAAAGTTAACGTAACTGATCGGTTAAGCGCATCGATCTGGATAGGAACGGATAGGAAGTCCTTCTTCTTTAAAAGATTAAAATCATCGTTATTTGATGTTACAAAATCATCTAGCATTACAGCGGCTGCTTGACTACGAGCACAAGCCATAATTCCACCAGGAACGACCGTCATTTCACAAACATCTTGCATAGTTAGTATTTCTCCTTTACTCATTACATCACCGCCATTTTTATTGATATTATTTGATATAGTTTATGCTACATATTGAGTATACGTAACAGAGATTCGGTATCATGATTTCCTTCTCACTGAACTGTTTTTTTAAGATAAAGGGCTTCTATTTATGTACGAAAATTTCGTCCTTTGATTTTTTAACTGTCAAAAAAAACCACGCTCACTGCCCATGGAGACAGAATAATCGTGGCTTCTCACATTAGAGCCAATCGAGGTAAACGACATATTTCTTTTCACAGGGGACAGGTATGGTGTTTTGAAACACGATACCTGTCCCCATGTTTTTCATGCAATAATGGCATAAAGCGACCTCAAAAATCCGCCTATCTATATTTTCTATTTGTAGCTATACCTTAAATTTCAAAACCATTTCATTTAAGACAGAGGCTGTCTCCGCTAAAGCAGTAGCCGAACCATTCATTTCATCTAATTGTTGACTAACATTATTGGCGCCCTGTGCAATTTCAGTTGTACCTGCAGAACTTTCCACAATAGTAGAAGCTACTGATTCAATTGCTCTATTCACTTCTGTCATTTCGGTGGATACTTGTGCTAATTTATTTCCAATATCGCTAGTAATACTTAAAAATGCATCCGCATCTTTCTTATATTGCTCACCAATATTAACAAAAGCATCATAATCTTTATGAACTGTACCAGAAATAAATGATAGAAGTTCATTGCTATTTTCCACAAGGACACTAATAGAACCTTGTACTTTTTTTGTCAAGTCTTGAATTCCAGCTACTGCCCGCGCTGATTCTTCGGCTAGCTTTCTTACTTCTTCCGCTACTACAGCAAACCCCCTGCCCATTTCTCCCGCTCTTGCCGCTTCAATTGCCGCATTCAACGCTAATAAATTGGTCTGCCCTGCTATCGTCGCAATCGAAGAGGCCATACTGGAAATTTCGTCAACGATTTTCGCCTCTTCAATAGCTTTTGCCATGCGTTGCTCGATATCGTCATATAATTGCACAGCAGACTGGCGTGTTCCTTGCGCATTTTTTTGCAAGGCAACGGCTTGCCGCTCAACCCCCTTCGCCACTTCGTTACCATGGTTTGCCTCAAGTGAAATATGCCCTATGTTTGCTTCCATATTCTCAGCAGATGCTGTAATCTCTTCTATAGTGGCTGAAACACTTTGCAACCCTCCAGCAACTTGCTGAGTTGATGCCGCCAATCCACTCGATATATCTGCGGATCCACTGGCACTTGTCGTCAGGTTTCTAGATGCCAAGGCTACTTGTCCCGCACTTTGTGAAACCCCCATAACCAGCATATTTAAATTGTCAATCATGTTATTAATTAAAAGGGCTAACCTACCTAATTCATCACTAGATTTTACCTCCAACTTTTTAGTGAAGTCCCCTTCTTCAATGAATTGAATATGCTTTTCCATTTTACTCAATGGTTCCGTTAACCTGCTAGAAAATATAACGCCGATAAGTATTGAAATGGCTAAACAACCTAAAACTACTTCAATAATCGTATGTTTAGTATTATTCATAGCATTATCTACTGCGGTGGCATCATAATCAGCACCGATGATAGCTATAGTTTTGCCTGAAGCATCATGAATTGGCACATACGCTGACAATGTGGCCCCCCATTTTTCACTATGATCAATTTCACTAATAATAGTTTCATTGCTTTTAAAAGCGACTGGAACCATCGGATAGTTTTCGGTCTCAATTACCCCTGGATTTGACAAATCATCCTCGGGGCTGCCATCTACAATGTACATATACTTTTTATCGTTTGTCTCGATCATAGTATAAATATACCGGAGCCCGCCAGCTTCCCGAACGGAAACCAATTTTTCCCGAATTGTTTTATATTCCGGCATCTGCGTAATGCGCGTTTGATTTTCTTTATTAGATGGATCTTTTTTCACCTCATTTACAATTTCAACAAAATTCTCTATATTAAGTTGTTCACACGCCTTTTCCGCTGCAACTTTCACACGTTCACCAGTAATACTCTTTGTCAAATCCATAAAAGAATTATAAATTATAGAACTTAATAGTGTCCCAGTTATAATTAGCAATACACTAACAAGTAGGATAATTTTCGCCTTAATGCTTTTCATGCTGCTAATCAGCCCCTTCTTGATTTTTTACAATTAACATGCCGGTTCTACATTCATCATTTTCGTTTAATCTAACACCTGACCAGTATCCAGTAGCATGCACAACTCCATTCTGTCTTTGCTCAATATACTTACAAACAGTCCTCTGAATACTCATTTTAAAATTCTCCTTTAGTATGTTAAATTCCGCCTATTCAACAAAATAAACTTCGATCATTTACCTATAATTTATATATTACGACACATGGTAAACAAATCCTTTTTTTACAAACATCTATTTTGTCGAAACTTAGCTTTTAGAAGCAATTTGTACTATCTTCTCATAAATACATACTTTATGCTTATTTTTTTGTGCAAAAAAATAATGTTAGAGCAAGCATACTTTCGTGTGCATACTCCAACATTTATTATAGAACCACATAAGTTGCAAAAACCTATTTTAAAGACGCTCTTGTTCATTTTTTACTCATGTTAAAAAAATTGATCGTTATTGAGGCAGTTCTGCTGAAATGACACTACCATCACCATTAAATTGCACTCTAGTGCCAGCTTGATATTTAGCAGTTTTAGTATGGGCACGATTAGCATACAAAGTTGTATCTTTAGCAAGTACCCCATCAAGTGCTCTACCATTATTGCTTAACACTACTTTTCCATTTTGAGCCAGCACAGCCTTCAGGGTATGTGCATCATTAATATAAAAACTTTGATCTGCAGCTAAATAACCTGCGAACGCATGACCATCAGGATTAAAATAAGCAATCTGTCCCAGCGCAAAAGTCGCTCTCAGATCAAAGGCCTTATTGATATAGAAAGTCTGATCTATAGCTAATATTCCTTCCGTCACACTTCCTTCTGGAGTAAAAGTAGTAAAACCACTTGTAAATTTAGCCGTTCTTTTATGATTTGCATCAATATACAAAGTATAATTTGCTGCTACATTTCCACAACTGATACTAATATCACCAGGATTTCGGTTGATTTGTTCATTGGGTGGTTCTGCAACTTTCACCGACATGGTGTGTGCAGTATCAATATAATAGTTCTTCGCCAAAGCACTTGGCATCTGCATCGTCATTAGGGTACTCATTAGCAACACTGTACCTAACAGTTTAAAACATAAAGTTTTCAAGATTTCATTCCTCCTAAAATTTAAAAGTACTTTGAGAATTTGTTTATCACCAGAGTATTCTAGATTATGACCTATTTGGTAATTTACAATATGATTTTAACATTAGATTCCTTATTGCTCAAGTAAATATTTTATTTGAGCAACAATAACCCCTAGTAATTTTAACCTTCAAGCCAACTCAGATAATCTTCATATGTATAGTCATGCTTTTCATATGGCAATGGCCCCCCTCTTACTCTGTTTAGAATATAGCTTAAATATAACATCACCACTATGGTAAAATCATGTTCAAACAAACTTCCTCTTCTTGTAAAAAAATCGAGTTTTAGATGGTGGAGGCGAGCCGTGACCTTGCAAATCCACCCTATTTATCAAAGTTAAATCTTTAAAAGACAATCTGCTGCTCGATTAATTATACGCTCTGTCATATCGATTGGCTCTTTACCGCAAGCCTCTCTAATATCACGTAGCATCCAAATTGGCTCATTCGTTTTAGTGTCAATTAGTGTATAATCCATTCCAGCATTTGCGTAAGTATCATAGTGAGCCGGTGTTGTTACGATTCGCTCTATGGGTTCCGTAATCTTCTTTTTTCTATGTATCCATTGACCTTTTGAATTCTGAAAATCAACCTCTATTTCTTTTTCGACTTGTTCAATATAAGTATAGGATGATTCTGCCACGAAGCGTTGCTCATAGCCGAAGGATGTTACTTTGATATTTAAAATAGCATCCGCTATTATTGGGGTAAAGCTATCTATTTGGGATTTATATCGGACTTGATCTTCAACCTCAAGCTGTCGCATGTTTTCCCCGGTTGCTTTACTTATTCGATCTTTTAACTGATTTAGCGTAATAAATTGAAAACTACTTTTTTCCCATCTTTTTTTATCTTGAAAAAATACATTCGAATAAAAAGTCTCCAACTTGCGAATACCGAATTGATCGAATTGTGCTTTGGGGTCGGTAGACGTATTAATTAATACAGTTTTTATTCTCTGAAAATTAAAGCCAGGATCTTTCCATTCATCTTTTCGTTCTTCTGCCTGACAATTTGCCATTGATAAAAATAGCACACATACAAACAATAAAAATCTACCTTTCAGTCTCATCTAATACCATCCCCCAGTTTATAATAATGAATCCTTTTTACTTTTAATAGATATCCCTCTTCTTATTTACATTATAATTTAAAATTGTGACTAAATTATGACTAAATAGTCACTTTTTCCTATCGAGTCGATATCTCACGTAAAGGGACAAGGGGACAGGTTGGATTGTCAACAGAAACTCTGGACTTTCTCTGATTTTTTATTCATCTATATTCTTATGTTGTTCCTTTTTTGTTTCGTCTTGTAACGCAGCCTGTTTATCAATTTCATTTAACATGTCATTTACCTCACTAATATGTTTTCCATTAGGATAATCAGCCATATATTGTTCTAACATTACTTTACTAGCAACGTAATCTTTTCTGTTATAACAATCCGTCGCTGATCCAAACAATGATGTCGCTACTGATACTACCGTTATATAATAATAAACAATGAATGAACTCACAATCAAAATCGCTATACCTGCACATCGTTTATATTGTTTCATTCGTAATATCTCAGGATTATTTTTTACGGTAGTAACTTCTTGTAAATCATAGTCATGATCACATTTATTTATTTTTTTTATATCTTTTATCAAAGATAAATAATACCATATGAGTCCACATAAAATCACCAAAAATACTAATATCATATTGTCTCCTTTAATGCTTATAGTAACTGTTTACTTACCTCTACAAACGATTCCTTGAAATCCTTATGTATTTTAATTGGTCCCATGTCCGAATCAGAACTCTTCTGCATTACTTTAACTAAACGTTGCAAAGCCTTATAATTGGAATCAAACAAAGAATCACCAGAACAAGCATCTATACCCGTTATATCACCTACTAAATCCTTTAAATGATAGTAATCATCGTTTTTTCTTTTCTTTACGTCATAATGCTGCCCTTCTCTTTTTTTTAATGCCATTCATATATCAATTCACCACCTTTAAATAATATTACCATACTTTTATATATTTTTCTCCATTGTAAGGTAAGCAACAAACAGGTTCTTTCCAACTTCGATTGAATCTATACCTTGTTCTGATATAATGATGAATTAACTTACAAAAAAAATCGAAATTTAGATGGTGGAGGAGAGAAATTACTTATCAAGAACATAAAAAAGCCACTAACTACCCTTCAAACCCAGGTATTTAGCGGCTTTACAGTTTTTAAAAAATCCGGATTTGAATGGTGGAGGCGAGCTGTGACCTTGCAAATCCACCCTTTTTACTATATATATGCACTTATTTTATCCTACATTACTTGTACTGGATTTCACCTATACCACCTTCTGTCACGGTTTCCCTTACGCCTACTGCATTAAAAGTAATTATAAACCGGGTTCCCTTGTTATTCTCCGATTGCACCGTTATGATTCCGTTGTGACGCCGCGCAATTCCTGCACAAATAGAAAGCCCTAGCCCGGTACCACTTTCCTTGGTAGTGAAGAATGGGTCAAATATTTTTTCCTGATCCTCTTTACAAATCCCGCAACCGCAATCTTCAACACATAAGGAAACCATATCACCCTCAACTATACTTTCAATAATTAGCGTTCCGTGTTGGCTCATTGCTTCGATGCCATTTCTTGCAAGATTTAAAAGCAATTGTTTAATTTCTCTTCCATTCAATAAGAGGCGAGGTAACCCTTCGGCTAGATTTACTTTCAACTCAATACCTCGCCCCATTGCGTCAGTTGATATAAGTGGAATAACCTCTTTTATTAGAGCATTTAAGTCTTGCTCTTTATTCTCTACCCGCTTATTTTTCGCCACAGAAAGGAAATCGGCAATAATCTGTTCGATTCGTTCTAATTCGCTCAAAACAAGACAAAACTGTTCTACCATACTGTCTGGAACTCTTTTTATAAGAAATTGCAAATAGCCTTTTATAACTGTCATAGGGTTTCGGATTTCATGGGCTACCCCAGCTGCCATTTCGCCTATCAAATTTAAACGGTCAAGTTTCACCATGTTTTCCTTGATTTTTTCATATTCGGTAATATCATGGGTTATTGTCATTGCACCAATAATCGTATTCTCGTAATCCCAAAGTGGAATTGCATTCAGTAAATAACAAGTCCCATATGTGGTTTCTAGATAATAATCCAATGTTTCTATTCCTTTTAACGCTTGATTGCAAGGTGAGCTTTCCCAATCCGATCCTAGTGCTTCTAAAAGATAGCGCCCCGACTTACCTAGAAATTCTTCTTTTTTGAAATTTGATATGCGTTCACGATATGCTCTATTTACTGTGATAACATTACCTTTGCTATCATATGAAACAATTCCCAAAGGGCATAACTCAATTAACTGGTTGAATTTCGCAATTTCATTAGATAAGTCTATTTCTAATGATTTTCTATGTGTAATATCCGTAACGTTACACATAACCGCTTCAATGTTTCCGCTAGGTGTAAAAATCGGACTTATCGAATATTCAAAATAGTGATACTGTCCTTGTATCTTAGAAATACCTACATAATTATCATATATAACGTTTCCTGTATTAAATACCTCTATTATTTTTTCATCCAATCGCCGAAAATCTTTAAACGGTAAATCAATATTAAGTTCACTCCAACTTTTACCTATCATATCAATTGGTTTCAAACCTAGATACCTTGCCCCCATTCCACTCATATAAAGATACTTAAGGTCGTTACTTATAATATTGATAGAGTCAAACTTAAATTTAAGTTGTGGTTGAAATTTAAGTCTGTTAGCTAATACTTTTTCTAATTGTTCATCAGCCACTGTTAATTTTTTGATAAGTTCTTGTAGGAACATAAAAGCCTCCCAATATTATACTAATGAAAAGTCATCAGTACCATTTATAATTTTTAAAAGATGCTCCCAAACAAGACATATAGCTCTCTAATCGGTATCTGTATGTCACAAAGTTTTATTATGAAAAAACTACCAATAACATAACAGCATTAATGGAAAGGTTCCCCCTTTCCATCAACGCCGGGATATTGCACTATTCTACTTATTGTCTTATATAGGATGTAAGACATGTTGGTGTAGTTTTTGTTTCAAACTCCCTAATGTGGACGTCTCCGCATTTTTTCGAATTTGCAGAATTGCTTAAAGTAGCAACAGCTTCTTTACACTCATAAAAATCGAAATATTTTTGGTGTTGCTTCTTATATCTAACTTTAACTATACCTTTGTAGATTAGATCAACAACATCATCTTTATAAGTAAGTTCTTCTAACGTTGGTTCTTCTTCAGCTATCTTTTCCAGGAACTTATATACACTTTCATCTATTAAATATTCACTGTAAAATTCATTTCTAGAGTATAAAAAAAACTTCTTATTATTAGTATTATTATTAAAAGAGTAGTCAACTTTTATATTTATATCATCAGATAGATACAGATATAATTTATCCCACTCCGATGAATGCAGTATAGTAATTTGTTCAAAATATTCATTTACCTTTTTATTAATCGTTTGAGTAGGATTATAAATGGATTTTGAATAAAAACTATTGCCACCTTTTCTAATTAAGATGTATCCAAAGTTTACCGTTGATATAATTGAAGAGTTAAAATTATGTATCCATGTATCTAATTCATCATTGTACTGCTCAAATGTCTGCCCAAAAGGGGAATGGCAATGTGGTATGGAAAATAAAACATCATTTCGGTCAGCGGTAGTCAGTATTAACTTATCGGCCTTTGTTGTTCCCCACCACCTGTTCAATTTCTCCTCATACTGGTGAACATTAACTAAATCAGTAACAATAAAAAGGCTTCCGACATCGTTAAGGTGTAATTCCGCATTTTTGATAATTACTTCTAATATCTTTTCGCCATTGTTGCCTCCATCTCTAAAGTCTAAGTTATTATCCGGACTTGGAACAAAAGGCGGGTTTGCTAAAATAGTATCAAACTTTTCATTGTCGATCGGTATGTAAAGACTACCCTCAACAAACCTTACATTTGATACTCCATTTAGCTGCGCATTAAATCTAGCAAAACGTATAGCGCGTGGATTTATGTCGATCCCAACGACTTTATTTGAATAACAGCTGGCTGTAATTGCCTGAATACCAGAACCTGTACATAGATCAAGAGTGTTCTTGGATAAATACTTCGGTACAGTATGTACCAAGCCCAAACTGTCCATCCCAATATACATAACCGGATTTTCTTGGATATTGTCTTCTTCATAGATCATATAGCGATGGTCGGTAGTAATGAAAAACTCATTAACACAGTAGATATCAACTCTTGAAGCAAACAACTTTTCCCTTGAAATAATAATTCCTAAGTTGCAAAGAGTCTGGAAAATAGAGTCTCCCAGTATCTCGATAATTCTTTCTTTCTTCAAAGAATCGCGCAACAAAAACAATCTTATTAGATCTTCCAGATTTCCTTGACCAAGTTTATGATTGTTATAGTAATGAATATAAGTTGGCTCTATACGTTGAAGGGTTTCAATCTCAAGCAATTTACAGATGGTACTTTCTGAATAGCCATGCATTGTAAGACTATCATTAAATTGTTTAAGCGTATTGTATAAACTAAAAGACTCATTGGCAAACTGCCCCAAAGTAATATCTGTAGGTCTAATATTAGTACTGTCGCTTTTTCTGCTAAACATCGTATAAGTCAAATTGTATCTTTTGAGCTGTTTTGAAGCCCACTGTAATTTCCCCCAAAACGCTTTTTCAGATGAATTTAACTCTAGTCTCAACTCCTCAAGCTCGGCTTCTGTGCCTTTATAACAGAGCATTATTAGGCGTACTTCTTCATAAGTATAATATTGGGAAGGAATTAGCCCATTTAAATCTTTTATTTCTGACATTCCTAATGGATTTAATAGAAGTATCAGATCATTGCTTAATTGTGCTGAAAAATGCTTGCCAAGGGGATTATTAGGGAACAGAACAGATGTTTCTTTATATATTGCTCCTTTTGATGAAATTTTTTCTAATTCATTTGCTTTCCAAAATAAGTCTTCCGTATTGCCAAAGAAAATAGCTTCATCTAGTTTTTTCATTACATCAGTAACATCTATTCTTATTTCCGTTAAACCATGAGGATAATCAGATTCCTGCAATTGAACTAGGTGTTCTTCATAACTTAATACAGGCGAATTCCTTTTCCTTATCCAATAATCTTCAACACTAAGAAAATCTATATCAGTTGAAAGGAATGTGCTTATGGCTTCTTCCGGGGTTTCGATAATAGGTTGACCGGCTACATTGAAGCTTGTGTTTAAAATAACCGGATAACCCGCTCTTTCTTTAACTATTTTGTAACACAAATCATAAAAGAAAGGATTTTGTGTCGACGTAATTGTCTGAACTCTACCTGTGCCATCATGGTGAGTAACTGAAGGAAGTTGATCATGGTATTCTTGCTTGATATTCGATACTAAAAGCATAAATGGGGATGCTATAGCTTGTTCAAATATTGTGGATACCTCTTCCAAAGGTATTACTGGCGCAAATGGTCTAAATGCTTCCCTAAATTTCACTCTATGATTGATTATGTCTTTCATTTTTTTGAAAGTTGGATCAGCAATAATTGATCTATGCCCTAAAGCTCTGGGGCCAAATTCTGAGCCGCCTTCAAATCTTGCAATAATATTCCCTTTTGCCATCTGAACTGCACAAGCTGAAACCATTTCTTGATAAGAAAGTTTTTCTACAATGATTTCATTCGTAAACTTATGAATAGCTGATTCTATTTCATCCTTAGTATAATCTCTACCAAGGGTCGCTTTTTCTAGTTTGGGACGAGCACTACCCTTCTCAATGTTGTGATATGCCCAAAGTGCATTGCCTGCAGCAATACCTGCATCCCCGGCTGCAGGAAAGATAAAGATGTCTTCCAACTTAAGCTCTGTTAAAAGCTTATAATTGACAACTGAATTTAACGCGACTCCCCCTGCGCAGCAAAGTTTTCTGCAATTAGTTTGCTTCATTGCAACCCCAACAATATGTAATAATGCCTTTTCCAATTCTGATTGGATCTTATATGCCAAATCTATAATATATGGTCTAAGGTATGCTTTCCCTTTTCCATCGTCATACAATTTCTTCAGTGCTTCGACCTCAAGAAATAAGTCATATGCTGAAATATCTATACTGTAACTCCCCGGTTTAGTATGTAACCACTCATGCCATTTATCGCAATAAGTTCCATAAGGTGCCAACCCCATAAGTTTTCCAGCCTCTGGAATTTCCAATTTTTCCCCAATACTAGTTGAAAAACCAGCTAACTTTGTAATATATTCATAAAGAAATCCAAGGGTGGAAAGTGATGCTAAATATGCTTTTACCTTCTCATTATGTAATAATTTTATCTCAGTTCCTTTTGCAATATACAAGCTGTATGATTCGGTAAGTCCCTCTTTGTCTGTACTACCTGAAGCGTCGACAACAAGAATAATTGCTTCATCGAAGCCAGATGGCCAGTAAGCTGTATATGCATGAGACAAATGATGGCTTGGAATCACACAAATTTTATCAGATAATTCTCTTTGAAAGGTCCTTTGTAATATATCTTCTGAATAGTCTCTCCCGGGCATATTCGCTGTAATACTGGAAAGCTCATTTATTCCAATATTGCATTTTCTCAGACAATATTGAACCGCTTCATGGGGAATCTGAATGTTTTTACAATCTCCCAATGATTGGTGCAAAAAACCTATACTGTTTTTCGTCCTATCCAATCGTTCTTGTTGTATTGCGATTTCGATTTTTCCATTTTTGACAATTGCTACTGAGCGGTCATGCCCGAGGTTGATTCCTAAATGATACATTGATCCATTTGAAGTTATCATAAATTATTCCTCCTAATAAATTACATTGTTTCGGCACCCGTAAATTAACCAACCATTTTCTGATTGGTATAAGACTCGCTTTTTCAGGGCGACGGGCATGCAGTCTCACAAACAAAATAAGAACCACTATTATTGTCATAATTTAAAAATAACACCAATTTATTGTATTATTCCACAAAAATATATAAATTAATATTATTTCCATTATAGTATTTTACTGTAAACAATTCGTCATTTATTTTATTTCTCCTTTATTTTTTTTGCATAATTACTCCCAAATTATACAATTTGCAAACATTTATGTAAAACAAACCCAGATATCCTGTGTACAGGTATTACTAATTTGATTCTATGAACAACCTTGTAGCATATTAAGTTAGGGCCATAATTCACTTTATACGTGAATTATGGCCCTAACTTCTTTATAATCCACCTGTCATTCTCTACATATTCCTGCGATTCTTTAAAAACATGAGGAGATGACTATGCAGGATACAAGAAAGTACCGGAGATTACAAGCAAAGGTATCAAATTCTGCAATAAATTATTTAAAATAGAAAAGACTCTTCAAGAGTTGTCTAGTGAAAAACGTAAAATACAGCGTCTGGAACAGGAAAAATCTGTTTTAGAGGCCTTTTGGTTGTGGGTAGATTCTGTAAAACCACAGATTCTGCCAAAGTTAAAAATTAGCGAAGCACTAAACTATGCGCAAAATCAAAAAGAAGACCTTATGAATTACTTGAAAGATGGTAACTGTTCGATTTCTAGTAATCTTGCTGAAAACAGCATACGTCCCTTCACTATCGGTCGCAAAAATTGGCTGTTGAGTAGTAGTCCCAAAGGTGCCGCTGCAAGTGCAAACGTATATAGCATTATCGAAACCGCTAAAACCAATGGGCTAAACCCATATGAATATCTTAAGTTCATCTTTCAGGACTTACCGGGAGTTCAGTTTAGGGAATATCCTGAATTTCTAGAAGATTATCTCCCATGGAATCCAGCAATTCAAGCAAGATGCAAACAGAGCCAAACTTGAGTATTATTATACATCAGGGATGGCTCTATTTTTATCCACCTTCTTGTTAGACGCTTACAAAATACCTAAATGGTGGAGGTAACCGAACCCGATTAAAAAATCTAACGCAAAAAAGCCACGAAATTCGTGGCTTCATAAGTATTCTGGATTTAGATCGTGGAGGCGATCCGTGACCTTGCAAATCCCCCTATTTATTGATGGATTTTTGTTAATAGTTAATATCCAATTCCCATTGTCCCTATAAATTACTATTTATTCTTGATGCACCGACTTTATTTCTTCTAGATAACGCTCAATTGACCAAAGATAAGCCGATGCTGTAGCATCTGGACTTCTTCTGCCCTGCTCCCAGTTTTGAAATGTAGCAAGGGGACTTTTGTATGCGTTCGCAAATTCAGATTGGGACATCTCCAGTTTTTCACGAATTGATCGAACGTCCGCAGTATAGATTATATTGACATCAACTTTACCCCCTTATGTTTGTTTATTTTGTATATTCATTTTAATAACTTTTACAAAATCACAAACTAGCTTCTTTTCTTCCTCTAAAAGATTCACCTGCTTTCCTTTAGGATAAGCATACAACAAAAAAGTGGATCTATATCTACTATTATCTGTTGGAGATTTGATAATTTTGACTGTTCAAACTACTGCTTAAGCGCAATGCACTATTTTTTATCAAATTTAGTACTTAAATGTAGAAAATGCAGGAATCAGCTCATTGAATACAGAAAATCACAATAAATCTTTCAATATAAGTTATTGTAATTTTTAATACCACTAAAAATGATGATCATATCACGAAAGGAAGGGTTATAAATATGAAACACCTCACGGAAAGTTCCATAACAGTAATTGAAAATGCCCACTTTTCTATGCAACCTTTACGTGATTTACTAAGCCTTAATGAAGAATGGCTATTGGATCGTATTCTTGAATATGGTAAGAGTCGTCAATATACAAAATATACCTCGACCCTCAGGGAAGCTTGGCGCCTTTCCGTAGCTGGCCTTACAGCTGCTATTATTAAAGCTACATCGTTTTCCCCAGAAGCCCTTGAATTATCTCCTGATAATAATTATCTTGCTGATCCTATTGGAGAATTTGGGGTCATTGAGGCACGTAGGCATTTAAATCGTGGCGTGACACTGGAAATGTTTATGGGACTTATGAAGTATTACCGTCAGGGTTTCCTTGATTTGCTAGAACAAGGGGATTTTACGCTGGCGCAAGGCGGGTACTATCATTTGGTGCTGGAAAGGATCTTTGATCGTATTGAAATTTGTTATTGCGTAGCTTGGTATCAAACAGGCGAGGCCAGTCTAGTGCAGCAATTACAAGCTTCCTGCCGTGAAATGACTAATGAGAAAACTAAGCTGATGACTATCTTTGAAAGCATTCCCTTGGCAACACTCCTAGTTGGCACTGATAATACTTTGGAGAACATAAATTTTGCTGGACGCAAGCTTTTATATGGGGAGGCTAGGTCAGGTGAAGTTGTTTACAATCTAGACGCCTCCTGGACTCTACCTCCATGGCTACAAACCATTGTGGAACAGTTTTTCCAGACAGAGGCCGTTAGTTATGTAGAGGAATATTCAATGCTATGTGGTCTAAAGTATACCTTCCTAGAAATTCAGCTGAAGCGAATGATGGATATAAGCGGGAAGTTTCGAGGGACAGTTGTAATCATTAACGATATTACGCAAATAAAACGTGCTAAGGAAAAGGCTGAAGCAGCCAATGCCGCAAAGAGTGCCTTTCTTTCTAATATGTCCCATGAGATACGCACGCCAATGAATGGTATTCTTGGATTTTTGCAATTATTAGAAAATACTAAGGACGCAAAAGAGCAAGCAGACTTTATTAACATGATGAAGCTTTCCACTGATACTTTATTGACCATTATCAATGACATCTTGGATGTTTCCAAAATTGAAGCAGGAAAACTTGAATTAGAGAAGATCGTTTTTGATTTATGGGCAGTGGTCGATGGTACGGTTATACCGCTCATTGCCAAGGCAAGAGAAAAAGCATTAAGACTAAATTTGCTGGTGAATCCAGATGTTCCACAGTTTGTATTAGGTGATCCTACCAGAGTGAAACAAGTGCTTACTAATTTGGTTTCAAATGCAATAAAATTTACCCAGCAAGGAGAGGTATTTGTTGAAGTAGAACTGCAGAAGCAGCAAGAATTGGTTAGTATCATTCGATTTGTTGTAAAAGATACTGGTATTGGAATGTCAGAGGAAACCTTGAAAAAATTATTTAATCCATTCACTCAGGCTGATAGCTCATCAACAAGGAATTTTGGCGGTACAGGCTTGGGATTGAACATTTGTAAATCAATTACAGAACTAATGGACGGCAAGATAACGATTGAAAGCAGCTTGGGGCAAGGAACAATCGTTTCCGTAGTAATTCCCTTACCCAAAGCAGAAAATCTAACAAAGAAGCCTCTGCTTGATTATTCTATCCAAAATGATCCTACTATAATAATTGCAGATGATAATACACCTAACAGCGCTATTGTTACTATTGTAAAACCTACGAAGCTTAAAGGCTGGACTGGCAATGAATTAAAAATTCTCCTGGTTGAAGATAATGAACTAACCCGAAAGCTCATGGTTAACGTATTTCAGCAGAAAGGCTTAAACTGTGAAACTGCTGTTGATGGAAAAGAGGCAGTACATCTGTGCGCTAATCATAAATATGATTTAATATTTATGGACTGTCAAATGCCGATCATGGATGGCTACGAAGCGACTCGGATGATCCGCACAAGCGAAGCTGGTCGCTACCATACACCGATTATTGCCCTGACAGCAGCAGCTATGACCAGTGATGTCGAAAGGTGCAAAGCAGCAGGGATGGATGATTATTTAAGTAAGCCAGTCGATATCAATCATTTAATGGCGCTAATTCAACAATATTCTTTCAATGTTGACCAGTCACATCCTAGCTGATTTTCAACAGACGATAAAATTTACAAACTAGAAAGGGACACGGGGACAAAAGGGACACGGGGACAGGTTGCTCTGTCCCTATGATCTGCCAATCACACTTTTTGATATTCCAGTTATCCTAGCCAATTGTCTTACCGTAATATTATCTTTAGCTTTTATACTTCTAATTATAGTATCACGCTCTGTTTTATTCATCTGCTGCAATTGGCTAATACTTTTAATTCCCAGTTCATTTAAGCATAGCATAATTTCTTCATCACTCTTAGCTATCCTTGTCTGGTAATCTAAACATTCATCCCTATTTTTTTCATCATTATAGGCTCTAAATAAACTTATGGCCTTTTCTCTGACATTAGAAAAAGTATCTAATGTAAAATCTATATCTGTTAAACCAGGTCTTTCATAATATTTCTGGTAGCTACTCCATAAATAGTTGTTTACGTTCTGCGTAATTCCTGCCTTTACTGGATTTTGGTGGATATAGCGCAAAACTATAAGAAAATATTCCTCAGATTCTACCACTTCACTTTTAAAACGTTCCTGAAATAAATGTCCGCATCTCTCATATTTTTCATTATACCAACTTACATAACTAGCACTGATTCTCTTTACTACTTGCGAAATTGTTTCATCTTTTTCTTTTATTAATAAATGAATATGATTGTCCATCAGACAATAGCCATACAGCAAATAATTGCACAGCCTTTTATAATATTTTAACGTTCCAAGAAATTTTTCTCTATCTTCATCATCCTCAAAAATATTTTGTTTATTGATACCTCTAAATATTACATGATATATTCCTGTTTCACTTTTCTTCCTAACCTGTCGTGCCATAAAATCACCCTAAGCTAGTATATCCATTTGGGGACAAAATAACCTGTCCCCTTGTCCCCCCTATCATTCTAAATTATCTCTTGATTTTAATTTACCAACACAGCTTCTTCTAGGTGCCTTTCTTTAAAACGCTGTTCATATTCATGCATTGTTTGTTCTGCTTTAGTAAAGAAATTAATACTTGTCATTCTAATTTAACGTAAGAATCCTCCACCCCCCACATCTTCCGACGACCAAATAACTCAAACCTGAACATCCGGACACTTCCCATCGTCTTAATCGTGATAATAGTGCCGCAATCTCCATAAAATAATTATAATAAATAGCCAAAACCTCATTATTACATTTTTTGCAAATCTTTCATCATAGACTGAGAAAAAAATGACGACTAGCAAAATAGCAATTCCAAAACCGATGCTTATGTTACCCCAACTTATACTTGATTTTGTTTCTTGTATTTCCGAAGGTTCTGTAAGCACAGTTTTAACCTGCTGATACCCACTCTTCATCATAATTAAATCTATAAATTCTTCTGGAAATTTGCGACATAACTCTTCTTGTTGCTCATGCCAAGAAAAATGCTTCGTCAATAAAGTCCATACCTCTTGCGATACAACACGATGATCCATTAAAAACGCTAACAGTCTATCACTCAATTTCGGCTGAATATCAATGCGCCAAAATTTTTCATCTTCCAATAACATTTCCCATTCATAAACCTCTCCTACCCAAGAATCTTGTTTGTAAAGATTCTCTACCGTATGCATAAATTGCTCTACAAGATCATTCGTTGAAATCATAGTCTCTTGTGTATGATGATTCTGTAGATTGTCATTCGATATAATCAGTCTCTCACCACTATCAACTAAAACCTCTTTTCGATACTTATCCCGTAATGCTCTCTCATAGGCATCTCTAAGCTTCTGAAACTCTTGCGGATCATTATCAATAACTAAGATTTCCCCTTCGTTTTCATCGTGAACAGACGAATCAACAGCCTCTTTTCGGTATTTATCTTTTAATGCTCTTTCATACGTTTCCCTAAGCTTTTGAAACTCTTGTGAATCATCATCCTGTGTAATGAATGACTCATCACTACCAACTAAAGCATTAGCTTCTTTTCGATACTTATCCCGTAACGCCCTTTCATAAGCATCCCTAAGCTTTTGAAACTCTTGCGGATCATCATCCTGTATAGTTAATGACTCATCACTACCAACTAAAGCATTAGCTTCTTTTCGATACTCATCCCGTAACGCCCTTTCATAAGCATCTCTAAGCTTTTGAAACTCTTGCGGATCATCATCCCTTTGCCGCCAATTTTCCTTTTGTGTCATTAACGGTTCATCATGAATTTGAATGTTCATTTCACATTCATCATCAGGTAGAACATTCACGTTTTTTTGAAATTCAGCTTGCTTTAATGCTCTTTCATAAGCATCCCTAAGTGCTTGAAACCCATTTGGATCATCTTCGGGGTGATATATTTTGAGTTTTCGTGCATAAGCTCTTTTGATAATTTTCACATCGTCTATCGGTTCAATTCCTAATATATCCCAGCAATTCATATTATAACTCTTTACCTTCTTCTAATTTATCTAATTTTTCTTTTAAGATTTCTGCTTCTTTTTTGATTTCACGCTCATCCTGACGATTCATTACTCCTTCAAATTTTTGCAACAACATCGCAATTGCCATGCGCATATCGCCTAAAGATTCTTCATAAAGACGTTCACCTCGCGCCATTAACAGTTTATTTTGTTGCATATCTCTGGGATGTATTTTAATACTTTGAAGCGCTGCAAGTCTTTTTTCTATTTCTTCCTTGGACATCGATCCTGGACTGTCTTCAATAACGATACTTTTTTTTATACCTGTTTCTATCACTACAGCTTCAACTTCTAAAATACCATTTATATCGTAGGTATATCGAACATCAATTACTTGTTCTCCTGCTGGTGCTGGCGGTACATGAACGTAAAATTCCCCTAATTTAATATTGTTTTTTGTAAGACGACTTTCCCCTTGAAATATCTTGATATTAATTTCTTTTTGACCATCTTGTACTGTAGAAAACCGTTCTACCCGACTTACAGGTATTACTGTATTACGCTCTATAATCGGTGCGAAATGACCAGCCCCATATTCCCCCGAATTCATTCTAGAAACAACTTCCATTCCCAACGTATATGGACAAACGTCTGTCAATACAACTTCCCTCAATGCAACATTCCTAGCCTTCATTCCGGCCTGAATTCCTGCACCAATCGCTACGACTTCATCGCAATTAATACTATTGGCTGGGAAACGACCTAATAACTTACTGATGAGAGTATGGACAATGGACATTCTTGTTGCGCCACCAACTAAGATAATAGTATCCAGCTCATCAACCCTCATTCCAGAATCCCTTAACGCTTTTTCAACTGGATGTCTAAGCCTACTGATCAATGATTTGGCTGTTTCTTGAAATCCTTGATAATCAATTGTCCACTCTAAACTTTCTTGATTCATCGTGCATTTCATCATTCCACTTTTATTTTGACTTAAACTTCGTTTACAATGTTCTGCTTGTTTACGAATAAGAGCATATGACTTTTCGTCTAAATTATTTTTATCAATCTGATAATGCTTCATAAATAAATCACTTAATAATTCGGTAAAATCTTCCCCACCTAAATAATTATCACCCGCAATTGCTTTTACTTCCATTACATTTTCAAACAATTCCACAATGGATACATCAAAAGTACCACCGCCTAAATCAAAAATAAGAAATTTAGTTTCTGATTCTTTCTGATGAAGTCCATATGCCGTTGCTGCCGCAGTGGGTTCGTTAATTAAACGCTCCACCTTAATCCCTGCCAATTCTCCTGCACGCTTGGTAGCTTTTCTTTGTGCGTCATTGAAATATGCTGGAACACTAATAACGGCCTCACTGATACTTTCCCCTAAATATGCTTCCGCATCAGCTTTTAATGAACGAATAATAAATGCAGACAGTTCCTCTGGCAAAAAATGTTTTTCCCCCAATTGAAATGTTCGACTGGTTCCCATATAACGTTTAAAGGTAGCTATGCTCATATGAGGGTGGGTAATAAGACGTTCTTTTGCAATTTTCCCTACCAAAATTTCCCCATTATCATCAATACTCACAACGGAAGGTGTCAAGTTATCACCTAACCCATTTGGTATAATAACTGCCCCATCCTCTGTCCAATACGAAACCAAGCTATTCGTCGTTCCTAAATCAATTCCTATGATATGCACCTATACTCCTCCGCTCTAATTACAGTATTCCAATAACTACTATTATTTTACATGCTATATACTTATTTTCAAATAATACACATTACTTCCTATTACTACATTACAAGCTTCTCTATATTTTTCAATTATCCTGCATTTACCAATCTCTTAATTTACATTTGCAGAATACTTTTCAATTTTTCTTGAAAGTTCTATAAAGCAAAAAACGACGAAATGGAAGCGCACCCCCAAAGTTAGACAGTATGGTATACTGAACTTACTTTGGGGGTGCACTTCAGATCAATGATTCTTTAATTTAAGCAATTTTAAAACCCGCTCTACTAACCAATAATGACGCAGATAATATCGGATTTTCATTAGTTTTACCGATTGTTTCTGGCTTAGTATTATTAAAATCTTCTTTATAAGGTATAAGAATCAGCATATCTCTATCTGGTATCTGAGCAATTAACTGAGAGCCTTCTGGAATATATTTGGGTAATAATAATAGACGGGCTGCATCATAAGTATCCGAGAAGGAAATGATATTCATTTTATTTTTTTCCAAAGTCATTCTCACTACCTCTTGGGGGAAGTTTTTATCTAAATTTGCTAGTGCAATCCCATACAAGTCCTCTTCTTTTAAATTAATATCTTCTAGTATTTGTGTGGTTACATATATAACCGAATTTGGACTATCTATAACGTATACTACTACCAATCCTATAGCATCTAGTTTCTTATAACAAATTGTTTCATAATTAGCGATTTGCGATAAGGTTGATTCCGATAAAATTCTAGGCAATACATTGTCTTGACTATTCTTGAAAAAATGATCATCCTTTAATAATACATCTAATAAAACATTATACGTTTGATCATAAATATCTTGCTTTCCCTTAGGGCTTTTGTCTTTCACACGCGCTAACACATTGTAGAAATTATATAAATTATGATCAATTTCTTTCGAACCGAGCTTAATTTTTAACATCATCTCTGTCTCTAAGACAATTTCGATATTGGGATTATTCATTTTTATGTATTTGATATATTCTTTGCGAGCCGCTGTTCGCCAAGATTTTCTCGCCATATATAGAATAAATATCACGAGTATTATTCCGAAAAAAATAATCGTTAACCATTCCATAAAAAAACTCCTTATTTCATAAGATCAACCAATCTTTGTATTTTTACTGCATTGTATTGCTCAGAACCTCTTAACAATTTAACTAAAATTAGATAGATTGCTTATCCGCTAAACTTTCGCTTCATAATTTTTCTGTTTTTCAAGTTCTAGGAAGAAAAATAGATAAACAATGACTTGAAAGTATATACACAACATAATTAGAACACTACCGATACTCTCGATTACTATATTTAAACCAACACTTCCCACTATTGCGTGGGCTATCAAAATAATCATAGCTATACACTCTGCAATCAGGTTTGTTATCACATATCCACCTAGCAGTAAGAGAATAGTAAACACAAAAACCGACAACCATTTTCCTGTTATCAATATTTGACAATATTTCAAAGCATCAAGACGAGATTTATTCCGTAAAACAACTGTAAATGTAGCAAGAGTAAGATACATACCTGAAATAATTCCAGGGACAACCAGCAGTAACGATCCTATGAATACGATAATCATGCCCAGAATAGCTATAACAAAATGATCCATCACTTTTGAGAATGTTTCTTTCAGAACATCTGCTAAAGTAACTATACCACCATATAAAGTCCGATTGATAAAGATTACTATAGCTATACCTGTTACCACATAAAAAAAAGTCTCTAAACCATCTAGCATTAGTTGTCTTACCCCTATAGCTGCTGAAGATTGTAAACTACCTTTTTCAAAAATACTTTTGATAATAAATATCGGGAAATTGATATATAATATAATGCTTACAATAGAAATAATATGTTCTTTAAATGCATTCCACGCAGTATAAATAGCCTCTATTTGCATCATTCTTCTGGGATTCATTATTTTCCTCCAAAATACAGTTATAGTAAAAAACCACTTAAGAAGCCTAGTACTACATTATTTTCACACCATCCTAAGAACAAACTCGCATAAAAATTAAGTTTTAATAGAACTTTACAACCTAATGATCTTGGTGGCGGGGATAAATCTGTCAACATTTTAATATAGAATTCTCTGTTTGATTCCCTTTTCCTTTTAAATTTAACATTTTTTTCAGCAAGGCCGTTTCGTTCATTTTGAGGTAAATAGCTTTTAAAAAAGCAAAAACCTCCACACACGAAATAATAGCTTACAAGTCTATTTTTCCGTGGTGGAGGCGAGCCGCGACCTTGCAAATCCGCCCTATTTTTTAATATATTCTTCACGCCCATTTAAATTCATATATAAAAACTTATATTAACCAGGAAGCTTGATTAAAAGTTCTTATGCTGATGAATCCATTCTTTAATACCTAATTCATCCATACTTCCATCAGCTATAGAAATGCCCATAAGGAAAAGTTCCTCTTGGCTATATTGTACAGTATAGCCATTCAACTTTAGTAGCAAGAGCATAACAGCAATGCCAACTCTTTTATTACCATCAATAAAACCATGATTATTAACAAGAGCAAAAGTAGTGGCCGCAATTTTATCATCAGTCATTTCATATAAATCATTGCCATCAAAAGTAGCAAATGCTCGATTGATCGCACTCTCAACTAAATTTATATCCCTTACACCATGACTTCCCCCAGTTTGATCTATTAGTTTCTGATGTACGAGTACAATATTCGCTACTGATATTCTGCGCATCATTTAGCAAGTTCCAAAAAAGCTTCTTTATTTTCAGTAATAACAGCATCCATCATAATTTCTAATTCTTTTTGTTCTTTAGCTCGTAAAAATTCAACAAAATCAATAGTTTGCTGTTGCTTATCCTCAGGCAATTCTTGAAATTCCTGTAATAATTTTTCCGCCAATGTCATTGATTTCACCTCCAAAGCTCTACTTATATTATACCCCTCTTATGGCATCTTGAATACTAATATATGCGTAAATAACACCTTTGACAAGTAAGCTCACTTATCATTAAAAATGTTATCCCCTTTCTTGGTATATATATATTGAATCTCTATACCATCTTTTGGTGTATCTTGTTTAACCACACCTTTATCATAATCATGATATATAGACAAGCTATTATCATCTTGCCATTTTACAACAACATCATGAATATGATACCCCTTAAAAATACTTTGACTATTTTTAAGCTTATCACCTTTATTAAGGCTTTGATCTTTTCTCAAAATGATAACATGTTTTGAAAAATCAACAGTTGCATCACCACCGCCATCAATAAAGACAACAGCTTGATATTTACCATTTGGACTCAGCTCACTTTCTACGATTTCTTTTACATATGCTTCTTTATCAGAAATTGAACTACATCCATTAAAAATTAAAACTATAATACCTAATAATAGAATCACCTTTGTTTTTTCAAACATTATCAACACCTCGAACTATATTCGTTATTAAGTTTATAAATCCCATTTTAATCCACTCTTTAATGAATATTTAAAGAAATCTCATTCGTATACTTTAGCTTTTCGTTACCCAATACTTATTTTCCTTTATTTAGAAAAAATGACAATTCCAACCTTAATAGAATCATTTTAGGGACACGGGGACAGGTTACTCTGTCCCTATGATCTGGCAATCACACTTTTTGATATTCCAGTTATCCTAGCCAATTGCCTTACCGTAATATTATCTTCAGCTTTTATACTTCTAATTACAGTATCACGCTCTGTTTTATTCATCTGCTGCAATTGGCTAATACTTTTAATTCCCAGTTCATTTAAGCATAGCATAACTTCTTCATCACTCTTAGCTATCCTTGTCTGGTAATCTAAACATTCATCCCTATTTTTTTCATCATTATAGGTTCTAAATAAACTTATGGCCTTTTCTCTGACATTAGAAAAAGTATCTAATGCAAAATCTATATCTGTTAAACCAGGTCTTTCATAATATTTCTGGTAGCTACTCCATAAATAGTTGTTTACGTTCTGCGTAATTCCTGCCTTTACTGGATTTTGGTGGATATAGCGCAAAACTATAAGAAAATATTCCTCAGATTCTACCACTTCACTTTTAAAACGTTCCTGAAATAAATGTCCGCATCTCTCATATTTTTCATTATACCAACTTACATAACTAGCACTGATTCTCTTTACTACTTGCGAAATTGTTTCATCTTTTTCTTTTATTAATAAATGAATATGATTGTCCATCAGACAATAGCCATACAGCAAATAATTGCATAGCCTTTTATAATATTTTAACGTTCCAAGAAATTTTTCTTTATCTTCATCATCCTCAAAAATATTTTGTTTATTAATACCTCTAAATATTACATGATATATTCCTGTTTCACTTTTCTTCCTAACCTGTCGTGCCATAAAATCACCCTAAGCTAGTATATCCATTTTGGGACACAATAACCTGTCCCCTTGTCCCATGATAACCTGTCCCCTTGTCCCATGTATTATTAGATCTATTGCTAATTAATTCATCTACCCCTTCTTTTGATATCCTTAATCCTTCACACAGAAGATCTATGTATATCAGACCATGGTTTAAGAAAATTTTTACAAGAAACAGCACGAGCCACCCCTGTTCCTTGTAATTAGATTATTTTTCCATTACCAATATATATTCCACTATGTTCATATTTTGCATTCGCTTTACAATAAACTACAATCTCTAATAATTACTATTCTTTTAAGGGTATTTTAAAGGCACGATGAATGCTTTAGATTTATTGTGCCTTTTTCGCTATTATTTACCATTTTTTCCTGCTACATGTCGCCATCGTAGCTCAACCCCATTTCATCCAATAGCGTATTGTTCATAATAAATACCCCTCTCTACATACAAGCAATGCTGTCAGTAAATTCATTTAAACCTAAATCCCCACATACACCTCTAGAGAAAATTACAATACCATCATCCACAATTCGATACGTGGCTATCACATCAGCATTTTCTTTTTTAAATTTTACCAATCAATTCTTTCTAATAAATCCACCAATGTCATAATTTTCTTTTCATCATTTGATTTTATACTATCTCATTATCAATTCTAACCTAAATGGTGGAGGCGAGAAATACCTTCTCAATAACACAAAAAGACCACCAACCACCCTTCAACCCCAGGTCAATACTATCCTACTTATTTTGTGGTTCACTATCAGAGCCACTTATATCATCTAAGCCAAGTGTTAAGATAGTTGAAAATATGGGCGTGAATATACTTATAATCCAAAAAATAAAAAATGAGTATCCTTTAAATTTAGCAATAAATGCTGGAATAAGACCTAAACCAACAAAGATCCAATAATTTTCCATAAAAAAATTCACCCAATCCATCTTACTACCAAATATGAATGGTACAATATTCTTTAAAATACAGAAGATTAAAAGGGTTCCTATAAGTTTGAATATATTTTTTACTGTATTATTCACAAGCAGTACTCCTTCAATTATTTTAAGGGCACATGAATCAAAGCAATTTTGTGACAATTCATTTACTTCTTTTAACTATTTCGCTGACAAATATTTTTTCCCTTTTATTTCAAAACCACACAACGTAAAAAAGCCACGAAATTCGTGGCTTGATAAGCATTCCGGATTTGAATGGTGGAGGCGAGGAGAATCGAACTCCTGTCCAGAGGCATCACTACATAGGCTTCTCCGAGCGCATTCTGTAATTTAAATTTCGCTCCACTGACGCCCACAGACAAGCTTCATTGTTGCTATCTCTTTAAAATTTCCCAGTCGGTCCGCGGAGAATTAGACCTCAGGTATCCTGCATTGTGACGTCCTAGCCTTCCCCACAGGACGAGGGACGGTAGAACGTTAGCATTAAGCTGCTAAAGCGTATTCGTTGTTTTCAATTATTGTTTTTCCACCGTATTGCGGGCTGATGGAATCCCGGCTCGCTACCTATGCCACAACCACCCCTGTCGAAACCTTTACGCCCCCGACTTTAAGTTATGACTTTTTTAGAAAACTTCGTCTACGTACGCTTCCAACGTCTACAAACTTTCTATTTAATATTACTAGTTATTATATCACAAAACTTAAGAGTTAGCTAATTATTACTTTTACCTTTTATTACATTTATTGTAATATCTTTTTTGCAATATGTTAACTATATACAGAGGGAATGATGTGTTTGTAAGATACGAACAAAAGGTAAGTTGCTTGACATTATGCGATGATCCTCGCATCCGATGCGTCAGTGACGCGTAGTAATGTATTCATTCTCTTAGTTTATTCAGGGAATAATCCAGTAATTACAGCAATCTATTAGCTGTAGAATCTGTAGCCCAGTCTATGAATTTATCTTTCCATTTAATTTTTAAAAATGTTCCATCCGCTGACATGATGAATTGAAATTCACCTTCTTTTTCAGTAGAACTAAAAAATTTGATGCCTGCCCATTTACCGACTATTTTATTATCAATAACACTACCAACTAATTTCCGATCATTAATAATACATTCCACTTTATCTCCCGTTTGTTTTGTTCGCATTTCTCCCATACTAGTCTTCCATCGTCCATTCCATGAAAGGTTTTGTATCTTTTTTTCTACTTGCTTTATTCTTGGAGTATTAGTAGGTTTCTCCGGTATTATATTTTCGTTATTAGCAGCCCGTGCTATTCCGCGTTGTAATTTTATATAGGCAATGTTACGATTTTTTTGAATAGTTGCATCCTGTGGATTTAATATAATCGCCATATCATAATCCGCAATACCTGCATCATATCTCCCTATAGCACAATATGCATTTCCGCGGTTGTTATAAGCATTTGCATTCTGTGGTTTTAATTTAGTCGCTACATTATAATCCGCAATAGCTGCGTCATATTGGCCTACAGCACAATATATATTTCCGCGGTTGTTATAAGCACTTGCATCCTGTGGTTCTAATTCAATCGCCATACTATAATCACTAATCGCCATATCATTCAAACCTTTTTTATGATAAGCCACTCCACGATTACAATAAGCGATTGCATAATTTGGATTTGATGCAGCTGCATTATCATATCCACGAAGTTCAATAGCTTTATTGAATTCCTCAATAGCCGCATCAAATTGGCCATTTTCACTATAATTTGTTCCCTGAATGATATGATTATATACCTCTCGTGGATTTACCTCAGCGAAAACAGAACAGGGAAATGATACAATTAGGAGCAAAATTAAGCTGTGAACTAACCCATAAAACGACTTTATTCTAGACATCTAAAAATCTCCTTCGTATTTTGAATTTTATGTTATAATTCTTCCACAAAAGCCAGATTCCTTTTTTTACAATAAAATTAAAAAAATAGTCGAATTTATAAGATTATGGATTGCCTCCACCAGCTAAAACCTAGACTATTATAATCACTAGGAAAAATATCCTGTCCCACACTGTCCTAGGATTCATTCTTTCCTTTTATATAACTTTGCGGGTCTGTGTCCTGCACCATCAACTACCATATCTGTTTCTTTTACATGCTCTGATATTTTTCTTCTAAAATTGGGAGGTAATAGTTTTTCGTTCAAAATGGCTTCATATACTTTCTGCAAATCAGTCAGTGTAAATGGTTCTTGCAACAGTTCAAATGCTAGCATAGAGGAGCTTAAATTATTACGCAGATTTGTGATAGCATATGCTAAAATTTTAGCATGATCAAATGCAATTCCAGTTGTTTCAGAAATATTATATTCCAGTTCTCTTTTGTTAGGGAATTTAGAACTTCTTGTTTCAATTTTGGCTGTTAGAGTTGTTGTTTCATTAGAAAGAACAAGCTGATACTGCTTTTTTCCCTTATCATTTCCAACATGAGTGTAATCCACTTTAAACCATTTTGCTTCCAAAGCATCATCGCCAGACTTTAAATTAAACCGCTGCGATTCTGCAAGTGCCATAAATGCACATGAAATAATCCATCCTCTGGGATCGCGCTTTGGTTGGCTAAATACATGTAGCTGAGATAAACTTACGTTATCCATGCCCGCTTCCTCACAAAGTTCGCGATAAGCTGTTTCTTCTACAGTTTCACCGTTGCGGACAAACCCACCTGGCAATGCCCAAAAATTCATATATGGATGTTCACCTCGTCTGATTAACAGTACAGAGAACTCCTTCTTAGAAAGTTTTCTGTAATCAGAAGATTCCTTATCTATAATTGTAAATACCGCCATATCAGTTGCAACAGATGGTCTTTCATAATCACTTTGTGAATATGCTTTTAAGAATTCTTCTTCTCCTTTTAACTGTTCATGGTTCTTCATAAATAAGCTTAATAGTTCATTTTTGGAACGTTCTGAATAAAATAGTGGAATAACGCCGTTAATGTAGTCTGCTCCACGTTCTGTTAGAATCATCATATGATCCTTTAGTTCCATTAAGCCATTATCAATTACAAACTCTACTTCATCTTTAAAATTCTCAATGAATGGAATGTCAAATCTCTTTTTAAAAGCATCCAAATCTATAAATCCAAAATAAAAGGCAACAGATACCATTTTTGCAATAGAGTCATCTTTGGGCAATTGATAAATATCTTGTATGGGAAGCTGATGATTTTCAATTTTCTCTTTATATTTTGCTAATTTTTTAGTTGCAGCGCCTTCGTTATATGATAGATAATCCATTCCAAAAGATTGAGCTCCAAGTCCCATGCCTACATATGAGGTACCTTCTATAACACGTTTTGTAAGATAATCACTTGTCCCGTAATCATTACTTACTTTACTAAAAGTATTCTTTCCTACGTTTGCAGCATAACCATTTTGGGTTAAAATTTTATATGCGAGGCGATATTGACGAATAACTTGATACAATGATACCCCCTCTGCCTCACTCTCAATCTTCGTGCCTTTATATCGATTCCTATATAATGTGATATAGTCAGGGTTAAGGCCAATTGCATACTGTAATGTATTTTCAAGTTCATTATCATTTTGATGCAGAAATCCATACATAATATCTACGTTAAATTTCTTAAATCCTGCTCTGCGGATATTTCGAACAGCTTTCTCATAAATATGTGTGGTTCCTTCTCGACCTAAATCGTTTAATAGCTTTTCCGAAACAGTCTGAATTCCCATACTGATTCGTTTATAACCCATATTGTATACTTCTTTTATTTTTTCCGGTTCAGAAGCTGCAATGATCGGTGTTGTTTCAATACTAAATACAACATCCGATTCTATTTCGAAAGAATTTGTAATTGCATCAGTGATCTTTTTCAAATTATCTATTGATAATTTCGTAGGAGTTCCGCCACCTAGATCATAACCAACTATCTTTTTGCCCTTTAGTATCTTTTGATACATTGTAATTTCTTGCAAAAGTAGAGACACATATAAATCTTCAGTGTCAGTATCGGTATTTTCTAAAACAGCGTACTCACAAAACTTACATCTAAGCTTACAAAACGGAATATGAACGTATAAACTAAGCTCGTCCGTTTTATTCCATTCTGATACTATAAAATCATGTATCTTCGACTCATTATTTATGCGATATTCCATAAAAGATGTTGGTGTTAAAGGATATGCTGTATTCGCATAATGATGATATAGTAATCCTGTTTCATATATTTCTTTCGCCTCCATAGTATGCACCTCTTATCGTTTTAATTGGAATGCCGGCATAAGTTCCAGTTTGAATTTATTTTTTTCATACATGGAATCAATTTTGGATTTTATACTTTTATCCTCACAAATACCAGTGCGAATATACTTATCCAATATATCATAAGAAAATCCAAGATTCTCTTCATCGGTCTTTCCGCATAGACCATCAATAGGAACTTTATCAACTAACTCATTTGGTAAGCTAAGAACTCGTCCTACAGCTTTCACTTCTGTAACAGTTAAACTTGAAAGAGGGCTAAAATCACCTGCTCCATCTCCATATCTTGTAGCATAACCGACCCAATCCTCGGACAAATTGCAAGTATTGGCTACTCTACCTTTCTGCGATTGTGAAATTGCATATAATGTTGCCATACGAATCCGAGCAGGAAGATTTGTCTTTGTCTGCTCAGTTATTGCGATCGAACTACTTTCCATCTGATTTATAATCGCATCATAGGCTTTCTTAATATTGAACGTTTCATTTTGAATACCTAGATGTTCCACCAGTTTCTGAGCCATATCAATGTCACTTTGTATACCATTCGGCATTATGACGCCAACCACTCTATCCTTACCTAGAGCTTCAGCACAAAGAGCTGCAACAACGGAACTATCTTTACCACCGGATATTCCAACAATAGCATTACAGTCTGTTCCGTTGACCTCAAAAAAATTTCTTATCCACGTAACAATATCATTCTTAACTTTTTCAGCATTAAATTCCATTAGAAATTACCTCCATGTAAATTTTTTCTTATAGCAAAAAGTGAATATTCCTTAACCATCTTTCCATTATTAAATACGCATTCTAATAAATTTTCTTCGCCCGGCATCATGGTATTTTTGTCATAATGATCCGCATAACGAATAGTTCCATTTTCATCATGATATACACGACAAAGACCCTGTTGTGATTTCTTGAAATTACCTGTATCTGTTTTAGGATTTTTAAAGATCATAAGAGGTTGTTCTCCTATTTCACCATATGTTGCTTTTACTGCTATACCAAAAGTATCTCTGGTAAATGGCTTAATTGAACCATCTTGCTCTAAGCATTGCATAGAAAAACTGCCGACTCCAAGTGAAACGTTATTGCAAGCAAACCCGTTTTTAATAAGTATTTCAAAAATCTGTTTTGCCCTTTGTTGCGTAATACTATCACCATAAATAGCCTTCACATGTGGATCTAGCACTTTATAGCCCTTAGAATTTATAGTGCCGCCGAAACTATTCCACAATCTAAATACCGTTTCGGTAACAATCTGGACAGGATCTCCGCTATCGCCGCGTATAAGCAGTGTGCCATTGTGATGTAAGATATCCTCTTTACATTCCACTAAAATGTTATCTACAAAATTCCAATAATCATAACTATCGCTTACCACGGAAAATGAATGATTGGGATATACTTCATTCAAAAGACGTCGTAGCATTGTGCTTTCATCGCCGTCAACTGCAGTATTGCTGCACATTATCGAATGTTCGGTACTGATTGCGCCGAATGCGACGGGTTCTTTTGTACAATCACAGTTGTAATAATTTTCTAAAAAAGGAATTACAGGAACAGTTGCAGTATTTAAAAACGATAAGCAGAATCCTGCACTGCTTCGTGTTGCACTTTCAAGGCTTTCCTGGCCTCTCATGCTAAAGTCGCCTAAAGCTCTTGCCCGAGATACGTTATCCTCTACACTGATTTCATAGTAGTGATTCACGATTTGTCGATAGCTATAACCAACATTGGCTGAAATCATCGGATGCCACAAAGAACAGCTCATAATCGTTTCAATTGAATTTACAAGCCATGCAAAATTCGGATGGGTATTGCTGATTTCGATCATAGGAACTTTCACTGGAACCATTGTTCCCTCTGCAATTGCTCTTATTTTAAGAGGCAAATAGCCTAAATCATATAACTCTCCAACCTTTGTAGCCTTATAGGTATCTTTGCCTAATGTATACGAGAGAATTCGGTTGTACTCATATATTACTTCTTCTCTGGTTTTACTAAAAAAGTTATCATTAAAGTATTCAATCAGATACTGCTTGATAAATGACTGTAAACCGAACATTACAAGCTCATCTTCATGATCTAATCTTGACATCCGTGGTGTGAAGTATGAAACAAGCTTTGTTAATCCCTTTGGATACTGCTCGCTATGTACCGTTTTGTAAAAATCACATAATAATAATGGTGGTGTTTTCATAATTTCATTCTCCCTTTTATTCTGCTTATGAGCAAGCTGCTCATGAATGTTTATATGATTTCAATCCATTCATTCTCTTTTGTAAAAATGCTTTTGGTCGTATAAATTTTTTCAATCAGATTGCTTTTTATAAGTTCTCCATCTAAAATGCTATTTTCACAATGAGTTACATATAGCCAAATTTTCGCTGCGCCAAGTTCTTTGAGCCTTTTTGCCGAATGGTAGAATGTACCACCAAAGGAGCAAATATCATCAATCATCAGTACATTAAATGGCTCTCTAGGAATATTTCCATTCACATCGAGTCCTTCAATTTTCCCTGTCCGCCAATCTCTTTTCTTAATACCAAAGGCATATTTTTTATTAATGCTGTCTGCATATCTTTTACAAGAACCTTCATCTGGGAAGAAAATAATGTCCTTATCGCTTACGAGTAATTTATTTGATAATTGTTCAATTTTGGGTATTATATTCTCGCAAACCATATTATCAATTAATGCAAGTGAAACATTTGAATGTGCATCTCTAACGCAAACTGAATCAAACTTTAGTGAATTAATAAATTCTGTGAAATATTTCAATGTAAACACTTCATCAAGTTTCTTTACTCTATCCATTCTCGCATTTGGAATGTATGGCATAATAAAATTTAATGTTTTAACCTTGAGAGCTTTACGTAAATGATTAGCAAGAAAATATAGAGTTACCATTTCCTCATTGTTTTCAAAAAACCACTCAATATCTACTTTATCACAATTTACTTCTAATCTAAGTCTTAGCGTTCCATCCGGAAAATACTGAGTCATAAATTGTTCGCCATTTATTTTAATCATGTGTTAAGCCTCCTCATTTGTAACACTTATCTGACACATTTTCATAGACTTTAATGCGTTTTTATGGCTTTCAGATGTAATACCTGCACAGCATGACGCATCAACCGTAATCTTCACTTCTGGGAAAGCGGCTTTTAAAATGAGAGCGTTTGATATAACACAAATATCTGTACAAAGTCCAATCAGCTCAATTTCCGTAGGTGCATCATATTCAGAAACAGCCTTTGCAAGATCTAATGAACCAAACGATTGCTTGTCAACAATTAAAGAACCCTGAACATCTAATTTACTACTGATATTCCAACCGTCAGTGTTATGAATACAATGTGGAATCGGTAACTTTTTACCTTCTTGCGTCTTAAGATATTCGGCATTATGTGTGTCTCGAGTAAATATAATGGGTGATTTCGCATCTCTGTAATCGGTGATTTTCTGAGAAACACTATCTACAATTTTTAATGCAGATGCGCTGCCTAAAGCTCCATCAATAAAATCATTTTGCATATCAACAACAATTAGCATCTTCATAATAAATCCCCTTTTTGCTTATTTTTGTTATTACTGTTTTGTTATTATCATTTTAACAATATCAGAATGGCATGTCAAGTAATTACGGATAAATAAATAAATAAATAAAAAAATCAGGCTCAATTTAATCGAGCCTGCCTTCTTATTCTTTTTGCCTTTCACGAAAGGCGCGATCTACTTCACGTTTTGCATCACGTTCGGCCATGTCTTGGCGTTTATCATAGTTCTTTTTACCCGTTGCGAGTCCTAGCTGTAGCTTCGCCATGCCATGGGCAAAATATAATTTGAGAGGTACAAGGGTATAGCCCTTTTCTTTAGTCTTGCCAATTAGTTTATTAATTTCGCTGCGATGCATTAATAGTTTACGCGTTCTTAATGGTTCATGGTTAAAGCGATTCCCCGCATCATATGGACTGATATGCACATTATGCAGCATAATTTCGGAGTTTTCAATTTTAGCATACCCATCTTTTAAATTGGCTTTACCAGCTCTTAATGATTTTACTTCGGTACCTGTAAGTACGATACCCGTTTCATAACTTTCATGTATCAGAAAATCATGCCTAGCTTTTCTGTTATCAGCAATAATTTTGATTGCCGTTTGCTTTTCCAATTGGTTCACCTCATTACTACGTTGTCTATTTATCTTTTCTTAGGCTTATTACGCCTAGGTTTCGGTTTAGTTTTTTTCGCTAGTGTCTCTTTTGGTTTCTGCCTTTTCCCTTTACTGATTGGTATCGGTTTTTTACTATCAGCAGAAGCCTTCTTACTATTATTACTTTGCGGTTTTTTAGGAGCAGGTCTTCTCGTTCCTGATCGCTCACTCCAAGTGCCATTTCCTTCTAATACGAAATCAATCGTACGCTCTTCCGTATTCACTCTAGTTAAAATCACTTTCACAGCATCGCCTAAACGATATATCTTATGCGTACGTTCACCAATCAAAGCATATTGATCTTCCACATATTGATAGTAATCATCTTCCATGCTCGATACTCGCACTAAGCCTTCTACGCCATTCTCTAGTTCAACAAAAATGCCAAAGGCCGTTACCCCATTAATAATCCCATCAAATGTATCACCAACAAATTGAGCCATATACTCTGTAGTTTTAAGCGAGACTGTTTCTCTCTCTGCTTCGGCTGCCGCCCGTTCTCTTTCTGAAGAATGTAGCGCAATTTCCGGTAGCATAGCCGTTAGTTTATCACGACGTTTGGCTGAAATATCCCCTGTTCTAAACGTTTCTCGAATCACCCGATGAACAATCAGATCCGGATAGCGACGAATCGGTGATGTGAAATGAGTATAATAAGTTGCTGCTAAACCAAAATGTCCAATATTTTGAGACTCATAGCGGGCCTGTTTTAACGAACGTAGCATAACGGTACTAATAATACGTTCTTCTGGCCGTCCTACAATACGAGCTAGAACTTTTTGTAGGGCACCTGGTTCCACTTCATCGACTCGCGTTAATCGTTGCCCAAAATTATGTAATAGGTTATTCAGTTTTACCATCTTTTCTTCATCTGGCTCTTCATGCACTCGAAAAACAAAAGGCACTTTTAATTTATACATATGCTCCGCCACTGTTTCATTGGCAACTAACATAAATTCTTCAATAATGGATTCGGCTAAACTACGTACTCTTTTGGTGATCTCGATTGGTTTACCTGTTTCATCAAGCTTGACTTTAAGCTCGGGAAAATCAAAATCAATCGCACCGCGGCGCATACGTCGTTCTCGTAAAATACGGCATAGTAGTTCCATATTGCCTAGTTGTTTCAGTAGTTCTTTATTCTCATCCATAAGAGCTTCATCATGTTCTACTAGGATTTTACGTACTACCGTATAGGTGAATCTTTTTTGTACACGGATAACGGCAGGAAATATTTCATAAGTAACCACTTGCCCCTGATGATCAATTTCCATATGAGCAGACATCGCGAGTCTATCCTCACCTGCATTTAGGCTGCAAATGCCATTTGATAGGCGACGCGGTAACATTGGTAGTACGCGATCTACTAAATATACACTTGTCCCCCGTGTACGCGCTTCATTATCAAGAATGCTATTTTCCCGGACATAATAACTCACATCCGCGATATATACACCAAGCAGGTAGTTTCCATTTTTTAAACGTTCCACATATACACCATCATCTAAATCCTTGGCATCTTCGCCATCAATCGTGACAATAGGTAAATGTCTTAGATCACGCCGCTCTGCAATTTCTTCTTCACTAATACTAGCGGGCGCTTTCTCAGCAGCATCTTCTACCTCACTAGGAAATTCGATAGGTAAGTTATGTCTTTTAATAATCGATAGTATTTCAATTCCGGTATCCCCTTTGTTACCTAATACTTCGACAATTTTACCTTCTGCACTACGATTTTTTTCTGGCCATTTTGTGATTTCTACAACCACCTTACTACCATTTTTGACTATGTTTTTCTCATCTTTAGGGATAAAAACATCTTGGCCTAGACGCAAATCATCAGGTGTGACAAAGCCAAAATTACGACTGGCTTCATAAGTTCCTACCATTCGCGGGTTCGCTCTTTCTACAATGCGGATAATTTCCCCATCACGCGATTTCCCCTGACCACTTTGCGAATGGACACGAACGACTACACGGTCGTGATGCATCGCACTCATCATTGCATCTGGAGGAATAAAAACATCTCTTTCATCTGGTGCTTTTATTTTATCAGGAATGACAAAACCATACCCTTTTGTACTCGCACTTAGTTTGCCAACGACTAAGTTCATTCGTTCGGGTACTCCATATTTATCATATCGAGTTTTAATAATGTCAGCATTTTTTTCAAGTTGATCGAGGACTTTCCATAATTCAATGAGTTCTGCCCCCTTAATGTCCATATCCTCTGCTAAATCCTCAGCAGTCAAAGGTTTATACGCTTCTTCTCTCATAAATGCTAATATTTTTTCTTTCAATATCATGTTGTTTCATCCTCCACAATCGCAATCGTAGCCTTAGCTTGCGCAGTAATACTACCATCTGGCAGGGTCATCTCACTGACTATTTCATACATCTTACCACGTTTCCCTACGATTTTAGCGGTTGCCGTAAGCAATTGGCCGATCGGCGTAGGCTGACGAAATCTTACATCGAGCCGAGCTGTGACTGCATTAAAACCTTTCATATGTATATAACGAGCCATGACTTCATCTAAAATAGTACTGATAAGACCACCATGCATGATACCATCATATCCTTGATGTTCTGGCCTAGGTATAAATGTTGTGCAATAGCATTGGTCCTTTTCGACAAATTCCAACTGTAGACCGATCGGATTTTCCTTACCACAACCAAAGCACCATTGATTTAGTGGCTCCATTATGATCACCTCATTTATCAAATTTAGATCATTTTTATAAAAATGCAGCGATTTCTCTAAATACCGTTTCCCGTTCTATATCAAGGGTTACAATATGTCCCGATTTTTCTAACCAAACTATTTTTTTCTCTAAACTCGCAACTGTATCATATATATAAACAGCACTCTTAGGCTGCACTGTATGATCATGTTTTCCTTGAATAATCAGTATTGTTGTATGTATCCTGGGTAGCAAGCCATCTACATGTCGGATCAGATCTAGCAGGCTGCTAAGACTGCTTAGCGGTGTAGTGGTATAACATACATTATATTTTGATGCAATGCCAGCAAACTTTTTCCGTTTTTTAGGCATAAAATTACGAAACAATCGATATATAGGTAACATGTCTAATCTTTTATCAACAATATAAATCGGAGTACTAAGGGAAACTATTTTATCTACTGGATGTTCTGATGCTAACTTTAAGGCTAATAAGCCCCCCATCGATAGGCCGATTACAGTTATCTTATCGCATATCTGTTTTAGTAGGTGATACCCATCTTCCACCCCACTATACCAATGAGACCATTTTGTACTCGCCATTTCTTCGACCGTTGTCCCATGACCACAAAGTCTCGGTACTAATACAGTATAACCTTCATTATGTAAAAACTCTCCAAGTAAGCCCATTTCACTAGGTGAACCAGTGAATCCATGTATCAATAGAACACCATGTTTCCCGCCAAGTAGAAAAAGCGGTTCGGCGCCCTCCATTATGGTCACAAGTAAACACCTCCATCCATATCCGCATATTATAATTATACCATTTTGCGGAATAAAAATTCTAGATTTTACGAAAAAACTTAGTTTCGACCAAGTCCTCAGACGCAGGTAGAAACTTTAGTTGTTCTTACTTGGAATCAAGAAAGTGTTATACTTTCTGATTCCGTAAGAAAAAGAAAAAGATCAGCAATCGTAGCATTGATTACTGATCTTTTTTCCTCTATGAAAAGAGCAGCGGCGCGATAATTAATGATATGGTACCTGCCACTTTTATCAATGGATTCATAGCTGGACCAGAGGTATCCTTGAAAGGATCACCTACTGTATCACCAATAACGGCTGCAGCATGGGCGGGTGTTCCTTTGCCGCCATATTTACCTGTTTCAATATACTTTTTGGCATTATCCCACGCACCACCTGCATTCGACATAAACAATGCCAGTAATACTCCAGCAGCTGTCGCACCAGCGAGAAAACCAGCCAATGCTTTGGCTCCTAAAACAAAGCCAACAAAAATCGGCCCCCCTACGGCAAATAGACCAGGCATAAACATCTCGCGAATGGCAGCCTTTGTACTAATATCAACACATGCCGCATAATCAGGTCGTCCAGTACCTTCCATAATTCCAGGAATTTCTCGAAATTGTCGCCGAACTTCAGCAATCATCTCAAAAGCCGCTTTACCTACCGCTTCCATTGTATAAGCACATACTACAAACGGCAATGTTGCACCGAGAAAAATACCAATAATAACAGTCGGTTCTGTTAGATTTACTACCCAATGACCATTGACTAACAAATCTGACAATTTATCATTCTTAGCAATTTCTTCCGAAAATGCCGTAAAAAGTGCCAATGCTGTCAAAGCCGCTGAACCAATGGCAAAGCCCTTCGCAATCGCAGCTGTTGTATTGCCCACTGCATCAAGCTGATCTGTTGTTTTGCGTACTTCTGGTTCTAGACCAGCCATTTCAGCAATACCACCAGCGTTATCTGCAACAGGTCCGAAAGAATCTACAGCGACTACCATCCCTGCCGTACAAAGCATCCCCATAGCAGCCATTGCAATACCATAAATCCCTGCTTGTCCAAATGAAACCCAAATAGCTACCGCAAATACGATCATTGGAAAAGCCGTGCTTTTAAGACCTGTAGCAATCCCCTGAATGATATTGGTAGCTGCGCCCGTTTCACAAGCAGCGGCAATCAGCTTAGTAGGCGATTTGGCACTAGAAGTATAATATTCCGTAATGATACCAACTAGTACATTGACAATTAGACCTGCAACAATTGCAATAAATATGCCAAAGCCTATTTGTTCGCCAAAAATATGATTTGACAGAAAATACGCCATGATCGCTGTCAATAAATTAGTTCCCCACAGTCCGCGGTTTAAGGCAGCCTGCGGATCGGCATCCTCTCCGGTGCGTACTAAAAATGTGCTGATAATCGCAGCAAATATACCTGCCGATCCAATTAAAAGTGGAAATAATACTCCATTGATACCATACAGCGTATTACCAATGAGCATTGCAGCAATAGCAGTCGCACCATAGGATTCAAATAAGTCCGCCCCCATACCAGCGGTATCACCGACATTATCACCGACATTATCGGCAATAACGGCAGGATTGCGAGGATCATCCTCCGGAATACCTGCTTCTACTTTACCTACCAAATCAGCTCCGACATCCGCTGCTTTGGTAAAAATTCCGCCACCAATACGTGCAAAAAACGCAATGGCACTGGCACCAAAAGCAAAACTATTAATTACAACAGGGTCGCGAAATAGTATGTATAGTACTGATACTCCAAGTAATGCAAGACCAACTACGCTCATTCCCATGACAGCCCCAGCCCGAAAAGAAACACTCAAAGCTTTATTTAGACTATGACGAGCGGCTTGTGTCGTACGGGCATTGGCCTTGGTTGTTGAAGTCATTCCCACATAACCAGCAATTGCAGAAAAAATAGCACCTACTAAAAAAGATACTGCTAATTTATAACCGTCCACAAAAAATAATACTAAAAAAATAACGACAGTAAAAGGAACTAACGTCTTATACTGCCGATTTAAATACGCCATCGCACCTTCGAAAATGGCCTTAGATAAATCCTGCATTTTTTCATTACCAGGATCTTCACTCAGTACACTTTTCATAAAATACGCTGCAAATAACAACGCTATGATTCCAGCTAGTGGCGCAATATACAATAAATCCATGTCTCTTTTCCCCCTTATGTTAAGCAATCTGCTCACTATATGATGAAAAGTCCTTACGTACTATTGACTATAGGATGCATACATCTAGATATTGTATTATATATTTTTTTGTAGATTAGACAAGGTACTAACTCATTAATTTAACTAAAACTAACGTAACAATCCCAAATAAAGCTCCAAGAATCATGGTTAATTTTGATAAATATTCATCAAGGCCCTTTTTCTTTCCTCCTAAAACGCTTTCAGCGCCACCCCCGATCGATCCTGATAATCCTCCGCCTTTACCAGACTGAAGTACAACAACAGCGATTAAAGCAATCGCAATAATGGCTTCTACAATTTGTAAAACTATAATCAAAGCAATAACATCCTCCCTATACTTAAACGTCTCTTTTTATTGTATCATATTCAAAATCAATTTGACACTATTTTACTCACTTTTATTATATGATTCCCATTTTCTGCAAAAAATAAACACCAGAATGACAGCAAGAGTGCTGACATTCTGGTGTTATCAGTAGGAGACCATTATTTCATGTTATAAAATACGTTGCGGCCTTTATACTGGCCAATTGTGCTTAATTCTTCTTCAATGCGAAGAAGTTGATTGTATTTTGCAACACGATCGCTACGAGTTGGCGCACCTGTTTTAATCTGACCAGCATTGACTGCTACTGCAATATCAGCAATGGTAGCATCTTCGGTTTCACCAGAACGGTGAGAGATTACACAAGTATAACCAGCGCGTTTTGCCATTTCGATGGTATCGAAAGTTTCAGTTAAAGTACCAATTTGGTTTACTTTAACCAAAATGGAATTCGCTGTTTTTGCTTCAATACCGCGAGCCAAACGCTCTGTGTTCGTAACAAACAAGTCATCACCAACGATTTGAATCTTTTTGCCTAATTTTTCAGTCATAAGTGCCCAACCATCCCAATCATCTTCGGACATACCATCTTCGATGGAAAGGATAGGATATTTTTCTACTAATTGAGTGTAGAATTCAACCATTTCAGCGGAAGTTTTGATAACACCTTCGCCTGCAAGATTATATTTACCATTTTTGTAGATTTCGCTAGCAGCTACGTCAAGAGCTAAGCCAAAATCTTCGCCTGGTTTGTAACCAGCTTTTGTAATTGCTTCTACAATGACTTCTAGTGCTTGTTCATTAGAAGATAAATTAGGAGCAAATCCACCTTCATCACCGATAGCAGTATTAAGGCCAAGACCTTTTAATACGCTTTTTAATGTATGATATACTTCAGCACACATACGAAGTGCTTCAGCAAAGTTAGGTGCGCCAACAGGCATAATCATGAATTCTTGAATATCTACATTGTTGTCAGCATGAGCGCCACCATTGAGGATATTCATCATTGGTACAGGAAGTTCTTTGGCGTTAAAGCCGCCAAGATATTGATATAAAGGAAGTCCAAGAAGAGTAGCAGCCGCTTTTGCAACAGCCATGGATACACCAAGAATCGCATTCGCACCAAGCACTGATTTATTAGGAGTACCATCGAGTTCGATCATAACGCTATCAATGCCAACTTGATCAAAAACATTCATGCCCACTATTTCAGTAGCAATGCGATCATTTACATTATCAACAGCTTTTAGTACTCCTTTGCCCATATAGCGAGCTTTATCGCCATCACGAAGTTCTACCGCTTCATGCTGACCAGTCGAAGCACCAGAAGGAACAGCTGCGCGCCCCATAGTTCCATCTTCTAATGTAATATCAACTTCCACTGTAGGGTTACCACGAGAATCCATAACTTCTCTTGCCAAAACATCAGTAATAATCATTGATTTAGCCTCCATTTTTTGTTTTATCTTTATTTTTTTAACAAACATCTTCCAGTAATTTCAGCAGGAATTTCCATGCCCGCCAACGTTAAAATTGTAGGAGCAATATCAGCTAAGATACCTTTTTGCAGTGCACTGCTGCGATGCTGCTCTGAAACTAAAATAAAGGGAACATCATTGGTAGTATGTGCAGTGAAAGGCTCGCCCGTAGTATGATCAAGCATCATGTCCGCATTACCATGATCAGCAGTAATCAGCGTGATTCCACCGCGATCACGCATAGCATCAACTACACGGCCAACGCAAGTATCTACAGTCTTAACTGCTTTCATCGCTGCATCAAGCTTACCAGTGTGACCTACCATATCACTATTAGCAAAATTTAAAATAATTAAATCAAATTTACCTGTTTTAATTTCTGCCACCAGCTTATCCGTAACCTCAATCGCACTCATTTCTGGCTGCATATCATACGTAGCAACCTTCGGTGAGGCAATTAAAATTCGTTCTTCACCAACATAAGGTTTTTCTTCGCCACCATTAAAAAAGAACGTCACATGAGCGTATTTTTCGGTTTCTGCTATTCTTAGCTGAGATAAACCAGCTTTTTCAAAAATTTCACCCAATGTATTTTTTAGATATTGTGGCTTGTAGGCTACAGTAGCAGGCAATGTTTCTTCATACTGAGTCATTGTCACAAACTCTAATGGAAAATAACCGTTACAACGCTCAAATCCACTAAAATCAGGATCTACAAATACATGAGTCATTTCTCTCGCGCGGTCTGGACGGAAATTAAAGAAAATTACGCTATCATTGGCCTTTATTCCGCAATCCATGCATCCCGCAATCACAGTTGGTGCAACAAACTCATCTGTTTTACCAAGATCATAGGATTGTCTGATTGCGTCCGTCGCGGTTGATGCACTTTGACCTTGGCGACAAACCATAGCATTATAGGCTTCTTCTACTCGTTCCCAGCGTTTATCCCGGTCCATCGCATAATAACGACCAGCAATCGTGGAAATACTACCAACACCGATTTGTGCCATTTTAGCTTCTAATGCAGCTACATACTGAATACCACTAGAAGGCGGTACATCACGTCCATCTAAAAAGGCATGAACATATACTTTGGTTAGTCCATGACGTTTCGCAAGTTCCAGTAGTGCATATACATGATCGATATGACTATGTACACCACCGTCTGACAAAAGCCCCATTAAATGCAGCGCACTATCATTCGCCTTTGCTTGCTCTACTGCCTTTACTAACACTGCATTGGTGAAAAAATCACCCTCGCGAATTGCCTTCGTAATACGGGTTAGTTCCTGATATACAACCCGTCCAGCACCAATATTTAAATGTCCTACTTCCGAATTACCCATTTGCCCATCTGGTAAGCCTACAGCCTCGCCAGAACAAGCCAATGTAGTAGTTGGATACAATTCAGATAAAAGCTTCATATGTGGTGTTTCGGACTGTGCAACTGCATTGTACAAATCCTTTTCATCACCCATACCCCACCCATCTAAAATCACAAGTGCAATAGGTGCCTTCAATTTACTCACCAAATCGCCTCCTAAAAATTAACGATTTTACTAAAACCAGCCGCGTCAAGACTTGCGCCACCAACTAATGCACCATCAATATCGCTTTTGCCCATCAATTCTGCAATGTTATCGGCCTTAACGCTACCACCATATTGTATACGGGTTTTATTCGCAGTAGCTTGATCAAACATTTCAGCGATCGTACGGCGGATAAATGCACATACATCATTCGCTTGGTCTGAAGTTGCAGTACGCCCTGTACCAATCGCCCAGATTGGTTCATAAGCAATTACTAATTTTGCCACTTGCTTCGCAGCTAAACCAGCAAGGCCTGCACGTACTTGTTTACCGACAAGCACTTCGGTAGTACCAGCTTCGCGTTCTTCTAGTGATTCACCCACACACATAATAGGAAGTAAGTTTGCTTCTAAAGCAGCTTTCACTTTTTTGTTAACGGTTTCATCCGTTTCTGCAAAATATTGACGACGTTCTGAGTGACCAATAATAACATATTGGCAACAAAGATCGGTTAGCATTTCTGCTGTTACTTCACCAGTGAAAGCACCTTTCTTTTCCCAATGCATGTTCTGTGCACCAAGATGAATGTTGGTACCACCTAATGCATTCGCTACAGCAGCGAGTGCTGTGAATGTAGGACAAACAACGATATCTACTTTCTGATTATTAGCTGTCAATACAGCAAGTTCTTCTACCAATGCTACACCTTGGCTACTTGTATTATGAAGTTTCCAGTTACCAGCAATAATTGGTTTACGCATATGTTATACTCCTCCACTATTGTGTATTTTTTATTTATCCGCAAGGGCAGCAATACCTGGAAGAACTTTACCTTCCAAGAATTCTAACGATGCGCCACCACCAGTAGAAATATGAGTAATTTTATTCGACAAGCCTGTTTTTTCAAGGGCAGCAATCGAATCACCACCACCAACAATGCTAGTTGCACTTGAAGCTGCTACTGCTTTGGCTACTGTTTCTGTACCATTTGCAAAAGCATCCATTTCAAATACACCCATTGGTCCATTCCATACGACAGTTTTAGCATCTTCTAATGATGTTGCATATGCCTTCGCAGTATTCGGTCCTATGTCAAGGGCCATCCACTCACTGTCAATGGCATCCACTGCCACAGCCTTGTTTGGCGCATCAGCTGCAAATTTCTCAGCAATTACTACATCAGTAGGCAATAGCAAATTAACCCCACGTTCTTTTGCCGCAATGATTAACGTTTTTGCAAGTTCTACCTTATCTGCTTCTAGCAGAGATTTTCCGATATTATAACCTTGGGCAGCTAGGAAGGTATTGGCCATACCGCCACCAATGATGAGCGTATCTACTTTTTTGAGTAGATTTTCAATAACACCAATCTTATCAGACACTTTAGCGCCACCGATAATCGCTACAAAAGGATGAACAGGATTGGCTACCGTTTGTCCGACGAAAATAATTTCTTTTTCCATCAATAGTCCGGCTACTGCTGGTAAGTACTTTGTAATTCCTTCTACAGAAGCATGAGCACGGTGAGATACACCAAAAGCATCATTTACTGCAACATCAGCTAAGCTTGCTAATTGCTTAGAAAACTCCGGATCATTTTTTTCTTCTTCCTTATGGTAGCGAAGATTTTCTAGCAATAAGATTTGGCCTGGCTTCAAATCTTTTGCCATTTTCTCTACAGTAGCACCAACACAGTCAGGAGCTACTATGATATCACGGCCAATTAACGTAGAAAGTCTTTTTGCTACAGGTGCTAATGAAAACTCAGCAACGACTGCTCCTTTAGGACGACCTAAATGACTGGCAACAATAATAGCCGCGTTTTGCGATAATAAATATTCTAAGGTTGGCAACGTGGCACGAATACGAGTATCTTCTGTGATATTGCCACTTTTGTCCATAGGAACATTATAATCTACGCGGATAAACACTTTCTTCCCAGCTACATCGATGTCTTTTATAGACTTTTTATTCAACATTTTTGTTTCTCCTTAAAAATATTGCCCGGCCCAAAGAGGCCGGGCCATAAGTTTCTTAAAAACTATGCAAGTTCGGAAAAGTACTTAATGGTACGAACCATTTGACTTGTATAGCTATTTTCATTATCATACCAAGCAACAGTTTGAACTTGTGTCAATCCGTTACCGATAGGAGCTACCATTGTTTGTGTAGCATCAAATAAAGAACCAAATTTGATACCAATGATATCACTAGACACCAATTCTTCTTCCGTGTAACCATAAGATTCATTAGCTGCTGCTTTCATAGCTGCATTAACTTGTTCTTTTGTAACTGTACCTTCAACAACGGATATCAAGATCGTAGTAGAACCCGTTGGAGTTGGGACACGTTGTGCCGAACCGATTAATTTACCCTTTAATTCAGGAATAACTAGACCGATAGCTTTAGCTGCACCAGTAGAGTTAGGAACAATATTAACTGCTGCTGCACGAGATCTTCTAAGGTCACCCTTTTTCTGTGGTCCGTCAAGAACCATTTGATCACCAGTATAAGCGTGAACCGTCGTCATAATACCGCTCTTAATAGGAGCCAATGCGTGAAGTGTTTGAACCATAGGAGCTAAGCAGTTTGTAGTGCAAGAAGCTGCTGAAATAACAGTATCGCTAGCTTTTAATATTTGATGGTTTACATTATAAACAACTGTAGGAAGGTCATCTCCTGCTGGAGCAGAAATAACAACTTTTTTAGCACCTGCTGTAATATGTGCAGAAGCTTTTTCTTTGGAAGCAAAGAAACCTGTGCATTCAAGAACAACATCTACATCCAGTTTGCCCCAAGGTAAATTTTCTGGTTTAGCCTCTTTATAAATTTTGATTTCTTTACCATCAACAGTAATAGAATCTTCACCTGCAACTACTGTATCACCTAAAGCATATCTACCTTGAGCTGAATCATACTTTAATAAATGTGCAAGCATTTTAGGACTTGTTAAGTCATTGATTGCAACAACATCATATCCTTCTGCCCCAAACATTTGTCTAAATGCAAGACGTCCAATACGTCCAAAACCATTGATCGCTACTTTTACTGCCATTATTAAAAATACCCCCTAAAATATATATTTTTTATTTTTGGCAACTTGCCAAGATTTATATGATACTCTGAATGGCTCTAGCAGCAGACTCATCTGTAATTAGTACATCTTGTCCGCCAGCACTGATAACACCAACAATAGCTTCCGCCTTTTTCCGGCCTCCAGCTACAGCGATAACCAGACCAATATCTGCTAAATCATCCAGTTGTAACCCTACACTACTTGTGATATAAATATTTTTGCCTGTTAGTGTGCAGTAGTGACCTAATGCTTCCCCCACTGCCCCACTGCTAATCAATTGAGCAACAAATTCATCATCACAACCTCGCCTGACTGCCATTACCTGAGCCTGACCAATACCATGTATCAAAACATCAGCCTTTTTTATCATCTCTGTCACACTAAGAATATTACTATTGTCAGCGTAGATCGCACTGATCATTTCTTCACTGACGCCATCCGGTACATGTAGCATGCGGTACTTTCCACCAAGCTTCGTTGCCATAATAGCGGCAACCGTATTGGCCTGATATTCAACCTGTGTACCAAGTCCGCCACGCACGGGCACAACTGTCACCGTTGGTTGAGTGAAATGAATAGCCTCCGCTACATTCGCCATGACCGTTCCGCCACTGACTGCAACAATCATATTTCGATCATTTAGATATTGGGCTAACAGATTCGCAGTAGTACGTCCGAGTTCTTTTGCTATCATCGGATTGATTTCACTATCACCAGGAACAATAATGACTTGTTTTATTCCTAGTTTCTCTGACAATTCGGTTTCAAGCATCGTAAGTCCATGCAAGAGCTTAATGTATTCGGACAAGTTACTCTGCATCAACTGACCTTCGGCTGTGATTGTCATACCAATTGGCGTGAATTCCACTAAACCGGCATTTTTTAAGAAATCTACCTGAGCCCTTATCACTCTCTCGCTTTGCCCTAATTCTGTCGCCAGAGCTCTACGTCCGATAGGCTCAGAATATTGAATATTTCTTAAAATTTCATATCGCTGTTCAATAACTGCAATCAATTCAGGTGCAATTTTTCGGTGAAGACTAGCAATTTTTTTCCACATTTGTTTCTCCTGGGACACTTATTGGCCATGCGGTGCATATATTGTCCCATACTTATAAAAAAAATATAAAGAATATCTATACTTAGAATATTTCGCCATATAGTGGTTAATTCCTGCTACTTGCATAAAAACTTTTTTAATATTTTAACTATTTATTTAGCATATTTTATGAAATTAACGTGCATTTGTTTCTCCATTATATACCAAACCACGTTTTGCATCTACCGTGATCGTCATGCCATTTGTCAAACACTCAGTAGCACCATCCACACCAACAATTACAGGCATGCCATAACTAATACCTACAATAGCAGCATGAGATGTAAGTCCACCTTCTTCGGCAATAATCGCGGATGCTTTCGCAGCATATCGGGCTGTTTGTTCATCAATACATGCGATAACTAAGATATCTCCATCCGTAAAGTTTTCTTCCACATCCGTTATCGAATGAGCAACACAAACTTTTCCAGTGATAGCCGTTTGACCAATACCTACGCCACGCAATAAGACATTACCAACCACATGTACGCGAATCATATTCGTTGTGCCAGTTTCCCCTGCATTAACACCAGCAGTAAGAACAACAAGGTCACCTTCTTTTACAATACCGGAAGCGATGGAACTTGTAATTGCATTTTCAACCATTTCATCACTATTTTTTGCCATAGCACGCAGTACTGGTTGCACACCCCACATAACAAGCATTTTACGAACGGTACGTTCATGTGGCGTTACCGCTACAATATGAGCAAATGGACGATACTTAGATACCATTCTCGCAGCATAGCCGGATTGAGTATCAGTAATAATAGCAGCAGCATTTAGTTCATGAGCAACTTGCACAGTAGCATGACTAATTGCTTCGGTTGTAGTATGTTGGCTCAAAACGCCTTTACCATGTAACATTTCACTATATTTTAACGCTTGTTCTGTACGAATTGCAATTTTAGCCATAATTTCTACTGCTTCTACTGGATAATCACCGTTCGCAGTTTCACCACTTAGCATAACCGCATCTGTACCATCCATAATCGCATTCGCTACATCACTTGCTTCAGCACGTGTTGGTCTTGGATTGTTAATCATAGATTCTAACATTTGCGTGGCAGTAATAACAGGTTTACCTAATCGATTACATTTTTCAATAATCATTTTTTGTACCAATGGTACTTCTTCGGTAGGGATTTCTACACCTAGATCACCACGAGCTACCATAATACCATCAGAAACTTTGATGATTTCATCAATATTTTTTACGCCTTCTGCATTCTCGATTTTAGAAATAATATGTATGTCAGAATTTTGTTCTTCTAGCAATTTGCGAATCGCCAGAACGTCCGCAGCGCGTTGAATAAAAGAAGCGGCAATAAAGTCCATACCATCTTTAGCAGCAAATAATACATCTTTCACATCTTGTTCAGATAATGGTGGCAAGTTCACAGATACACCTGGCGCTGCTACACGTTTTCGATTACCGATAACACCAGTATTTTGTACAGTTGTATAAATATTATCCCCTTCAACAGAATCAACATACAGACATACCAAACCATCAGCTAGAAGGATTTGATTCCCTGCTACCACTTCTTGTGGTAAATATTTGTGATTTACAGAACAAATTTCTTTTGTTCCTTCTACGTCTCTTGAAGTCAAAATGAATTTTTGTCCTTGTTCAATCGTAACTTTACCTTCAACAAAATTACCTAAACGCATTTCTGGACCTTTCGTATCCAAAAGAATGGCTACTGGTTTTTTTGTTTTTGCAGATGCAGCACGAACCATTTTTATGCGTTCACTATGCTCAGCATGATCACCATGGGAAAAATTAAATCGAGCTACATTCATACCCGCTTCCATCATTTTTTCCATGATACCCGGTTTCTCAGTTGTAGGACCCATTGTACAGATAATTTTTGTTTTTTTAATCATCTCGTTATATCCACACTCTCTTTTTACATTTTTCATCATTTAGGGCATATTCCTATAGGATGCATTCCCATAAGGTATACGTCTAATTATATCATACATTTCATCTTAAAATTCAATGAACTTTTGTTTTTTTTCGAATACGATACAGATATCACTTTTATAGCAATCGTCGTGGCTGGGCTATACGATTTCGATAGCCCAGCCGCGGCAGACTATTTAAAATTTTGATAAGACCGGCGTACTAGTGTCATGGGATGCAACGTTTTCACTTTCGCACCATGTCCAATTTGTAAGCGGCAAGTTCCACATTCAGATACTGCCGTATCAAGACCGCTTTCTTTAATTTTTTTGAATAATGAGGAACCAATTGCCATCGAAATATCATACTTATCTTCTTTAAATCCATAATTTCCTGAAATACCACAACAACCAGCATCGGCATTTTCTACAGCAAGACCTGGAATTAGAGACAATAAGTCGAGTCCCGGCAAGCCCATACCTTGCGCCCTTAAATGACAAGGGGCATGGTAAATATACTTTTCATTTAATGTCCCAAAGTTGGTATTTAGCCGCCCTTCATCATGAAGAGTAAGCAAAAACTCACCCGCATCATATAAATGTTTGGCATATTCCTGGACACCTGCAATATCAAATAACTCTTGATATTCTTGTTTGAGCATCAAACCACAACTTGTGCAACAAGTGATAATTGGATATCCTTTATCCGTCCATTTTTTAAGGATTGCAATATTTTTACGTGCATTTTCTTCCGCTTCCTCTAAGAATCCATTGACAACGAGCGGAGAACCGCAGCAAACTAAGTCTTCTTCTACAATCACTTCATATTGATTGGCTTGCATAACAGCAACGAAATCCATCCCGACTTGCGGATCGTTATAATTGATAAAACACCCAGGATAAAATACTACTTTATTGGGATAACTTTGTTGTTTGAATGCTTTAAATTGCTTAATAAATGATGTTGATGCATAAGCTGGCATTGGGGCTTTATCGGAAATACCAATTTTTTTCATCATCCCACGACTCATCGACATGCCCATATTAGCAATTGCAGCACCAAAAGGCATCATCGAGGCCATTTTTGCTGCCTTTTCGCCATGCGACAAAATATTATCGCGCAAACTTTGCTTTCTGGTTTTGTAGTATTTCGCTCTTGCCAACATATTTAATGTTGAAATCGGCACTCCAGAAGGACATGATATATCACAATTTTTACAATTTGAACAATATTCTAAGGAAGGCTCTACATCTTCATGAGATAATCTCATTCTTTCTAATGCTGGACCGACCATCTTAGGACCACGAAATTTACGGGTTGCAGCTGTAACCGGGCAATGAGCAACGCATACAGTACAAGCAGTACAACTATCTGGATTATTATGATGTTTCTTTATCATTACTATTCCCCCCTCACACCGACATCGCCGCTTGATAACCTGATGCAACAGCTACACCGTTACCTGATTTTTCAAAACAAAAATCATAACCGCGCAAATTACGTCCCGCAATAAAGACATTATTCAATATCACGTTGCCATCACAATCAAGGGCCTGCATTTTGTTATCAACTTCTAAACCAATTTTCGCAAAAGGTTGTGGTTGATTGGAGAATAAAGCTGGATTTGCCCAAAGTTCATGATCCTCTGGAGCCACTACCGGAAAATTAAAAATCGGTTCTATTGCACGGCCCGGTTCGGCAATCAGTCCGCCACCATAAAAACCGCCATTTGCTAAAATAAATGTTTTTGCATAATAGGTACGTTCACGGTCGATACCACTTGTTACCACTGCAGTGCACTGACCATTTTCAATGATGGATCGCGAAACAGTTGCTTGTTCTGTAATACGTACACCTAATTTTCTCAGATAACTCAGCATCATAGTGCGTAGTCTTAATCCAGTAATCGATGGCGGTACAGATGCCGTTTCAACAAATGTACATTGTAATGATTTCGCCATACGATCTGCTACTTCATAATTCGGACGGGTGCCAAGAATCGGCGGAATGATCACAGTACTACCAGCAGGAACCACTTTGCGCATTTTTGCTATGCAACTTTTAATTCCTTCTTCTGTATCTAGCCATCTCGCTACATCCAGAGCTGTAACATCACGATCATCTGCAATTTCAGGATCGATCATCTTCGTTTCATATGTCTTATTCACAAATCCTGGTATGTTTTTTAGATTCTTAGCAATTAATTGCGGGTAAAAATCTTTCAGCGCCTCAAATCCTAATACAATAATTTTGTCTGCTGTTTTTAACGCATCACTATTCATAGTTTTCGGAACTAAACAAGTTGGCTTTAATGTGCCGGCAGCAGTAGGAATCCATTGCATTTCATCCAGGCTTCCAATATAAGGATATCCTTCTTCTTCACATATTTCTTTGAAAAAAGCGAGGGATTCCGCAATGGCTGACGGACCGATTTTTTTATAGGGATGTTCAGGCCCAACTTGCAAGATTCCTTCCTTTGGAGTCTTAACCGGGACATTGCCATTCAGATATCCGATGACATCAATAATACCCCCACCAATTGTTAGTGTACCCGCCCCCAGCGATAATATCATGACCTTTTTACCACGCTTAGCGGCTACTGCTGCTGACATCAAGCCCGCCAGGCCACCACCAATCACAATTACATCATTTTCCTTCATCATTAATCGCTCCATTTATGTTTAACGTTCCTTCGTAAATTCCGCGTGTTAGTTCCATCTCTCGCATAACATTACCCCAAAGAATTGGACGGATGCCTTTCCAGCGTCCTTGCAAAAATTCTTTAAATAATGCATTCGTATCTTTGCCCCATGATAAATTGTTTGCATCAACTGCGCCCACACTACGGAAAGTACAAAAAGCGCCTTGGCATGTTCCCATCCCCATGCGGGTTTTACGACGAACATCACTAATCATAAAACTAGTACTGTCTGCTGCAGCTTCTTCCACTTCGGCCATCGTAACATTTTCGCACTCACAAACGAGTTGCCTTGTATCAGGTTTTTTCTCAATACGTTCCACTACCTTTTCTAGACCAACAGAGCCCAAACGAGAAGCCGCCAAATCAGCGCCATAAGCCGGAAAACACTTACGTGCCTTCGCCATCAGTTCAGGAGAAGCATCATCTACCAATGGTTCGATCGCGCTACGACAAGGTGTTTTTACATTCAAATACTCACAAACAAGGTCTGTTACTTTTTCAGCCATCAAACGATACGTCGTAAACTTGCCACCGACAACGCTGATAAAGCCTTTCAGACCATCATGAGCATGATCAAGAGTAACAAAGCCACGAGACGCTCCGCGTCCTTTCGCATTAGGATCAGCGCTATATAAAGGACGAGTACCAGCAAAAGCTCTAAGCATACGATAACTTCTTATATCTTCGAATAAAGCTTCGCCAATATTTAATAGTTCCATTACTTCTTTCGCATTTGGAACGTTATCTTCCGGATTTTTCACAGATGCCGAAGTTGTCCCCAAAATGGTAATTGAGCCATGAGGTACAAAAATATCACCATCTGATGCAGGGCGTAATCGATTGATAATACGGCTAGTAATACGATGATTGAAAGCAATTAGTGTACCTCTATCAGGCTGAACATTTACTGTAATCCCTGCAAGAGCTGCAACCTGTCCAGCCCAAGAACCTACGGCACTTACAATAAAATCACAGGCAATATGACTAATTTCCCCTGTCAATGTATTACGAACTTTCATACCTACGATCTGATTATTGCTATGTTCAATACCAATAACCGTAGTATACGTCATAACTCTACCACCATATTTACGGGCAGAAGCTACATTCTGCCATACCATCCGAAAACCATCAATGGCAGCATCCGGTACACGATAAACAGACTTTATCTTTGAACTGAGATTTGGCTCTAAACGACGAGCTTCCGCTACCGAAATCGGAATAGTCGGGATCCCGACCTTCGCACACGCTTCTAACCATTTAGGTTCAAAGGATTCATCATCCAAATGAGTCCGAGCAAAAAAGCCTTCGGTTTGCTCAACACAATGCCTACCAATTTTTCGCAAAATCGTATTTTCTTCAATACATTCCTTACCAGCTTCTGCATCTTTCACTGCATAACGTCCACCGCTATGCAAAAGTCCATGATACCTTGAACTCGTACCATAAGCCAGATCTTGCTGTTCAACGAGAATGGCATCTACGCCTCGCATACACAAATCTCGCAGAATACCGACACCTGTGGCGCCGCCACCAATTACAACAACTGTCGCTTTTTGCATTTCAAAACTCCTTCTATAATATGACATCTCGACATCAAAGATAGCCTATAATTAGACAGAAAACCCCCTTGTACTCGTTTCACCGAACACAAAGGGATCTCTTATCTCAGCCCTTAGTTTATACAATTAACTATATAGATTACCAGATCAGCTTCATGGCAATCGTCGTGGATGGGCTATAGGGTTGAGCGGCTTTACGAAGGACGCAAGCGATGCCCTATAGCCCATACACGGCAGACTCACAATATGGCTATCATTTTCTTAATGTATATAGTTTATGACTAATCTTCCCAATCCATGGAACGTTTAACCGCTTTTTGCCAGCCTTTATAAAGTTTTTCACTTTGCGCAGCATCCATAGTAGGTTCAAAACGATTATCTAGTTGCCAAGTACTGATCAAATCTTCTTTTGTTTTCCATACGCCAACAGCCAAACCTGCTAGATAAGCTGCTCCTAAAGCAGTCGTTTCTGTAATTTTCGGACGATCAACAGGAACACCTAGGATATCCGCTTGGAACTGCATTAATAAATTATTAGCAACCGCGCCACCATCTACCTTTAATGCTTGTAACGTAATGTTAGAATCAGCTTCCATAGCACTTAGTACGTCTTTTGTTTGGTAAGCCATCGAATCCAAAGTTGCACGAACAAGATGAGATTTCGTCGTACCACGAGTCAACCCAAAGATCGCACCCCGGGCTTTCATATCCCAGTATGGAGCACCAAGACCAACGAAAGCAGGTACTACATATACGCCGTCAGCATCCGTTACTTTCTTAGCGACATATTCAGAATCCGCAGCCGCTTCGATTAATCGCAAACCATCGCGTAGCCATTGTACTGCAGAACCAGCAACAAAGATACTACCTTCTAGTGCATAATCCACTTTGCCATCAATACCCCAAGCAATGGTTGTCAATAGACCATTTTTAGACTCATATACGTTATCACCCGTATTCATAAGCATAAAGCAACCTGTACCGTAGGTATTTTTCGCCATACCAGGTTTAAAGCAAGTTTGACCAAATAATGCAGCTTGTTGGTCACCAGCAGCTCCAGAAATTGGAACAGCAGCACCAAAAACAGCAACATCCGTTTGACCATATACTTCGCTAGAAGATTTAACTTCAGGTAACAGACAAGCAGGTACCGTTAAATATTCAAGAAGTTTTTCATCCCATTTTAGTTCGCGAATATTATACATCAAAGTACGAGACGCATTCGAGTAATCCGTTACATGCACTTTGCCACCAGTCAATTTCCAAATAAGCCAAGTATCAATCGTACCAAAAAGCAATTCGCATTTTTCAGCTTTAGCGCGAGCACCTTCTACATTGTCCAAAATCCATTTTACTTTTGTTCCGGAGAAATAAGCATCTACGACTAAACCTGTTTTTTGTCTAAACTCATTTTCATAGCCTTTCGCTTTTAACTCATTACAGATATCCATTGTCTGACGCGACTGCCAAACAATCGCATTGTATATTGGTCTGCCAGTCGTTTTATCCCATACAACTGCAGTTTCTCTTTGATTTGTAATACCAATCGCAGAAATATCAGAGGCACTAATTCCAGCTTGTTGTACCACTTGTCTCATGACTTCAATTTGTGTGCTCCAAATTTCATCCGCATCATGTTCTACCCAACCAGCCTTAGGGAAAATTTGTGTAAACTCTTTTTGTGCTACAGCAATGATATTGGAATCTTGATCAAAAATAATTGCCCGATTACTAGTAGTACCTGCATCAAGTGCCATTACATATTTTTTAGCCATTTTTAAAAGTCACTCCTTTTTATTTTGGTCATTACTTAATTTTAAAACCTTCTGTATATTGTTATCAAACAATACCAGCAGCTTTACAAATTACAAAAGCAAGAGCCGAACCGATCATTGGACCAACCACTGGAACCCAAGCATAACCCCAATCGGAGCTACCTTTACCAGCAATAGGAAGAATAGCATGAGCAATACGAGGACCAAGGTCACGAGCAGGATTCAGTGCATAACCAGTAGGACCACCCAAACTTAAACCAAGAGCCCAAATTAACATAGCAACCATGTAAGGACCAACGCCTACACCATATCCGACAGTACCCGTTACATCTTTACTAAAAATAGTGAAAATGCCAATTAGTAGAAAAGCAGTAGCAATAATTTCGCAAAGTAGATTTGACATTAAACTGCGAATTGCAGGACCAGTTGCAAATACACCTAATTTTGCACCTTTATCTTCAGTAGGTTCCCAATGGGGTAAGTATGATAACCAACAAAGAGTCGCACCAGCAATACCGCCCGCTATTTCAGCAAACATCGTAGCGATACCTTGCGGAACGGTATATACACCCAAAAACATTTTAAACATCGTAACTGCTGGGTTAAGATCTGCTTGGGGAGCACCAGTAGCGACAGCACCAAATATGCCAAGTAAAACCCCAAAAGCCCAACCTGCAGTGATAACAATCCAACCGCCACCATTGCCTTTAGAATCTTTCAACAAAACATTTGCAACGACACCACAACCAAAAGTTAAAAGAATCATCGTACCAAAAAATTCACCAAATAAATTTGTCATACGTCTAAAATCCTCCTCAAAATTATATTATATTCTTAACGCCTCGCCCAATTTACTATTATCCCCTTTTTCACCACCTTTTCCCAGTAAAATCAGACAAAAAAGAAAAACCCATTCAAACCTCTATTATTTCATAATTAGAGGAATAAACGGACTTTTCTTTATCTCTAGTCCCACAGTATGCACATTATGTCTTACTAAGTACTTCTACATAAAATTATAATTTCCTGCTTAATTTATAGAAAATTATAATTTTCTATAAATTCGCTATTGCCTATCAATTCCGCTTGCCTATGTTATTAATTCGTTATTCTTATACTTCTACATGTCGGATATAAATTCCTGCTTAATAAAACTGAATTTTTTAACTTTTTAATTTTTTTATCATAATGGTATCCCATAGTTCTTGACGACTCGTACTGACCGCTGAAATCCCTCTTTCAATCGCATGATCTACATCTTCTTGAGTGCGTATTAAACCACCCGCTAAAATAGGAATACCCGTTTCGCGAATCAGTTCCTCTACTACACTCGCAGACACAGATCCAGGAAGTATTTCGATCGCATCTGGTTTAAAACTGCGCACTAGATTGAGCCCTGTACGTAGTGAATCTGAATCCATTAAAAATAATCTTTGAATCACAATCATACCTTCTTCTCGAGCAAACCTACACAAATGAGATTTTGTTGTAATGATGGCAGTGATACCCAATCTCGCTAAAAAACGAATACCAGCTTTATCTTTACCAATACCATCAACCAAATCCACATGCAAGATAATCCGCTTTTTATGCTCTTTCGCCTGTGCAATTAATACAGGAAGGGTATTGATATCGCCAAATAAAATCACTACACTCGGCACAATGGTATGTTCTAATGCTGCTTTGAAAACTTCCATACAACGCGCTGCTGGAATAATATGACCATTTGTTAACATTTTGAGAACATCAAATGAAGCCATTTTCCCACCTCACTTTTAAATTCATATTTCTAGCCTATTATATAGCGTACTAAGATTCTATAAACAATATAAATAGAACTTTAACAATCTAACTTTACCGAAGTAATGCCTGGAATACCTGAAATATCGATTGTTATATCGTTACTCTTCACACTTTCAAATACAGATACTACAAATGTTATCATTAACATCTCTTTATGCTGATCTATCGTAATGTCTTTAATGCTGATTCCATGTTTGCCTAAGACAGAACCTATTTGTCCTATTTGTCCAGGTACATCAAGTGTCGTAACGATTAACCGCATGATATGTTGATGATCTTTTTTCTCTATACGAGATAAAATAGTCAACGTCAAAAAAACTAGTGCGGTAGTCAGCAATCCCCCCATGTAATAACCTGCCCCTATCGCTAATCCTACACCTGATACTACCCATAAACTAGCCGCTGTCGTCAAGCCTTTTACTGTTGGGCCTTCTTTAATAATGCTACCAGCGCCCAAAAAGCCGATGCCACTAACGACTTGAGCTGCCAACCGAGCAGGATCTGCATTTGTAAGTCCTTGTACAGCAGAATATATTTTAATCGATAATATCATAATCAAGCATGATCCAATCGATACTAAAATATGCGTCCTCAAACCAGCAGATTTATGATGCGCCTCCCGCTCATAACCAATAAATCCACCTAACACACATGATAATAACAACCGAATACCCATTTCCCATTCTACTATCAATTATTAAAACCCCCCGCAAAATCACCTAGCTAACTTTCTATATTTTCAGTCTCTTTAGATTATATCATATCTTTTTCTTCTTCACATATAAAAAACTTGACTACCTTATGGATAAATATATGAATATATGTTATTCTATATATGAACATATATTCATATATAGAGGTGACATTATGAAAGAGCCATGTTTTGATACCTGTGAACAACTCTGCGAACATCCGCAACTGATTTGCCTAGCCAGAGCAGAGCTACCCGAAACCGAGTCCATTATAAGCTTAGCTGAAACCTTTAAAATCTTAGGCGACCCAACCCGAATCAAAATTCTTCACGTATTAACAAAGAACGAAATGTGCGTATGTGATATTGCCGCAGCCATCGATATGGGGCAATCAGCAGTTTCACATCAACTAAGACTGCTACGTAGCGCTAGATTAGTCAAATATCGTAAAGAGGGAAAATCTGCTTGGTATTCTCTTGATGACAGCCATGTCCTTTCCCTAATGCACCAAGGTCTTGAGCATATTAAACATCGTTAGGAGGCGAAAATAATGAGCGTAAATCAATCACCAATGACTAGTATTTACATGCTAGAAGGGCTAGACTGCGCTGACTGCGCCGCGAAGCTCGAAAAAAAACTATTAGCTGTTTCTGGAGTCGTTTCAGCTACCATCAATTTTGGAGCAGGTAAACTGACTGTCACCCATACTAATCCTGCTACCGACATTGTAAAAAGCATTAACCAATCAGGCTACCAAATCATCACAGATGAAGTTTCGAGTCAAGAACAAAAAAGTTGGTGGCATAATAGTAAAGCAATCACTACGGCAATCTCTGGTATTATCTTATTATTCGCCACTATTCTTGAATGGTCTGGACGCTATGAACCAGTTGTCCTTCCTCTTTATATTATGACCATAATCACTGGCGGCTATTATGTTGCCAAGAGCGGATTATATGGTCTACGTTCCTATACGCTTGACAGTAACTTTTTAATGACAATTGCAGCAATCGGTGCCGCAGTCATCGGTCAATGGAGCGAGAGCGCTACTGTCGTCTTTTTATTTTCTGTAGGCAACGCACTGCAAGGTTATACTATGGATAAAACCAGAAAGTCACTTCGCAGTATGATGGAGCTTTCTCCGCACGAAGCGCTAGTTATACGTAATCACGAAGAACAACACTTACCAATTGAAGAAATTCTGATTGGCGACATCATCTTAGTAAAGCCCGGAGAACGCATTGCAATGGACGGCACGGTAACCAGTGGTATCTCCGCCGTCAATCAAGCCGCAATCACTGGCGAATCGATGCCAATAGAAAAAAACGTAGGCGATATCGTCTACGCAGGTACACTCAATGAACAAGGCATCCTAGAAATAACCGTAACTAGACTATCCACAGACTCAACGCTAGCTAAAATTATCCACATGGTAGAAGAAGCCCAGGCGACTAAAGCACCGATGCAGCAATTTGTCGATATCTTTGCCAAATACTATACGCCTTTTGTTATCATCGGAACCATTGCTCTTATCATCATTCCTTGGTTATTTTTCAATCAATCTTTTGAAACATGGTTTTATCGTGGTTTAATCTTACTCGTTATTTCTTGCCCCTGTGCACTCGTTATTTCGACACCCGTATCAATTGTTGCTGCCATTGGCAATGCCTCACGCCAAGGTATTCTGATCAAAGGCGGCGTATATCTGGAACAAATGAGTAAAATCAAAGCCATCGCGATTGATAAAACAGGAACCTTAACCTATGGACGACCTACCGTTACCGATATCATTCCATTACAAACAATGGATAGTCATGATATTGTAGTCCTAGCGGCCAGTATCGAAAAATACTCTGAGCATCCGATCGCTCATGCGATTGTCAATAAAGTAAATCCTCTAGAATTAAAACCTATAACCAACTTTAAAGCCTTGGTAAGTAAAGGGGCTACAGCTGATATTGACGGACAGACTCTGTATATTGGCAACACGCGTTTATTTACAGAATTAAACGTCACATCCATCCCTAGCGACATGATCACAGCTTTTGAGCAACAAGGTAAAACGGTCATTCTCGTCGGTACTTCCACCATTCTGTATGGCATCATTGCGATAGCGGATACCATACGCGAAAATAGTATCTCAGCAATACAAAAACTACGCACCGCTGGTATTGATACTATTGTTATGTTAACCGGAGACAATCAACATACCGCCCAAAGGATTGGCACCGAGTTAGGACTAGACGCCGTATATAGTGAGCTTTTACCACAGGATAAAGCAGCTACGATTACCGAGCTTACCAAGCATTATGAAAACGTTGCCATGATTGGCGATGGAGTAAACGATGCTCCAGCGCTAGCAGTAGCCAATATCGGCATTGCCATGGGCACCACGGGCTCAGATACAGCACTAGAAACCGCTAATATCGCATTAATGAATGATGACCTGAGTAAATTATCCTCTCTCATTACACTCAGTAAAAAAACACTACGAATCATTAAACAAAATATTGCTTTTTCCGTTATTATTAAAATATTATTTGTCATTGCCACCTTCGCTGGAGCCGCTAATCTATGGATGGCTGTTTTCGCCGACACTGGCGCTGCATTAATTGTAATTGCCAACGGCATGCGTTTGATGCGATAATTTATTGTGAAACTGCGCAAAATAAGATATGCTGTACATTATAGAACAAGTATCGTTGAGGTGATAATAAATGTCTGACACTATATCTTATACACCCGAAGAGGTAGCAAAAATACTTAAAATTTCACGTTTTACTGTTTATGAATTTATTAAACGTGGCGATTTGACAGCCTATCACATTGGACGCAAACTGCGTATAGAAGCAGCCGACCTAGATATCTATATGAAAAATGCAAAAGGACCTAGCCAAATTATATCATCTCCTACTAATCAAAATACAACTTCCCAAAGTGCTGAGCAAGAAGGTTTGATCATCTACGGGCAAGATGCAGCCCTCGACGTATTGACGCGGCATTTAGAAAAAAAGATGCCCCACCTTCGTTTTTTACGTTCCTATAATGGTAGCATGGATGGTTTGATTGCATTATATCGCGGTACCGCAAATTTGATAACCACTCACCTCTGGGACGGTGATACAGGAGAATATAATACCCCTTATGTTCGTCGCTTACTTCCTGGCCAAAGAGCACTCATTATTAATTTAGTGTATCGCCAAGAAGGTTTTTATGTAGCAGCCGGCAACCCTCTAAATATAAAAGACTGGGCTGATTTAACTAAACCTAATATCCGCCTTGTGAATCGCGAACGCGGTTCAGGCGCCCGCGTTCTTCTTGATGAAAAACTACGAAAGCTAAATATTGATCCTAGAGAAATCCTACACTATAATCATGAAGAAACAAGTCATCTAGCGATTGCTAGTTGCGTTGCGCGCGGCGAGGCGGATGTAGGATTAGGAATAGAGAAAGCGGCAATGCAGGTAAAAGATATTGAATTCATTCCATTACAAAAAGAACGATATGATTTAGTAATGCTCCGCCATGACTTAGATAAACCTCACTTTCAAACACTGTTATCCGTACTACGTTCTGCTGAATTTCGCAAAGAAATAGCTGGCATGGGTGGGTATGATATATCAAAAATGGGCGACATCGTTGCTGAAGTCTAACACCTTAACCTAACAAAACTAACCTTAACTAAACTTGATGATAGATTAGTTTTGATAGGTTATATCAATTCTTCTAATGTAAAATCGATGGTTTTTTATTGACTCTAGTTCAGTTTTGTAGTATTTTAATTAGTAACAAGCTTTCTTCCTAAAAACGACTCCAACATATTTCATCTTAAAATATGGTACAAAGACGTATCAACTAATCTAGTTCGATGAGCTACATTAGTTGATTTTTTTTAGGAACTAATGCTGTAATACAAAAAAATCTGGAGGTAAACAACATGAAAAATCGATTATTATTGTGCTTACTAATTGGCCTATTCAGTATGGCCCTAGCGACTGGTTGCAGTAGTGAAAAATCAACTACTCCATCCACACCACCACAAAAAATCGAACTCAATATATCAGCTGCCGTTAGTCTCAAGGATGCCCTTACCGAAATTCAAAAAAATTATGAAGCTAAAAACCCCAATATAAAATTAGCCTACAACCTCGGAGCCTCAGGTGGCTTACAAAAACAAATCGAGCAAGGAGCCCCAGCTGATATTTTTATTTCTGCAGCGCCTAAGCAAATGAATGATTTAGAAGCTAAAAACTTAGTTAATAAATCTACACGTAAGAATTTAGTTGAAAACAAATTAGTCATTGTCGTACCAAAGTCAGCAACCAATAACATTACCCGTTATGAAGATTTAGCCAAAAACGAAGTTCATAAAATCAGCATTGGCGAAACAGCCACCGTACCAGCTGGTCAATATGCCCAAGAAGTTCTCAAAAAACTAGGAATTTGGGATCAAATCCAAGATAAAACCGTGCTCGCAAAAGATGTTCGTACCGTTTTAACCTATGTAGAAACTGGTAATGTAGAAGCTGGTATTGTCTATAAGACGGATGCGGCATCCAGTGACAAAGTAACGATTGCAGCGACTGCGCCTGAAGGATCTCATCAACCTATTTTATATCCAGTCGCCGTTTTGTCAGCGACAAAGCAACCAAAAGCCGCCGAAGACTTTCTTACCTATTTAACCACTCCTGAATGTAAAACCATTTTTGAAAAATACGGTTTTACTATGAGTAAATAACAGCGATCGTATAAACTAGACTTGATTCAGACGGCGTTTTTACGCCGCCTAAATCTTAGTCGACGTTATCTAGGGACTTAGCCGCTCTTTACTCTCCGCCTATAGAGGCGAAGAGCGGGTTAGTCATCAGATAAATACACAGGATGACGCAGGTGATTGTTATGTTTGAATGGCAACCAGTGATATTATCGATTAAAGTTGCATCCATTTCAGTACTATTTGTATTTTTCCTCGGCATATTCTCTGCTTATATGATGAGAAGCATGGATTTTCCTGGGAAAGCAGCCATGGAAGCCTTATTTACCCTTCCCTTAGTCCTACCTCCTGTTGTCATTGGTTTTTTGCTATTGCTATTAATCGGCAACCAAGGACCGATTGGTATCTTATTAAAAAAATACTTTGATATACAACTTATTTTTACCCAATCAGCCGCTGTTCTTGCTGGTACGGTTGTATCCTTTCCGTTAATGTACCAAAGTACCAAGGCCGCTTTTGAAGGCATTGATAAAACATTAGAAGATGCAGCTCGTACGCTAGGTGCGACAGAATGGCGAGTATTTTGGACAGTAACCATTCCATTATCTTGGCCAGGCCTGGTATCAGGTTTAGTCTTATCCTTTGCGAGAACCCTCGGCGAATTTGGTGCTACCATTATGATTGCTGGCAATATCCCTGGCAAAACACAAACCATCCCGCTGGCAATTTATTTTGCAACAGAATCAAATGATTTGGTTACAGCAGGTATGTATGTCATCATCATCAGTCTAGCCACTTTCTCGATTATTTTTGGTTTAAATCATTGGAAGGAAAGGACTCACTAATTACCCTGTAGGCAAGGAGGAATATTCGAATGTTAACTGTAGATATCAAAAAAAAATTATCCGACTTTACTCTCGATATTTCCTTTACTGTCGAAAATAAAACCCTTGTTTTATTTGGTTCTTCTGGCTGCGGTAAAACAACAATATTACGCTGTATTGCCGGCCTACTAGAACCAGATGAAGGTACTATTATATCCAATGATAAAGTCTTTTACTGTTCTCAATCTTCTACTTACCTGCCTCCTCGAATCAGAAATGTCAGTTATATGTTTCAAGACTTTGCCTTATTTCCTCATATGAATGTGCAGCATAATATTTGGTATGGAGTAAAAAATAATAACCAACAAACAAATGAGCTCTATGAAAAGCTGATCACGTTATTAAAAATAAAGCATTTGCCGTCTCGTTCCATAAAGCAACTTTCAGGCGGTGAAAAGCAACGAGTTGCGATGGCTCGCGCGCTGATGGCAGAACCACAAATACTATTATTAGACGAACCACTATCAGCTCTTGATGCACAAAGTCGTTATGAATTACAAGATGAGTTAAAAAAGCTACAAGCCATCTGGAATATCCCATTTATCCTTGTCACTCATTCACCTGAAGAAGCAAAAGCATTAGGTAGTGAAGTGCTCTTTCTCGACAAAGGAAAGCAAGTAACTGAACCACCACCATCATGGGACATGAACCCAAATGCTAAGAGAACTTCTTTTCAATACTTTTACTAAATAAAAAAACAAGAAAACGAACACAATCGTTTTCTTGTTTTTTTAATATCGTTTCCGCCTTGTTGAAGATACAATCCCTAATTCTTCCCGATATTTAGCAACCGTTCGGCGAGATATTTTGATGCCATGCTGGCAAAGAATATCCGCTAAGGCTTGATCACTAAAAGGATCCGAAGAATTTTCTTCTGTAATCAATTCTTTAATTTTCTGTTTTACTTGCGTAGATGCTACATCTTGACCACCAGAACTATTGTGCACAGCCGTTGTGAAAAAGCTCCGCAAACTCAGTAGACCATGAGGAGTATCTACATACTTGTTTGCAATCGCTCTACTGACAGTTGATTCATGAACCTCTATCTTTTCCGCTACTTGCTTCATAATCAACGGACGTAAAAATTTGGAACCATGATCAAAAAAATCTCGTTGCAATTCTATGATAGCTTCCATAACATTATATAAAGTCCGCCGGCGCTGTTCAATACTCTTCATTAACCACACTGCGGAATTGAGTCTTCCTTCGATAAATTTTCTTGATTCCTGATCATCACTCTTTGCTACTTGCCGATAATATGGATTAATCGTTAGTTTGGGTATATTCGCCTCATTGACCAGAATCACATATTTACCATGTACTCGCTCCACAGTAATATCAGGTGTAATATAGGTAGACTGTTCTTTGCCAAATGCTCTCCCTGGTTTGGGATCAAGCATACGGATCATATCTACCGCTTGTTGCACTTGATGAACATCACATTTTAATTTTTCACCAATGGCTTTGTATCTACCTGCCGCTACATCTGGCAGATATTGTTCAATAATAGGCTGAACGAAAGGATTATCTATCTCTTTGTATTCAAATTGCAAAATAAGGCATTCGCGTAAATCCAAAGCCCCAACACCAATAGGATCAAAAGTCTGAATCAATAGCAGTACTTCACGAACAGCCTCTTCGTCCACACCGAGTATTGCCGCTGCTTCTTCTACTGTACTACATAAATACCCGTTATCATCAATACAGCCAATTAAGTAATTACCAATTTCCTTAGTAATACGATCCCGTACAGCCAAATGTAATTGTAGTTCTAAATGTTCATGTAATGAAATATTGTTTTTTACAAATAACTCAAATGGAGTTTTTTCATTGGTGACTACATGATCCGTCTTTTTTTCCATACCGTTATTAAAGTAATCTGCCCAATTAAAATAATCATCCAATTGATCCTGATCCCTAGATGCCTCCACTTGCTCAGAGTGTTCTAAAGGATCTGGTCCATCGATATCTTTTTCTACTATTTCCAGTACAGGGTTCTCCAGAACTTCTTCTGCAATTACATCTGACAGTTCTACTGCTGATAGTTGCAATATGGCAATGGCTTGCCTTAGCTCAGGTGTCATCATTAATTTTTGGTTCAGTTCTAACCGCAGACTATGATCGAGATTCACAACATAAACCTCCTAAGCAACTTCTTGAACTACTTCGATCACTTAACATATTCGAGGCAATTGATCGCCAATCAGCATATCGAGCAAGCGTACACCACCAATTCCCGTCCGTAGTCCAACTTGTCCAGCAGATTTTGCTATCACCTCGCCAATCACTCGAGACTCACGTCCATAACGGTGATTTTGCATGACATGTAGCACTTCATTTGTATACTCTTTGTCCACAAAAACGATCATTTTCCCTTCATTAGCCATGTATAAGGGATCAAATCCTAGTATATCACAAGCAGCCTGCACTGCCGGAGATACGGGAATTGAGCTTTCCTCTAACATGATGCCAACCTGTGATTGGCTCGCAATCTCATTTAATGTAGTAGCCAACCCTCCACGTGTAGGATCTCTGAGCACCGCCACTTGTGGCACTGCTGCCAAAATCTGAGCTACTAAACCATTAAGAGGCGCACAATCACTTTCTACACTTTGCGGAAAAGTCAATCCATGCCGTTCACCCATAACGGCTAACGCATGTTCGCCTAAATGGCCATTTAAAATAATATCTTGCCCTGGGCGGGCATTCTGCCCAGAAATATGAATGTCATCGATGATTTTTCCGATACCAGCAGTGTTAATATAGATTCCGTCAACTGCGCCTTTTTCCACTACTTTTGTATCACCTGTCACAATCGATACTCCTGCTTCTGTAGCTGCCTGTTGCATAGAAGCAACAATCTTCTTTAGACTCTCAACCGGAAAACCTTCTTCTATAATAAAGCCAGCACTTATATATAATGGCACTGCACCATTCATCGCTACATCATTCACGGTACCACATACCGCTAATTTCCCAATATTACCACCAGCAAAAAACAATGGTTTCACCACATAAGAATCGGTAGAAAACGCCAACCGATTCCCACCAATCGCAAACTGAGCACCATCATGCATCTCATCGAGAATATCATTCGCAAATGCAGGACATATAATATTTTTTATTAAATCATGACTCAGCTTTCCGCCACTACCATGAGCCATTTCAATTCGCTTACCGCTCATTGTTGCCATCTCCCAGCTCCATATTTATACCAAGCCGCACATGTACCTTCCACCGACACCATACAAGATCCAACCGGATGCTCCGGTTTACACGTCTTGCCAAACAGCGGACACGCCGTAGGAAGTAGCGTACCTCGTAATATCTCGCCACAACGACATCCAACAGGTTCCTGGGTAACTTCTACCGTTACAGGTATGTTGTGCATAGCATCATAGTCACGGTACTCTTCCCGAATCAGCAATCCTGACTTTTCAATTTGGCCAATACCGCGCCATACCGCATCAGACTCACGGTATACGTTATATAAAGTTTGGCAAGCGACTTCATTACCTGCTAATGATACCACTCGACTATACTGATTTTCTAGTTTTGCAGTGCCAGCCTGTAATTGTAACATCAGCATGTAAATGGACTGCAAGATATCAAGGGGAGTAAAGCCAGCAATCACTGCCGGAACATGAAACTCTTTTATTAGAAAATCGTAGGGTTTCATACCGATCATGACACTCACATGCCCAGGCAATAAAAATCCATCCACATGGCTATCTTTTGCGATCAGCAGCGCCTTTAGCGCTGGTGGCACCAATTTGTGAGCTGACAATACGTAAAAATTTCTAATTCCCATCTGCTTTGCCGCCAGCACGGTAGCAGCGGCAATCGGTGCTGTTGTTTCAAACCCCACAGCTAGAAAAATCACTTTTTTATCAGGATGTTGCTTGGCAATCTCTAAGCTTTCCAGCGGCGAATACACAATACGAATATCAGCCCCTGCTGCTTTTTGAGCAGCTAAACTGGTAGAAGAACCAGGTACCTTGAGCATATCGCCAAAAGTAGTAACAATCACCTCTGGATTTTTACTGTAAGCAATCGCGGTATCCAAATACTCGTTGGGCGTTACACATACAGGACAGCCAGGCCCACTGACAAGCTCTACATTCTCTGGTAACAACTGACGAATTCCCGCTTTAAAAATCGCCACCGTATGGGTTCCGCATACTTCCATCAAGCGAATCGACCGCTTCCCAGCCAGACGGGCAATCTCACCGGCAAAAAAATCAGCCGTTTTTTTAACTTGCTCCGTTGTCATGCTCTGCATATGCCTCTATCTCCTTGAACAATTCTATCGTTTTATTCGCTTCTTCTTCATCAATGGTCTGAATGGCAAATCCTGCATGAACAAGGACGAAATCACCAATCCGAGTATCAGGTAATAGCATCAAACTGATTTTTCGAGTCACGCCATTAACATCTACAGTCGCTAATAGATCTTGTATCTCTATAATTTTTCCTGGTACAGCTAAACACATCTATCTTTCACCTCTTTGCTATGCGATTCCCAGCCACAAAAGCTTGCCCTAACGCCAAGCCACCATCATTAAGGGGAACTTGCTGATTGCTATAAACACAAAAACCTTCTTGTTGCAACATTCCGACTACTTGGGTAAATAATCTCTTATTCTGCCATACACCACCACTTAGCGCTACATTAGTGAGTCCCGTATCCTCCCTAATATAGCTGACCATCTTCAAAGTAGCATGAGCTACCGTTACATGAAAAGAAGCCGCCAAAAAACTAATACTCATCCCTTGTTTCACAGCCTCTGCCATCGCAGCAAAGGTGGGCATAAAATCCAAAGTTCTCGGATACTCTCCAGAAATGATATAAGGCAATACCTTTCCATCACTGTTTTGCGCTGCTAGTTCTAGTTCGATAGCCGCTTGCCCCTCATAATGAATCATAGTGCGTATCCCGAGTATCCCTGCCGCTACATCAAATAGTCTGCCAACGCTTGATGACAACGGCGCATTAATACCTTTACATGTTGCATCCACCATCAGTTGCCAGCCTATCGGTATACTGCGATTCAGCTTTATATCAAAATCGGCAAACGCTTTGCCATATAAATTATACAATACCCAAACCGCTAAACGCCATGGTTCTTTGATTGCTTTTGCCCCACCCGGGAGCGGTAAATACTGACAATGACCTACACGAACAAAATCATAGCCATCGGCGATCAAAAACTCCCCGCCCCATAGATTACCATCCGTGCCATAACCTGTACCATCAAAAGCCACACCAATCACTTGTTCCATAAGTCCATGTTCCGCTAATACAGCAGCGATATGGGCATGATGATGTTGCACTCCTATCACTGGAAGGTCTAAGGACAGAGCATACTTTGTCGCTACATACTCAGGATGTAAATCATAGGCAACATACTCAGGCTTCACGGCAAATAACTTTTGATAATGAGCAATACATTCTAAATAAGCCGTATAGGTCGTTACATTTTCTAAATCACCAATATGTGGACTCATAAAAGCAAAATGACCGTGCGTTAGACAAAATGTATTTTTTACTTCACTACCAGCGGCTAAAATTGTCGGTATTTCCCGGGAAAGTTTTATCGGTGTCGGTATAAATCCCCGGCTGCGTCGCAGAATATATTGCTGCTCCCCCAATACTCTTAGCACCGAATCATCCGTAGGTTGATGAATCTTACGATTATGCATTAAAAAATCATCTGCAATAGCAGACAATCTTTTTAGTGCATCTTGATCATCATAGACAATCGGTTCATCACTGACATTAGCACTCGTCATAACCCATACATCATCTGCTTGTAATAGTAGCGAATGTACTGGGGCATAAGGGAGCATCACACCTAACTCGCCATTGCCTGGTGCAATACTACTTGCCAAATCATACTCTTCTCTTTTCGCTAATAATACGATAGGCCTCACTACGCCAGTTAATAATTGTTCTTCAGTTTCCGATACATAGCAGAGCTTCTTTACCAATTCCAGACTGCCACACATAACTGCAAAAGGCTTATCTTCTCTCACTTTACGACTACGCAGTCGTTTTACTGCCTGTTCATTACGAGCATCACATGCCAGATGATATCCACCGATTCCTTTCATTGCTACAATACGACCTGCAGCAACCAAACGCCTTGTAGTAGTCAATACGTCATCACGAATCCATTCTCCTCCTTGATTCACAAGACGATATTGCGGACCACATATCGGACAGGCATTGGGCTGAGCATGAAACCGCCGATTGCTAGGATCATCATACTCAGCTTGACAAGCAACGCACATGGAAAATTTATCCATAGTAGTAGTAATTCGGTCATAAGGAACATCTTTGATAATGCTATACCGAGGACCACAATTGGTACAATTGGTAAAAGCATATTGATATCGCGAATTATTTTTCTCTCGTATTTCTTGCTGACAATCCACGCAAGTTGCTATATCAGGCGAAATCCATGCTGTTTTTTTCGTATTCTCTCTACTATATTGAATATGAAAATCATGTTGACCTTGAAGAGGGCATTGAGTCACGATGACTTCATCAATAACAGCAAGCGGAGGAGCCGAAATCCGTAGCTCAGCTAAAAAAGTAGCAACGTTTTCATTATTACCTTCAATTTCCAGTTGCACACCTTGCGAGTTATTTAGCACCCAACCACCTAGTTGTAAACGTCGCGCAAGATTATAAACAAAGGGGCGGAAACCCACCCCTTGTACAATACCCTGTATATGAATCATCAGACGTTGCATCGTATCGCCTCGATTACTTTCCGTTTTCAAGCATCATGACAGCTTGAATCATGACGGCACATTCCAGTCGCTTTTTCTGTAATTCGCAGCCCATTTCATACGGTTTATCAATCGTATCATTAAATAGTTGCGCATTTGCATGGCAACCACCACCACAATAATAACGTGCCCAGCACTCACGACACTCGGTTTTGGTTAGCACATGAGTCTGACGGAATGTATTAGGTAACTCGGTATTTTTCACCCCATCAAAAACGTTGCCTAGCAAAAATTCGTCCCGCCCAACGAATTGATGACAAGGATATAAATCACCATCCGGAGTCACAGCAAAATATTCATGCCCCGCGCCACAACCACTTAGGCGTTTCGCTACACATGGTCCATTATTAATATCAACATTAAAATGGAAAAAATCAAAACCATTTCCATTCTTTTTACGTTTCAGATATTCTTGTGCCAACTTATCATACTCTGCAAATAATTTAGGAAGATGCTCTTTGGTTAAAGCATATTTACTATCTTTACTTACAACAGGTTCCACTGATAATTGGGTACATCCCTGATCCGCCATATCTAGCACATCAGCAGCAAAATCTAAATTTTGAGCAGTAAAAGTACCGCGTAAATAGTAATTTTGATCATTCCGAGATTGAATGGCCTTGGTCACATTCTTTAATACCATATCATAGCTGCCTGTGCCATTCGCAAAAGGCCGTATATTATCATGAACTTCCCGGCGTCCATCTAAACTCAGTACTAAACTTATATTATTATCATTCAAATACTGAGTGATCTCATCATTTAGCAGTACACCGTTCGTAGTCAACGTTAGTTTAAATTTCTTACCCGTTTCTGCTTCTCGACGACGTACATACGTTACGGCATGACGCACTGTATCCATATTCATTAAAGGCTCGCCACCAAAAAAATCAATCTCACTATGAATACGTGGCCCACTATTTTCAATAATAAACTCGACTGCACGCTCAGCAACTTCTTTGCTCATAAATCCTCGGTCATGACCAAAATCTCCGGTACCAGCAAAACAATAACCGCATCGCAAATTACAATCATGGGCAATATGTAAACATACAGACTTAACCAAGGGTTTTTGGCTAAAAGTTAGAGGTACCTCCAGCATCGGTGTGAACAGTTTTTTGTCATCCATCAATTGATGAAGTTCTGCCAGTACCTCTGTCAACTCACCAGTATCATATTGATTCGAAAAGGCTTTTACTACCTCCTCATCATTACTACCATCAAAAACATCCATCACATCATAGACCATTTTATCTACAACATGAACAGCGCCACTATTGATATCTAGGACAATATACAAACCATTCGAGTAAAACTTATATATATTCATTATTTTTCACCTTTAAACTAAATTTTAAAATAAAAATCAAGCCCCCTGCCGAAATATACGGCAAGGGGCTTTCCTTGCGGTCTACTTTTGGCAGACCTGGTTGCCAACTGTGCATGATGTTTTGCAGGCTGACTGACAGGAAGTCTGACATTCGCCACAACCACCAGTATGTATTGTTTCTTGTAGAGAAGCTTTATTGACAGTAATAATATGCTTTGCCATGATGAAATCCCTCCTCGCCTCATTATTTTGTTGCTTCATCTATTTTATACGTTTTTGGGGCAGGAATCAATACTATTTATTAATTGAATGATTGTCCTACACGATTAAACCCATTTTTATACTACCAATATTCGTGAAGCGCATTGCAAAGGAGGTTGCCATAACATAACCCTATGTTGTGGCAACCCCCTCCATACTTACCCACTATCATATTACAGATTATTTTTTCATTCATATTGTTGCTTGTATTTTCCTTAGCATACACCTTCGAATCGTTTGAATGACTCGACCCTGATCACTATCTGACATGCTCGTTCCTGACGGCAAACAAATACCTGTTGCAAAAAGCTTATCCGAAATACTTTCTTCACTATGTGGATAATATAAACATTTGTTATATAATGGTTGTAAATGAAGAGGTTTCCAAATAGGACGAGCCTCTATATCTTCTTTACCTAATGCATCTATAATATCAAAAGCCGATACTTTGCATTGTTCCTGATCAATCGTCAAAGCTGTCAACCAATGACTAGATCGTCCAAAACTTGGCTCTGGCATAAATAGAATCCCAGGAATACTAGATAATTCATGAACATATCGGTCAAAAATGGCTCTGCATTTCGCAACACGTTCATCTAATACTTTTAGTTGTCCTCTTCCCACTCCGGCTAAAATATTACTCAACCGATAATTATATCCCACTCTGCTATGTTGATAGTGCCGTGCTGGATCGCGGGCCTGAGCGGCCCAAAAGCGAACTTTTTCCAGCCCCTCCATATCATCCGATACCAGCATTCCGCCTCCAGAAGTCGTGATAATTTTATTACCATTAAAAGAATATATACCATATTTGCCAAAGGTACCGCTAGCCTTCCCCTGATACGTTGCCCCTAGTGATTCAGCAGCATCTTCAATAATAGGGATACCATAGGCCTGACAAATATCATTAATCGCGTTCATATCGGAACTTTGTCCATATAAATTAACAGTAATAACAGCTTTCGGTAATTTCCCGGCCCTTTCAGCGTCTACAAAAGCCTCTCTTAATGCCTTTGGCGACATATTCCACGACTCTAGATCCGAATCAATAAAAACAGGCGTAGCTCCCTGATAAATAATAGGATTTGCACTAGCGGCAAAAGTAAGTGTCGAACAAAACACAATATCTCCTTGTCCCACATTTACTAACTTTAAAGCCAAATGTATAGCAGCCGTACCCGAGCTAAGAGCCACTGCTCCTTTGGCACCAACATATTCAGCTACCTCTTTTTCAAAGGCATCCACATGAGGTCCAATAGGTGCAATCCAATTCGAAACAAATGCATCTTTAACAAATTCTTCCTCGAAGCCACTCATATGAGGAGGTGATAGATATATTCGCTTATTTTGCGTAGTCAGCTTAATCCTCTCCTATCGATTTGCATTTCTACTTTATGATTTCATTGTAAAATATTTACATTTTAAATGCAATCATAATAAAAAGCTATTTTTAAACCATTGCCGACTCCAACAAACAAGTTTCTACATAAATTGCCGAAAACGACGACGAATCCTATACCAATGGAGTGAAAATACGCTGAAAATATCCACACTGATAGGAATTTTTTAGGCATTAACTAACAATATTGATGCAATGTACTGAATACGTAATATAGATAATCGTTTATAAAAGCATAAATTACGATATAATATAGTAAACGTTCTCGGAAAGTATATCACAGCCACTTGAAATAGGAGGAGTGCCAATGCTACCACTAGGTCATATCGGAATCACGCTTGCTATAACGCGAGTCTTACAAAAAAGTCTGGCATTACAACGAGTAGACTATCGATTTATTTTACTCGGCTCTATCCTGCCTGACCTGATCGATAAACCCTTAGGATACATATTTTCTGCCAAACATGGGATTGGCGGTAAATCCTACGGTCATTCACTACTCTTTTGGTTATTACTTTTCATAATCAGCGTAGTGCTAGAACGCAAAAAAAATAGGACCCCGATATGGTTCCTATTGATTGGTACAATCGCTCACGATATTGCCGATACCATGTGGCATTTCCCCAAGATTTTTTTTGATCCAATCTATCAATGGAAAATTGCAACTCCCCCCTATGAAGCCTGGCAAGGATTTTTTCATTTTCGAACCCTCCAAATAAGGCAACTATTTGCCTTTGAAATTATAGGAGGAAGTATTCTTTTATATTTTTTCATTAAATTGGCCCTACATAATAAAATATCTCATTTTATTAAAACCGGGGAATTAATGTAACTGCGATTTGCGTGATATTATGGAGTCCTTTCCATTGTTTCTTTTAAATTTACTACTGCAAATAAAGAGTCTAATCGTTTCGCTATCGGGCGATACATAAACTGAATTACATACGATGCTGCTACACACAATAGTACTAACCACGGAAATATCAGAACTGGATATCTAGGATAAAAAACCAACTCTTTGAAAAAGGTTATGTAGAAAAACATATGCGTCAGCCATATATTAGTAGAATGCCCCTGAAGAAAACTTAACACCTTAGTAAGCCAATTAGGTTTATCGATTAGATTAAATAAACACGTAAACGGAATTCCTATAAACGGAGCTAAGAATGCCGTTTCGATAAACGAATGGAAAAGCAGCATCGTGAAAATAAGATAGATTGCAACTACGTTTTTAAATTTTAATTTTTCAAATCGATTATATATCTGTGAGTATATTTTTCTATTTGCAAAAACTCCACCAACGATAAAAGGAAACTGTGAAGTACCAAATAACGCCAACTGCCTAATAAACCAGCTACATACTAGATCATCAAAAACAATCACACCTTTGACCTTTTGCACATAAGCTATAAAGTAATATAACACAGAACATAATATTACTATTTTATAATTATAATGGATTATAATTTTATTCAGTAGCGGAGAACATAATACTAGCATAATATATGTAGTTAAGAACCACCATGCTCCATTATAAGATGGTGATACTGCTGTAACAGCTAAAAAAAATGTATTCCAATCTCCAGGATAAATAGCACTCTTCCCTGCTATATACCCTATCCCTAATACGAATATGATTAGTACAATCCAATAATTGATATACAGTTTTAACAGCCGGAGCATATTCTTTTGAAAATATGCTTCTTTATTATTTTGATAACCGATCATTAAACCATATCCGCTGCAAAAGCAGTAAATGGCGATACTCGCATCTCCGAATAAAGCCAGATAATAGACTAGCGGCACTCCATGAATCGTAAAGAAAACATCATAATACCCATTGATCTCTTTTCTACAAAATAAATGCAAAAGCAGCATAAATAAGATTGCTACCCCTTTTGTCATACTTACTTGTTTTTTTGTAAGTTCCATATTTCACATCTTTTCTTTTTATAGAATGCTGACGAGTACAAATAGACGCGGCAGCTTATGGCTCTGTCAAGAATGGGTGCAGATGCTCTATAACCCATTCTTGACAAGAGGTTCACTTCATTGATGCATTGATCACTTATTTTTCATACTTCTAATCATTTCTCAGACTTATATCTCCATTGCGAAGATGTAACGTACACCCACCAACTAAATTATTATTTTTCACAACAATTGGATTTACAGCAACTGCCGCACTGGTATCAATAGCTCTACAAGCCTTATTCGTTAAAATATTATTATTGGTTATTAGCAGTAATGTGCCTGCAAAAGTAGCCTGCGTTTCTATCAAAGAAAAATTAGTAGCGATCAGCGCCTGTGCATCGATCGTATTGCCATCAAATATCATACGTCCAACATTGCGAATTGATATCGTAGAATTTCCATACCCAATCGCACCTGTAACATAGAAAAAGCAATTCGATATTTTAATAGCAGCCATCCCGTTGATAACTACTCCGTTCCCAGATTGATTAAAATAGCAATTTTCAAATACATAATTACCTGATCCAGTAAAGCCCATATAACCATCAGTCAAAAATCTACAATTAGTAAACTTACCATTCGGAAATGCTATAATTGTTTTTATATTGGTAAATACGGTATTATCAATAATCCAGCCATCTTCCAGTTTAGCCAGTGTAATACTACATACATAATTGATATCCAAACCATCAATCACACAATTTCTTATGATGGCTGGTTTCAGTCCTAACGTAAGTGTACTTAGATACGTGCCAAGAGCTAATTTATCTACATCATTATAGAATTTACAATTATCTACGGTTACGCCATAAGCCCTCGCGCCATTTAAATGAATGTTTGAATTTGTAAAAATAGAATCGGATATATGAACATTCCCATCGATAGCCGGAACACTAAAAATACTATTCGAAACCAAATTATTGCTAAATATAACCGTTCCACCTAAAGAAATATAATCTCGATCAAAAAGATTATTCGATATCATAATATCTTCCGCGTCTACCGTTACAACTAATCCAACAAGTGCTGTCGCATTAAACTTATTGCCAATGACTTTAACATGTCGCGTACCGATAATACAAATATTATATTTTGCATTACTGTAAAAATCATTATTTTCTATATAAATATTTTGATTTGCCCCTCTTCCCTCTTCCATATCGATACCCGTTTGTGGAGCCGTTCCGCCAATATGATGGATTTTATTCCCTACAATGTATATATTATGACCTCCCATAGCCAATCCGCATCTTCTGCTATGGTGCAAGTTACAGTTCATAACATAAATATGATCCGGACTTTTGGAGCATAAAAATGCCGTCTGAAAGTTTGAGGGAATGGTGCTTTGATAGAATACAAATACCACATGATCGGCTCCCGTTGGTACTTCAATATCTTCAACAAATCGAAGCCTATCTATATAGGAAAGATATGTGCCATCTGCTTTATAAAAATAGGCACAAAAAAAATTAGTTGTCTGTCCTTGAGACAGTTTAGGTCCCCCTGTTAGTTGGAATTTATTCATCATCTTAAAGCAATTATTCGAAAAATTGATTGTTTTCGTACTTCGTATGGTATTAGTTGATGTTGTTGGTAAGCCTGTTACTTTATCAATGCCCCCTAACACTACCTGAGTGTTCAGTATAGAAGCAATATATAAAGAGGTCGCACCAATACATACACTATCTCCTGTACTCTCGTATAACTCTAAATCTTCTAAATGAATAAAACTACATGCACCCGATACATTTATACACTCTCCGCTTTCATGAGTTCCGCTTATCGTCGTATAATCATGGGTATATCGATCCCCCTGCAGCTTGCCGTTTTTAATCGTTACATACTGCTGATTATTGCTTAAAAGCACTATATTATAATTTAGCTGACCATTCGTTTCCATTTTAAGAGTAGAACCATTTAAATTGAATGTGACATAACTTGGTGGGATTATCGGGGTAGTATGTTCGATCAGATAATCTCCTTTCGGTAATGTCACCTCCGTATACCCATTGTTTACAGCCCACTGCAAAGCATTATTTATTCCATTTGAAGTGGCTAGTGGATTTGTGAAATCATTCGATATGCCCCAAACCTGAAGATCAATTACATAACTATCAGGACGCGATACATTACCACTATCGTCCGCCATGATCTTATCACCTCTCCTATTCTTACTATATGCTAGCCATTTTACTCATGCTACATAATATGTTGCAGCATATATCAATAGACTAGATTCTAAGACCAGTAAAGGCAATCGATTATTTCGTGACGATTGTATTTTTAAACCATTACATTGTTTTGAGAACGAAAAACATTAGGCCACTGATGAGGGTAGCAAGCGAAGTAGTTGCAAATATCATAATGACACTATCAAGAAATACTTTATTGGTTACTATATAGAATGGACTATAAACATATAATAAAATAACAAATACTATCGCGATCCAATGCGTCAGGCAGTAAGGGCAATTCACCAATGCTCCCAGCCATTCACTCTGTTGATGAAGTATTCGCCGTACCGGTAAAAAAGCAACACTTTTGGTTACCGTCAGTGATATTGTGGCAATACACATGGATAACATCACTAATTTAAATATCTTATCTGCCAATATACTACACCTTCCTTTCATGTTAACTACTTTTTTCTTGTCGCAAAAATCGGCTGAATATCAAACTTCGAATCAGCATACGCAGGTTAGAGTCGTCCGCTGCATTATCATGTATTGTATTAAAATTCAATAGTTCTCTCTGAATCCTGTTCACATCAAGATACTCCCTTTCTGCTTTCAGCGTGCCGATGTTTCTAATCTCGGCGGCTATTCCCGCCCAACTAGATTGTAATCGTTGGGTCCAGTCAGCACTTTGTCTGCCTCGCACTGTTTCATTTAGCCGAACCTTATCCGGTAAAATGCCAACCATAGCCCGCCGGAGTAAAAAACGATCCCTCCCGCCCCGCATATATTGACTATCCGGTACACTAAGACAGAACTCGATTACCCGCTTGTCAACGGTAGGATCACGCAAAGCCATTCGGTAGGCAAGCGCATGTTTAGTGAAAAGGACACCTGAGTGGCTGAAAACATCTAGACTAAGGCGCTGTTTACGCGTTTCAAAACAATCCGTCGGCTTAGCAAATAATGGTTCATAACCAAATCGACGAAACCGTTCCTGAATGGAGGATTGGCGAGCAAAATCCGCATTAATCGGTGATAAATCCTGTATCATCTTACGCAATTCGCTCTCTTCATGCCTATGTAAATATCGTTGCACATGATACGGTAATAGTTGACAAAATAATTGCAATAATATTCGATGGGGAGACTGATACCGTCTGGCAGTTACCCAACTCTCATAAAATAATTGACGCCATTGCCCCCTTCGAAATAGGCTTAACAAATAAGGTTGAATATGTCCCCAGGAAATAGTGACATTACCAGCAGCTCCATTTAGAATAACACCTACATTACTTGCCTGCGCAGATGCCATGATGTCATCAAGCCAGAATAAATTTTCAAAAATCTTATACGGTTGCTCCAATATTGCCAGCAGTCGATCGGTATCACTTAATGAATGCTTGCCATCCGCATGGCAATACGTCACATCAATATTTCCAGCATGTTCTCTAATCGCTTCGATATATGGTGTTTCATCAGCTTGTCTAGAAGCAGGCAACCAATCCCGATAGCCAGACATCGGCACGGCACTAAAGGCCTTAACCCGCTGATCGCACCTACCCAATTCCCTGGCTGCCAGACAGGCCACCGCACTGGAATCTAGCCCTCCGCTCAGCATCACCCCCACTGGGCGGATACTACGTAAGCGACACCGTACTGCTTCACCAAGAATTTCACGAAAGGCTTCTTCATATTCACTATCTGACTTCAATTTCAATTCAGGCTGTTCCTCAACTTGCCAGTAGATTTGCTTTATAACCTCGTCAGGGCGTAGCGTCAGCCTATACCCAGCAGGCAACAGATATACATTTTGATACGGAGTCAGTTCCGGATCTAGTTGATGACCTACACAAGGCTTAGCCAAAAAATCAGCGATCCAGGTTTCATTATGTTTTTCGGCAATCTCGGGAAGAACAAATAGCGGCTTAATCAAGGTCGAAAAAGCAAATATTCCTGCTGAGCGATAATAATAAAAACTTCTTGTCCCGGTATGATCCACTGCACAAAATAATTGCTGTTGCCTTTCGTCCCAGATAACGAAAGCAAAATCACCCACAAGGTATTTTGGGCAGTCTTGTCCCCATTTCTGGTATGCCCTTAAAATAAATAAACTGTCCGGCATATCCTTCCTTCGGGGATCTTCAATACCCAGCTTATTAGCGAGCTCAATCCGATTATCGATTATGGCGTCCGCCGTAATCGTTAAACCTGCTAAAGCATCATGGTATGGGAGGACTTCCCTTACCGACTCTGGAGTAATATGCTGAGCCTGACAACCCAAAGATACTTGCCCCTCTTGCCAGATCCCTGCAGCATCCGAATGGTAGATCCCCAATTCTCGCATCATGGCTGCACCTGTTTCCGGCGCAACTTCTCTACCATCACAATAAAAAATTCCGCATATAGCGCTCATATCTAATAGCCACCATCTTTCACAGCTCAATCACTCTAAATAATGAATCAAGCCTGGTGCCTAGCCTAGTATAAAAGGCCATTTTGTTTACGCCCTAAATACTAATCTATACACCAGGCCTGAACTCTACAACATTGCTAACACTCTCACCGGATTGTTAACACAACGCTTAGGATGGACATATACAATCTGTGCATGGCACAAAGTGATCGCCCTGTTCGGATCCGTAAGAATCATGTCCTGTACCAGCTTTTTGATAAATAGGGGCATGTTCTGTCATTTTAACTAAAATCTCAGTAATTTGAGGTTCTGACCATTGTTTTTTCATATGTATCACCTCCCTTCCTTGATGGCTTCGCGACCTACCCAATCGCAATGAGCCCTTGAGCATGAAGTCTATTTAAAAATTTCATCACTTCATTCTGGCATATTTTTTCCTCCACATCATATTCATTCAGCAATACATCTACGACTCCCCGAGCCGTGTGTGGTTTTTCAATGAGTTCCCAAATATAGCGCCCAATAGGATCTAAACCAAAATACTTACCATTCTCAATATTCATCATTACTTTTTCTTCATCCATATCAGCAGTTATTAAGCCTTCCACTTGGCGAATCGTTGTATCCCACTCAATCTCCGCTTTATTACCCATATTTCCCCTCCTTTATGTTGCCATTACGTATTATACTGCTCTATCAGTAAGCAATTTCGCCAAATGTTGCTGCACGAGGCGAATTTGTTCCTCCATACAAAATGCCCCGATTGGTCTAGTCAAACGAGAAACCTCAACCTGGCCGGCTATAGTGGCACAATATCTGAAATGCTCTGCTTTTAAACCTAGTCCATCTAACAGCCACGCTCGATAAGTATGACGAATGAATACTGGTAATTTCTCGACTCCCGTAAGCAATCTAAGGGATACATCCCGACAATTTTCCGCTCCCAATTCATACACCGCAAGCAGCGGCATAGGAGATGGGCAAAAACCTTTATCTATAGGTACTGTAAACTTGTCCTGATTCCTTCCAATAAAGACAGACGATAATGGGGCAGTATCAACCCCCATATTTTCCGCACTATCCCTCCACAACTTTTGCTGAGGATATGCAGAGTGTACCCACGCAACACCATCCGCCCCTACAGTCACTGCCGCTACATCATCTGTCAAAAAAGAATAACCACGTTTTCGAAAAGCAGCTAACAATGTTGACTTACCCACGCCAGAAGTCCCAGTAAAAATTACACACCTTCCATCAATAACCACAGCGCTGCCATGAATGGGAAGTATCCTCCTCTGCATAAGTAGCGCACCAAAGGCAGTACCTAAAAGAAAAAGTCGCAAAAAACGTTCTTCCGCTTGTGCAAATGGCTCTATCACAATTTGGGTCCCATCTGTCACATAATACGACCCTACCTCTGGAACTTGAAATAAAAATTGATTTTTTGCGACCTGATACCTCTCCGTTTTTTCAATAGGATCTTTAATATGACTTGGTACCCTACCAAGTGTAATATGGACATCCGGCGTATCAAAAATATCAGTCGCAACCAAAAGTTCTGGTAAAATGATATCGGATAGGATATGAAGGCCAAAAACATTGTAGCGATATTTACCATTGTCAAATAGCATGCTGGCTATCCTCCTGACGCGTCACAAACTGCAACACTATTCATATTTCATATCGATTTTTCTATAAAAGAGAGTTAAAACAGTAAAATTATGTAATATTTTACTATCTACATCTTAACAGGTAATATTTAACAAATCAAGAGTATTTTTACACTTTTTTCCAACAATAAGCGACATTCTTATTTCATTAACCTACCGTGTATCGCCTAGCAATATTCTGTACTCGACGGCCAATCCAGCTAAATGGCGATAAGATGTAATATACGAAATATAACTTTGCTGGTAACGATATCATCGCCAGATCTTCTTCTGATGGTAAAAAACATCTAAAAATAAAAGAAAGTCTTTTCTTCCATTTCGATTGTAAATAAAATTGATATTTTCGCCACTGAAAATATAGCACGGCAATTACTTTTCTACTCTTAGGATGATATTCATGATCTTTTATAAATCGAAGTGCCATCCATCCCAATTTTTCAGCCTGCTTATCTTTGATTGCGACTGTAACAATCCCAATAGGAATGGGTGTTTGTAATAGTTCACGCAGTAATATAACCGTCTGATTTAGAACCGTCCGAACTGCCAAACGATCTGCCAATTGATATAATGCACTCCAGCAGAAATCCCCCTGCCTAATCATTGCATCCACATCATATAGCCACTTTAAACGAAACCAAGCATGAACAGCACCATGTAATACTAAATATAAAAGAGATTCTTCCTTACCCAGAATCTGGATTGACTGTCCTGCTATTTGCAATTGGATGAGGCTATTTTGAGCCTGAGCTAATGGTATATCCATGCCGTGACAATCAAGTCGCCAGTGAATCTCTAATAGTATCCCTTTATTGGGCTGCCAATACTCTATATGTTGATTGCTCTTCATCCATTTTTTTAGTTGCTCAGGTGTCAACTTTGCTATAGGCGGTCTCAGAATATAGCCATTTTCCTCAATTAACATTCTTACTTTATCCAGGTTTTTAGGCGATATCAGAATATCTAAATCACGAGAGGGTCTAAGTGTCATATCTTTATACAATTGATATGCCAGCGGAAAGCCTTTCATTACCACCACACGAATTCCATTGTTATCCATTATTTTCAATACTCGAACCAGCTCAGCCATCATCGGGAGTGTGTGTGATATATTTTTATTTGTTTCCTGCTGCAAAGCAAATAATACCTCTTTCGGTACAGCAGAAAGAGTACTCAAATATCGATATACTATAGGATATACTTTATGATGCAATGCCAAATATACAAAAAAGTCCCAATTAATAGGTCCTACAAGCAATTGATCAATGAGTTGTCGTTCCTTTTGCTCAATCTTTAATTTTGCACACAATAACACCAACCTAAGCTCTGCTGGTAATGTCTCATAAAGATTCTTTGCATTATCATGCAATAGAGTTTCCCCCTTTCTTTTTGATAATTTCCCCTGGAACCCCTACAACCGTTACATCGTTCGGTATCATGGTACGAACAGCTGCCCCAGCACCGATCATTACATGTTCACCGATATTAATTTGCTGAATGACCGATGCTCCAATACCAATCCAGCTATAATTGCCCACTGTAATCCCTCCTGCCAGGTGAACACCAGGTGAAATATGAACGCCGTTACCAACTAAACAATCATGATCAATCGTAGCACCCGTATTTACAATACTGCCAATGCCAATATGCGTTCCAGCGTTGATCGCAACCTGAGCAAAAATCACACTCCCAAGTCCAATCTGAGCAAATCTACTCACAAAAGCCGTAGGATGGACAATGACTGGCAAAACAAACCCCATTTCAATAAAGGCATGGACTAATGTAAAGCGCAGTACATTATCGCCAATCGCAACGACAATATTTGAATACTCCTCAATCAATACGGAGGCTTGGGATATAGTGCCCAAAACCGGCCATCCCAGTATTGATTTTACTGCCGGATATCGATCATCCAGAAAAGCGATTTTTTCCCACTCACCACTCTCATATGCAGTATCAGCCACTACCTTGCCGTGACCACCTGCACCAACAATTAATAATCCTGCCATTGTCCACTACCTCTAAATCTCGGCATTGTAACATGTCCCTGTTGATTAATACCTTCTCTTTTGCATACTTTTCGTAAGGTCATCCACAAGATTTTCATATCAAGCCACAAACATTGATTTTCTACATACCATACATCTAATCTGAATTTTTCTTCCCAGCTAATCTCGTTTCTCCCATTAACTTGGGCCCACCCAGTAATCCCTGGCTTTACTTCATGTCTTCTTGCTTGCTCCGGAGAGTATAGTGGCAAATACTCCATCAATAACGGACGGGGGCCTATGACACTAATATCCCCCTTCACAACATTGAAAAGTTGAGGCAATTCATCCAGGCTTGCTCTTCGCAAAAACTTACCAATCGCAGTAAGCCGCAAATGATCAGGCAATACATTGCCTGCCGTATCAAATTCCTCTGTCATCGTTCGAAACTTATAAATAGAAATCGGTTTACCATATAAACCAGGACGGAGCTGTTTAAAAATCACTGGCGATCCTAGATGCATGCGCACTACAATAGCTACAAACGCCATGAGCGGAGAACAGATCATTAGTAAGAACAGCGCTCCAAATAAATCGAATGCTCTTTTGATGATCCGATATGGTTTACTTTGCTGCGCCTTACTATTTTCTTGATTTAAGATTAATAGTTTTTGATAATACTGCTTGGTATTCTCCCAGACCTTGGTTTGCTGAAAATGTTGCTCTACTCGTTTTCTGCCGCGCTGTCCCATCGCAATCGAGAACGATGTATTACGCAGCAGTTTTTTTGTATAAGCAGCCAGAGATTTGCTATCACCTACTGTCACTAGATAGCCCGTTTTACCATGATCAACCACATCCACACATCCTGTCGTTTTACAAGCGATCACGGGAAGTCCGCAAGCTGCAGCCTCCAATAATACCGTTGGTAACCCTTCCCTATGACTTGGCAGCCATAGCAAATTAAAAATATGATAATACTCGGCAACCTGTTGGCTAAATCCCGTCAATATAATTTGGGGATCATTGGCAATCCACTCTACTGTCTGCTTGGGTAAAGGATCTCCATCTTCAAAATTACCAACTAGAACTAGAACGATCTTCGTAAAATATTGTTTCAGTTCACGAAATGCTACAATCGCCTCTGGTATGCCCTTATCAGTTGTCAAACGGCCAACAAATCCAATGACGAATGCATCAGAAGGAATCGAGTGTTTATTTAATAATCGTTTCGCATTCGCTCTGCTGTGCTCCGGATGGAATTTTTCTAAATTTATACCATTTACGCTGCCAAAACCAATCATGTCTAATTTATTCGGATTGGCTAACCCCAATTCCAGCAAGCGGCTTTTTACGCTGTGACTAACGCAACAAACCGTTGTGGCACAAGCCGCTGTAATGCGTTCCGTGATGGATAAAATTCTGCGTTTCCACCCTTTTGCCGTCTCGATACGCAGTCCATGACACATATAAACTCGAATCGGTACTCGCGTCAAAAATGCAGCCATTCCAACCAAAAAACTAGCTTTGGGAGTTCCCGCATTTATAATATCCGGTTTTAGAGACAGCAATAACATGGTGATGCGAATCAAGCTACGTAAATCTTTACATAGCGATATTTCACGTTCCATTTTTACTGGATAATAGGTTGCGGCTGTTTCGTTATGCCATCCCGGAGAACAAATCACAGCTACCTCAAATCCAGAATCAATTAAGTACTGTATCTGGCGACTTAAAAAGGACATCGTTTCAGGAACTGTAACTGCAAAAACAATTAAGGCTCTGCCCCCTGATCTATACAACTGCTTTCCTCCATTCGCAATCTTTTTATTGCCTTCTTATTTCGCACCTTCGGTAACCAAGTTATTACGAATCCGCCATACCATTTTTCTGTATAAATTCAAAACGTTTTTATTTGTTAGTAAACCATCTATTACTTCTATTTCTTCATTTCCATTATAGGTATGGCAACATAAATTCTCTGGATACCAGTTAGGATGAATCTCATCTATCTTTACTTCCTGATAATCATGTTCTGTCAAACATGTTATTTTGTTAAATACTAATGCTTGTCCATATCGATCAAAAGAGTTCTGACTCGGCCGGATCACCTCACCGTTATAGATAAATAGATTGCCTGCAGGTCTACTATTGGTTATATCCGATACAATTGGATTCTTAGGATGTGCCTGCCAGTCATCAAAAATGGTATTGGCACAAAACAAACTTAAATCCGTACACCTAGGCCTTCCTTGCTGGACCGTATTGGTAAACAGCCAAGCTTTTCCCTTTGAAAACCAGATCGTCGTATCATAAGCGTTAATATCTTTCATCAGTATCTTCTCTAGCTCCCAATCATACGGAAAGTTTACTGCTACATATAATTCTATCGTCTGATTCTGCCCCGTCTCTGGTATCATGAAAATCTTGTTATTCCAGGTAAATAAGAACGGATACGAAAGATGATATGTCTTTTGCAGTACCACTACCGGCTCACTTTGTTTACCATATTCATCTATCTCAATGAAGCTTATAACGCCTCTACCTCTTACAAAACAAAAGTCCTCAAAGAATATGTAATTTTTCCCGTTATATTTCATTACAAATGGATCAGCATAGAATCTCCCTGGAGGGCAATCAATCATCTGAAAATCATCTGTATCAAATGGAATTCTAAATCGTTTGCGTTTGCGATATGCAATAAACCACTGAGAATAAGTAAAAAATTTATCAAAAAGTACAGGCAATTGATCCCCTCCTTTATATATAGGCAATGCTTACTACCGTTACATATTCTGATGATTTAGAACTCGCAAGCAACGACATGATAAACCTTTTACTATGCCATACACATGTGTAAACTCTTTCGTTCTAAAAAACAACATGGTAATCATCATATTCGGAATCAGTAAACAAAAAATGGCTCTCCCCACGATGCTAAAGAAGGTATACGTAGTAAAAATGGAACATGCCATTTCTGTTAGCAGTGCTGTTACTACTGCAACGACGGTGTATAGTATATATTTTCCAAAATGAGTTCTTACATTCTTTTGAAATCCATATTTATATAATATATATGGTTCAACCCAAAAACAGGTTGTCATCGTACTGATAAATGTTCCTAATAATACGCCTATGATGCCCAATTTGGTTACCAAAATAACCGATGCAATGAGATTGATTGCAGACTCACATAGTGGCTTAAACCGATCCTGCCAAAATAATCCCATCGTCTCTTTGTACGTTAATACCGTTCTCCTCATACCAGTTACAAAGAAGTTAACCACAATCATAAGTACAATTTCCTTGTCCATAACGTATTGGCTACCAATCCACATTGTGATGAACGGATTAAATAACACCCAAAACGATACTGCACAAAAACTATATATCCAAAAGTTCAAAAAAAAGGCCGTATTAAATACGCTATAAATTTTCTCACTGCTTTCTTTAGCGTTCAGTTGGCCGACACTGGCCGTGACAGATGAAAAAATCGAATTAATGAAGTTATTTACAATTCCCATGATCATAATATAGTTGGAATATAATCCTACCCAATAAACACCAACAAATATGGATATCAAAATATTATCTGTCCCAAAAACAATAACGGTTCCAATTTTATGTAATATAATGGCTCCGATATTTTTGAATAAACTTTTCTTACTTTCTTTGTCGAGATATACCTTGGCCCCCTCATGTAAAAAAGGGTATACATGATCTACTTTTTTTGCCATGAAAAAATTACTCAAGAAACCACAGGCGATTTGTATAGCTAAATACCATAAGAAATTTCTTGTTAGCATAAGTATTATGATTTGAGCAATATTTTGTACTAAACTAAAGCCATAGCTATATATCGTGATGACGTATTGTTTTTGGTCTGCGATTATCAGTGAGTTTTTATAAGTAAAGAAATAAGAAACAACCGAACTTGCTAAGAACATTAAATATATAATTGTTAAATGAGGTATGTCAGGCTTTTCCTTAATTATATTCTCTAAAAACGGTACTAATGCCAGACCTATTACAGCAACAATGCAGCCAATCATCCGATAAGCAGTAGCATATAGGCCCATTAACGCCTTAATTTTATTTTCATCTTTGCTAGCTAACGGTTTATACAGGCTATAGGTGATTGCGCTGCCTACCCCTAGTTCAGCTAAAGCTAACATCGAGAGTATATTGCTAAACAGTCCATTAATACCCAGATATTCTGCGCCTAATATATTGATAAAGATCGTACGACTAACAAAGCTGAAACCAATGCCAAGAAATTGACCACCCCAACTAGAAACCATATTTCTTATAGAATTTTTCGTTCTTGAGTCATCATTCATAAGATCTTGTGTTCCTTCACTCTTACCATATTTCTAAAAACTTCATATTTCGAAACTACAATACGGATCACTCGGTTCATACCACTCACTCCTCAGATTGGACTTATTAGAGTATCATCTTCATTTCATTTAAATAGTAGCTATAATTTGCCTTTCATATTTGGGGTCAATGATTTCACCAACCTGTCTACCACCTATCGCTTCATTCACATACTTGTCTTTAATTTTAATTTTTGTTGTTGCCTTACGTAAAAGCCATTCATACTCAATGTCAATATGACCAATATCAATTGCTTGATATCCTGCCTTACATAAATCATAAGCTAATACGGTCGCCGTTGGCCCTAATGCAATAAGGATCAACTTAGATTTATCAATTTTCTTGGCCTCCGTAAGAATCTCATCATATTTTAAAAAAGCATCTTCAGCGGGTGCTATAATACGTTTTATCGATTTAGAATCATTAAACAGATCATTACCTACTCCTAATCGACTTTTTACACCTTCAATAATCACCATATCCCGCCCGTTCCAAATACGCTTTACTTTATCAAACCAGACTTTAGATTGTGATCTATCAGCAAATGGATAGTATAGACGAGTCAAATATGCATTATAATATGTCTTATTTTTTTCCGTACAATCATACCAAAATCGCCTATACATTAATAAATGTCCTTCCCAAAATTCTCTTGTTTTATCATGATACTGATCTAAATCGGTAAAAATATCCGGCAAACAAACAATATGATGGTCACACTTATTTTTTATTATTTCTTGTAAACGTAATGATAGTTCTAAGGATTCACACTGAAACTTTATTGATTTCCTATTGATTAACCATATTTCACCATCACCATATCGACTGACGGAACATTGCTCATTAATGATTTTATCAATGGTTTCATCTATTGATTTTATGAAAGGAGGGGTAATGGCAATTTTGAGAATATAGTCGAAAATATATTGCCCAGTAAAGAGTATTCTGCCTTTTACTTTCGAAAAAAATACTTTGAAACTCATCTGCTTCCTCCTCCCATTTGAGCACTATAGATTATACTTACTAACAACTTTATTGTTTTATGGCTTTATACATAAAATTGTAAAATCGATTATATAAAATTAATAATTTAATACTTTTATATTGTATAAGTAAAAATAAAATTTTTGACTGCAATGACTTTATACTCTTTTTGTCATAGTTCTCAATATAGTGAATGACATTCGCATTCGTTACAATATCTGCAATTACTTTTTCTTTATTTGCCATTGTTAGCTTGCAGTTGGAGTGAAATAAATTAACAGTAAGGCAGTTTACAACTCCACGAAAAAACCGTTGGGAAACAAAAGCAAGATACCTTTGATCATTCATTCCTAAATCATGATAGAGATATAAAAAATTTTTGTAAATCGTATTGATAATATCAAATTTATTATCAATATAACGAGTGCTCGCGTTTCCAGATTTATATTCTACATAATGATAATAAGATTGATTTGAAACGATTATTTTTTTTATTTTAGGATATAATTTCATATTAAATGCTTCATCCTGCTGAATTGTTAATTTTTCAAAGCGAAAATGATAGGCATCCAAAAACTTTTTATTATAAAACTTATTCCATATAAATCCATTCCCATATTTACTATTTAGAAAAATATCATAAAATAATTCTTTTAATTGTGCTTGTGAATGAATCAATATACTAGGAAAGGAAATTTTATCGATTTTATCGTTATAACTAAAGTGAACATAAAAACCAAAAAGAACCATATCAGCTTGATTGTATTCGGCTAATAATAGGCTTTCCTCAATTAAGGTTTCCTCTAACCAATCATCAGGATCACAAAAATAGATATAGTCACCAGTAGCTAGGTCAAGTCCCGTATTTCTAGCAACTGCTACCCCCTCATTTTTTTTATGTATCACTGTAATCCGATTATCACGCTGCGCATACATATTACAGATATCACCACTTTGGTCATTCGAGCCATCATCAATGATTATGATTTCAAGATTTGAATATACTTGTTTGACAACACTATCTAAACATCTCGCAATATAGTTCTGTACATTATAAACAGGAATTATAATACTGACTTTAAGTGACATTACGTATAATGCTGCCTCCTTTGCAATAATATGGTGAGTGTATTTAAAAATCTATAAAATCACTCTTATAGACCATATTGAGGGAGAGAACCATCTCATAATAGTAATATAGTAAATAAAAAAATAAACAACCAGCATATAGTAGATAGCTTGTTTTTTTATCAAATAAATTCTTTATGAGCCATGGTAACAGCAATAACCCATATAACCCAAAATACATACCCATTCTTGCGAAAATCCAATTTTGCAGAGCCAAAATATAAACACTAAGATTTAATACACTAAAGTTGATTAGTATATTCATAAACGTATTGTTATGCATCTCAATTTTCTTTCTTCCAATATAAGCAAGTACAACCGGTATTGCGATAACAAATACTCTGATTATATTGGTTCCACCACCTTGCACCGCAATGAATCCTTGGTAATGGTTATATTGAGTGCCTTCTAAAGAACCTAACAGAAATGTTCCAATTTGGCCAAACGATAACAGAATCGTTACCGATGCCAACAGTGTAATCCAAACTAATTTACTCCACGGTTTTAGCCGGACAAAGAAATAAATAGGAATGAATAGCAGTGCGGATATATGCATCGTACTCACAATGAAAACAATAATAAAAAATAAACTCCATTTTCCGTTATGAATCAAATGAATACAAGAAAACAATATGGCAGATACAAGGTACTGCCGAATACCATTCATCGTAACCAAATAGCATCCCATCGTGATGTACAGAAAAAGACTCAATTCGAAAATAGCCGAGCGTTTATAAATAACCATAAAAATACACAAATTGGTAATTAGAGCGCAGATGAATATAAAAACCTGCGGATCCATTGAAATAAATTCTTTTATAAAACTTTGAAAGACATTAAAACCTACATCACCGCTATACAATCGAATTTGATCAAAAGCATCCGCAACATGATCCGGAATGACATTTATAAAGCTCTTTGAATAGGCACTCGTATCTCCAATCGCTCCCCCCATTGGTATACGTAGCCCTGAAACTAAAATCAACGTTGTCAACGCGATAAAAGCAAAAAACTTATTGGGTTCTCTGTGCGTTGTACCATCGATTGTCACAACAGATGTAGTATATCGTTGCGCAAAATATCCACTTATAAAAACCATCGTTAATGTGATCCAAAAAATAGTCATCCGCTTGCACCTTTCCCATTATAGATTTGCCTTACCCACTGTTTTTTTACTGGTATTGATAATGTAAAAGTATAACAGCACACCAAATGGAATAGCGAGAATGGTGATACATTTACATGGAGATTCTTTAATAAAGTATTTATTATGCAGCATAATACTATTAGAAACATAATGAATACATTGCCTAAACCTACTTTTGAAATCAGGTGAATATGCCATGACTAACTTTCTAAATTCGGCAAAACCCCTTGGATTGTTTCGATATTGATTGATCATATTCAGGCTAGAGCCATCCGGCATGTATTCGACTATGCACACTACTTCATTCATGATTAGCATTGTATAATCTTGATCTGCCAGTATATATTTATAACTTAAGCCAACATATTTTTCACCTTCAAAAACAGGATACGGAGGGTATTTTCTCATCACACTTGTCCTGTAAATAAGCTTTTTATCTCCCTTTCCGCCGCTAGAATAAAAGCCACTCAAAGTTGTATGTTTCTTGTCCATTGGTAATGTTGTACCGATAATAGTTCCCTCGTGAGTCGCATCCAGCGCTATGATACCAGCATATTTAGAATCTGCATGTTTCTGCCAAAACGTTACAATCTTTTCGACTGCATCATTTGTCAGATAATCGTCGGAATCAATGCAAACATTGAGTTCCGTATCGATCAATTCATACGCCGTATTATGGGCCCCATGCATACCTTGATTTCTTTGGTAATGATATTGAATCGGAAAAATACTCTCCATCATCCACGTTTGCACCAGTTCCTTCGTAGAATCGGTAGAACCATCATCAATGATAAGCCAGATAAAATCTTTACTTGTTTGCCTCAATAAGCTTTCATAACATCGATGTAATGTGTAAGCCCTGTTATAAGCAGGCGTGAAAACAGTAAGTGTTGGTTTCATAATCCTGTTCCTTTATCCATGTTTTTGATTCCGTAAATAAAATTCTTCCAACCATTTTGCATTTGCTTTAATGTCATACCCATTGCTTGCAATTTGTTGATACTGATTTTCTCGCTTGTAATATTCTTTGTATTTTAACGTTTCATCTGCCCAATAGGTCGCCGATTTATTAAGAGATACAAAATGAATTAAATCGGTTATTTTTACTTCCGATGGAATTGTATCTGAAATGATGCACTGCAATCCAGCTGCTTGCGCCTCGACCATCGTAACGGGTAACCCTTCAAATAGTGAGGGAAACAAAAATACATCAAACGCTTGCATGATTTCATTGATATCAGCACGTGTACCTAAAAAGAAAACGCTGTCTTTTAAGTCTAGTTTCTCGACTTTCTGCAAAATTTTCGTTTCTAGTTCACCTGCGCCAACCAAGATTAAAACCGCACGATCACATTTTTTTTTAATTTGATAAAAAATATCGATTAAAAAATCGTGATTTTTCTGTACATTAAATCTACCAATATGACCAATGATAAATTGATCTGTTAGACCTAATTTTTCTTTCATCGCCTTTGCTTTATAACTGCTAAATGAAAATCGATTGACGTCAACCGCATTATTCATTACGATTGCTTTCGACTCATTTTTTGCGCCAAAGAACCATTCCGTTGCCGCCGCAGAACATGAAAACATATGTGTAATATATTTTCGGCAAGCATATTTCCAATACAAGCGAAACGGTGCTTTTAAATCTAAACTCATTTTTGAGTTATGAGCATGACATATGATAGTGGGAACGCCTTGTTTTTTGGCTTCTTTATATAAAAAATAGCCTAGTTCTGAGCAATTTCCGTGGATTATTTTATATTCTTTATGCTGATGCAGAAATTTTGCTATTTCTTGTTTATAGGTAATAAATTGTTTAGGATGAATCGGCGGCATTCTGTATATCCTTCCACCTAAATTCTCAATTTCAGCATCATAAGCTCCTTCTTCTTGACGATGCACTAAAAAATCAAATTGAATTTTAGAACGTTCCATCTTGCGATAATAGTTCATAATCATTGTTTCCGCACCACCACGATTCATAATCGTAAATACTTGCAATATGCGAATTGGTTCCATTTTTTCACCCCAAATATAAATCAAGTGCACCTTTCTTATCGATTGATTATTTTTTGTATTGCTAGTAGTAGCACATAGACTCCTACCGGAAAATTATATTTTGCACAGCCAAAAAATACCTTCCAATGCAACGGAAAATATTGCAGACTAAACTGTTGATATGCTTTTTTAAATGTAGTGGTATTGATGATGTTATCTATCGATTGAACTTTTTGATATGGACTTTTATCACTTGCCAATTCATTGAGTCCTAAGCCTAAAATACTAACTCCAATCCGATTATAAAGCGCTTGTCTATATTGACTATCCAGTTGATGTTCTTCAATATAGCATTGCATTAACTCAAATAGTACAAGCCATCGTTCCTTTAATAATGACTTATATTGAGAAGTCAGCGAAACTTCATTATCTTTTCTATAATGGTAAAAATATTGATTAATAAATACTGCGGTATGTACATATTGGAATAATCGCAAATTAAAAATTCCATCTTCATACGTTCCAATTTTTCTTATATCATCAAATTGAATATGATGTTGCTTGATAATACTAGCTTTATATAACTTTCCCCATATTGTACAAAGCGCATCTACATTTTCAGGCACCTTTAACTCATCGCCAATGGCACCGACAAATCTTCTGTGGATATTTTTTTTTACCGTTTCTGGGCCATACATGATATCTTGCTGAAAAATCTTTTTGGGCACTGAAACCGTACTAAATTCTCGAATATAAGACCACATTAAAACATCACATTTATATTGTTTGACTAATTCCAGTACTATTTCACAAGTATCTAGATCAATCCAATCATCACTATCAACAAACATGACATATTCACCGGTTATATACTCTAAAGCAGTATTACGAGCAATGGAGACACCTTCATTTACCTTATCAATCACTACGACTCGACTGTCTCGCGTTGCATATTCCCTTAAAATATCCAGACTTTTATCCGTTGAACCATCGTTTACCGCGATAACTTCAATATGTGCAAAAGTTTGATTCACTAGACTATCCATACAGGTATGCAGATATTTCTCCACATTATAAACAGGAACAATGATACTTATTTTAGGATTCACCATCCGTTCACATCCTTAACTTGTTATCCGTGAATTATGGTTATTTTTTATCAAGCGAATCCATTGTTCCACACGTTTCTTGCCAAAAACTTTGATGATTTTTATTTTCATCATTCTTTTGTATCGGATATGCCAAGGTAACCATGTTTGAGAAAAATGGTGAATGGCATAACTTTCTTCGCAAACAAAGTTATTACCATTTTTATAATCATAGGGCGAAAAATATGTTTTGGGGAAAATCATGATATTCTCATTGATTGTTTGTTTTGTGCCATTTAGTACAATGCCCATACTCGCTACCAATTCTGACAACACATATGTATTGGTTAATTGATTGATACTTCCATCATCATTTATAAACTTTTTATCATCATAATGATGAAAAAACAGATCGACCAAAGCATCTGTGCGTTGTGCACCAATCACGCAGCTAGCCATGTAATGGTCATCTTCAAATCCCCAGAAAGAGCTGTAGGTAAGTAAATCATTATAACTTTTTAGCACTTCCACATCCGTGTCCATGTAAATCCCGCCCCACTGTCTAAGTGCATATAATCTTACATAGTCACTGACAAAGGCGTATTTTTTACACTGATAGGCTTGTTGCACATATACAATGCTATTGGCAATGTCAAAGTTCGTTTCGTTCCACTCCATGATTTGATATTCGGGTAAAAATTTTTGCCAGCTTTTAATACACGCCTGTAGCATCGCTGGTTTTTCGCCATGACCAAACCAACAATAATGTATGATCTTCGGAATCAAATTTTGTTTTTTCATCGTATCACCTACATTACTCTTCCATTAACTTATATATTTTTTCGACTTCATTCTCATTTCCATAATTACAACGTTTCGTATTCTCAATCAACCTTCGCTGTAATGTTTGATCCTCGATTACAGCTTTAATCCCCTCTGCGCATTGTTCAATATCCATTGGTACAATGACACCATCATAACCATCTTGCAATTGGCTTGCAGCAGTTGTAAAGTTTGTAATCACAACTGGCTTATACAGCATTTGCGCTTCCCTGACGGTCACGGCCTTCCCCTCATATCTAGACGGTTGAACATAAATATCACAAGCCTTTATATACGGATATGGATTGGTTTTTTTGCCAAGTATAATAAAGTGGTGTTCCATACCCGTCTCTTTAATCTTCGCTCGAATCATTGGCTCGTCGCCGCCATAACCAATAGCGTACCACCTAATAGGGCATCCCAAATCAATTAGCTTTTTACACACTAACACTGCCCTATCAAAACCTTTCGCATGAGAAAACCTACCGACTGTGCAGAGCTTGATTACCCCCTTTTGTTTTGGCATTTCATCGCTTACATCAAGCTTTGCCTGTTGCCATACAAACTCTGGCGATAATGTATTTTCTATGACGATGGTTTTGTTTTTTAACTGCGGAAAGGTTTTGATAAAGGCATTTTTACAACTTTCTGAAACAGCAGGGATATAATCCAGCTTCTCCCACATTTTCATTTCGAAATTTTTATCAACGCTAATACACGAGTAATCGGTATGTATCCACGCTATTTTCTTTTTAGCCTCTACATTTTCCAGCAAAAAATAATGCGGTGTTAAAAAACTAATGCCTAAATCATAGCTACGCTCTGATATGGGCGGTAAATTAGGTACACTATATTTGCAATAATAGTTCATTAACGAAGCTGAACTATCCGTATGGATCTTCGACTTTAAAAACAAGAACAATTTAGAAAAGAGTCTAACGAAAGCGATATAAAAATATTTTTGTTTCAATACTTGTTTGATTGGTTTCTCGAACATCGAATATTTTTCAATCTGAGGCAGTAAATGAACATGCCTTGGAATCATGTCCATAAACTCACCCTCATGGGCATATAAAAACAAATCTACATCATATTGAGAGTAATCGATAGCATGCAAAAGCCCAATCAGACTTCGCTCTACGCCACCAATTTCTAAATCAAACGATGTAATAATAATTTTCTTCATACCTTACCTCGCGATTTGTGATAGGCCCTCTTTTTCTTTCGCTTTACGCTCTGCCGAATAGGTAGGCACTATTCTTTTCATCACACTGCTTACATCACCGTTGTACATCGCCTGACTAAGCTCCACCAGACCCTGCTGAAGATGTTTCGCATTTACCGTTTTAAGATTTGCCACAAAAATTTTCTCATGCTTTGTGGCAGTAGTTCCTTCCTCAACCGTTAGCAATTCTTCAAACAATTTTTCACCTGGTCTGATTCCCGTATATTCGATTTTAATATCAGAATGCGGAACGAGCCCGGAAAGTTCGATTAAGTCACAAGCTAGGTCTACAATCTTAACCGGTTCACCCATATTCAGTACAAAAACCTCGCCACCTTTCGCCATTGCCCCCGCCTGAAGTACTAATTGTGTAGCCTCTGGAATGGTCATAAAATAGCGCTGCATATCAGGGTGAGTAATCGTAATCGGACCACCGGTAGCAATCTGCTTTTTAAATAATGGTATGACGCTACCACGACTACCTAGTACATTACCAAAACGAACCGTGACAAACTTTGTATTACTACTCTTACTCATATTTTGAATGATGAGTTCAGCGACTCGCTTGGTAACCCCCATAATACTGGTAGGATTTACCGCTTTATCCGTTGATACCATCACAAAAACTTCTGCACCAGCTCGATCTGCTGCCGCTGCAATGCATTTCGTCCCAAAAATATTATTGCGGATTGCCTCTTCCGGTTGCATTTCCATCAATGGAACATGTTTATGAGCGGCAGCATGAAAAACAACCTGGGGTTTATATTTGCCAAGTATCCTGTTAATTCTCTCGCTATCACGAATATCAGCAATCACAGGTATAACTCTCAACTCAGGAAATTTGGTTGTTAACTCTCTATGAATTTCATAAATGCTATTTTCGCCTTTTCCTAAAAGAATCAGTTTGCCTGGCGATACTTTCGCAAGTTGCCGGCATAATTCCGAACCAATAGACCCTCCAGCACCTGTTACTAAAACGCTTTTTCCCGTTATATATGCACAAATTTTATTCAAATCAAGATGAACTGGTTCTCGTCGTAATAAATCTTCTAAATCTATATTTCTCAGTTGCTGAACAGTAACCTTACCATCAATTAATTCATACATACCTGGTACTATCTTTACACTGCAATTGGTTTGCTTACATTCACTGACAATTTCACGAACCATTTTTCCTTCCACCGATGGCATCGCAATGATGATCTCATTCACACATTGTTCCGTTACAATCCGCCTAATATCTTTACAACTGCCAACAACCTTTACTCCATAGATCATCTTTTTTTGTTTATAAGAGTCATCATCAATAAAACCAATAATTTTTTTTGTGTGATAATAGCGATGTTCAATTTCTCTTGCAATCATGGCCCCCGCATCACCAGCACCAATCATCAATACTCGTGAATATTTTCCAGGTACTCTGCGGCGGAAGCAATTGATCACACGAATACACAGCCTGCTTACTCCAATCGCGGCAATAATTAAAAACCAAGAGATAAAATGAATACTTTTGGGTAAAGTCGAATCAATAAACCCTGCATACATCCCAATCAGTAATGAACTTACCGTTACTGCACTACTAATTACCACAAGTTCTTTGACACTAGCATAACGCCATAGACGATGATATAAACCAAAACCATAAAAAGTGATGATCCGTATACATAACGATATTGGCATTAGTAGTAATAACTGATCTAAATCATACTGATTCATGCTACCATCGAATCGAATGAGTAATGATAATAATGGAATCATTACTACAATCAAACTATCTGTTACCATCAATAATCCAAGAATCATTTTTTTTCTCATTATTTACTCCCTCAGTTCGCAGTCTTCTTTGCCTCACCATAATAACCATAATAACGAGAATAATCCTTTAATACATCATCCGTTTTTACTCGATTCAGCATCACGCCTACGACTAAACCATTGACCTGTTCTAATGCTTCACTGGCTCTTTGTGCCATCTCTGGACGAGCAATTCCTGCCCCGATCACCATAACAATCCCATCGACCTTGGAGGCTAACACACAAGCATCGGTGACAGGCAAAACAGGAGAAGTATCAATAATCAGGTAATCTGCCTGCTTGCGCAAATCCGAAAGAAGTGCCGCCATCCGCTTACCATTTAATAATTCTGATGGATTAGGAGGTATGGGACCACTGGCTAATATTTTTAAATTGAGAGTATCAGTTTCCTGTAGATAATCAGAAATGGTTCCATCCCCAACTAAAATATTTGTAATGCCTGTAGCTACTCTTCCAAAAACCAAATGTTGTACCGGTCGCCGCAAATCACAATCTAACAGTATAACCTTTGCCCCCGCTTGGGCGAAGGCGATTGCAACATTTGCCGCCACCACAGATTTGCCCTCCCCTACTCCACTGCTCGTAAACATAATGCTTTTTAACTCACCATCCACTTTTGAGTGCTGTATATTCGTCCTAAAAGTCCGATATGCTTCTGCTATAGAAGATTTGGGATTATCCCTTACAATCAGCTGTCGTCTATACATAATTCCCTCCTGTAGGTATTTTATAAACTAGACTTGATTCAGATGGCGTTTTTACGCCACCTGAATCGTAGTCGACGTTATCCAGGGACTTAGCCGCTCTTTACTCGCCGCCTATAGAGGCGGGAGTATTAGAGCGGGTTAGTCATCGGATGAACTATTATTTACGTATGATAAAATTTGGCATTCTATGAAATAACGTTTGCAGTCTTCCGATAAAAGAATTTGACGAAGGCAGTTTTTCTAAATTAAAGTCCGGTATTACACCTAAAATCGGCAGATGCAAACATTCTTTTGCACCCTGCGAATTATCGATGGTGCGTCTTGCATCTTCTAAAAACATCGCGATCCCCAGGGCAATGCTGAATCCAAGAATCACCCCAATCAATAAATTGAGTATTTTTCGCGGATAAATTGCAACCGATGGAGAAGCGGCCACATCGATGACTTGAATTTCGGATGGTTGAGCAATCTCGCTCAGCCTTGCTTCTTCCGAACGTTTTGCTAACATAACGTAAATTTCTTGGGCAACCATAACATCCCGGATCAGACGCGAAATGCCTTGTTCTTTGGCAGGCAGAGTAGAAACTTCTTTGTCACTTTCTGCCATTACTCGTTGAATGGCGGCTCTTTGTGCTGCAGCTGCTGCCAGTTCCGCTTCATTTTGCATCTTGGTTTGCAATAGTGCTTGGTGTATCGGATTCAAAGATGCCGCCTCATTATGAATGACCTTAGCAACTTCATTATCTAGTTTTGTTCTTATTTCATTAGTTAACGCACGATTGGCGATTACTTTCGGATGTTTCTCTCCATAATTTTGCGATAGATTGACAAGTTCAACTTGTAAATCAGAAAGTTTGCTCTTATAAAACTGTATCAATGTACTATCTGCAACTATGCCTGGTGATTCTTCTGCTAGCTGGCTCTCTACATTCCGTAGCTTTGCATTAGCCACTGCTGAAGAAACGGTATTATCTGCTAACATAGACTTCATACTTGCCATCCGCCCTACCATGGCTTTGGTATCATCGCTAGGTGTTAATATTTTCTGATCACGCTTATACTTTTCTAGAGCATCTTCACATCGGTCCAATTCTTTACGAGATTCAACGACTCGTTGTAGTATCAGTTCCCGCACGGCATTTTGCTCAGCATGGGCTAAGTATGCCAGTCTATCAATAAAGGAATCAACCAAAGTACTAACGACAAGCTGTGCCTCATCTGGAGAATTTGCAGTCGCTTTAATTTTTACTATATCGGTATCCTTAATGGGCTGCATCGTAATCCGCTTTATCATTTCCCCATAGCTTGGCACTTCAGGCTTATCTGATTGTGTTTTATCAATGACCTCTTTGATAACGGTACGACTTCTTAATATCTCCGAATAGGTCGACATTAGTTTTGAATTTGATGAAGTTCCCATCATTTCATTAGAAATTGAATTAGATAGTAAGCCTTTTGCTGGCTTGACTTGCAGTGTTACCTCCGATTCAAACGTAGGTGGAATTAAAACATTAACCAATGCCACAATACTAATTGCAACGATCAAAATATTAATAATCAGTAACCGCCTATTTATAATGACACGTCCAATAAACCGTAAATCCAAAATCATTTTTTGCATTTATTATCCCCCACTCTTATCCAGCCATTTGATACTGGTCTAAAGACATCAAATTCTTTGTTAATTATTAAAATGTTTGATATTATACCAACCTCCAATAATAGGAACTATATCTTTGACAAAATCCAATTTATTATTACTTGTAAGATATACTACATCCTCATCTTTCAGTCTAAAATTCTGACTCATATCTCCTTTCTTTAGTAGATTATATAAATTGGCTTCTACATAAGAGTTCGGATTATCTTTTGATATAATAACCACTTTTTTCTTAGCAGCATATGATGTATAACCACCGGCCATCGTAATGGCATCTAACAAATTATGTTGTTTGTCTAAGTCATACAATCCGGGCTTGTTCACTTCCCCCAGCACATAAATGCGAGTGGTATTGTACTTGGCAATATTAACAATGATTTTGGGGTGATTAATATAACCATCCAAAGCATCTTTCATCTTATCGGTTAGTTCTGTTGTTGATAGCCCTGCTACTTGCATCTCACCAATAATAGGAAGAGCTACTTTCCCATCCTCTCGAATCGCCACGCCCTTTACTTGAAGCTCATCGATTCCCCATACACTAATATCTAAAACATCATATGGCCTTAGTCGATAATCAGTAGCAGCCTTTGCAATATCAATCCATAAATTCAAGAAAAAAAATGACGCAAACAAGATAATACATATTTTTTTCATATACCCCTCCGAAAGTTAGTCTATACTTTGCGGCATCTTCGGCATTACAACAGGAATTTTAACCAGCCAACAAAGAGACTTTATTAAATTGGAAAATAATGAGAAAAGAAACTATGTTTAGTATAATTGTAATTATTTACTAAAACAAGTTTTTTATTCCTACTTTTTACTTATTTTCTCGACATTTCCTATAGTAATATCTTTTCAATTGACAGCTTTAGGATTCTCATGCTTTTTGCCAAAATCGCTATAGTCCTTATCATTACTGAATATCCACCTGTCGAAATTTGCTTCTAAAAAATAAAAAAAATTCTATCAATCATATGATAGAATCCATTTTTTTATGCAAAATAAATACCCACGCTGAGCACATAAGCAAAGAGGGATTACATAGCCATTGCCATGTAATCCCTCTTTATCGTATTTACTTGCCTGGGGCAATAATTAATTTGATCGGTAAATTAGAAGCCCCTGGTGGACTGAAAGTAAGCCATAATGATTTTCCGCCCTCATATGTGCCAAGAGGAGCACTTTCATTTGTATTATGAGCACCGAAAGACATTTTATCAGCAGGTGTTGCAATCACATGTTGTTCCTGATGACGATATTCCACGCCCAGCCAGCCTGCATATTCCCCGCCCCGCGGATTCAGATAATATGATACATTATGATTCGCTGCTGACGGTGTGAATATTTTATATACAACTCCATAATTTCCATAATTGGTTGTCTTAGTGCCATCCGTAGCATCAGTACCCATCACATAAGGATCTAGTTTATTATCCGCTAGCGTAATTCCAACTACCCCATGTTGCTCAGCATCATATGTTTTTCCTAGAACTACCAATCGGTCTTTCCCATCAAATGTTCCCCGTAAACGATAGGGCCCCACATCTGCGGGTAGCACTTTTGCACTTTGTGCAAATTGCTGAACATCCGCATCAATCGGCATCATCATTACTTTTACATTCACAGGACCATCCGTCTTAAAATCATACATACCATTCACAAGCATATCAGGATGTACGATACTATTATCAAGACTTGGCACTAAGCTAACAGACTCATTTTTCGCTACTTCAATAAGATAAAGATCGTCATCCTTTAGATAGTCCTGCTGCACTTTCTTACCAACTTCTAAATAATCCAGACCTGGTCCACCTAAACCATATTGTGACACGGTAACATGAACCACTTGTCCTGCTTTATTTTCCAATAATACAATAATTTTCTTAAGTTCCTTGGTGCCATTTACATGATGAAAGAAAAGTCGTACATCACCATTTACAACATCCTGATACATGATACCGTCATTCGGTACCGTCTCAGGACTATCAGATAACAATAACTTGCCTCCATATGGCGATATGGTCGCTGCCCATTCAGGCAGATCTAACCCTTTTAGCTGTATAGGCGGCTGCACCCCAGCTGCCAGTGCTGTACTTTGCAATATCGCAGCCATAATAATCGGCAATACACCGAATTTTAACCAATTCATAACCCTATCCCCCTTCTTGGACATAGCATTATTATAGCAATTGGTTATCTCGATGTAAAACGTCAAAATTAGATCATTATATACATAATATGATGAAATCCTACTTTATTCTCAGTTTACTATATATATTTGCTCTGAGTAAACGCAAGCGAAATTCTCCTAAACCATACTTAGGATGTGGAATATTGATTCGTTTAAGAGCATAGGCATTAACGCCCGCATGGTTAAGTCCAGCAATACCAGCGCAAGCGCCTTGATATCCAGCCTCTCTCAATAGCCCTTGAGTCGTTGATGAAAATTGACCATAAGGATAGGCTAAAAACTTCACTGGCTGACCAAGATGTTGTTCTAATACAGCTTTTGATTTTACAATTTCATTACGTTGCTCCGTAGCATTCACATCACTTAATGCAACATGTGCTACCGTATGAGAACCAATTTCTGTATGGCGCTCCCTCATTTCTAAAATTTGTGACCATGATAAATATTCCGTTGTACCCACTGCGCCCGTAATAACAAAAACCGTACCGCGCATATGATATTTTTCCATAATCGGCAAGGCGGTTAAAAGATTATCCTCATATCCATCATCAAAGGTAATAATAACAGGTTTATTAGGCAGCGTAGTTTTTCCTTCATAAGAATCAAATAATTGCTGTAAATCAATAGCAGTATAACCATTCTCTTTTAGATAACTCATTTGTTCCTCAAATTGAGCAGCCGTCACACTATAAATATCATCGGCTTCACTGACCTGATGATATGCTAAAATCGGCACATCTGCAGACGGATAAATGAGCCAGCCTACTATACACAGAATAAAAACGGCACTGAGTGCCCCTACTTTTTTCATCATTCGAGTTCACCTCTCCCAACCAAACGCCAAAAATGTCCGCTCGACATTTCACTCTTCCAATTCATGTCCCAATTCTTTTGCCAGTTGTTCTAATTTACGTAAGCGATGATTCATTCCTGATTTTCCAACACGTCCGGCCATATGATCCACTAATTCCTGCAATGCCGCGTGAGGATATGCGAGCCTCATTTCAGCCGCTTCGCGCAATGAATGAGGCAGCTTTTCTAATCCTTTATTTTTCATAATAAATTTAATGCAATTGACCTGCCGCACAGCTGCATTGACTGTTTTTTGTAAATTAGCGGTTTCACAATTGACTAGACGATTGACCTGATTGCGCATATCTTTCACTACTCGTACATTTTCAAAAGTCAATAATGCATTATGAGCACCAATGGTACGCAAAAAAGTAGCAATCCCATCACCATCTTTTAGATAAACCACATAATCATTTTTACGTTCAATCAACCTTACAGGTAATGATAATTGCTTTATCAATCGCAGTAAGGTTTTGGCAAAATCTAAATTTCCTGTCACTAATTCTAAATGATAATCGCCCTCTGGCTTATTCACGGAACCGCCACCTAAAAAAGCACCCCGTAAATAAGCTCGCCGACAACAAGATTTACGCAAAATTTTACTATCACTACTTACATTAATATTATCATTGCGCATAATACCAAGCACTGATAATAATTCCGTCACGACTGGGGAAGGCACGACCTTAATCAGATACGAATTATTTTTTTTCAACCGCCGGCCACGCGTAACGACCACTTCTGTTTTTAAATGGAAACCACTCTTAATTAATGTAAGCGTTTTTCGTGCTACCGCGGCATTTTCAGTAGTAAATTTAATTCCAAGATTGCTATTACCACCGATGAGCATGGTCCCACCCATACGCATCAAAGAAGCCAATTCCGCTACTTTACAGCAACCCTGATCGTCTACAATCCTAGCCAATTCATTTCGAACCTCTGCAGAATAAGAAGGCATTCTATCACTCCAGTCAAGCCGCTCTACCACAAATATATTATTTTTTACTATTCATTCTTTTTGCCATCTTTGATATTTTCGGCTATCAAATAATAATCTAGTAATCGCATACGCTCGGAATTCGTCTTCAGTTTATATATCATCGATACAATGGTTCGCGACAACTTGAGCGGATCATGTCGCACCCAATTGGTTTCACTAATCACATCGGCCTTAATGGCTTTAATGCCCATAGCTTCTATCTTGTCTACATCTGCCTCAACCGGATACGCTCCCTGAATCGCATATTTTTCTTGTAGTTCAACAGCAACATGATGACTATTTACTACGACATAATCAATGACCCCAGCACCAACATGATCCAAAATAGCTTGTACATGCTCAGAAGCACTATAGCCATCTGTTTCTCCTGGCTGAGTCATCACATTACAAATATAAATTTTTACGGCTTGGCTTTTTCGTAAGGTGTCAGCGATACCTCGCACCAATAAATTCGGCAAAATACTGGTATACAAACTACCTGGTCCTAAAATTACTGCATCTGCCTCTCGAATCGCCTCTAACGCACTTTCAACAGGCATCGTCTCTTCCGGTTGTAATGATATTTTTTCAATTCTTTTATTAGCCAGAGGAATTTGCGACTCTCCCTCCACTACAGTACCATCCGTCATCTGCGCTACTAATCTTACCTTTTGAATCGATGCCGGCAATACCCTGCCCCGCACTGCCAAAACCTTACTAGACTCTTTTAAGGCTTGCTCTACATCACCGAGTACTTCTGTCATGGCAGCAATAAACAGATTGCCAAAGTTATGTCCTGACAAACCACCTGTCCCGCCAAATCGATGTTGAAATAATTTTTCCATCAGTGGCTCTGTATCAGCCAAAGCAACTAGGCAATTGCGTAAATCCCCAGGAGGAATCATATCAAAGTCTTCCCTAAGCCGCCCAGAGGAGCCACCATCATCGGCGACGGTAACAATCGCGGTAATATTACCCGTTACACTTTTGATTCCTCTTAGTAGTACAGAAAGACCCGTACCGCCACCAATTACAGCGACTGCCGGTCCACGGTTTAGTTTTCGTTTTTGAAAAATGAGCTCGATGAGCCGATCTGATCCTTCTGGAATCAGCACACTAATAACCGAACTAATAATCTGCCTAGTTGCGAGTGTCATAACGAGCAGACCACTAATAATAACAACCATCCCCACGATCGTGGTAACAGTATAATAATACTTACCGGTTGCTAGATATGCCATCCGAAAAATGGCCTCTTCTAAATTACCTGCATATTTATAATTAAAAACAATAGCAAGTCCAATACTGGCAACTATAACACCTAGCGAAAATAATAATAGCCATCGTTTTACCTTAATGCCAGGGTACATCCATTTTAAAAAGTGCATCCAATTACACCTCGACCCTTTATGTATCGCTATCGCGACATATTCTCATACTATATTACTTTTTACTATCAGTCTTCTAATTTTCAGGAGCAACTGCTACCACATTCTTTTTAATATCTCGATGATCCAAATTTACTTTATAGCCCTTCTTTTTCAAACCTTCATAAATCTTTCCAGCTATAAACACAGAACGATGCATACCACCAGTACAACCAATGGCAATAATTAACTGGCTTTTGCCCTCTTTAATATAATTGGGAACTAGAAAATCTACAAAATCCTTCACTTTCTCCATAAATTGCTGCGTAATCGGCCATTTCCAAATATATTCCCCTACCTCAAATACAGCCCCACTTTTACGGCGTAATGACTCGACATAATAAGGGTTTGGTAAAAAGCGTACATCAAACACCATATCTGCATCTAACGGAATACCATATTTGAAACCAAAAGATACCACAGTAATATTCATCCGCTGATATTCATGCTCACTGGTAAATAAGGCTGTAATTTTTTCTCGCAAATCAGCCGTCGATAATTCAGAGGTATCAATAATATGAGTAGCTCTTCCACGCACCTGATCAACACGTTCGCGCTCACGCATAATTCCCTCACTAATACGACCATGAGGTGCCATCGGATGCCGCCTTCTGGTTTCTTTGTACCTTCGAATTAAAGTTTCATCAGAAGCCTCTAAGAAAAGCATTTCGTAGCGGTGCCCTTGCTTTTCTAGTTCTTCTAAGTTTTGTACTAATGTATCAAAGAATTCTCTTCCCCGAATATCTACTACTAGGCCAATTTTATTAACTCGCCCAGCTGACTGCAAACATAATTCGGCAAATTTAGGAATCAGCATTGGTGGTAAATTATCAACACAAAAATATCCTAAGTCTTCCATAGCACGAACTACCTGTGTTTTCCCCGCACCAGACATGCCTGTAATAATCACTAAACGGATATCTTCCATGTTATTCGCCTCCATTTATCATCTATCATTTTCTACGCTGTCGTCGATTCGAACGTCTTGCTAAGTGATCGGTAATACCTTTAATCGTTGTATTGATTACAGAACTAGGAGCAACCTGATATTGTTCAAGTAGTTCAAGTGCTTCGGTAAAATCACCAATGGCTAGAGAAAAATGACTATCCGTCCCCACCATGATTTTAGCACCGTATTCTTTTGCTAGACCAAGAATTTTTTCACAATATGGGCGACTACCTACACGCGATAATTTTAGTGAGCTGTTATTGATTTCAAGCGCTACATCATAGGTAACTGCTGCTTGTACAACCGCCTCAGCATCAATCAAAAAATCGGGGTTACCAGGATGTACAATCACATCTACCCATGGATTTTTTATAGCATGGATCATCATTTTCGTATTTTCTTCTATTGAACCAAATGGCGAACAAACATTATGCAATCCAGCTAGTACAATATCCAATAACGCCAAACGTTCTGCCGGCAAATCTAATGTTCCTTCTCGGTCAATTATATTCGCTTCCACACCTTTTAATATGCGCACGCCAAACAATTCCTTCGGTAGGACCTTTAAATTACCAAAATAATAGGAATGAGGTGCCCCCGGCATCGATGGCCCATGGTCCGTAATCGCAATCATTTCAAGTCCCTTATCAGCTGCCGCTCGAGCATTTTCAAGCACTGTACTATAGGCATGACCGCTAGATATCGTATGAGTATGTAAATCAGCAACAATTTTCATCCTACCGTCTCCCCCATTATTACCCATTCATTTATTATTTATTATAGGGTACTTTAAACCAAAAAGCAAAACACCTACTACTTTTTGTCTACTAAAAAGCTACCCCATTTTCTATCTGAGGTAGCTTGTTGTTTATCACATTATCGTAATACGTACTTTTCAATCGCTTCCGCTACACCATGGGCATTATTATGTGCCGTTACAGCTTGCGCAATTCCTTTTACTCGTTCTGAGGCATTGCCCATCGCTACACCAAAACCCGCATATTCAATCATTGGATAATCATTATTCGAATCACCAATCGCCATAACCTCCGCTTGCTTAATCTGTAATCGATCAGCAAGAAATGCCAAGGCATGCCCTTTGGTAACCTCGGGATGTGTTAACTCTAAATAAATATCTTTAGAGGTCGTTACAAATACTTCTCTGCCAAACTCTTCTTTTACGACTTTTTGAATCTCTAAGATTTTCTCCGGTTTAGCTAAACATAATAATTTATTCGGTTCATGTTTCATAGAATAAAATTTTTCACCAATAGCAATTGCTTGAATACCGGTTAATTTCTCATAATGTTTAGCTTCCTCACAACATTCAACTATGTATAATTGATCATTTAAATAAGATTGTAAATACCAACCCCGCTTACGAAAGAAATCCACGATTCTACCAGCTACATCAGATGGAATCACCTGTTGAAATATAATTTCTTTTGAGATAGGACAACGAATCATACCACCATTATAAGTAATAATAGGAACTTGTATATTTAGTTTATTGGCATATGTTACAGCAGAGGCAAACATTCTGCCTGTAGCAATTGTCACGATCACGCCTTGTTCCTGCGCTTTACGAATGGCTTCGCATGTTCGCGGGGATACCTGTAAAGTCCCATCTAATAATGTATCATCCATATCGATTGCTATCAGTTTAATTGCCATGAACGAACCTCCAACTTTAATTTCCATCAACGATCCTGAATGACTTTTGATAATGTAAAACTACAAAGTGTCATTAAACAAACACTAACAACAGGGGCTGCCATACTATTAATTTGAAAACCCGGTAAGGTTTTGATAATCATGATCGGTACCAAAATATTCATAAAGAACGTCAGTCCACCTAAGTTCAACCAATTAAGCGGCCTCGCTGTGAAAGTTAGCAATGGCCTGACAGCAGCATTGACAAGACCAACAATCGCCACTCCGAGCAATGTACCACCCAGTGTATCAACAAAAATCCCTGGTAACTCTACAACAAGCACAAATAATAAAATTGCATTAATAATAATACGTAGTAAAAAGCCACACACGCCACTTGGCCTCCTTTAGGATTTGATCGCTAACTCTTATTATATCCTGTTGGACAATTTATTGACAAGATTTTTTTACAAAGTAAAAAAAAATACCAAGCTCCATATTTCATGGATCACTTGGTATTTCATAATTACTATTCCTGACAGACTAACAAGATAGATATCACTTTCTTAGCGAGTCATATCTATGTATTTCTATCACTGTTGTAATTGTTTTATACTAATTTCATGTCTACCAATACTTGGTTCATTTTACGAACTGCATCGGCACTCTTATTGAATTTAGCTTGTTCTTCATCATTTAATTTGTATTCAACAATTTTTTCGCAACCATTTTTACCGATTACAACTGGAACACCAATACAGATATCTTTTTGTCCATACTCGCCATCTAAAGCTACACAGCAAGGATAGATTTTCTTCTCATCACGAACAATAGATTCAACCAATAATGCACCAGCAGCACCAGGAGCATACCAAGCGGAAGTACCAAGAAGACCTGTTAATGTAGCGCCACCTACCATAGTATCAGCAGCTACTTTTTCTAATGTTGCTGCATCTAATAATTCAGAAGCAGGAATTCCCATGTATGTTGCAAAACGAGTTAAAGGAATCATTGTAGTATCACCATGACCACCAATAACTACACCTTGTAAATCAGTAGCAGGACAACCAATTGCTTGGCTCAAATAGCATTTGAAACGGGAACTATCCAAGATACCGCCCATACCGATGATACGGTTTTTAGCAACGCCACTTGCTTTTAATGCAAGATAAGTCATAGTATCCATTGGATTACTGATAATTACAAAAATAGCATCTGGGGAATATTTTAGAATGCTATCTACTACATTTTTTACGATACCTGCATTTGTACCAATTAGATCTTCACGGCTCATACCAGGTTTACGAGGTATGCCTGAAGTGATCACTACTACACTAGAACCAGCTGTTTTGCTATAATCATTTGTACTACCAATCACTCGAGTATCAAATCCAAGCAACGCTGAAGTTTGCATCATATCTAATGATTTACCTTCAGATACCCCTTCTTTTATGTCCAATAATACCAATTCACTTGCTAATTCCCTTTGTGCAATGACATTAGCACAAGTTGCACCTACATTACCAGCACCAACAATTGTAATTTTCATTCTGACATAATCCTCCTAAAAATTTTCTATACTGTTATACTTAAATAATATACTAACTCTATTTCCAATTATAACTCTGTTGTCCTACTTTTGTACAGAGTATAAGTGAAAGATATTACATACTTTTTTTAAAATAATGTGTATTTTCTCAAAATAGTTTCTCCATATGTCAATTTGTTTATACGTCCCATTCCAGTCATCTATATTATTCGCCAAAAAAGCCCTTCTACACAAAGTAGAAGGGCTTTATCATAGCTATGTATTAACGACCGCTATTTTTGCTGAAGCAATCGCGGCAATATACTGGACGATCGCTGCTTGGACGGAAAGGTACTTGTGTTTCAACGCCGCAAGCTGCACAAGTTACATCATGCATTTCACGTTGTGGACGAGCGCCACCATGACTGAAACCGCTACCACCATTGTTTCTTTGTTTACGAGCTGCACGGCATTGTGGGCAACGACCAGGTTCATTAGTGAACCCCTTCTCGCTATAAAACTCTTGTTCGGAAGCTGAAAATACGAATTCTACGCCACACTCGCGGCATGCTAAAGTCTTGTCTTCAAACATTATAATAATCCCCCTCAAATTTTTTGCCCAGCATGGTTTATGGGATCACTACTGTCCTTACCAAAAAGCTACTTGAGAAGGATTGATAATTGAATCTCACTAGACCGATTTACTTGGGCTCAACTCTTAGTATACTATTTATTTACTAAAAGTAAAGTTTTTTTTATTAAATAAATTACTTTTCTGTAAATTTAGAATTTTTTTTTTGAAACAATAAATTTGCATAGAAATCCGACGATTGCATATGCTATCTACCATTAACCAAAGTATATTTTTACACACAGGAGGCTATATCATGACGATGCTTGACAAAGTTAGTTCCGAAACACGTAATATCTTCAACATGTTTTTTGACAAAGAACCTCTGAATTATCTAGAAGCCGCTGGTTTGTACGGAATCATCGCCCAAGGCCGCTATAACATTGTTTCGCTTGAGATCCTTTATAATCATGCCCACGATCAGGATTTAAAAGCATTAATTAAGGAAGCAATCGACAAACATACCAAAAACCTGATTGAACATTCCGAAAAATTACTAAGTGAAAGTGGCGGTACCTTACCAACATTATCCTTTCGGCAACGCACCTTACACCGCCAACCATTAGATATTCCATCCGATGCTTGTCTAACAGATCCAGAAGTCGCCATTGCAATCGGTAGTATGGCCAAAGCTGCGCAAATGGCATTGTTGGCTACATTACATCAATCTTACCAACTAGAAGTAGCCATGATGTATCGCGAGATGCTGGATGTTGGACTCGATTGGGACTACCGTCTATTACAATTGATGCTCAATCGCGGTTGGTTACCTAGATTAGCCAAAATAGAGCATTAAACGTTAAAAGCCTTCCATATATATGGAAGGCTTTTAATATGACTATTCTTGTTTTTCAAATTGGTCTTTGCCTACTTGACACAAAGGGCAAACCCAATCTTCCGGAATATCTGCAAATTTAGTACCAGGAGCAATACCACTATCTGGATCACCAATTTCTTCATCATACACATAGCCACAAACTGTACAAACCCATTTCTCCATTAATAATCACTCCCTATTTTGTAATTCAACTTAATACGTTTATATTTTACCATATTCATAAAAATTAGCAACTACTATTCATTATTAATTTATAATAAACCGTATATTTGACAATATATTTATTTCTTGTTATATTTTTATTGTTAAAAGGGAATCATTAGTTTAATACTAATATGATGAGACCTGTGGTGATTTTTCCATCATAGGTCTTATTTTTATGAAAGAGGAGTTGCGTTATTATCATTACTTATATCACATTGATCGTCACTATTATTGTGATTTATTACAGCTGTGAGCTGTTTGTAAATGGAATCGAATGGGTCGGCAAGAAATTTAATATTTCCCAATGTGCCATTGGAACTGTATTAGCCGCTTTCGGCACTGCTCTGCCGGAAAGCATTGTAACTCTTGTCGCTGTGGCTTTTCATGCAACAAATGAGCAAAAAGATATTGGCATCGGTGCCGCCCTAGGTGGCCCTTTAGTACTTGGTACCCTTGCCTATGCTGTCGTCGGATTGTGCATTATTGCTTTTCGCAAGCGACGTGAACTAGGTACAGAAATTGATATTGATAGCAAAAAACTACGAAATGATCAATTATGGTTTTTATCCATTTTCATCTTCAAAGTATTACTTGGGCTTCTCGTTTTTAGTGGCAAAGCATTTACCGCTATCTTGTTCTTAATTGCCTATGCGTTCTACTTTTATAAGGAAATGCGCCAAGAATGTGATCTTAACGCTGAAGATTTAGAGCCACTAAAGTTTCAACCTCATAAAACCGATCCCACACTGTTTTGGGTTATGCTACAAACCATTTTCTCTCTGATCCTGATATCGGCAAGTTCTCATCTATTTGTAAAAAATTTAGAATTGATTAGTACGATATGGCATATATCGCCTCATATTGTATCATTGCTCCTCAGTCCGGTAGCCACTGAACTACCAGAAATTTTAAATGCAGTGATCTGGGTTCGTCAAGGCAAGGAAACCCTAGCACTAGGAAATATTAGTGGCTCTATGATGATACAAGCCACTGTACCAAGCGCCCTAGGTATATATTTTACACCTTGGCTATTTGATACTCCTCTAATGATTGCCGCAATCGTAACCCTTATATCGATTATGTATTTACTGATCACACTAAAACATGATAAATTATCGCCACATCGTTTATTATATGCTGGACTATTTTATGTGCTATTTGCTGTTACTTTCTTTATCTGATCTACTTTTTAATTTGCCGAAAAAAATCATATACCGCCTGAGCAGCTGGTATCGTCATACTTGGCACAGCTGCCAATTCTTCTACCGTAGCCGCTTTTATTTTCGCTAGCGTACCAAAGGCATCCCATAATGCTTTACGTCGCGCAGCACCAATACCCGCTACATGATCCAGAATGGATGCCATATTGCGTTTGGAACGAAGTTTACGATGATAGGTAATCGCAAAACGATGAGCCTCGTCACGGATCCGTTGAATTAAATACAAAGCCTGAGAATGGCGAGGTAAAATAAGCGGTTCACTATCACCCTCGCGGAAAATATGCTCAAATTCTTTCGCAAGACCAATGACAGGTACGTCAGTTAAACCTGAGCCACGGATAATCTGAAGAGCCGAACTCAGTTGTCCCTTACCACCATCAATAATAATCAGATCGGGTATCGGTTGGCTAGCATCAGCATACCGTCTACCTACCACCTCTTGCATCGATTTAAAATCATCCGGTTTCCCTTCAACCGTTTGCAATTTATACCGTCGATAATCCTCTTTTTTTGGCATGCCACCATCAAAAACCACCATAGAAGCTACCGTTTCCGCCCCTTGAATATGTGAAATATCAAAACACTCCATCCGTTCAGGAACAACTGCAAGCCCTAAATATCGCCCTAAATCAGCTATGGCTTCCAACGTCTGCGCTGAATGGGCTTTTATTTTTGCCTCCTGTTCACTCAGGACAATCGCTGCATTATCGCCCGCCATCCTCACAATTTCTTTTTTCGTACCTCGTTTAGGAACTTCGACTGCCACGCGACTACCTTTTAATTGACTTAACCAATCAGCAAGCAATTCTTGTTCATTGATCGCGAGTGGCAGCAATACTTCTTTTGGCACAAAAGAAGCTTGATTGTAATATTGTTTCATAAATGCAGTTAATACCGCATCATCATCTTCCTGTTCGCTGCCTGCTAGTAAGAAATGATCTCGTCCCACCATATTACCACTTCGAATAAAAAACACCTGGGCGCAAGTCCCTAAAGCCGACCGAGCTAGACCAATGACATCTTGATCCCCTGCACCTGTAACAATATTTTGTTTTCGCCTTACTTGTTCAACGGCTGCCAATTGATCCCGTAGTTTTGCTGCTAACTCAAATTCCAAATTTTCAGCTGCTACTTCCATACGTTTCTTCAAACTTCGTATAACAGTATCACTACGCCCCTCCAGTAGTAAGCATACCTCTTTAATCATCCCCTGATACACAGCAGAATCAACCATTGATGCACAAGGAGCTAAACAACGTTTAATATGATATTCAAGGCAAGGACGACGAGCTGTCAGCGTACGACAACTACGCAGTGGAAATAATTTACGCATTAATTGAATGACTTCATGTACTGATCCAGCATTCGTATAGGGACCAAAATAACGTGCCCCATCTTTTTGTACTCTACGAGTCACATATAAACGAGGAAACTCTTCCTGAGCAGTCACTTTAATATATGGATAGGTTTTATCATCGCGTAAACTAATATTATATTTAGGACGATGTTTTTTTATTAAATTACACTCTAAAATTAGTGCTTCAACCTCAGAACCAGTTACAATATATTCCAAGTCGGCAATTCGAGCTACCATCGCCTGTACTTTTGCCGAATGATTCCGGCTAGATTGAAAATAAGACCGTACTCGGTTGGTAAGCAAAACGGCTTTCCCAACATAAATAATACGTCCCTGATCATCTTTCATCAAATATACCCCTGGTTTATCTGGCAAATTTTTGAGCTTTTGGTTTAATTCACTATCCATATTTTATCACTCCTCCCGTTTGAGAAAAAAATCACATTGCCAAATTACAAATTTCGTGCGATAATCAAGATGTGCTTTTAGTAGTAGATAATAACTTTTTTATATGATGCTCATATCAAATGCGAATACTAAACAAGTTCAATGTATACATTGCGATTTTTTATTGTAGACTTAAATCTTATATACTATAATAAGTCTCATTAATGATTTGAATTGCATAAAAACAATTAACGTAGGAGGTCTATACCAATGTTCAAAAGACTATTAATCGCTAACCGTGGTGAAATTGCGATTCGAATTATCCGTGCTTGTCAAGAGCTCGGTGTCGAAACAGTTGCCGTCTATTCTGATGTGGATGTTGATTCTCTGCATGTAAAATTAGCTGACTATTCTTATCACATCGGTCCTGCTGATGCTGCGAAAAGTTATTTAAACATGGATGCTATCATCCTTGCTGCTAAAGCGACCAAAGCAGAAGCCATTCATCCTGGTTATGGATTTTTATCAGAAAATGCTGATTTTGCTGAGAAAGTGACGAACGCAGGCTTAGTCTTTGTTGGTCCGAGTGCTGAAATCATTCGCCAAGTCGGTGATAAAGATGCAGCTCGCGCTGCGATGCAGGCGGCAGGCCTACCAATGACTGCAGGTAGCCCACCCATTACTAGTAATGATAACGCTTACCAACTAGCTGAAGAAATTGGTTATCCTGTTATCTTAAAACCAGTCTCTGGCGGTGGCGGTAAATCCATGTATGTTGCAAACGATAAAGACGCATTAACAAGCGCTTTAAACAAAGTAGATGTAACACATAGCGCTTTTTATTTAGAAACATATATCTCGGAAGCACGGCATATTGAAGTACAAATTATGGCTGATAATTACGGCAATATTCTACATCTAGGAGAACGCGAGTGCTCATTACAACGCCGCAACCAAAAAATTCTTGAAGAATCTCCTTCCAGTGTTTTAACTCCTGAAATGCGCGCAAACGTAGGTGCTATGGCGATTCGTGCCGCCAAAAGTATTTTCTATACGAATGTAGGTACCGTAGAATTCTTGCTTGATGTAAAAACCGGCAATTTCTACTTTATGGAAATCAACCCTCGCATTCAGGTAGAACATGCAGTTACCGAAATGATTTCTGGTGTTGATTTAGTACGACGCCAACTCCGAATTGCTGCTGGTGATCCGCTTAATAAAAAACAAGTGGATATTGCATTTATCGGTCATGCGATTGAATGCCGCATTAACGCAGAAGATCCTGATATGAGCTTTCGTCCTTCCCCTGGTCTGATTGAATTTTATCATGAGCCAGGCGGCCCTCGTGTGAGAGTAGACAGTGGCGTATGCTCTGGTGAAACCGTACAGGCATACTATGATCCAATGATTGCAAAAGTCATTGCTCATGGTCGAACTCGTGGTGATGCGATTAAAATTATGCGTAGAGCGTTAGCTGAATTCCGCGTTTCTGGTATCAAAACCAATATCAGTTTCCATCAACAAATACTCAATAATTCACATTTCTGTAGTGGCAATATTGATACGCAATTTATCCACAAAAGAATGCTGCCTTCTATAGAAGAATGTGAACTAGATAAAGCAGACAAAAAACATTATAATTCACAAGCGTAGGCCTAGAGCCTACGCCCTTTTTTTACTCTCTTATCCCACGCTTTAGTATCGGCGCTAGATATTGACCGGTATAAGATGCCGGTGTATTCGCTACCTCTTCAGGAGTTCCCTTGGCAATAATGGTTCCGCCTCGATGACCACCCTCTGGTCCCAAATCAATCACATAGTCCGCCGTCTTGATGACATCTAAATTATGCTCAATCACAACCACAGTATCCCCGCCGTCTACCAAACGTTGCAATACAATCAATAAATTATGAATATCAGCAGTATGCAGCCCTGTCGTCGGTTCATCTAAGATATAGATTGTCTTTCCCG
>Ga0074193_1000084_pt1 | contig 174010 bp, 172 predicted proteins | sample EPASupsiteHSE605_FD_64523 | JGI IMG/M metagenome (GOLD analysis project Ga0074193, IMG submission 64523) | Bioremediated contaminated groundwater from EPA Superfund site, New Mexico - Sample HSE6-05 | ecosystem: Environmental > Aquatic > Deep subsurface > Groundwater > Contaminated ... | reverse complement strand
GATGCAGGCCCCCAGATCACAACCGGATCTGATTTCCTGGATTTTCCCATCCTTCATAACAATAACTGTGTTTTGACTTTCACTGACCCGTATATCGGCATAGTCAACATGTTTTTCAACTGATTCCAGTGTTTTTCCCAGTAAGTCCAGATCAAGCTCTTCTTTCATGTTATCTCCACTTTTAATATGATCTTCATGACATATAATTTTACAGATTAATAATTTAGCCCCTATTCAGGGGTCTTGAGAATTTAATTAATATCTAAACAAATATTCTAACCATATAAATAATTGAATTGATTTTAATTGAATTGTATTTACAGATCATTGATTTAATTGAATTTAATTTGGAAATTGATTTACAGATTATTTGATTTATGATTGATTTACAGATTATGGATTTATTAGTTCTAATAACAGATTATGATTTGTAGTAAAATTATGATTTGTAAACCTTACTAATCCCAGAAGATTATTATCCTGAAATTCAGTTGTAATCTCCGAAAAATAAATATATAATGTGCGGGTTAAATAGCTTAGAAATCATTAATAATATTATTTCTTTCCTATCACAGGATTATCATTACAAAAAAGCACCGGATGTGAAAAGAGTGAAGACCATAGAGGAAATAAACCAAAAAATTAAAGACGGGGACGCAGTAGTGGTTACTGCAAGTGAGATGACCCGTATAGTGCAGGAAAATGGTGCAGGAGAAGCTGCAAGAGAGGTGGATGTTGTTACCACCGGAACATTCGGTGCTATGTGTTCCTCTGGCGCATTCTTCAACTTCGGACATTCAGATCCACCTATTAAGATGAGTCGTACCTACCTGAATGGTGTAGAAGCCTATTCAGGTCTTGCTGCTGTGGATGCCTATCTTGGGGCCACACAACCCCACCGTAACCCTGATATAGGTTTGGATTATGGTGGTGCCCATATACTGGAGGATCTCATCAGGGGTAAAGAGGTTGAACTGGTGGCCGAGGCCTACGGGACTGATTGTTATCCCCGTACTGAAGTTCATACCTTCCTCAGCCTGGAAGACCTTAACCAGGCAGTGATGGTTAACCCCAGGAACTGTTATCAGAACTACGCTGCCGCCACCAACTCCACTGAGGAGACCATTTACACTTACATGGGCACTCTCTTACCCCAGATGGGTAATGTTAGTTATTCCAGTGCAGGGAAACTCAGTCCCCTCTTAAATGATCCCTACTTCCAGACCATTGGAATGGGCACCCGGATATTCATGTGCGGAAGCCAGGGCTACATTTTAGGTGAGGGAACCCAGCACGCCACTGAGGGTGAGCGTAAAAATGGTGTTCCAATAGATTCCTCCGGGACACTGATGCTTAAGGGGGATATGAAGAAGATGGATGCAGAGTATGTCCGGGGAGCTACCATGCCCAAGTACGGGCCCACACTATACGTAGGTGCCGGTATCCCCATTCCTGTTCTAAATGAGGAGATTGCACAACGCACTGGTATCAGTGACCAGGATATATCCTGCAATATTTATGATTACGGTGTTCCCCGCCGTAGCCGCCCTGCAGTGATGGAAACCAATTACCAGGAGCTTAGAACCGGGAAGATTGAGATCAATGGTAATGAGGTGCAAACATCCCCACTTTCATCCTTCAAAAAGGCATTGCAGGTGGCAGAGGAGCTTAAAAAATGGATTGATAATGGTGAATTCTTCTTAACCAGTCCGGTTAAAAGTCTTCCCTCCTCAGGATGTACAGTGAAACCATTGCAGATTAAACGACCATCCATTATGGTGCGGGATCTGAAAATCAAACCAGTGATCACTGCCCGGGCAGAAGAGGCTATTTCTGGTGTGGCCCGGAAGATGGTGGATAACAACGTCAACCATCTGCCAGTGGTGGATCATGCTGACCGGCTCATGGGTATTGTAACCAGCTGGGATATTGCCCATGCTGTGGCAAAGGACAGTCGCAAGCTCACCGAGGTAATGACCAAGAAGGTGATTGTGGCCATGGAAGATGAACCTGTGGAGTTAATTGCCCGGCGCATTGATAAACACGAAATATCAGGTGTGCCCATAGTTGACCGGGAAAACCGGGTTAAGGGCATGATTACTGCTGAGGATATTTCCAGACTAATTTGTTCCCAGAATAACAAGGAAGGTGGTTCTAAATGAAAGCCTGGCTTAATTTCTCCCCTACTATCGTGAATAAAACAGTGATTTCTGATCTTATCAAAAACTACGACGTGACCTTCAATATCCTCAAGGCAAATATCACCCCCAAGGGTGGTAAGATGCTCATTGAAATTAGTGGCAGTGAAGCAAAAGAAGGAATAGAGTACATGGAAAAGGAGGGCATCCAGCTTAACCCCATCAAAAAAGTGGTTAAAAAGGATGAAGAGAAATGTATGGATTGTGGTGAATGCATCAGCCTCTGTCCAGTGAATGCCATTAAAATGGATGACGACTGGACTGTGGAACTGGATAACCAGAAATGTATTGGCTGCGGATTCTGCACAACTTCCTGCCCTACCAAGGCCATTAAGATTGCGGATTAAAAAAACTCCACCAATAAATTTTTTTTATTTTTAAACTATTTTATTTTTAAAACTTTAACACAGCTAAAAATTAATTTATAAATTTAGACACTGCTATGAAATTTAATTCAGGATTTAAATTAGTTTTTAACTGTTAAAATCAACTCGTTTTACAGTAATCAGGTTGAGAGTCTGAAATATTTATTTGTTTTTCCATTAACAAATTGTATTTTAAAACCCCCTGGATTTAAACATTTATTTGAGTCAATTTTAGGGGAATATGGATTTAAGGGAATATAAATTGTGATAGGTACAATAATAAACATTATCCGCATCCCCCTGTACACAAATCTTTAAGGTATTCTAGACCATACAATAGTTAATATAAATATTAATTAAAGAGAGGGGTATCTGAAATGTTTAAAACGCAAAACGATTTCACGTATTTAATGCCAGCCCACTTTGGTGGGGGTAAGTTCGACCCGGAAACAAAAATCATCCAGAAGGCAACATCCCTGGCCATCAGTTACGAAACTGACCAGGCACTTCTTGAAAATTACATTCCAGAAGGATTTGAGTTACTGGCACCAGAAGTTCAGGTGGTTTTCAGTAAATTCACCGAAATTAACTGGCTGCACGGGGGTCAGTACAACCTGATAAATGTGGCGGCACCGGTTCATTTCCAGGGAGAAAAAGATGAACTGGATGGGTCCTACACCCTGGTGGTCTGGGAAAATAAAACTGCACCCATACTGGGGGGAAGGGAACAGACTGGAATTCCAAAGATCTTTGCAGATATTGAAGATTTACACATTTTAAAACCTAATTATGCCACTACCGTGAGTTATGAGGGGAACACCTTCCTGAACATGGATTTTGAAGAAGAAGGAGAAATATCTGGGGAGGACTTGGAAAATTTGAAATCCGCATTCATATCCCAGAAAACCCTGGGATGGAGATACATTCCCAAGGTTGGAGCTCCCGGGGCAGAGCTAAGCCAGTTTGTACTGTATCCCCAGGGCATTGAAGTGGAGAAAGCGTGGGCGGGTAGGGGCAGTCTCAAATGGACCGAAATGGAACCCATGCAAAACCCCAATCAATACTGGATCATTAACAGTCTGGCAGCCTTACCCATAAAAAAGGTAACCCAGAGCATAATGATAGAAGGAAACGCCATACTCCGTGCCATGGGCGCCAGGGTAATTGAATGAGATGGGGTTGGAATAGGGACTGGGAAGAATAAATTAGGTAATGAAATTTGGTAAATGAACTTGGAAAATGAACCTGGAAAATGAACCTGGAAAATGAACCTGGTGAATAAATCAGGTGCAAGAGAAATTAAATCTCTCACAAAACGTTTGAGAAGAAACTGGGCAAAGGATGAACGGAGTTGATGTTATGAGTAATTCTGAGTACTATCAGGACAAGATCTGTATTGTGACCGGTGCAAATTCTGGTATTGGATATGCTTTAAGTGAAGAACTCTTAAAAAGAGGGGCAGTAGTATACATGGTAGGAAGGAACCCGGAGAAGGTTTCCAAAGCCGCTGAGCAATTATCAGAATATGATGATCGGGTGCATACCATTATTGTAGATGTTACAGTCCAGGAACAGGTGGAAAATGCCATTAATGAGACTGTAAAAGAAGGTGGTAGGTTAGACTTTTTATTCAACAATGCAGGAGTAGGGGGTACACTCCAGTTTGAAACTGCCACCATGGAAGACTGGAAGAACATCATTGATGTTAACCTGTGGAGTGTTATCTACGGTGTTCACACTGCAGTGCCCATAATGATGGAACAGGGGTCTGGTCATATAATCAACACCAGTTCCATTGCCGGTATAGTTCCACCACCATTCCAGGCTCTATATTCCCTTACCAAATTTGGTGTGACTGGCCTCACCGAATGTTTACGATACGAGTACACAGAAAAGAATCTTCACTTTTCAACCATCTGCCCGGCCAACATTGCCACCCCTATTTTCAAAAAATCCATTGATGGTTCGGTCCATGATGAGATAAAAATCCCTGATGATGCCTATCCTGTTGATAAAGCAGCCATTCTTATCCTTGACCGGGTGGCAGAGAAGAAAGGAATCATCATAGTGCCTGAAGAACCATACACTGAACAGTGGCATAAATACATCCTGGGAGATAAAGAAATGGAAGAGGCTATGCTGCAAATGGCACGTGAACGTAGAGCTGCCTATGAAAAAGGTGGGAATTACTACTGATCATTGGATTAACCAGATATTTATTATCTGGTTCAAATTATATGCCCTTTAGGAGGTGTTCTGTTGCCAGCATCGAGAACAAAGCCTAATTACGTGAAAATGCGTGAAGAATCTGATCTCTCCCTGGAAGTTGTCATACTGCTGATTCTGGGAGTGTTCATGTTCCTCTTTGGCATTCTTCTTTTCAGAATACACACTGGAGAACTGCCTTACAATCCGGACAGTACTTACGGACTCTTCCTGGTCATCGTATCCTTCCAGATAGTTACCATGGGAAAAACACCCTTCGGTGATCTTCGCAGGTCATGGTTGCTGGTCATTGTGGGAATATGTGCAGCTATCCTGGGAATGGTGGCCTGTTTCATCCCCGGAACGCTTAGCTGGCTGGTCCGCGTGCTGGTGGGTGTTTTACTTTTTGCAGGAGGAACATCCCTCCTATTACAACTATTTTTTTCCAAAGAGAAGGCCAGACTATGGATGAAAGTCCCTGGAGTATTACAACACCTTACCATTGCCTGTGGACTGGTATACGCCATCACCATTATCTCTGGACTGATAACACTCTTTCCAGGGATCACCACTGATCCCCAGACTGGAATAGTGTTACTTGCCTATGGAATCAGTTTCTTCTACCTATCATGGTGTATTCATAAGGTTTCTGGAGTTTATCCTGAAGAAACCGTTGAGATAGAAAAGGAATCTAGAAGTCGTTTTAAGTTTTTACAGGAAGCTTCTATCTCTTTATCACTGGCTGTGCTGATCATGGTAGGGGTTCTCATAACCATCCTGGGATTCCTCCTTTTCCCGGTTAACCTGGGTGTTTTACCCTTTTCTCCCGATGGCCAGTTGGGCTTGCTGCTGGTGATCATGGCTATCCAGATGATGACTCTGGGGGAAACTCCCATGGGCCAGTACAAGCGCTCCTGGTTAATGATCACGCTGGGGATTGTGTTCGCAACTATGGGCATCTTCTCCTGCACTGTTCCCGGAATATTAACTGGAGTGGTTCAAATCCTCCTTGGATTATTGAACATCCTGGGTGGGGGAATATTACTCCTGAAACGGTTCATCCCCATAATACAGGGACTGAAAAATCCTCCAGCAGAACCAGTAGCGGTTCCACCCATAGTCAAGAAACTGATGATCACCCAGACCGTGCTGAACGTGGTGTCCATTGCCTTTGGTTTATCCATGCTCACACCAAGTCTTATCCCGGCCATGATCGTTCCAGTGATCCTCATCATCAACGGAATACTCCTCTTCGTACTGGGATACATCCTGCAGGAGATAACCCGGATTGAAGAAAGTGGTTATCAAAACACAGCACAGCAGGGATAGATAATAAAAGTATGGAAAAAGCAAATTTTTGAGAATTTCAGTATAAATCCTCATTTTTTTATTTTCTAATGAACAAGATAAATATTGATTTTAAATATAAACTATTGAGTTTAATATAAACCCCTATAGAGGATCCATGATGGTTTAAACTCTTATAGAGGATTCATAATAGTTTAAATTCTATATGGGTTTAAACACATATGTGGTTTAAACTTATGGGGAATTTGAAAATCTGGAAATAATCCTGTAAATCAAACTCTGGTCATGGTAAACCGCCTTCTGGGGACACATCTCCATACAGCACAGGCAGTTGATACACTCCCCATAATCGAATTCAGGGATGTAAGCCTTCTGATCCTCAGTTAAACTTCCTGGTTTTTTAAGGGCGTCTGTGGGGCAACTTTCCTGGCATTTCCTGCACTGGTTACATTTTTCAGGGTCAATGGCTGGCCTGGTCCACCAGAACTTCATCAAACCTCGTGCCAGAGGGCCGGGGATCATTTCCAGTGTGGAAGAGAGTTTTGGTGGCCATTTGAAATTATCAATAACTGGAGCATGACCTATAACGTTTATTTTATCTATATCCGCTTCCCCAAGTCCTTGTTCGTAGGCTATGCGGTTGGTGGGTACCTCCAGTGGGTTGCGTCCCAGAGTATGGGTGATGAAGCTGTCCAGGGCCACTCCATCTTCACCGGCCAGGATCATGCCCAGTTTCCGGGGATCACCGGATGAGGGGCCGGATCCTTCCATTCCAATCACTCCATCCACAATGTGCAGGCAGGGCTGGTTCACTGCAAAGATATCAACCACCCTTTCAGCGAACTGGGAGGGTTGGGGTGCCTGTTTATGGTACTCCACCTTGGTGAATCCGGGAACCGTACCGTACAAGTTTTTAATGGCACAGGTGAATATGGTGAGGCCGTGGGTTTTGATCTTGGGAAGGTTGATTAAAAGATCTGCATCCAGAACTGGTTTGGCTATGTGGTAATCACGACCATTCCTGGTTTTATGGTAACTCCCTGCAGTTTCAAAGTTCACCAGTTCCACATCCAACCTCCCGCATACCTCGGTAAGGCCAGTAATATCCCAGTACTTCTCCAAACCCCTGTCGAAGGCCCCGGGACTGTCCCCTACCAGGGGTATTCCCCCAGCATCTCTTACCAGGTTGATTACTGCTTCCACCAGGGCCGGGTGGGTGGTTATGTATCCCTCAGGGGGTTTAGCCTGGAGCAGGTTAGGTTTGAGGAGTACAGTGCCCCCGGGATTGATGTATGATGCGAGACCTCCGATGGAATCCATACAGCTTTTGGTGGCTTTTTGGACTTCATCTATGGAATAAGACTGGCATTCGGCCACTGCAACTTCTGATTTTTCCCCCATGGACACACCTACTATGTTTTTTAGAATAGGAATTTTTTTTATATATATCGAATTATTGAGCTTAAAAAGAATATAAATAAATTTTAATAAGATTTAATCACTCTTCAAGATGTTTTAAAAGTTTTCTCCTGGCTTCGCCAATGGTTAAAGGGTATGGTTTGTCAAAGGGTAGTTCATCCTTTTTTTGTAAAATTTCCATGAGATGGGCAATTCGTGGTAGGCGGAGGTTGGCGTTTCTGATGGTTTCCACATCACCAAAGACATCTTGTGGTGTTCCCTCCTTAATTATATGGCCATCACTGATTATATAAACCTGGGATGCGTAAAGTGGTACCAAATCCACATCGTGGGTGGATATGACAATGGTCATTCCTTCCTGGTTGAGTTGGTGCAGGATGTGCAGGATCTGGGAGGCTCCCTTGGGATCCAGGCCACTGGTGGGCTCATCCAGGACCATTATCCCGGGACGCATGGCCAGTATACCGGCAATGGCCACCCTTTTTTTCTGACCTCCACTCAAATGGTGTGGTGGTTTCCTCTCGAACCCGGCCATTCCCACCCGATCGAGGGATTCAGTTACTCTTTTTTCCACTTCGTCCTGATCCAGTCCAATGTTCAGTGGTCCGAATGCCACATCTTCAGCAACTGTTGGTGCGAAGAGCTGGTCATCCGGGTTCTGGAATACAATACCCACTTTCTGCCGGACCTTCATAATGGCCTTCTTATCATAGTTGAGGGGAACTTCCTCCACCATGATTTGGCCTGATGAAGGTCTTAAAATTCCGTTAAAATGTAAAAAGAGGGTGGATTTACCGGCTCCATTAGGGCCCAGTAGGGCGACTATTTCACCTTTAGATGCGTGGAAGTTCACATCCTTAAGGGCCGGTGTGCCATCGGGATATTTATAACTAACTTCTTTAGTTTCTAGGACGTTCATTGGATTCACTCAAATACCTATTACACACATTTAAGATATAAAATTGTTCTTCACAAGTATTCCTTCATCCCACATATTAGAGATTTCCTATGTTTTACTGCCTTTTTTGGATGTAATATTAAAAAAGTGGATAATTTAAAAAAGAATTATTGGAGATTAATGGTTTCTGTATGGTTATTCCATAATTACACCATAAAAAAAAAGGGTGTTAAATATAATACATCTAGATTATTCTCATGTTCCAAGTGAAATATACACATATAAGTAAGGTTACTTCGAAAGAAACCAGTAATGCTAGATTTCGGATTCCTATACTTCTTATGCTCTCCGGTGCCTTCAGCGTCCTCATGGAACCATTGTAACCCCTTGATTCCATGGCAATATGGGCCTGTTCTCCCTTAATCCAGGTTCTTATGAACAGGTTGCTGCCCAGCATGCCCAGTGATTTGAAGGATTTCCGGTAGGATGAATAGCCTAAACGTGTTTCCTGGGCGTGGTACATGTTAAGACCCTCATCCAGGAATAGGAATATGTAACGGTACATTAACATGGCTAATTCTGTGACTATCTGTGGGATCCGGAAGCGTTCCAGTTCACTGAATAGTTCAGTCATGGGTATGGTCAATGCTAAAAAGGCCATGCAGGTGAAACCACCCAATACCCTGGAAAATGTTAGTAATCCCAGGTTGAAACCATCCTCGGTGACTGCCAGGTTGAATATTCCCAGATCCAGGATGGGTGCTCCTACCCCGAAAAATATGGACATGAAAATGAAGGTTATGAATCCAAAGGTGAAGGGAATGGCTAAAAATTTAAGGTAGAACTTCCAGGGGATTTTGGCCTGGAAGATGATTAAAGCAGACATGAAGAAAGTTACCAGTAAAGGTACTAGTGGTGATGTGGATATCAGGCTTACTAACATGGTTGAAATTGCAAACAAAACCTTAAAGAAGGTGTTCATATCTTTAAGGCCATTGGAATGTGCGTAGTTATCCAGTGTGTTTTCAAACATTTCCAGTATCACCTGTACTTTCGACCAAAGTTTACTTTAGATATATTCAATTTTTCTTTAACATATTTTATATTTTACTTTATATATATTCTAGTTTACTTTAGTTCGAAGTTTAAATATCTCCAAGCACCAGCCCAATTATTTTTCCCAATGACCATCACGTACCTTTTAATTTTCTTCAGATCCATTCAAATCTGATTTAACTTCCTTTTCGATTTTTTTACGTTCACTGGACTGACCATGGAAGTATCCCAAGATGTAACCGATTATTATAGCCCCTATGGCTGCTTGAAGTGCGAAGAGGAGGCTTTCAATTTCACCACTGGGTGGTTCCCATATGGAGCTGAACCAGGGTTGGTATCCGGTTTCTTCTATCACCGGGCCAGCTGAACTGTCAGCCCCACCAAAGTAACCTTCATCTTCACCCATTCCACTGTACATGGCCAAGGGGATAATGGCAATGAGGGCCACCACGGCCAGTATGAGGATGTAGTATTTGTTATCCATTTATACCACCGCCTGGGCTTTTTCCTTTATTTTAGGGCCAATAACTTTCAGGTTCTCCAGGATATCTGGCCTCAGTTTCATGATGTAATCGAATATCACCACAGTTAGTAATCCTTCGGCTATGGCCAGGGGTATCTGGGTGATGGCAAAGATCCACATGAAGTTGTTGAAAGCCACTGCAAAACTGGGTACTGGGAATGCCAGGGATAGCTGGATGGCAGTGGTTACATAAGTCATGAGATTAGCAAGGGATGCTGCCAGGAATACTCCAATGAGTGGGGACCAGCCTGCTTTCTGCACACCTTTATAGATCAACCAGGCCACCAGGGGACCGACAATTCCCATGGAGAATATGTTAGCACCCAGGGTGGTGAGACCACCATGAGCCAGGAGCAGGGCCTGGAAAACCAGGACTATAGCTCCCAGGACACTGGCCACAGCCGGTCCAAAGAGAACTGCCCCTAAACCAGTACCAGTAGGATGGGAACAACTACCAGTCACTGAAGGTAGTTTTAACGATGATAAAACAAAAACAAATGCTCCTGAAACTGCTAGTAATGGTTTTGATTCAGGATGTTCATCAGTAATCTTCTTGATCTGTACTACTCCATAAGCCACCACTGGCAGGGACACTATGTACCACAAGAGACACCATTGCCAGGGCAGGAAACCTTCCATAATATGCATTTAATATCCTCCTTTTAACATTATTTCACGTTTTAAGGGATAATTTCCCAATTATAGGGATTATTTTTCCGGTTAGAATCTATACTTTTAAATTCAAAGAGTGGCAGATGGTATTCAGATAAGAATCTATGAATATGAACCTATCCCCAATACCTTCTACTATTTCACTTTAGAATAAGCCCTTTATAAACTTTTCATTTTTAGTTTAAAAAAAATCAGGAAAACTTGATTATTTTGTTGTGGTGCTGGAAGATATCCAAAACATATCATTCTACCTTAAAGATCACGATTACGAAATAAGGTAAAATACACCTAAAATAACTTTTATCTATAAAATAGGATTAAAATAAGTCATATATGGAAAATATGATTAAAATAAGTTCTATTTACATAAATTGGTCGTTTTAAGAAGACTGAGAATCTAGATTTAAATAAAAATAGATATTATAGACTATCCAGTTCAGGGATGATATAAAAATGAGTTCAGTTCATTCATCCCAACATAATTCTAATGTAAAATTAAAAGGGGGGGGGCGTGTAGTGTAAAACACACCACACATAATTAGATTCCCATTTATCACTTAAATGAATTGTCCCAAATTTGTCCCAATTTCAACCAGATTCATTCACAAATTGTGGGAAATGTCACAATTGGCTCCCTGAATGAATTAATACATTAATAAGATAAATTTTCACCAGGGATAATGAAATCTGAGTATTACCCGGTGGTGTAGATAAATAAGCGTGAAAAAAGATAATTGAAACCTGAACCAGATAAGTTAAAAAGAGTTGATATTAAAATTTTTAATTAAAAAATAATTCGAAAAGGGAATAAAATCAGATTAATATTCCCCTTAAAAAAATATTTCGAAGATTGTTCAAATAAGGTAATGACCTTATTCTACTACTTCTGCGAAACCGAAGTTCCTGCGGACGGAGTTAATTCTGATTTTAACTTCGTCACCAACTTTGGCTCCTGAAACGAAGACGACAAACCCTTCAATACGGGTAATACCGTCGCCATCTCTACCTAAATCTTCAATTTTAACATCGTATTCTTCCCCTTCGTTAATAGGAGCAGAATTTTCCCTTTCATCTCTTCCGTAATTACTTCCGAACATATATATTCACTTCCAAATAATGTGCCTTAAATTGGCTTTTAAAAATGTGAATTCTTAAAAAACTAATAAAACTGATTTTTTATTTCGCTTCAAGAATTTACGTCTAGTTTATTCTACTATTTCTGCAAAACCGAAGTTTCTCCTAACGGAGTTAACTTTGATTTTAACTTCATCTCCGACTTTAGCTCCTGAAACGAAAACTACAAACCCTTCAATACGGGTAATGCCGTCACCATCTCTACCTAAATCTTCAATTTTAACATCGTATTCTTCCCCTTCAGTAATGGGGGAGGAATTTTCCCTTTCATCTCTTCCGTAACTATTTCCGAACATTTATTCACTTCCAAATTTGCCATTAAGAATGGCTGTCTTTAATATTGATTTGAGGGCTTATAAAGGTATGTTTAATTTCAAAGCCATTTTGAATAATTTTTCAGTGAGTCACCGTAATTTGGGGTAGACTGAATACTAACATTAGGGATGAAATAACCAATAAATGATTCTGCACCTGCCATGAATAAACAGTTCCCCATAGTCAGGTTACTAACATTGGAAATCATTACCCCTTAGCAGATTATTTGCATAGGTCCTTATAAGACATAGGTCATTAAAGATTTTTATAAATTTTATTTTTAAAGAATTGGAAAAATAATGTTTGAATTTGCAAAATTAATCCAAAGGATTTGCAAAATTAATTTAAAGATCAAAAACATACTACTCCCTATGGAGGTTAAAAACAAAATCATCCTGGCCCTGGATGTTCCCACCACTAGTAAAGCCATAGAAATAATGGATAAAGTTTCAGATAACCTGGACACGGTTAAGATTGGTTATCCCCTGGTCTTAGCTGAAGGATTGGAATCTGTAACCCGGATTAAAGAAGAGTATGGTTGTAGGGTTATCTGTGACTTTAAAGTAGCGGACATACCCACCACCAATGAGAAGATCGCTGAAGAAACATTCAAGGCTGGTGCCGATGCCCTTATCGTGCATGGATTTGTAGGGGAGGACAGTGCCGCCAGCTGTCTGGAAACTGCCACCAAACACGGTGGTGAGATATTCCTACTCACTGAAATGTCACATCCCGGTGCAACCCAGTTCCTGCAACCAGTTTCCATGGACATAGCCCGTATGGGTGTAGATATGGGTATCCGTAACTATGTTGGTCCCTCCACCCGCCTGGACCGCCTGGAGAAAATAAGAGAAATCATTGGTGAAGAATCATTCCTCATATCCCCTGGTGTGGGTACTCAGGGAGGAGATCCACGGGATACTCTGGAATTTGCCAATGCCCTGATTGTGGGCCGGAGCATATACCTAGCCAATGACCCGGTAGATGCCCTGAATTCCATCATAGATTCTATTGAACTTTAAACCAGCCACCTCATATGCCATATCGAATATTATGAAGTAGATGAAGGTTACTGGCTGGAATCCTTGGAGGGGGTAGAGTGCCCCCAACAGGGCCAAGGCCAGGACTGCTATTTTCATGGTGAAACGGTAATTGAAGAATGTTTCCACTATTTTTTTCCCTTTAAAGCTTTCACGGTCATTTCCCACCTCATCCACCCAGGCTGCCAGGGTACAGATTATGAGTGCACCCAGCCCAATGGAAGGCAGGCCGAATATGGCCAGGATAGCCAGGAAGATCACCAGGGTAACAATGTGGCCCAGTTTATCCACTTTACCCGAGAAGAGTGTTCCAATGAGTATGGCCAGGAATATGGTGGTTGCATCCGGGAAATTCACTGATAAGTATCCGATCCCGGCTACACAGATCAATCCACTGACGACACCCAGGAGGGTATTGTTCTCCATGTCCAGGGCATCGTCTGAGAATTTCATGAAAAAACCAGATGATGCGTATAGGATTGCCTCTAAAATCATTAAATATTAAACTCCTTTTTCCTTATTAACCATTTCCAGGGCCCCGGCAACCATTATTGGGAAGATTATGGTGGCATCCCCAATCACCGATACCAGTCTGGATACACATTTGGCCTTGGCCCATGATTTAGCTTCTTCTAAGGGTGCTCCCCCCAGGCTCCCGGCTTCACTGCGGTCCAGGGTTACCTGTATGGCGGCGTCCACACCGCCGGTTAGGATGTTGGAGGCCAGGGCGTAATGTTTGGGGAGTCCTCCTCCCAGTATCACCGCGGCCACCTTCTTGGATCCGAAGACTATGTCCGATAGTTCGTGCATGTCTCCAGCTGCATCCAGGGTTAACTGGTTTTCCTGGGTGAACATCCACAGTTGCAATCCCAGCATGCAGTCTATAATGCCCGGGGCGTATATGGGGATGTTTTTCTTGTTGGCAGTGTGGATTATGGATTCCGGGTCATCCACATTGTTCCCGATCTCGGTGATGAATTCCCGGATATTCAGTTGATCCCCTTTACCGGCAATTTCTTCTAGAATGGTGCTGATCTTCTTTTCGAAGATTGCGAAATCCTCGGATTTGGTGTATATATCTCCGATACGGCCCATGCCCATCTGGCAGAGTTCTTCATCAGTTTCATCATGGTCACGGTAGTGTGAACCCCCGAATGATTCCAAGAGGTCGTGGGTGAGGTTGGCTCCGCTGCTTATGAGCACGTCCACGCATCCGGCATCTATCAGGTCCCGGATGATTTTCCGGAGACCACCGGGTACCATGGGCCCGGCAATGCTCAGGAAGATGGTGGTATCCTCATCACTGATGAGTTCTGCCAGGAGCTTGGTGGCCCGGTAGAGTCTACCTGCTCCGAGAACCCCACTTTTACCCATTTCCTCCATTAATTGGAGGGTGGTCATTCCCGGTTCTATGTTCATATGTTCAATCTTCAGTTTCTCAGACTTCCTAAATGATTATAAAGTTTTTAATTGTTACAAAAACCTTTTCAATTGAGTATAAACTTCTTATTAATTATAAAAACCTTTTTGATTGATTGTAAAGTTCTTATTAGTTATAAAAACATTTTTGATTGATTGTAAAGTTTTATTGGTTGTAAAGACTTTTTATTGATTATGTATGGATAAAAATAGATCTGAACTTGTGAAGTAGATCTAATTCAATAATGTGAGAATGGTAAAAATATATGATTCTCTTTTTAGTTTATTCAATGACTTATTTAAAACTAGTTTTTAGGTGAGATTCATTAAAACTTTAACCAATTCTGGGAGACTTCTTAGAAAAGATCTTTACAAATGTATAGATCAATCATGATAGTTCTGGAGTAAATGTTTAGAGAAAAGGTTGGGGATTGGAGATTTTAATGGTTTTAATCTAAAAAAATGTAAATTTTATGTAAATTTTATTTTCAAGTAATTTAAGAACCTATTTCGTGATTTTATTTGAGTCCGGCAATTTTATCCAGCAGATCAGTGCGGGTGACGATGCCTATAACATTTCCAGCAGTACCCACCACTATTAAGCGGCCGATCTGGTTTTTGTTCATGATTTCAATGGCATCGGCGATGACCACGTCTTCGCTCACGGTGATGGCGTTTTTGGTCATTATGTCCACCACTTTCATGTCTTCCCTGGATTCTGCCAGGGCTTTGCTGATGTCAGAGAGGGTTACCATGCCCATGATTTCCCCATCATCCATTACCGGGGCGCCTTCTATGCCTTTTGTGGATAAAACTCGGGCTGCATCACGGATTGTGGTTAATCCATCCAGGGTTATGGGGTTGGGTGTGGCTACTTCCATCACCTTCCTTTTGGGGATGCTGCGGATTGCGGTGGTGTCCAGGAGAAGTATGTTGTCCATGTCGTCCCTTCCAACTACCACGCCGTCTACTACCAGTTTGTTTACTGGTGTGGGGCCCACACGGATTTTATCCCCCAGGTCCAGGATTTTAATGTTACCCACGGCTTTGATGGCTGCTTCACATTCCCCGGGGTGAGGGATACTGGTAAACTCAATTTTAGCTACGGATATGTCTTTTACCAGTTTTCCACCTTTATAGATGGGTACCATGCTCTTTTTATCCGTGTCCTGAATATTTAATGTATGGTAAGCTTTGATAGTTGGTTTGTAACCTCCCCTAGGTCCCGGTACTCCTTTAACCAACCCCAAACTACGAAGGGACTGCATCTGATTACGGATGGTTCCGGGATTACGGTTCATTATATCCGCTATTTCCTCTCCTTTTACAGACATGCCTTCTGAATTGCGGTATAGGTTTATGAGACTCTGGAGTATTTCTTTCTGGACTGATGTGAGCATTGTAATCACCGGGGCAAATAAATAAATTTTATTATTCAATATGATATTAGTTATAATCTACCATTATTTATAATTATCATTATTTGTCACTTATGATTATATAAATATTTTGGGTATTACGGCGTGTTTTTTAGTCTTTCCCTAGTAAATTTATTACTCGGAGTAAAAACTAGAGGATTTCCCATATGAATTTTGTTGAAGAAGTAATAAATTGTTAGGGGCGGACTAAGTTTTTGTTTGTATTTTATTCGGAGAATAAAATGATTAGAAGGAGTTTTGTGAATGGAGGATTATAAATTTTCTATATCTGGCAATGTTCCAATAACTTCCAAGGCCTTTTGTTTAAATAATTCACTAACTATTTCTTCACAGAAAAAAGTGTATAATTTATAGTATTCCTCAGTTCTTTTTGGAATGTCTTGAATATACTGTTGATGATGTTTAATTGCTTCATTAAGTTCATCATCGGTTCTTTTGAGATTATGTGTAGGTGTTAGTTCTCCAGATCTGATTTTTACTAAATATTCTAGAAACCCTTCATTTTTTTGGATGGTTTCTTGCATAGTAGTCATATCACCAAAATTAAAAAGTCTTCGTAGCGTAAAATTCACAATACACTCTATCAAGAACGGTTCAACAATCAAATCTTCTAAAGAGAGAACCTTTTCTTTAAAAGTATCATAATTTACATCATCTAACATTAAATCCTTTAATTTTTCCTTCCTATTTGTTGGTTTTCTGAATCTAGGATAAACTATCGTGTGATATGTTTCGAAAAAAATTTTATCTCTTTTCTCTTCTTCTAAATTTTCAATCAAATTAAAAAAATAATTAAAGTTGTTCAAAGGAGGCTCATTAATATACCAAAGATGTGCTGGATGCATTAAATTAAGGAAAGTGAAATTTAAGTCCGGAATTTTGTATTTTTTAAGTAAACTTCGCTTATTCAAAGTTAATTTTTCTATGTCCGGATTTTCCCAGTGCTTAATCTTAAACGAAGGATTATTATTACTTTTGTATTTTTCTAAAAATCTTTTTGTAGAATTTGAAAGGAAATTTGATCCAATTATTAATACAAAATCCGGCCTTTCTGCTTCTGCCCAATCTAGTGTATTTCTAATTGCCGAAACTGGAATCCCTTTTTTATAATGTTTAGCATCAACAAACCATTTTTCTAGATATTTAGTGCCATCAATATCATTTCTTTCATATTCACACTCAATATCCCTACCATCATCTGAAGGACTAGTTTCATAACCTGTGCCTTTCCTCCAATTGAGATTAATAAACCCAATCTCGCTAAGCAGCTCATAACAAAAATTTTCGAATTCTGTTGGATTTAAATGATCAAAAGAAAATGTTTCTTCCATAATAGCATCCCCTCATAACTTAATTTTGGTTTACAATAACAATAAGGTCCTCCAAAGGTCTTTCAAATAAAGGTTTTATTCCAATTGGAATAGGTATTCTATTTTTATTGAGAGTAGTTGCTACTTCATCAATCGTTATATTACCCTCAAAAGTAAACATTCTTACATTTAAAGTTTCTAATGAACTTTTAATCTCAGGTAGTGATAGTGAAGAAAGCCCTAAAATAACTTTGTTAAATTCAATTCTTGAAGAGATATGGATAGTAGTATATAATCTACGATCATCAATCGCTTCATTTATCAAATATAATCCTCTGATGTACTCGTATATAACATTTAAATCAAAACTTGGGCTTTTCGAAGCATAATGAAATCGAATCATTTCCCACACATCCCAAACCATTTTTGCTAAGGGATCTGTAGTAATAGCACCATTTTTTAAAGAAGCATACTCCTTTTTTAAAATATTTTCATTACCTTTGAGGCTATCCAAATTAAAAATTATTTCATTTATAAGTGCAGATTTTAATCTTTTTTCGTATTGAAAGCTAGAATAACTTTCTTTTAAATGAATTAATGTAACTGTGATTAAAGGTGCTGCTAAAGCCAAAGAATAACTAAGAATATTCTCAATTGAACTATTTAAGATATAAATACTAACAAAAATACTCAAAAGTATAAATAAACCTTTTAAAATAGGATTATAAGTAAAAACTCCAATATTACTCCACAAATTTTTATTAGGCAAATCAAACACAAACATTCTAGAATTGCTACCCATACTAACCTATATGAATTTATTATTTAAATACTTGATTTAAATAATCTATATATAAAATAACGTTCTCAATCAAAAAAAATAACCCTTAAACTTCACCCTTCAGTTCTTTCAACTCTTTTTTCATCTCTGCGACGATATCACATAGCTTGTTGTTCTGTCTTTGTAGTTCACGGAATTCATCTAATGAATATTTACCTGCCGTGGAGTCTTTGACTGATAGGTGTTCTATATACCTTAGGTAAACCTTTTTTAACTCTTCAGGGTCAGCTAGGAAGTATGCCTCACGCACCCTATCTTTTAACTTGTGCCCCATCATATGCTCCCGGATTTCCCAGGGCATTCCTGCATTAATTAACTGGGTGTTGAAAAACTTCCGCATCATGTGGCTGGTGGCCTTGTAGAACCCGCCCTCATCGGGCACCCAACCAAGGAAACGGTTCAGTTCACGGTAAGAGTGCTGAATGGCCATTGTACTCATATGGTCACCACCAGACTGATACCTTGAAAACAAAGCATCATCATCTTCCATATCCAACCGTTCAAACTCTAAATAAGTCTCAATAGCCTCAACCGCTTCCTCACTAAAAAAGGTAGTGAATTTTACGTGAGTCTTCTTTCGCTCTAAGCTTAACTGACATATCCTGCATGGTTCATTATTGTCATCATAAACCTTCCTGAATGCCCTCCTTAAAGTTTGATATTTTCAAATTGAGAAGATCGGATATTGCCAGGCCAGAGGAGGCTTGTGCCAGGATAACAGCTTTCATTTTAAAAGACTTACAAACTCCTAGCATCTGGCTTATGTCATCTTTTGTCAAGTTAGCACGAATTTTAGGCTCTTTCAGTCCTTCAACTTTACGTCTGCGTCCTCTTTGCAAATACTGAGGCATTCCATGAAAACCTATGAATGCATTTACTATTGTACGCCTAATGTCCCTAGTGCTTTTGGAGCGTTCTTGCTCTTTGCAGTACTCATCATAATCCTCAAACCAGACATTAATTGAACGGTTCCAAGCAGGTAATCTATCCTCCTCTTCTGGGTAAATTTTATTTAACATTAATTTGTTCTATGATAAGATTTTTCCTTCCACATTCAAGTATTCAATATAAAGAATGAATGATATTATGAAAAATTGTGAATTATAGAGGTTTTATAGGCAAGTTTTATTGATTCTTTTCTTTAAGATTTTGATAACTAATTGTATTATATATTATAAAGTTTAATATTATTCAGATACTTATTGAGATGATTATATGGTTTCCAATGAAGAAATTGCTATGAGACTGAGGAATAAGAGAGAAGGAAAATCTTTAAGATATTTAGTGTGTGATAATTGCGGAGGATATTACGAATTACAAGAGGATGAATCCTGGAAAGATTTCAACACACAATGCGAATGTGGTGGGCAGTTGGTGCAAAGTGCTAATGATTCGTTGATTCCCGATGCATATGGATCAGAAGAAGAATATGAACATAATAGATATCGTTCTGAAATATTTTTGGGTTATGCTTTAATCTTTTTTGGAGGTTTTTTATCAGTTATAATGGGATTATATCTTCTGACACGGCCCAATAAAAGGGCTAATTTTCATGGAAAAATATTGCTACTCATTTCTATAATACCTTTTTTTGTTGCTTTTTTAGCAATTATAATGTATCGGATTTATTTCAGTCATCCGGCTGTAGACCCATATACTGATGTACACAGTGTTCGAAGTATGCGCTTAATTGCCACATGCTTTTTTTAATTTATAAACCCTATTTTAAAGTATTAAATTTTTTATTATATTTTTTATAAATTGTGATTGCGGGGGAAAATTAATCTACCAGGAGTCATTAAACATCCCAAAAATCGTAAACTTTCTGGAATGCAATTATAATTGTTTTAGGAAGATAAATCCAGACAAAACACCCTATTATTAATATTGTAATTGTAATCTCACTTATTTTTTTAGTTAATGGAGCCTCAGGTGACTTTTTCGGAGGTCTTCTGGATCGGCTAGGTAGTATGCATCCCGGACCCTGTCCTTAAACTTGTGACCCATCATGTGTTCTCTTATTTCCCAGGGCATTCCTGCATTTATTAGTTGGGTGTTGAAGAACTTCCGCATCATGTGACTGGTGGCCTTTTTAAAACCGTCCTCATTCGGTTGCCAGTTCAGGAATTTATTTATCTCACGGTAGGAGTGCTGGATTGCCATGGTAGTCATGTGGTCTCCACCAGACCTATACCTTGAAAAGAGTGCATCATCAGGCTGTATGTCTTCCCTTTCAAATTCAAGGTACCTTTCGATGGCTTTGACAGCTTCTTCATTAAAGAAAGTTGTAAATTTGACGTGTGTTTTCTTTCTTTCAAGGCTTAACTGGCAGATTCTTCGCCGTTCATCGTTGTCATCATATACTTCTTTGATTCCTTCCTTGAAGTCTGAGATTTTTAGATTGAGGAGATCATTTATGGAAAATCTACTGTATTCTTCCAAAAGAATAATATTTAAAGAAATAATAGAAGTAAAGGGATAACTATGGAAACTCAAGATTTACTGGCTAAATTGGATGAAGAAACTAAGGATAATATATCCAAAGTTCTATGGATGCACGAATTTAATGCTGAAGAAATTCCAGACGAGATTATTGAAAGATTGGAAAGCGAAAAAAACAGCAATGAATGTTTTGGAGAGAGAATGCAGTATCTTTTGAGGGAAAAGTTAAAAAATCCTGATTCATTCACTCCAAACTACAAGAATGTTTACGAAACCTTAATTGAGCATTCAAAATCACTCACACCACATCAAGCATATGCAATGACATTCTTTTTAGGAATGGATAGTTCTAGAGGTTATAAATCTATACCGGCAAAGGCGGATTTTAGAATTCCACAGGATGATGCTCCTCAATGGGATTACCAATTGGGCTGGCATTTTATTGTCGGAAGCTGTATTGGAGAGAATGGAAAAGAATATGGCGTTCAATTTATGTTTTGGCAATATGCACTGCTTCCTCCAGAAATAGCTAAGCATTTTGGACTTTCTGACATTGAAAATCAGTTCATTGAATTGCACCTTGCTGTGAGTGAGGCTGGAGGAAAGCATCATCGCTCTAAACCTATAGCCATTGCAGGTACAACCGGATTAATAAATTTTTCAAACAATCCATTTGATTATACCCTGGGAAAGAATAAAATAAAGTCTTTAAGTGAAGATAGCACTTTTCCTCTGCAAATTAAAGGTTGGGGAGTAGATTTAAATCCTGATTCCGGGTCAGAAATTGAAGTGGATATTACACTTACACAAACCAAAGAATATTTACTTCAGGGCAAAGATGGATGCGATCCTTGCTGTGGTGGAGTTGGAACATTGTATTATTCTGTACCAAACCTTAGAGTCGATCCAGATCAAAGTATTTTGAGAATTAATGAAGAAGAAGTTTCCTTAAAAAGCGGTAAATTCTGGTACGACCATCAGTGGTGCAATGGAATGCTTCCAGCAGGTAACCCCCGAGTAAAGGTTTTAAGAGCGGCTAATAATATGAATAAAAAGGCTGCAGGAGGATGGGACTGGTTCATGGCCCAATTTAAGGAAAATAGGGAATTAACAATGGCTTCTATACATTCGCATGAAATGATGAAGTTTCTTAATCATACAGGGACCAATCCACCAGGAACAATGGAGGCTGAAGTTTCAGGGAAATATGTAGACGAAGAAAGCAACTCTAAAAAAGTTAAAGGAACCTTAAAGATAACTGAATGGATAAAAAGTGAAAAATCACAGGATCCAGATTTATACCCCGTCACGAACGTGTGGTATCCTCAAAAATGGGAATTCAGCTTTGATGAAGATGTTCCAGAGGATATCAGGAATTTTATCATGATTCCAATTGTAAGCTTTGGTCAATCAGGATTTTTTGCAAATGGACTACATTATTCAGAAGGCGCCGTATACTTAAAAGATCCAGAAGGAAATTCCATTGGTCGAGGTTTTGCAGAATCAACCGGCTATGCTGACCCAATACTAAATAGACTCAGATTAGCTGGGCTTCCAGCAACAGAGGAAATGCGTGATAAACTTGAGATACCTGAACCTTCCTCTTTGTTAAAACTAATTAGCTTTTTATATATTTTATGGCCTTCAAATAGGTCTAAACTAAAAGAATTACTTTCCAATTGTGTGGATACCTTGTAGAATCATTTTTCACATGAAAATAATATGAAGTAACCAATGTTATCTGCCCCACACGCCCTTCCTAATTTCCTCGTGGCTTCCTGCATTTATCAGTTGGGTGTTGTGAGAACTTCCTGAGCATGTGACTGGTGGCCTTATTGAAATCATCCTCATTTGGCTCCCAGTTCAGGAATTTGTTTATTTCAAGGTACTCTTTTTAAGATAAAAAAATTTCAATAAAATTAATATTTAATTTTAATTCCACTATGCTCCTTCAATGGATCCCATTAGGGCATAAAAATACTTTGGTTCCTTAGTTTTATATAATTGGTACCATGCTTCCAGTGTTTCAGTTTTCATTAAATTTGTTCTTTTTAATACTTCATATGAAAACTCTAATGGGGCAATACCACTAGCGGTTATTAGATTGTCGTCTGTAACTGCTGGTTGATTTAAATAGAAATTTTCTCCAGTGTATTCAGGACAAAACATTTTTAAAACTTCTATGTCATTGCTGGTATGTTTTCTATTGTTTAATATTCCCTTATTTGCAAGGGCTATTGTGGCCCCACAAACTGCTGCAATAATTACTTTTTCATTTATAATACTGGAAACGATATCTATTATTTTTTTATTTTCCTCTTCTGTCCACGTGTCGGCTCCTGGCAAAATAAGTAAATCATCTTCCTCAAACTTGATATTATCAACATTCTCATCTGGAGTAATTGTAATACCTCCCATTGTTTTTATGGGTTCTGTGGTATTCCCAATTGTTATAATCTCAACCGGAGGTCTTGTTTTATCCAAATATCTACCACTATTGAGTTCAGCAGTTAAATAACCGATTTCCCAATCGGCTAATGTATTTAATATGTAAAAATATACTTTCATAAAATTTCCTTAAGCATTAATGGCTATAATGTTATCGTTTTCTGAGTAAAAATTCGTTAAAAAAAATTAGATAATGCATTCCTTTCCTACTATTAATTAAATATATTTTTCATCGTTATAGCTGCAAATAATGATTTTTACATTAAAAATTAATATATCATAAAACAGAATTCTATAGGGGATTATATGGGAGAAGAAAAAATCCTCATTGTTGAGGATAATGTTATTGAAGCCATGGACATCAAACGTACAGTTGAGTCTTTTGGATATTCAGTTCCTTATGTGGCCAGAGGGGAAGAAGCCGCAACAAAGGCATTAAAGATTAAACCTGATCTTATTTTAATGGATGTTACCCTCAAAGAAGAAATCGATGGCATTGAGGCCATATCCAAGATTAAAGAACTTAATATACCTTTCATTTATTTAACTGCTCATTCTGAAGAATCTATTGAAAGAGCCAAAATAACAGAATCCTCTGGATACATTATTAAACCCTTTGATTCCATAGAACTTAAATACGCGATTGAACTTGCCCTTTACAAGTCCAGTCAAGGAAAAAAAATAAAAGAAAGTGATGCTATTTTTCGTTCATTGTATGAGAATAGTTTTGATGCTATATTGTTGACAAAACCAGATGGTTCTATACTTTCAGCTAATCAAACAGCACAAAAAATGTTTGGCAGATCTGAAAAAGAAATCATTAAAGTTGGTAAAGCAGGCCTCGTGGTCGAAAATGAACATCTAAAGGAAATTCTTAAACAACGAAGAAAAAAAGGTAAAATTAAAGCCGTTTTAAGATTTAAACGAAAAGATGGGTCTACTTTTTTGGGTGAAGGCACTTCCAGCTTTTTCACCGATGCTGATGGTATTACTAAAACAAGTATGATCATAAGAGACGTGACCGAACGTGAAAAGGCTGAAAATGAACTCAATCTTTTAAATCGCAAACTATTAGCTTTAAGTAAATGTAATCAGACACTATTGCGAGCCGTTAACGAGCAAACTCTACTAAATGAAATTTGTCGTATTATCTGCGACGAAGCTGGTTATCGTTTAGCTTGGGTAGGATATGCTGAGCATGATGCTGATAAAACCATACGTCCAGTAGCTTGGGCGGGGTATGATAGTAGTTATATTGCAAAGGCTAATCTTAGTTGGTCAGAGGACACTACACAGGGACAGGGTCCTGCTGGAATAGTTATCCGCAGTGGTGAATTAATTTATGTTCAGGATTTCGTAAATGATCCTTTAATGGCCCCGTGGCGTGAAAGTGCCTTGAAAAGTGGGTACCGCTCAGGTATCGCCCTACCGCTCAAAGACAAAAAAGCCCAAACATTTGGAGTGCTTCTTATTTATTCTGCAGAACCCAATACCATCAATCCTGATGAAATTTGGCTTATGGAAGAACTGGCGAGTAATTTAGAGTTCGGCATCACTTCTTTAAGGGAACAAAGAGAAAAGAAGCATATAGAAGAGGAACTTATGTCAGCTGGTTTGTATAATCGTAGTCTGATCGAAGCCAGTTTAGATCCTCTATTTACTATTGGCGCTGATGGTAAAATCACTGATGTTAACAAAGCAACGGAAAAAGTTACTGGTTTCCCAAGAGATGAACTTATCAGCACAGATTTTTCCGACTACTTCACAGAACCAGATAAGGCTAAGGAAGGTTACCAAAAAGTTTTCAAAGAAGGATTAGTGCGTGATTATCCTCTTGAAATCCAACACCAAAATGGGCATGTAACTCCTGTTTTATATAATGCTTCACTTTATCGGGACAAATCTGGTAACGCGGTTGGTGTTTTTGCAGCTGCACGTGACATTACAGATCGTTTGAAAATAGAAAATGCATTAAAAGAAAGTGAAATTAAATATAAATCTCTCTTTGAATCAAACCCTGATTATACTATACTTTCAGGGTTAGATGGTATAACTTTAGATGTTAATGTGGCAGCAGAAAAAGTTATTGGTTTTCCCAAAGAAGAATTAATTGGAAAACATTTTTCTGAATTAAAATTTTTCCCGAAAGATGAAATTAACTTGCACGGAGAAAAGTTTTCCAATTTATTAAAGCATGAAAATGTAGCTCCATATGAATCTAGAATCTTTGATTTAAATTCTAATTTACGTTGGGTAATAACTTCATTAACTCTTATATTGGAAGATAATACTCCTAAATATATTTTAATTATTAATAGCGATATTACAGAACGTAAAAAAAATGAAAATCAGATAATCAAATCCCTTGAAGAAAAAGAAGTCCTTCTTCGGGAAATTCATCATAGGGTTAAAAATAATATGCAAATAATTTCTAGTTTACTTAACCTACAAATACAATACGTTGAGAATAGCGAAGCTGAGAATATTTTGAAGGAGAGTCAAGGCAGGGTGAAAAGCATGGCAATGGTCCATGAGAAACTATACCAATCACCCCATTTCAACAACATAAATTTCAAAGAATACTTAAAGAAACTCGTCTCGGATATATTCTATTCTTATGGAATCAAAACAGGCACCATTGAATACGTATTAAATATTGAAAACATTAACATTGCTGTCGAAACTGCAATACCATTAGGACTTATTATAAATGAGTTAGTAACAAACAGTCTCAAATACGCATTTCCTAAATGTGAAGGAACAATAAAAATAGAATTAAAACAATCAAAGGAAGGATTAGAACTTATTGTTGCCGATAATGGAATCGGACTACCTAAAAAAATTAATATCTATAACACCCCAACCCTTGGTCTTCAACTGGTTAATAATTTAGTTAATCAAATAGATGGTCAAATAGAGCTCGATAGAAATAATGGAACTTCATTTAAGATTAATTTTAAAGCGTCAATTTACAAAGACCGACTAAATTTAATACAATAAATTAATCTAAAGAATACGTAAATCTTAATCAAAATAAACATAGTAAATATACTTTTATCATTAATAAAGCCATATTCATCCATATCATTACATAAAAACGCCGGAGCCGGTTTTTATAATTATCATTATTTGTCACTTATGATTATATATAAATCTTTGGTATTACGCCTTATTTTTTAGCCTATCAAAAGATTAATACTTAGTCTAAGTAAAAACTCCGAAATTTTTATGTATTATTTTTGAGAAGAAAAAATAAATTGTTAGGAGAAACTAAGCTTTAGTAAGTTTTCTTTTGGAGTTATGGAGGGTTTAGATGGAGTTTTAAGATTGGGAATATTCTCATTGATTATATTTTCTTAACCTTTCAATCTCTTTGGCCATTTTTCCTATTTTCTTCCATTTCCTCTTCTCAGCAAGTTGAGGGTTTTTCTTCCTTTCAACTGCCTGCATTTCCCTCTTTAATTTCCTGTAACTTTCTAACCTTTTCTCCGAGAGGGATTCGTCACTTATGGCTCTTTTAACTGCACATCCCGGTTCACTCTCATGTAAACAATCGGAAAATTTACACTGCATCTCAAGTTCCATAATATCACTGAAAAGATCCAGCATCCCTTCTCCAGCATCCCATAGCTGCAATTCCCTCATACCCGGGTTGTCTATAATTAAACCACCTTTTTCCAACATGATCAATTCTCTTTCGGTGGTAACATGCCTTCCCCTGCTATCTTTTTCCCTTATTTCGCCGATATTTTGTCTTTTGTAACCTTCAAGGGCATTGATGAGTGTAGATTTCCCCACACCAGATGATCCCAGTAATGCAACGGTTTTACCATCGTTAAGGTAAGGTGATAATTGTTCTATGCCCTCATTGAGGGTTGCACTAATAGCAACCACATCTATCCCCGGTGCTATCTCCAGAACCTCATTTATTTTCTCATCTACATCTTTACAAAGATCTGATTTACTCAGGATCACTACAGGCTCTGTTTTGCTTTCTTTGGCTATGGCAAGATATCTCTCTATCCTTCTTAAGTTAAAATCCCTGTTAAGGGATGTAACGATGAAAATTGTATCAATATTGGTGACTATCACCTGCTCTTCGGTAACCTTTCCTGCTTCTTTGCGAGAAAACTTGCTTTTTCGAGGAAGAATGGCATGTATAGTTACAGGCCCTACATTATCTTTAGACACTACTACCCAATCACCTACGGCGGGAAGATCTCCCTTTTGATGTAGGTTACCTACAATTCTAGCACGAACCTCTCCATCTTTAGTGTAGACCTTATAACCATTTTTGTACACTGTTGAGACCCTTGCTGGTTCATATAATCCCACATACTCCCTAAAATGCCTCCCAAAAAAAGCATTCCATCCTAATTTTTTTAACAAATTATCCAATTAAACACTCTCCAATACCTAACCAAACTCACAGGATAAATTTCTTAATTAAAATAACTTAAAATTAGATTGATTAAAGTAATATAAAAACTTAATTTAAAAATAATCAAAAAAAATAAGCCCCACTAAACCTTACCCTTCAACTCTCTTAATTCCCTCCACACCCCATACACCGGTTTTTGTAAACTCCCCACATTGATTAATGGAAAATTCTCCACATATAACTAATTAATATAATCTAAACCATTAAATACTGCTTTTGAAATACTATTTTTGAACTTTACATGGGGGGAGTTCCATAATAAAATCAGTATCAGGAAAAACAGGGTTAAAAATAATATTAACGGGAATTTTAATTTTAATCTCTCTTTCAGTGGTTAGCGCAGCCGAATCAGATAACCAGTGGCCACAATCTGCTTATGATAATCATAAAACCAGCCAATCCCCTTACCTATCTTCTCAAAATGACTCGGTAAAGTGGAATTATTCATCGGCCAATAACTCTGTTTTTGAAGGTAATAGTGTGTTATTTGCATCTACACCACTGGTTGGTTCTGATGGCACAGTATATGTTTCTTACGATGATGTTGGTGATACCCGGTATGATATTTACCGCCTGGTTGCCCTGAACCCCAATGGAACTTTGAAATGGAGTTATACATTCTCAGAACCTGAAAAATCAATCCTAACATCTTTCCCCACCCTGGGTCCGGATGGAACTATTTATGTGACCCTGAAGTCTAATGGGGATATGTCTTACTACCAGGGAACCTTAATGGCCCTTAAAGATACGGGAACCGAAGCAAAATGCGTGTGGGAATACATTTTACCTTTGGAACTTCGCGACCCTCCCACTGGCTCGTCTCCCATCCCCTCACCAGTAATAGGTTCTGATGGAACCATCTACTTCGGTGCTAGAATGAATATCGATGATGGCAGGTTGGTTATTTTTGCACTTAATTCCAATGGGAAGCAGAAATGGAATTACACTGTTATGGATGGAGATAGCAGCAATCTGGTGGGTTCAATAAGTTTATCCAAAGAGGGTTCTATTTATTTTAACGCTTTCGTACGCCAATATTTAGATTATTATTCCGTCTTCTATGCCTTGGAAGACATACAAACTAGTGCCATTTGTAAATGGACCTGCACAATCAGGGATGATGGATCCATTTTCCCCCTAGGATACTCCACCATTGGCCCTGATGGCACTATTTATGTGGGATTTGAAAAGTTGATTTCACCTAGCGACGGGAATTCACCTAGCTCCTGGAATTCTTACCTTTATGCTTTTGAAGATAAGGGCAGTTACGTGCTGGTGAAATGGATTATAAGTGAATTTGATCGAATAATGGCTCCCCCGGCTATATCTTCAAATGGAACTATATACCTGAGTGCATCGGATTTAGTTTCAAAAGAGAGAAATTTATATGCATTTATAGATTTAGGGAGTGCAGCTTCATTAATCTGGGAATATCCCATTAATAACCTAGAGTGGCCCCCCACAATTGGAGCCGATGGCACTCTATATGTTATGTCTTTCATGTCCTCCCTGTATGCTATAAACCCCAATGGAACTTTAAAATGGACTTCTAATATACCATCATCAATTAAACCAGCCATAGCAAAAGATGGAACCCTATATGGTGGAGGTACATTTTCTGATGGTTCCCCTGAACTGGTAACTTATACGTCAATAATTTATGCTTTTATGCCCCCAGCTTCAGATATTTACCTTTTAACATCAATGGATAACCCAAATCCCACATTAGGAGATATAGTCACAGCCACCTTGAAAGTGGGAAATAACGGACCCAACGTTGCCTACCAAACCATTTTAAAGTTTGCAATACCGGAAGGTATGCAATTTATTAATACCTGGGCAGATAACGGTACCATCTATTACGATCCCACGACCCGGACCGTGCTTTGGGACCTAGGAGATTTACCAGTGGGTGATCCTTATGCTTATGTTCAATTTATGGTAAATCGTATTGGAAACTTTATTATAACTCCAGAAATAACCACTGCCAGCTTTAACCCTAATTTAAATCAAAATATCCAGTCTCTGATAATTGGAGTTAAAGCAGGTGAAGAAACCAGAACTATAAACTCCAATGTATTGAAGGGAGCTGTGAAAATGCAAGATACAGGTGCACCCTTAACTTCATTACTCCTGGCTTTTTTGTTAATTATGGTGAGTTTATCAATTAAGACTGCGAAAAAGAGTCAGTGATTGGTTAAAAATAGATTTCTATAATTTATTTATTTAGTGAATTTTTTATTTTCACTTATGGTAACTTTCCTCTTCCGGTTTCCAGTTGGGGAATTTGTTTAAGTCACGGTAGATGTGTTGGATGGCCAGGGTACACCATAACTACTTATAAGCCCTTGGAAATAGTTTTATAATGGGGAGTGTAACATGTATAAAACGTATAATAACATCTGGGAAAGAGTGGGGATTTTTCTAGGGCCAATATTAATAACTATTTTTATCTGCTTCAAATTTACCGACCCTAATTTTTCATGGCTTGCTTTTTTATACTGGATTCATTTACCACTGGTCATGATCCATGAAACAGAAGAATATATTCTCTCCCCAATTGGATTTGAAAAATTTGCCAATTATTATACCATATTAAGTAAAGATCCACCAGAGGAAGACTCACCGCTATCCCCGGCTTACAAATTATTCGTAAATATGTCCATATGGATCTGGGCTGTACTGGGTGCCTTACTGGTTACTGTTTTACCATGGGTTGGTATGGGGTTAATATTCTTCCAGTTACTCATAAATGGCATACAACATACCATTATCTTCCAGATAAAAAAACCAGGATATAATCCGGGATTTTTAACCACCTGGTTGGTTTTAAACCCATTTTGTGTGGTAACCATATTCTATGCATACTATGCCCATGCTTTAAGCTCCCTAGACTGGCTACTTGCACTAATATTGGGTGTTGGTATTATAGGGATTTTGCTTCTAAAAACCACCAGCAAACGTAAAGAAGAATAAATACTAATTTTTTTATCTTATTAATTTGTTAAAGTATCTATTTCATTATTTTAAAAATTTATTCAACTCACAATATTAATAAATAGGATAATCATAGTAATCTAAGATTATCTGGAAAATTTTAATATGAAGGATGATGGGGAGTAATTCAAAATGGAAAATATTTATAGGAAAGTAGTAATAGCTAATTGGAAAGCAGTAATGGCTGGTTCTGCTACAGCAATAGTGCTGGGTGTTTTATCTTCGTTTTTATTGATGTTATCTCCGATTTATTCCTATGGAATATACCTTGGATTCCTAATCGGTGCTCTGTTAACCGGTTATATGGTGGGAGGAACCTATGTGGTAGGAGCAAAACACGGGATATTGATGGGCATCACCACTGCCATGATATTATGGATAGTAGAAATTATCTACGATTTAATTTATCCCCCTGAGGCTTCAGCAATGGCAGTTATTATCGCAGCAAGTTATGCACTAATTTTTACATTAATCGTGTGTTCCTTGGTGGGCTCAATTTTTGGAGGCATTGGTGCAGAAATAAAGATTAAAGTAAAATCATCATCCAGTGTAATAGATGATTAAACTCTATTACTATAATTTGTGGAGTAGAAAAAATGGTTGATTTTGTCGACTTATGGTAAAAAATGAAGTGAAATCATTTTATAGTTATTTTTTCAAACCTATTTCTTAGATATTCATATTCTCTTTTATTAAATGGACATTCTCTCATGCAGATGGTGCAACTTTCGTTACATCCTTTACAAACCTCTGGTGTTAACATAGTCCCATTAGATCCATTATGAGGTTCTATTTCTACGATAGCATCTTTTGGACATTTTTTAATGCATTTTCCACACGTGTTACAATAATCTGCAATCCATGAATGTTCATTGTTTTCTTTAACAGATAAATTTTCTATGCTTGTAAATATGGCTGAAATTTTCTGTCTTGGACCCAATTCAGGAGTTATAAGAAGATTACTTTTTCCTTTCCATCCCAAACCAGCGTATTGTGCAAGAGAAGGATATGTAACAGATCCAATAGCCGGGTGGCTTGCCTGTGCACTGAACCCATTCTCCCGGAGATAATTTGCGAGTTCATTTGTTATTTTACCAAATTTATCGTAGAGTTTTAGATCAGTTAACGTTTTCCTGGAAAGATCATTGTCTACAGAATTTTTATTTATTTCTTTGGTTAAAACAATTGCATTTCCATATAGAATAGCCTTATCTTTGAATATTAATTCTGGAGGAACTTTAGTGTAACCTATACTTATAATCCCCATAGATTTAGCATGATTTTCGAATTTTTGAATAAAATCATCGGATGCTGTTGTTTTGGGGAGAGTAGGATTATTTTTTAATGATTTAAAGGTGTATTCAATGTTTTTTCCGATGGATAACATTGTTGGAAGAGCCCTCAATGGTGTTTTTTTATTGACTGAAACCATTTCTGGGGATAAATGATTTGATTTGATGGCTCCGTTTTCATTATTCACACTCATTTCCAATTGTTTAATTTTGTTCATATGTTTATTTGTAAAATTAGATTTTAATTCACTTATAAAACTCATTGTTAATTCCTCATACAAGTTATTTGATACAATTTATCTCGTTTTTAATTCTTTCATGGGCTATACTGCTAAATGAGACATTATAGCCCAAATTGATAAGACGAATAATTCATCCCGTTTCCACTGAAAAAGCATTAAAACGTTCCCAACACTTAGTATACATGTTATATTGTTCAGCATCCCCCTGTTCCGTATCATTTTCCACTTAACCCTATCAGACTGCCTGAAAAGCATTTTAGGTCATTTACTTGCTTCACCCCCAAATTTTCAGTAGTATTGGTTATCCGATACCAACATATAAAATTATCGGTTATCCAATATTGATCATCCGATAAAAAATATATACCAGAAAAACCCAATATCATGCCATGGAATGCTGTGAAATGAAAGGATATTTGACATATCTGATACTGTGGATTGTAGGCAAAAAAACCATGAATGGTGCCGGAATAGGTAGAGAATTAGAAAAAAGAAGGGGTACAAAACCAAGTCCTGGAACAATCTACCCCGCACTTAAAGAATTGAAAAATAAAGGCCTTATTAACGTTGATGATAATAAAAACTATTCATTAACCCCAAACGGTGAAAAAGAGTTAAAAGTAGCGTGTAAATATTTCTGTAATATTTTTTATGATGTTGAAGAAATGTTAAAATTCTGCAAGTAACCACTTTACCGGCAATCTTAAAAAAAAACGTATAAAATCCTATAAAATAATTTTTACCCCACATCAAGCCATTAACATAATATAAGTAATTAGTATAGACACTATTACAACCTAAAAGATTTTTAATTAATGTCTTGGAGAAAAATAAGAATTTTATTATCTGTATTAATTAATCTGTTTTAATCATGAAATCATGCTAAAATCTAAATATTTATCAAAATCAAGCCTAAAAAAGGCATTTTTTCAATATTAACTTCTTTTAAACTACCGAAACTTCATATCCTCAGTGGTGGCATTTCCATGTGCCATATCTTGAACATAAAAACTAACGATTTAATACTGGTTATTAATTGATTATAAAAATAATAAAATCAAATCTAATTTAACCATAAGAACACCGAAACCCGGTTTTAATCTATAATAAATTGCTAATTTAATTAAATAAATACTTTACTTGTATTTACTAATTAGATTAGCTGATCAAGTCATAAATTAATTTTCAGGACTTAATCTGAATCTGGAAAACAATCCCATGCCTATGACAAATATTATGGCAGTTAAGACTGCGCTCCAGGCCAGGTCATAAGTAATGGCACTCAATCCATTTCCGTATATCAGAACTGATTTTAATGCATTTAAAATATGAGTCCAGGGTAGTATATCATATATCTGGAAAGATCGACCCATAATTTCTCCTATGACTACCTGGGGAAGCTGGAAAAATGCTCCAACCACGAAGCTGGTAGGTACCACAACCATTATCCCTAAATTAAATGCTTGGGTGTCATTTTTTGCAAAAGAGGCGATAATCATTCCTAATGCAATAGAACCGATTCCTCCAATGACTCCTATAAACATGGCCAACACAATGGAGTTTAAACCCCCTTGCCAGTTGAAACCCATTATCAAAGCAACGGTAAGTAGAATTAAAACCTGAATAGCTGCCACTATTGACCATGGAATGAGTGCACCAAATAACATGTCAAATGATCGCATTTTAGATATTCTTAAACGAGCTAAAGTACCTTTTTCCACTTCCCTGGTCAAACTGGCTGCCACGGTAGTGGCTAGAAGTAAGATAGCAAATAGCATCATTCCCGGAGCCAGGAAGTCAAACTGGGAAAAAGATTCCGTCCCAGAAACTGATTTTACATCTCCTTCAAACAATTTTAGAGGTTTAACCGAAGATCCGGATGTCTGGCTTTGAATATTGGCCACCAGATTATCTTGATAGTCCCCTATTATTTTAATTAATACTACTTGAGAAACTCCAAAGCCCATACTGGATGAATCTCCGCTAATAATTAGTTTAAGGGTGTCATTATTATTAGATAATGTTGTCCCTGTTGTCTGTGCAGCAATTGAATTCTCCATTTCACCTACTATGGTTTGTGAAAAATTTTGGGGAATTACAATCATTGCATCAGCTTCTTTAAGCTGTATAAGCTTATTTGCAGAAGATTCTGAAGCATTTATAACATTAAATAACTTTACATCACTATCTTCATATTCAGAATCACGGAAAATTTCTGTCAGATTATCCCCAAAATTAACCTCTTCATTGGTTAAAGGCATCTTTGCACCTTCATCAAGGTTAACAACTACTAGATTATAAGTTTCATTGGTCTGACCCATATTCCCATAGACAATTCCAAAAATAATCATGAAGAACATTGGAAAGAGCAGTATCATGAAAAGACCTCTGCGGTCTCTTATAAGTTCTTTAAAATCTTTAATAGCTACACTAATGAATTTCATGTTATTCCCTCAAACTGGTTCCAGTTAATTCAATGAAAACATCCTCCAATGTATTGGGATGCAGTGATAAATCAGCGACCTCAGTATTCATGTCCTGAACTTTACTCATTATCTCGGGAAGTTTTCCAACCCCATTTAAAGTCCTTATATTTATTTTACCATCAACTTCAGTAACTGAATCAATAGTTTCCATGGTCTTAAGTTCAGAAATCACTTCCGGATTCATTTTAGAATCAGCCAAGTGGATCTCCACTATATCTCCCTCACCAAACTCTTTTTTAAGATTTTTAGGAGTATCCAGTCGTAACAGTTTCCCATGATCAATAATGGCAATGCGATCTGAAAGCCCGTCAGCTTCATCCATTAAATGTGTGGTTAAAATAACTGTTTTTCCTTCTTTATCCCTCAATGAACGGATAAAATTCCACAGAACCCTCCTTGATTGAGGATCAAGTCCTTCTGAAGGTTCATCCAAAACCACTATCTCTGGAGAGTGTATTAATGCCATAGCTAAATTTAATCTGCGTTTCATACCCCCTGATAAGTTAGAAACCAGCGTGTTTGCTTTATCCATTAGTATGAGGTCTTCTAATAGGTTTTCTACCCTAGTTTTCAATATGTCATCTGGAACTTCGTACATTTCCCCCATGAACTTCAAACTCTCTTTACATGTAAGGCTTTCCCATAAAACTATATCCTGAGGACATATTCCAATTTTAAGCCTATCGGCTTGGGCAATGTCTTTGCCATCCACCAGTATTTGACCACCAGTTGGGCGAAGTAAACCTACCATCATCTTGATGGAAGTGGTTTTTCCAGCCCCATTAGGACCTAAAAATCCAAATACTTCCCCTTTTTTTATTTTTAAATTTAGATTATCGACTGCTACAAAATCTCCAAAAGATTTAAAGAGGTTGTTCGCCTCGATTATAAACTCGTCCACCATAATACCTTCTCAGCGTTCTTTTTTTATCAAAATCAAGAAATTTACATATAAAATGGTAAATATTTAATTATAACTCCATTAACTAATTATAACTCCATTAACTTCTCTAAAAACTCTATAGAATTTTTAATTTCACTTATCCCCTGTTCTAAAACCGCCAAGGCAATAGGGGACAGATTTTCACCATATTTCTGTTTTTTCTCCAGTGTATCCTGTAGTTCCTGTTTTTTTGATTCATACAATGGTTTAATTACATCCAGACGTTTCTCTTTAGATATGTAATCAAAAAAAACAGCCTTTACCATAAATTCAAAATTATCAATATCTGGCTCGATAGGCTGAGCTACTATCTCCAGCAAGTGTTTTCTACCTTTTTGAGTGATGTGATAAACTTTTTTGTTAATGCCTTTTCCAGGCATCTCCTTTCCTTCAATTAATCCATTTTTCTCCATTTTTGCCAGTGCAGGGTATAAAACGTTGTTATTAATTTTGAAGTAAGGATTTACAGTTTCTCGAATAGTTTTCTTCAATTGGTATCCATGGCTGGGTAAAAGAAAAATCATGCCCAGTATTATTAAATCGTTGTTTACCATTTTATCGACTTTGCACCCTCAACTTATTAATTATTCATAATGGTTTTGTAAGGTTAATTAACATAGGTTAAAACTAACATAAGTTATTTTTAACATATGAATCTATGGAATTTAATACAAAAATAACTGCACGATAAGAATAACCACGATAAGAGCAGCCAGGAACGTAATTTGCTGTAATATTCCAATTCAGCCACCAAATACAATCAGCTGAGTCCTCTGCTAACCAGTTATACGGTCGGAGAAACTTATGTGTAAGCAACAGCACATGGGATATTCCTTAACATGTGGCTTGTGGATAAATCGGTTAAGATAAATAATTCATCTGTCAATAAATTAACTAACAATATTTACTGAAATTGACAATATTTTCTTGGGGGTTTACTCTTTGAATTCTGAAAAAATCGTGAAAACATTAAGTATGAAAACAGACATCCCTTTCTCTGAAAAAAAAGAATATCCATCGGTAATTGACCCAGAAGGCCGCATAACTCTACAGTTTGGTGAAGATGTGGATATGGACACTGTTCCAGATGGAATAAAACTTTACAAAATTAAACCTGATGGAAACGAAGAAGATGTGGATGTTAAAATTAATGTTGATAATAATTCACCATCTGTTCTTTATATTAATAAATCTGAATCCATTTCAGAAGGCGAAGAGTATAAACTTTCCGTAACCAGTAAAGTAAAATCCCTAAAGGAAACATCTCTAAAAGAAGAATTTACGAGCTTTTTTGCTGTAGATTATTCATTTAATCTGGAATTAGAAGGTATTCCCGATTTAAACAGTGAAAGAACACTAGTAATCTGTATAAGTGACCTCCATTTAGGTGCAAATGATAGCTACGCCGAACTTACCCAGAACCGGGAGGCACTGGTTAATTTCCTGGAACAGGTTAAAGATTCCCCAAATGTAAAAGAACTGGTTATAGCCGGTGACTTGATTGATGAATGGTTCATACCAATGCATTTAGACACATTCAATGGGAAAACACAGCTGGACTTCACAAAAGCCGTGGCCTCTAACAATAAACCAGTAATGGATGCTTTTAATAATATAATAAAAGAAGGCAAGGTAAAAGTGACTTATGTGCCTGGAAATCATGATTTATTGATAAAATCCGAGGATATTCAAAGTATTCTGCCAGGGATATCTGAAGCTCGTGATGTGCGAGGTCTGGGAGCATATGTTCCACTGGATTTCCCAGAGCTAATCATTGAACACGGACATAGATACAATTTTTACTGTGCCCCGGATTATTCCAACCAGTCTTTAACCCAAACCGACACCATACTACCCCCAGGGTACTTTTTTACCAGGATGGCAACCAGTTCAGTGGTGCAGGGTCGCCCCCAGATAGAGGTTGCATTTCCCCCGGTTAATAAAAATGAACTGGGAGAGATCCAATTTCTCTACTTCCTTTACTGGAATGTTTGGAAAGGCCTTATCACCGATTTCCCAATAAAAGAGGGGCTGGATGCAAAAGTCATAAACACACAGATAGACGGATTCAGTGAATTTTATGCCATAAACGATGTCCTACCCTACCAAAACTCAGAAGACGGTTACATTGATGTTAACTTGTATAATGGAATTATTGAAACCTGGGATGAAAGGCAAAATAAAAATTTAGTTCCGGTTAAGATTCCAACCAGCGAAGCAGTACTTAAAGGGGCTTTTGCAAGTCATCTAGATGACCAATCAAGTTTACAATTCTTTAACAATCCTGATTCAGATAAGAGAATTGTTATATTTGGACATTCTCATGAGGCACGAGTGATAACGTCTTTCAATGAAAACCAGGAAAAACAGGTCTATGTAAATTCTGGCACCTGGATAGATAAAAATAAGTGTACCATGACCTTTGTAGCCATTATACCCCCAAAAGGCGAAGATTCAACTTTAACTTATGTAAATCTTTATCAATACACTCCAAATGGGAATATCAAAAAATTAAAGTCAGAAGCACTCCAGATCTAAACATAGGATACTATTTAGAAAAGATAACCCCTCTAAGCTTACCCTTCAACTCTTTAACCATACAAGACAATGACACACAACCCGGATGTCTTTGTAATCTGCTGATCTCATCAAGGGGAGGATTAACAGGGGAATTTTCATATTTAAATAGTCAATACTAACGTAATAAATTCAATACAACGTCGTAATAAATAATAGGGGAGATATTATGGATTTAACTATTTTATGGCTGGTGCCTGTAGCATATTTTGTACATATTTTAGAAGAGACACCACGTTTCGTTCCGTGGGCCATTAAATATATTGGTGCTCCTGAAACATTTGGGCAGTTCGTTGTGGGAAATGTTATTTTTATGGCTTACGTTATCATAGCCACTTCTCTGGCAATATTTTATCCCAGCGAATTAACCCTGGTTATCGGTTTATCCGCTGCTGCATGGATATTTTCAAACTTCTTAATCCATGCATACTACACCCTACGTACCGGTGAATATTCTCCAGGGGTTGTGACTGCCAGTGCAATATATGTTCCAGTTTCATTGTATATTTACTACAACTTTTTAGTATCTGGAATGTTAAACAACTTGGACCTAGTATTGTCCATAATCATAGGTTTTGCAGTGATGTATGTTCCAACCCTGATACAGGAAAAGAGAAAAGGAAAAAGATAGGAAAACCAGTCTTTTTCCACTTATAAAGAAACAATTTAAGCATTAACTTACATTTCACCCCAATAAACTCGCCTTTCCTTAGAAATTATTAATTTAAAAAATTAAACCACACCCACCAACTATTTTAACTCCTTCTTCATCTCCAAAACCATATCACATAGAGACTGTTTACGTCTGAGTTCTTGGATCTCTTCCATTGGATATTGGTAGTCTTTCAGATATTCACCTGTCCCCTATATTTGATGTAGATTTTTTCTAAGTTCATCGGGGCTGGAGGAAGTCTGTATAACGTACTCTGTCTTTAAATAATGTTTTTCTAATGCTAATTTATTTAATCTATAACACTCTTTACACTAGATAAAGACATTTGTATAGGTTAAAATTAGCATAGATATTGTAATTGCAGCTATAATGGTTAAATAAAGCTTATTATTTGTCATACTGTTTAATTTCAAACATACTGGCTGTAAATATGATAAAACCACCGCCTAACAAAATTATACTAAATGTATTGAATGTGCTGTTAAATAGAGAGCTTAAACCCCATATTATGTATAAAATTCCTAGTAAAATTCCTCTATTTGACTTTTCTAATTGTACTTTTTCAGGAGCCTCATTTATAGAACTGCGTAACTTCCGCATCATGTGACTGGGACCTTGAAACCACCTTCATTTGGGCCCCAGTTAAGGAAGTAGAAAACTAAATAGTAATATTTAAAAGAGAGTCATCACTAACGTAGTACTAGGAGCAATTGTTACTATGAGAAGGTGATTTTTTAAAATAAATTGATATTTCCCCTTAAGTGGGTTAAAAAGGTGTTAAAATAAGTTATTTAGGGAATTAATTTCTTTTTCACCTGCTTAAATTGAATTAGGAGCGTGAAACATGAAAAAAGCTTATAAATATGGTTTAATTGGATATGTCCTGGTTATGATCTGCAGTACACTTTTTCCATTAATATTCAATAATGAACAACTCCAGGCACTGGTAATATTCCCCCTAATTATAATTTTAGCTTACTGGACTAAAATGAATGGTAAAGAGTTGGGTTTGGAGTTTGGAAGTTTAAGAGATTATATGTGGGCTATTCTGTATCCCCTGAGCATCTGTCTAATCATTATCATTATCGCTCTGGTAACTGGGAACATTGGCCAAATTAAGTACCCTAACGAAATGACCGGGAAAATCGTTTACCTCTTTTTCTATACACTTATACTGGCATTTGCTACTGAAGAAGGTTTCTTCAGAGGATGGCTCTTTGGAATACTGGAACGGGATAAAATGGATCCCAAATTAATTCTCCTACTCACTGCGGTGGCATTTTCCTCCTGGCATTTACCCCTTTTCTTCCTGAATCCATCCTTCACCTGGAGTATGCTTCCCATATACATTACTGGAGGGATTATAGGTGGGCTGATCTTCGGGTTACTGCGTTACATTTCCGGTTCCATAATTGTATCGTCATTCTCCCATGCCCTCTGGAATACCATAGTTTATAGTCTATTTGGTTTCGGTAGTACCATTGGTATTTTAGGGATTAAAATGACCAATATCTTTAGTCCCGAAAGCGGCTTGTTAGGATTGGCCTTTGGTTTAGTGTTCATGGCCATTTTATGGTTCTGGACTTCCAAAAAAATAGGTTTCAAGTATCCAAACAAACCATAAATAGGAATTAAACATAATTCTTTCCTTTTTTAAACTATCTTTAGTCCCCAGGAGGGAAACTTCTGTAATCCACACTAGAAAAACTGGACATACTTTTATATAATAGTTAGTTTGATAAAACTAATAAATATTATACGGTGGAAAAACTATGACCGATAATAAAGATTGGAACCCTGAACTCTATTTAAAGTTCAAAGAAGAACGAACACAACCCGCAATAGATCTTGCCAGGCGCATCAATGTAGAAAATCCTGAAAAAATAATGGACGTGGGCTGCGGGCCGGGGAATAGTACAAATGTCATTCTAAGTAGATGGCCAGAAAGTGAGATAATAGGAATAGATAATTCAGCCTCCATGATAGAATCCGCCAGGAAGAATTATCCGGAAATGGAATGGAGAGTTGAAGATGTCACCAGAATGGAAACTGATGAAAAATATGATATTATATTTTCAAACGCCACCATACAATGGATCCAGGACCATGAAAAATTAATAAAAAACTTGGTTAAAATACTGAAGGATGATGGTGCCCTGGCAGTACAGGTTCCACAGTACCACACCATGCCCATAAAACAGGCCATAGAAAGGATCTCATTGAATAAAAGATGGAAAGAACAAACCAGCCAGGCCAATAATGATTTTACATTTCACTCCAGTGATTATTACTACAATATTCTCTCAGGTAAATTGAAATCCATAACCATGTGGAAAACATCCTACTTTCATATAATGCCTTCCCACCAGAATATCGTGGAAATGATTAAAAGCACCGGGATGCGAACGTTCTTGGACAGGCTGGGTACCAGAGAAGAAAAAATGGAGTTTGAAAAGGATGTTTTAAAAGAAATTATAAGGGCATACCCTGCGCAAAAGGATGGTAACGTGCTATTTCCATTTGAAAGGCTGTTCTTTATTGGATACAGATAATCGTCATATTAATCTATACTACAATTAATCCATACTAAAGATAATCATCCCCCATACCATTTTTCATTGTTAGCCCTTTTGATAGTTTTAGGAAGTTTTTCATCTATAAATAAAGGGAAGCCACTAAAATAAATAGGAAGTAAATTATGAAAAAACCAAACCCCCATCAACAAAAATCCGGTCAAAAAGGAAAAGGTGAAACCGCCGTGCTAGAGAAGATCGCTGCGATGCCCGTAATGTACCGCGACATGGGTGAGCGGTTACACTCCCTCATCAAGGCCAGCGCTGAAAACCTCACCCCAAAAACTTGGTACGGGATGCCAGCCTATGCCCTGGAGGGTAAGGTTATCTGCTTCTTCCGTGGTGATGATAACGAGAGGTATATGACACTGGGCTTCACTGAGGATGCGAACCTAGACCAAGGCAACCTGTGGCCAACCTCCTTTGCACTTAAGGAATTAACTGCCACTGAAGAGTCAAAGATCACTGATCTCGTTAAAAAAGCAGTGCGCTAGAACTCACACCCGATCACGGAAGTGAGTCGCACCAGTAGCGCGGGGGCTTAAACTAATGCCCTGTTAATAAATATTCAAAAAATAAGCCTTAAAATGACTGGGCGATTAAAAGATTTTTTATAACTATTTTATTGTGTTTTTCTTGAGATTTTGCGGTTAACAAACTTTTTCGTATTTTTTATTTTACCTTGAGATTTGTAACGGCCGGTGTATACTGAAGTTACATAATGTTTCTTATCGCTCATAAAACAATCCCCCCCTATTGTTTATTATTTATTTTTCAAGTAAGTTATATTTCTTCCGACTATTTTTTCTAAAAAGTCTATCTAAGGTACGGGTGTTGTTTTCAGAGTGTATAAATCTAATATGGGTGTAAAACTGTGAATAATTAAACTCCATCATCCACTGGTAAATAAATTTGAATAATTTTGATCAATTAAAACACCGCTTATCTCCCCCAATTCCCTTGTTTACCAGCAGATCGTTGAATTTATCATCTAGTTTTAGAAATCATTCTTGATATTAATAATTCAGATACGGGGTGACTATATAAATCATTCTAATAATTCAGATACGGGTGACTATATAAATCATTCTTACAACATAAGTACCTATAAATAGGATAATACGGGGCGCTATTAAAATGGATTCACCAGAAACACTTAAAGAAAAAACTGAACCGGGAATGATGGCTCTAGCCACCCTTATCTTAGTGGCTGCAGTTGCAAATCTGAATTTATCAGTGGCCAACGTGGCCCTCCCTTCCATAGGCATGGTTTTTAATGCTTCCCAGGTTCAGATCAACCTGGTGGCAGTGGGTTACTCCCTGGGCCTGGCGGCTTCAGTTCTATGGTTCGGTGCCCTGGGTGACCATCACGGTCGAAAGATGATGCTGATCATGGGGACTCTGCTGGCCATACCCTCATCTATACTTGCTGGTTTTGCACCCTCCATTGAGATCCTAATCTTTGCCCGTATCATCGGAGGTTTAGCTGCAGGAATGGCTTTCCCAACCACTTTAGCCCTTATAACTGCTTTGTGGTCCGGGCAGAAACGAACCAAATCTATCGCCTTATGGTCCGGTATAGGGGCTGCTATTGCCGCCATGGGGCCTATAATCTCCGGATACTTGTTAACATTCAATGATTGGGGTTCGGTATTTATGATCACCTTACCCCTGGCAGTGGTGGCCCTGGTCATGGCCATTAAGTTCATCCCAAATCACGTCAGTGAGACCACAGCCCCTGTGGATAACCTGGGAGGTTTACTGTCTCTTCTGCTTCTGGGAACATTGACCCTGGCCATTAACTTCGCCCCAGTACCCAACTCTGGAATTCTGATAATTAGTTTCCTAGCTATCGCCGCCCTTTCCGGAATCCTATTTATAAGGCGCCAGCGCAGGGTGGAAAATCCCCTTTACGATCTTAAAGTTGCCAGCCGTAGTATCTTCTGGGTAGCCTCTTGTGCAGGGATAATAGTTTTCGGTGCCCTGATGGGGGCCATGTATATTGGTCAACAGTTTTTACAAAACGTCCTGAGCTACTCAACCCTGGATGCGGGACTGGCAATTTTACCCTCAGCAATATTGATGATTTTAGTAGCACCCCAATCTGCCAAGCTCATTGAATCCCGCGGATCCAGGTTCACTCTCCTAGCAGGTTACCTCTTCTGTTTACTGGGTTTTTTAACCATGTTATTCCTGTGGCAGGATCATATACCCTACTGGAAGGTGGGCTTGGCCTACGCCTTTGTAGGAATTGGGGTTGGATTGGCTGGAACTCCAGCTTCCCATTCCCTTACCGGTTCAGTTCCCATTAAAAGGGTGGGTATGGCTTCGGGAACCGCAGACTTGCAACGTGATTTCGGAGGGGCCATAATGACTTCCATATTCGGGGCTCTGCTTACCGCTGGTTATGCCCGGTCAATTGCCTCACAAATTGACACTTTACCTGCGTCGGCCCAGCAGCAGATAACCAGTGGCATAGAAACAACCCTTCAAAAATCATTCTCCAGTGCAGCCGCCCTGGCCCAGCAGCACCCCCAGTATTCAGCGCAAATCATATCTGCGGCAAAGTATTCATTTTTAACCGGGGATCATTGGGCCTACTTGGCAGGGATCCTTGCCATTCTGATTGGAGCGGCCCTAGTATTCTTTAAATTTCCCAAAAAAGAGGAAGAAGAAAAGTTACTGGCCCAGTACTGTGAAATTGATGTTGAAACCCAGGGTAAATAGGGTGGAGCTTCAAGGAGTCTATAAATTAGAAAATAAATTGGATAATATTTTTAAAGGGGAATAGAGTATGGGTGATGCAGAAATCTATTATTTTTCGGGTTCGGGTAATTCATTTAAGGTAGCTAGGGATGTGGCTAAAAAATTGAATGCTGTCTTGACACCAATTATGTCTGTTATTAACCAGGAAAGCATAAATACTAAAGCCAACACCATAGGGATTGTGTTTCCCATTTATGACTTTAAACCTCCCCAGTTTATGGAAAAATTCATCTCCAAAATCGAAAATATTGAATCCAAATACATTTTCGCAATATGTACTTATGGAATAACCCCATCTAAATCTTTAAAACATCTTGAAAAAATTATTGAATCATTTGGAGGCCATTTATCCATCGGATTTGCAGCAGGAATGCCTCAAAACGGGTTAGGATCCGGGAAAATAACTGAAACTCAACAGGAAATGATGTTTAATAAATGGAAAAATAGAGTTGACAGAGTCTCTGATGATATAAAAAACAGGGAAATAGGGAGAATAGAGACGAGTATTCTTTTTTTAAACATTTTAAAACCGGAGATCATAAAGTTAGTTCCGGTTTACTTGGCATTCTTAAATCAGATGCTATTTAAAGGGATGGATTCACTGGTATTCACTTCCAATGAAAAATGCACAGGTTGCGGAACCTGTCAAAAAATCTGCACCCAGAATAACATTGAAATAATCAACAATAGACCATCATGGTCATATAATTGCATAAATTGCTTTGCATGTCTTAATTGGTGTCCTAATGGTGCAATAAATCTTGGAAAATCGGATCTGGGTATTAAAAATTATCACCATCCTGATGTCAAAATTTCAGAGCTGATCATTCCAAAATAAAGAAGAGTCTTACCATATAATAAGATCATAAAAAACCCATAACTCTTTTATCTGTACTGTAAATTAAGTTTCTTTGCCTCTCTACCGGCTGGCATGGATGGATGGAATTTGATGGTGCCAGGGCATTTCTTTTTCAAGAGAACTTGCCAGGCGTATTAATGTGCCTTCCTCCCCAAACCGGGCCATGAACTGGATCCCTATGGGTAAACCGGACCTGCTCTGCCCGAGAGGCAGGGTTATTGCTGGTTGTCCAGTGACATTAGCCGCTGACGTGTGTACCTTGGTTTCCTCACAAAGACGCATGTAATCCTCATAGCCAAGGTCTGTCCGCATTTTCGAGTACTTGCCGTGGGGTTCTGGTAATTGGTTCAAGGTGGGTGTGAGCAACAGGTCATATTGTTGGAAGAATTCCCCAAAGCTTCTTCGGAATTGGTTCAGGGCGAATTCAGCCATGAACATGTCCGCGGCTGTAAGTCCCTGTGAGTATTCATAGAATGACATCATCACTGGTTCAACAGTCTCCTCGCTTACTTTTCGCCCCATGACTGCTGCGAACATATCCATCCCTATATACACTCCAAATGCCCAGGCTACGCATACCGCGTGGAGGTACTCTTCAAAGTCAAATGTGGGGCTGACCGGAACCAGTTCATGACCGGCCTCTTCACAGTGGGAAACCACTTGCTCCACACAGTGCATTACTTCCAAGTCCACAGAACCTTCCGGTTGCCAGGGATCTGTGGTCCACGCTATCCGCAGTTTCTCGGTTGGAGCATTCAATTCTTGAGCATAAGGGCGAGCAGGCTGTTTTATGATAAAGGGATCGCCAAGTACTGGTCTTGAAACCGCGTCTAACATAACCGCGGTGTCCCGCACAGTCCGGCTTAAAACAAACTCCTGTAACATCCCCGGCCACAGTTCCCCAATATCCGGGCCAAGTGTCACCCGTCCACGGGAGGGTTTCAATCCCACCAGTCCACATGCACTAGCCGGGATGCGGATCGAACCCCCGTTATCACTACCATGAGCTATGGGCACAATACCCGCTGCGACACTAGCTGCAGCCCCACCACTGGACCCCCCACTCATAATATCAGGATTCCATGGATTACAAGTCACACCAGCCAATTCAGATTCTGTTGAGATTCCTAAAGCAAATTCAGGCGTTGATGTACGGCCTAATAGGGTCAAACCAGCTTTCTTGAAAAGCGTGGTCAGGAATGAGTCCTTGTCTGCAACATGCCCCCTCATGAGCCTAGATCCGCTCTCCTGATGTCGCCCCTTTTCACCAGCCCCAATGTCCTTCATCAAAAATGGCACCCCTGAGAAAGGAGCATTAGAAATTGATTTACCATCTAAAGCTTCAATACGGTCCAGGTAGACCTCTATGACTGCATTGATTTTGGGGTTGGCCTTTTCGACTGCTTCCAAAAAAAGATGTGCAAGTTCTTTCGGTGTCACCTCCCCCATTTGAACCAAATCCGCTAGGGCAACACCATCACACCTAGAATACTCTGCCAAATTCATAAAAACATCCCCCCTTTTTGACTTTATTTATTAATATAATCAAAAGAATAATTGAATTTTCCCTTTGAAATTGAATCAGGAGGTGTAATTAATTTTTGGATGATTTTCAAATCCGGGGTATCTGTGCCTCAATTTTCAGGTTTAAAACAAGGTCAATGTGAACAACCCAGTACGTAGTCATGTGGGGTTTATTAACTTCATGTATTCGGTTTTTATCTTACCGTTATGGGATAGGGGGTAGGATTAGAATAAACTGGGCAATCATTAATGATAAGAACATATTTTAGACAGGTGGTATTATTGTAAAATTATATGTTGCCCAGAATTATTAGTTCCATTGGATTAGTGCTCCTTGTTTTGAGTGTTGTGGTTGTTTCAGGATGCACCTCGGAGGATGCACTGGATAATGTATATAAAACTGAATCTGATGGTTTAAAACATTATGAAGGTGAGGGTATATCTTTTAATTCCTTGAATAATTGGACTTATTATAAACTGGAAAATAACCAAAGTGATTACTTGTTTTCCATTGGCCGGGGATCCGGTGAAGATATGGACCTTATCCATTTCCACGCTGGCGAATATAATGGGACCCTGTCAGAACACATTAATTCTCTGAAGAAGGAAATTCAACTCAGTAATGGCGTGGTAATATCTGAAAAAGAACTCACTGTGGATGGCCTCCCAGCCTATCAAATTTCAGCACTTAACCCTGAAAATAAGCCACTTTCCAAAACTTTACTTATAAGAAATGGAACTATCTACACCATTCATGCTGTTCCTGGTCCTGGTAAAAATCTTACCAACATCGAAAAAGACCTGGAAATTGTTATCAACAGTTTCCATGTAATATAAACAATTTATTCCTTAATTCCTCATTCTTTAATCTGTTTTTCCTCTTCTTCCTCACTGGTCATGAGTAAGGCCAGCCAGTGGGTTTCATCGAAGTTTTCCAGATATTTTATGACGATCAAAGTTAAAGGCACACCGATTAAAAATCCGGTAGGACCTATAATCCATCCCCACACGAATAAGGAAACGAACACCACAAAAACAGACATTTGAAGTCCTTTTCCAGTTAGTTTAGGGAATATGTAGCTTTCAGCTATGGTGTTTATGATGATGAAAAAAAGTCCCATGCCAATAGCCCCCCAGATACCATATTTAGCCCAGGCTACCAATACTGGGGGGATTGCAGCTATTATAATACCCAGATATGGGATGAATCCCAGGGCAAATGTTAACAGTCCCCAGAGGAGTGCAAAGTTAATGTCGAATACGAAAAGAATGGCTGAAACACCCAGGCCATAAATAAGATTTACCTTTGCCCGGATTACAAAGTACTTGATGTTGGCATCTACCATGTCCAATATGCCCTTTAAAGTAGAGCTATCCTCACCTAACCCCTTAACAAGTCTCACATTTATTTGGGGAAGCTCATAAACCAGGAAGACGATTGCAAATAGCATGAAAGTTCCCATGGTAATGAGCCCGGCAATATCAGATAGGGGCATATGGGTGATGAGGAACTTTATTATTTCATTCCCATATTGGGCTAGGATACCACTGGAACTTATAGTTAGAGTGGGCAGTTCTTCTATTAATTGGGAGAGTGAAATCACCAGGAACCATATTATTCCCATGCCTAAGGCAAATGTGGCAACCAAGGTTAATATAACTGATTTGTTGTATGAAAGGCCTTTTTTCTCCAGCCACCTTAAAACCGGGTAGATGATTATGCTGATGAATATTGAAAGGAGTATTGGTCCTAAAATCTCAGCACTGTATTTCATTCCAATAACTGCAACGAAAATAATGGCTATGATACTAATTTGCCTCATAAATGATGGTATTTTGAATTCTTCCACTCGGATCATCTCCCCTAAATATCTACCCAGACAAACCCTAAAACATACCCATTCCCGTAATAAATGTTCCTGATTTATTAAATAATTACAGATGTATCTATGAATTTCAATTTTATTTAAATTTTCTATTCTCCTCCTTTCTAAAGATGGATATATAATAAAAAAATCAATAATGGCATGAAATAGGTTTTAAGTTCCATTGATACACACCAATCAAGTTCCCAATTAATGAAAATGTTCAGGCAATTATTTTAATGGCAAAATATCAATAATTATCTGTCCAGACATGTGAAAATCTAATTTCAAATTCATTTTGTTGAATATACTATCTTGATTATGAATTTATTATCTGATTAAATCTATATAGGTGTTAAAATGGCGGATTGGAAAATTATCGGACTAAGTGGACTGGTTAATGCAGTTCTAAGTGTTATTTTAATTGTTATCTTCTTCCCTCTCTTCTTTTTAGGGCCTTTAACCGGAGGGTTTTTAGCCTCTTACTTTAGTCAGAGATATGAAGAATATGCTAAGATGGATTTAAAGGATGGGGCTATTGCTGGGATAATTTCGGGAATGATTGGTGGCCTGATAATCACTTTAATATTGATAATGGGCTTTGGAGCCATAGAAGTGGTTATAAATTTAATTTCCCTCGAAATTGGCATAATACCCGGCGCTAATACCGTGGTAGCTGCGTATATTATTTTCCAATTATCAATAATTATCAGCATAATTTTAGGTGCCCTGGGTGGGGCCGTTGGGATTATGGTCAAAAAATCATCCTAAATCCTTTAAGAGTTTGGGGATTCTTTTCCCAGTCGGACCTATATCATCCCCCATAATTAGCTGATAAACGTTAACCATCATTAAGGGCATATATTAAAAAGATTAAATGGCTGAAAAGATAAGAAGCTTGGTAAATTTTTAGGGTATTAATGTTCACTGGAAATTATGTACTTGTAAGTATGATGTGCGGATAAGACGAAATTAAGCATGGATCCCGTGTATTCTCGGGCAGCATCAACATCCTCCAAGCCATAATTCTTCAAGGACATGGCCTTATCGAACTTTTTCCGCATTTCCTTTTCTAAAACTCCTTTCAAGAATTCTATGGTTTCTGTGGGATCTCCATTTTCAATGTCTTTTTCTGCTCTAGGTACCACTGGCCCCCAATCCAGTCCTGCTGGTTTAAGTCCGGTGTAGGGTGCTCCTTCACCTTCACGGTGTAACCTTACTGCAGTTTCAAAGAACCATAGATCAGCAACCTCTGCTGCATCTTCACCTAACTTTCTGGCCTGAATAGTCTTGTTAAAACTCTTTTTAAGCTCTTCTTCGGCGTTTTTAGGTACAAATGGGAGGACATGATTTACATCCATCGTCTTTAAAGCCGTTTTACAAGCAGTGACAACCGGCCCATCTAGAGTATCACAATGGGGCGCCATATTATTAACCTCCGCAGTTATTTCATCTTTATTTCCGACTAAAATTGTTTACAAAAGTCAAATTTACAAAAAATAAAAGGGTTTTTGAGTATTCCTGGTTAAAAAAAATGAGAATTATTGTGTCATCAGGGCTACTACACCACCAATAAACAGCATGAATACTGAGAACCATGCTAACCAGTACACCAGGAATGGGAATATCAGGATGATGATCCCTATAATAATAGCCATGGCTATCATCCCACCACCACTTGCTTGTTGTGTTTCAACCATTATTTTCACCCCCCTTAGTTTAGTCTATGAATATTATTCGATATGCGATAACACCCTTTTTAAATGAACCCTAATCGGATGGTTGGTTTTCGCTTTTCACGATTACCTTATCCCCAATAGCCACTACCATGCGGAGAGGGATTACAATGTCATTTTTAGAGCTTCCCAGACTTTCTAAGATCCCCCCACTCCCCACTAAGAATGATTCTATTGTTTTGCTTTCAAAGTCTGCTTCCACATCCTTCACTTTGCCAACTATCATCGCATTAACGTCTACCACTTCTTTACCAATCATTTCTTCTTTTATCTTCATATTTAGATCACCCCTCCATCCATTCAACTATTTTCAAGCATATCAAAATCCCTTGACACCTTTAAGAATCTCTTTTCAAGCTCCTGGTCAAGGAAACTTTTGGTGGCAAGTTTCAAGTTTTTCCGTAGATTATCCATTTCTTCATTGACGAAATGGTCAATTTCCTGAGATAACACGCTAGAGACATTCTTATCAATTTTATTATCCCTTATTTCCCCATTACCTACTGAACCCCCATTAGAAATCATTTCAGGAGTTTCATCATTTCCAGGTATTTTTTCAGAAATATTTCCTTCTTCAGGTTTATTTCCCTTTGATTCCCTAGAAACATTGCCTTTTGATTCAGATACATCTTCCATTTCTTTATGAAATATAACCGCGGTTCCAGTTGCAGTTACAATTGTTACACTGCCTTGTATCCCTCCCATTGAAACAAAGTCAATTATAACTTCAACCACACCATTAGCCCCCATTGATTCTGCATTTTCGAGCATTCGGGATAAAGCCACCTTTTTGGCCTCCCCTAAATTGAAGTTCTCCAGTTGTGCAGGTTCAATGATCTTTACCAGATTTTGAAAACGCCCCTGTGAACCTTTTTCTTCGGCTAAGGCTTCTCCGATAGCCAATCCCACATAACTTTCTATTTTTTCATTATTTACATCAGGAACTGATACTAGGGGTGTGGTTAACTGGTCAAGGAAAATCTCATCTGCTTGTTTGATCCCTCCTTCTGTTTCCGTTGATGTTAATTGGATTATTTCCGAAGGAGTTCGAACCAGTACTCTCATGAACCTGGCAACTATGCCTGGGACAACTACAAATAGGATATGGTTAACGAATATGGGGAATGCTGCTTGAATTGTCAGCACTATGGCAATTATAGTAATTAAACTCAGAGTTACGGGTTCTTTGGGGAATATCCAGCCAGGTCCGAACCAACCATACCCATTGATTAAAAGAAATGTGAATAAAGCGCTGATGGCGCCTGTACTTTTACCATATTTTTTACTGGCGATGGTGGTTTCAACAACTCCAGCAAGCAATGGGGATACAATATACATTATATTGAATCCAAAAATAATCAAATTCCAGGCTATGCAGATTATAGCTGAAATGAAGCCCAGTGCAGTTCCTAAGAATATAGCCAGCAATGCCCAGCGTTTTTCAATAAGGAAATTTTTGGAATTTGGCAAACCGGGTCACCTTTAAACTTTATTTATACATGAAATAGATTATTCCTGGAAAGAAACTGCAGTTCCGGAAACTGTGACCATTATTGTGTTACCCATGGTGCCTCCCAGGTTATGATAGGCCACCCGAGTTCCTATGATTGCGTTAGCCCCCTTTTCATGAGCTTTTTCTTCCATGCTCTCCAGAGCTATGTTTCGGGCGGTGGTAAGTTCTTCCTCATATTTTGAGGTTCTTCCACCCACCACATCACGCACTCCTGAAAACAAATCTTTATACAGATTCGCCCCCAATAGAGCATCCCCAGTCACGAGACCATAATATTTGTTTATTTTTTTCCCTTCAATGGTGGGTGATGTTAGAATCAACATTTTCTAAACACCTTCTATTGATATTTTTTGTATATCTGTTGAAGTAATCACAAACTATAGTTATAATATGGTTTTAATAATTTATTTAAGTTTCCCCTTCTTTTACCCATTTCAATGGAAATTCATTTTAATTACGGAAAAATATGGGCAAAAAATAACCTTTCAGACTAAGGTGGTTCAAAAAAATAAAATCATGTTATTCACATAATACAAGTGAGGAGATTCCACATGGCAGAAATAGGTTACATCAATCCAGAAAATATGGTAAAACCTAGAGGGTATTCCCATGCTGTATCGGTTACTGGTAATCACCAGACCATTTACCTTGGTGGGCAAAATGCAGTTGATGAAAAAGGAGCTCTCGTAGGTAAGGATAGTCTCAGAAAACAAACAGAACATGTTTTAACCAATATTGAGAAGATCTTAGATGAATCAGATGCTAAGCTTGAGAATGTGGTTAAGTTCAACATCTACCTGGTCCCGGGACAGGACCCACAGGAGGGATTCCAGGTTTTCCAGGAAAAATGGGGAGATAATCCAAATTCCCCAATTATAACTGTTTTATTTGTAGCGGGACTGGGAAATCCGGATTGGTTGGTTGAGATTGATGCAATGGCAGTAATTTCAGAATAATCCACTTTAAAAACCTAATCTTGAATAGAAGCTAAATGTTTAAGGATTATTCCATCATGTTAATGAGTATTCTGTCATTTTTAAGATTATTCCGTCATTTTTTTAGTTCAATGACCATCTTAAAATACTCCCTGTTGAATTCCACCGATATACCCAAATATTAACAGTTTTAGACAAATAAATAAATTCAGTTGTTAAATCACATTTATATTAATTTTTAATCTAAAATATTAAATATCCATTGATAGATATTATTGATGGAGTTAGTTAATTGTGGGGAGTTTTATGGGATATTTAATCTGTGAAAAATGTGGAGGATACTACGAACTTCAAAAAGATGAATTTTCTGACGATTTTAAAACCTGCGAATGTGGAGGGAATTTAAAAGAAGTTGAAAACCTCAAAAGTTTGTGGCAATGCATCAATGTAGAGTGTGATTATCAGGGATATGGAAATAAAGGAGACAAATGTCCAAAATGTGGTAAATCTTTTTATAAAGTGAATATTTTAGAAAGCTGGAAAATATTCAAATTAAAAGATAAATATAAAGCTGATCCTGATAATTTTAGGAAAAAAAGATATAATACTGTTGGGTCCATTATAATCGCCTATTTTGTAGCAGGCATCTTAATGATCCCGCTAAGTTTTCTACCAGACACTTCCATATCAAACATCCCGGCAATATTTATAATTATTTTAGGCGGAGTAATTGCCACCTACATCTCCAAAACCAATAAAGCAATAAACGGATTATATTACGGTTTATTAGATTCAGCAACAAGATTAATAATGATTTTAATATTTAATTATGAAACAAGCATTTATTACGAGTTACTTCTGATTTTAATCCCATTTTTAGGACTTTTCGGAGGATACGTTGGGAGGTTATTAAGACTGCGCTCAGAATAAGGATTTTATCCCATTTCACCCATTATTAAACCGGATTAAAAACTAATAACATGCCTTCCAAACAAACCGGAGATTAAAGCATGGATAACCGAAACCGGCACTAAAAAGGTTCCTAACATCATTCTTACCTCGTAGAGTAAACTGCTCCTTGGATCTGCTCTTCCCTTCAGCCGGTTGAAGAATGAACTCCAGGGAATTCCATAGGTATTCCCTATCATTATGGTGCGGATGGATCCCAGGATGCCCATGGCCCTACTTATCCCATATATTTCTACGATACGTTGCCATGATGCGGGGGTGGGGTTTCCCCGGGTGTCGGCGTAATACTGGGCGAACATGACTGCTGCCACTTCATCAGAGGGCACATCATCCATGATCCCCCTGAGCATGTTCTGGATTTCCCCACTGGTCATTCCACTTTCCAGAGCCCTTTTAGAGTGGGCATAGGAACACATGGCACAGCCATTAACTTCAGTCACCGCGAGCATGAGCCTTTCAATAAATTTAGAGCTGATTTCCTTGTTCCTTTTAGCCTTGAACATGTACCGCATGGTTTTCATGCCATTATAGGAAATCCAGTAAGATTCCCGAACTGAGTAGAGTTTTCGGCCGAACTCTCCATCCTTGATTTTCTGTTGTTCAGTGACTTTCATGACAAGTTTCCCTTCAGATAGAAGTTGTAATTATAATAAATGAATTACTAATCAATAAAATTTTCAGAATTAAATTGAACATTTGTAAAAACAAGCATTTCATTTTTTAACCGGCCCATAATAATCATATGAATAAGTCCTAGTTACAGGAAAACCTCATACAAGAAGGAATTACAGCTAAATCATTAAAGTAGTTATTCGTGATGGTCTGAAATTTAACCTATCAATCGGAAGTGAGTTCAACTATTTAAAAAAAAAAAAAAAAAAATAAATAAATAAAGAATATATGTTTATTTTATTTTGCTGTTCCGTCTTTGCAAAAGTATCCCATTGGTTCGCCTTTCATTAATTCATTTTCTTTAAATATAGGGCATTCCACACATTTGCATTCTTCATGGAAATAGAGATCGCTACAGGTTGCTTTTCCACTGGCACAATAAAGGCCTGGAACATCTGCGGGTTCAATCATGGTAGCTATATCTATATCTTCAGCCATCAGTTCTTGAATCTTTTTCATTTTTCCTTTAACACAATCACTGGTGGCTTGCACTGGACATGTATTGCAGACACATTTCATCACATTTTCTGCATTAAATTCTATTTTTCCCATTAAATCCCCCCTTGTTAGTACTATATATTTTGTATTTTTCAATATTTACAATCTTTTATTTCGGTTATTTTTTATTGGAAAAAAATTCATAGGATTGAGTTTAATAAATAGAGTATGGGGGTTAAGTAATGGATGAAGATTTAACTATTTTACAATTGAACGATAGCCATGCGTATCTGGACATTCACCAGGAATTATTTTGGGATGGTGATCATGCTAAATATGAGTTAGCCGGAGGCTTCGCCAGAATTGCCACCATATTTAACCAGATTAGAGAGGAGAATCCTAAAACATTGGTTTTTGATTGTGGTGATACCATTCACGGGACTTATGCTGCGGTGAAAACTAAAGGGGAGGCTTTGATACCTATCTTGAATTATTTAGACTTCGATGCCATGACCGCACACTGGGAATTTGCATACGGACCGGAACACTTCCTAAAACTATCCAAAAAATTGAACTATCCCATGATCGCTATTAACTGCTACCATGAGTCCAGTGATAAACTTTTTTTCAAGCCATGGATAATAAAAGAGATTGGTAAAATACGTATAGGTATTATAGGAATAGCTGCAACCATAGTTGATAAAGTCATGCCTGCACATTTCAGCAAAGGAATATACTTTACCATGGGTAACCAGGAATTACCTTATCACATCAGTAAATTGCGAAATGAGGAAAAAGTTGATCTAATTGTAGTTATTTCACATCTAGGGTTCCCACAGGAAATGAAATTAGCCAAGGAAGTGGATGGTGTGGACATATTATTAAGTGCACATACCCATAATCGGCTTTATAAACCTGCACTTGTGAATAATACCATTTTAATCCAATCTGGATGCCACGGTTCTTTTATTGGAAGACTGAACCTAACCATATCACAAGGAAAGGTGATCAAATTCCAACACAACCTTATCACCGTATCTGAAGATATTAAACCGGATCCAGAGGCTGATGATCTTGTTAATCAGGTTTTATATCCCTATAAAGATGAATTAAGTCAGGTGGTGGGTTATACAGATACCGGTCTTAATCGTAACACAGTACTAGAATCAACCATGGATAATTTTCTTTTAAAAAGTCTTTTGAAAGAAACGGATGCCCAGATAGCTTTTTCTAATGGTTGGAGATATGGTGCACCAATACCCCCTGGTGAAATTATCCTAAACGATCTTTACAATATAATTCCAGTAAATCCTCCAGTTTCCACTGTGGAACTCACGGGGAAGGAAATTTGGACAATGATGGAAGAGAATTTAGAACATTTATTTTCAAGAGATCCTTATAATCAGATGGGAGGGTATCTCAAACGATGCATGGGTCTCAATCTATACTTTAAGGTGGAAAATCCCCCTGGACAACGTATTCAGGAATTGTTTGTAAAGGGGAGAAAAATCAAAATGGATGAAACCTATCAGGCAGTTTATGTCACCAGTCAGGGTGTTCCTGATAAGTATGGTAAAAAAAAGGAACAGTTAGATGTGCAAGCAGTGGAAGCATTGCAGAAATACTTATCCGCTAATAAATCAGTGCAAGCAGAACTCCAGGGCACAATAATAGCTGTTTAAAGAGGGTAAATTTATTTTGTAAGAATCCACATATTCAAATCACTAATACAACCCTATAATTTATAAATAGATTTCTTTACTGTTATTTTTTTCATCCCCACCCCTTAAAATTACCAAAAAAGTTTGTAACCGACTGACTAGTAAAATTCAATGATCTAATATAAAAAGATTTGCTGAGTCACCTGTTCATTATTCTTCATAGTATTCAGGGTTTTGAAGCATGGAAGGGTGGGCATGGTAAAGGATAGCTATATAGGCAGCTGATACTCCCCGGTTCATGTCCTGTTGAACGATTCCATGGTCCTCGGTTTTGTTCCAGCCCACGACACTTTCCTTTCCCTTTTCATTCCCGTATTTTAGCATGTTATTGAGATTGGAATAATGGAAATCATGTTTTTTAGGGGTTAGCTGGTTTCCTACTTGCCAGTATTTTTCCTTATCTTTGATCCATCCACAGTGTGGTGCGGAGTAGGTGTCGGTAATGTAGTGAGATGCAACACCAAAGCACCAGGCTGCTTCCTTATAATCTCCCTTTTCATAGGCTACTTTCCCCTTGTCCAGCCAGTTATTGGTCTGAGGGTAACTACCCGGGTATCCGTGATTAATTTTATCGTTGGGAATGGTGTCCGGATAGGTAGATCCTTCCTTCATCACCCCCATGTATGGTTTAAGATTGTTTTTCACGTCGAAGGGGAGATTAATGTTAATTTCGTCTACGATCTTTTTATGAGCAGTCCACTCCCAGGCAGTTGCCGGTGCAATCATTAAAAAGAATAAGCTCAAAAAAATAATTATTTTACACATGTTTTCCCTGGTTAATCTTCCTATAAAACCATTTTCACCCATTCTAACTCCCTTCCTTAAACCAGTTCACTCTGTAAAACTATGATTTCACATCATAATAAGTGCAAAACTATTTGATGTGATATATTTCACAATAGAAAAAAGGAAAGATTTTCAGTACTCCCTTAACAAACAATCGAAAGATATACAATTTTTACTAGTTATAACCAATTTTTTGAAAGCTTATCGTGAATTAAGTTAGCATTAGACTGTTTATAGTGGTAATTCAACCTGTTAATGGGGATATGTGAATAATAATTTTTGCCTTTGGAGAGAAATATTTATTACTTAATAATTTAATAATAGTTATAACAAGCATATTAACAGGTGGGATAAATGATGAGAATAAGCATGTCATTACCAAAAAAACTTTTGAACGACTTTGATGAGGTTTTAAAGGATAGAGGATATAATTCCAGATCTAAAGGTATCCGGGATGCCTTGAAGGATTATATCGTGCGTTATCAGTGGATGAAAGACATGGAAGGGGATCGTGTGGGAATACTGTCTGTTATCTACGACCACCATTACACCGGAGTAATGGAAGACCTTACCGACATCCAACACCAATTCCGGGACTTCATAAATGCCAACATGCACCTGCACATGACTGAAAAAAATTGCCTGGAAGTTATAGTAGTTAAAGGTGACGCCCAGAAAATCCGGTCCTTATCAGAAAAGATCATGCGACTTAAGGGTGTGGAACACGTCAAACTCACCACTACCTCCAGTGGAGAACCGGAATAAAACTGACAATTACCTAAAACTGTTGAATAATTTATTTGCCCCTAAGGCACCTATGAATAAGGAGATTTGCTGAAAAATTAACCCCATCTGAATCTCACCCACACCGGGGCCCGGGGTTTGCCCTTTACAACCTCATTGGCTTTGATCTCTGCCGGCAAGGGACGGGTGGTTAAAAGCACATCCACATCCCGGGGTAAGGTGATGGGAGTTTCTTCCCGGTTTCTTTCTAAAAAATTCAATATTTCCCTGCGGTCCCTATCACTGAATCCAGTGCCCACTTTGCCAAAGTATTGACCGTCTTTTTCCAGGATCAGTGCCCCGAAAGCTATGCTTCCCGTGCTCCTGGTTGCCCCTATCACGTTAACATCTATGGTTTCTCCTCTTTTGATTTTCAACCAATTAGTGGATCTTTTACCGGGTTCATATTTGGAACTGGCATTTTTAAGGATCAGCCCTTCATAACCCTCTTTAAGGGATTTTTCAAAATGATCCTTGACTGTTTCCGTGTTTACTATTTCAAAAGGAATTATTCGAAGGTGCTCCCCCTGATTTACAGCATCTAACAGGATTTTTTTCCGCTGCGCCAATGGTTTACTGGTGAGATCTTCACCCCGAAAACGAGTAATGTCAAAAAGGTTAAAGGTTGCCGGTAGTTTCCGGGATAAGATGGCAATTTTAGTCTTATCTTCAGTATTACGTTTTAAAAGCTTCCTGAATCCTCCTGGAACCGTTAGCTCCCCATCTAGAATCCAGTTTTTTCCCTTAATATTTTTTTTAAGATCCATGATGATTTCCGGGAATTTGTATGAGCTTTCAATGTGTCTGCGGGTCCAGAGATTTATTTTATCCCCTTCACCCACGGCTATGATCCGCTCACCATCCAGTTTGGGTTCGCTGATCCACACTCCAGATAAGTGTACATCCCCTTCTATCAGCTTGCTGAGCATGGGTTCTATCATTTCCAAGAAAATACACCGCCTTCCCTATTCTTCCATCATGGCCAGCATTTTTTCCAGTTCTTTTTCAAGAGACCTGGTTTCAGGAGGCTTTATCTCTGGTATTAACTCTTCACCAGCAGCTTTTTTCTCAATTAGTTCTCTTAATTGTTGGTTGTAGGTTTCGGAGTATTCTGTCCAGTCAAAATCAAAGGTCATGTTATCCACTACCTGCAATGCCTTTTCAAGGAGGTCTTCATCAATTCGGGCAGGGATGATCTCCACTTCCTCCGGTGATCTTACCTGTTCAAAGTACAGTAACTGTTTCAGGAGAAATCCTTCTTCGTGGGACTGTAACATTCCAATGTATTTATTGTTACGCTGAACCCACTTCACCACTGCCACCTTTTCTTTCTTCTCCATTACTTCCTTGAGTAAATGGAAACTCTGACCACTACCACCCTTTTTGGGGTTTTCAGTTCCAAGGTAGTATGGTTTAAAAAGACAGATCAGGGGAATTTCTTGTTGATGGCAGAATCCCATTATTTCCATGGTCCGGGTGGAGAAGGGGTGGAGGTTTTTAATCTCTTCATCGGTGAACTGGATGCATTCTCCGGCAATGTCTATTGCCTTGGCAATTTCATGGGTTTCCAGTTCTTTACCGTCCTTTGCACAAACCTTTTTATAGTGTACCCTGCCACAATCAGTTTTATGAACCAGGTGAAACCCTATGTGGAGGTTTTCACTGGCAGCATACAGTCTGATTGGTATAAAAATAGTTCCGAATTTTAAAGAGCCTGACCAGATAGATCTCATAAAAAAACCATCTCCTGGTGTTATGTATGTTATAAGAGAGGGTAATAGTTTGTTATTGTAGGGAATTGATAACCTTTAAAAAGAAAGAATCAGGTTCTAACAGGATAGAGATTTAATTAGTTTAATTCTGATTATTTTGACCTTCAATCCTTTTTCTTTACAATTTTCAGTTTAAGGTTCCTATTTTTGTCCTGACCCAATAATTTATGGGCGTAATCCACAATTTCCAATATGTGCTGGTACTTCAGCTCTGGTGTGATGTGAACTACTTTTCTATCGATTTTATACTTATATCTCCCATAAAAATTAGTTTTAACTTTTTTGTGACTGTTTTCCATGGTTGAAACATAAAAATAAGACAGATCAGCCTTTTTTTGGGTGTTAAAGAGGTCTTCCAGTTCCTGGTCAATTTCAGTTACCATGGCCATGGCCAGGTTAAAATCCGTAATAGTTATGGATTCCCCCTTCTTTTGGGCTTGCGCGTTGATCTGATAGATCCCATCCAGGTATTCAACAAGGTCACTGTGCCATTTTTGGAAATCCTTCCCGGGGAAAACCAGTAAATCACTGGTTTTATGGAATAGGTGGGGATGGTAAGCCAATATATTCTTCTGGTCCATAATTCCGTAACTGTATCTCATCTTTATCATGTTTTAATAGAAGATCAAAACCCCCGGGGACCAATACCACAATTGAACACCGGTAATTCTCTAAACATTTCCAATAGAACTATTTAGACCAGGAAACTAACAGTGATTCTGGTGTTAAAATCTCTAAAGACTTAATAGTTGTTTTTTCAATTATATCCACGTCATCATAGATATATGAATCCAGGTATGTTTGTAAGGGTTTATTATTGAAAACACTCTCTAAATTCAAAGTCAAAATGTGGATGTATTCCATGAATTTAGGCCAAAGCCCCATCAACCTCCATTCCTCACCACGATCCAGACCCATATCCAATCGGTGGAGATGGTTTATCTGGACAGTCATGGACTGGTACATCCTCCTGAATTCTTCCCTGGTGAAAATAATAACTTCTTCATGTTCCTCAAAGAACTCCGGATTATAAAGTTCTATTCTCCGTCCGCAAAGCACTCCCTGACTTAACCGCATATGTTATTCACCTGCCTCCTGTAGGGGTGAATAATTTATACTCCTGATGGGGCATGGCCATTGGGGTAGAGAGTGCACTTGAGAAGTACCTAGGGATAAAACACCCCCAATTAAGTAATACTTAATTTATATGCCTTTAAATATTTTAAACTGGCACGCCCTTTACGTAAGATATTATTGTGGCCTTTAGAATAATCCACTCTCCTTTAACTTATCCTCTGTCCATTGAGCCCTTTTATCAACTTTTTCCTTAATGAGTAGGGTTAGAATGAAACTTACAACTGGAAATACAGCCAGCATCCCCATACAGTGCCAGAAGTTGCCCCATAAAACCCCGGCAATAACTTCCCGCAGCACCCCGATGGCATAGGTTAGTGGTAAATAGGGATTTATGGCCTGGAAAAATGGGGGTAGGATTTCCACAGGGAAGGTTCCCCCCGTTGCAGTTATCTGCAGGACCAGGATTATGATGGCCATTGCCTTTCCCGCATTTCCAAATGCAGAGGTAAGGGAGTAAACCACCACCATGGCACACAGGCCAATATATATGGTGGTTAAAGCAAACAATGTCGGAGATGAAACCTGTATCTTCATAAACAAAGCCCCCACCACAACCACTGCCGATTGTAATAGGCTAATTATTAAGAACAACCCCATTCTGCCCATGTAAACTGTTTCAGCACTGTATTCTTTCTTTGATTTAACCCGCATGGATATCATGGCCACGGCTATGATACAGCCAATCCACAGGGATATTGCAATGTAGAATGGGGAAAGGGCTGATCCATAGTTATCCACTGGATAAACCTGTTTTTTATCCAGTTTCACCGGACTTTCAAAGTAGCTCTGCACACCCTCCTGGTCTGTATCGGCAAAGGCAATTAAACGGTCCAGATCCGCCTCATCCACTGAGTTAAGTTTAAAAGAAGCAACCTGAATTGCATTTTTAAACTCAGGCCACTTGGAGTTAGCTAAACCCAGTTTAGATGATGCTTCATTGATGGTCTGACTTATGCTGTCCCGGTTATTAGCCAGATAATTAATGGCACTGTCCATCTGGTCAATGGAAATTTTAAGTTCATTTAATTTACTGGAAGGATCTCTGCTATTTTTAATATCAGATTCCATCCCCTCCAGGATGGTGAGAACTTTACTGGCCCGGATAATGCCATCTTCAACCTGGGTAATGATTGGTTCCAAGGCCTGATCCCCAGTTGAATCATAGAGAGTGGTTAAAATGGCGTCGAAATATTTTAATCCAGTGATCACTTTATTAACCATTAACTCCATGTCCTGAACTGTGATTAGGGCTTTGGATGGGTCAGTCTGGATATAATTGTATAATGTGTCGTATTTGGCCTTAACATAATTTGATTCACTCTGTATCTGGGGTAACTCCTCACTGAATTGAGGCCAGACCCCATTAACCGTACCCATAACTGAGTTACCCTGGGCCAGGGTGGCATCAATGTCACCCAGTTTACCATTTAACTCATTTACCATGGACCTGGTTTTGAGAAACTGTGCCTTATTCTCCTGGGCCAGTTCTCCTACTTCGCTGAGTTTGCCAAACAGGATCCCATCAATGGTTTTAACCACTTCGTCATTGATTTTGGATTGTATGGTGTCCACCCCAGTGTTGGTCATTTTAGGGGCGATGGCATTGAGTTTATCATTAACCAGGTACTCAATGCTAGCCTGCTGTGGGTTTTCAGTATCAATGGACAGTATCATCTGACTGAAATTACTGGGTATGATGATTGCCGCGTAATAGTCTCCATTTTTAACACCGTTTCGTGCGGTTTCCTCGTCAACGAATTGCCAGTTGAACTTGTCATTATTTTTCAATTCCTCAACCAGCATGTCACCCACTTTATACTGTGTTCCGTTTAAGCTGTAAGGAGAATCCCCATTGGCCACCGCGATTTTTATATTGGAAGTTAAAGCGTAGGGATCCCAGGTTGCCTGAATGTTCATAAGAGCATAGAGGGAGGGAATGAGAATAATCACCATCAAAACAAATAAAACAACAGGGTTACTATTAATAACTTTAATATCATTTTTAAAGATTTCTCTTGCACCTTTAATCATTAAAACCAATCCTAACTAATTTAATGATGAATAGATAAAACTAAACACAAATAATGAAGATATAATGTCCACTTCCATCCTATAAAAACATTTTCCCGATTATTAATCATGTAAGATTCATTCCATGCTTAAAGTTCGGCAAGTCTGGGGAATGAACCATTTATAAATCAAATTTAAAAGAAAACTCCCTTAAAACTCCCCTATTTAAAGAGCAGATATATATAAAAATCATAACCCTCTAAATATGATTGTTTGATATTATTAGTTGTCAAAGGATAACTTGTGCAGGATACATTTTTTATGAGGATATCCTCTAAAAGATACTAATTCATAAGATTACTAAACATTCAGATAAAATATCGAAGTGGTGAATTATTTATGGCTTTTCATGTTATGCTGGTCCCTACCCTGGGCTGCCCTTCAGACTGTGAGTACTGCTGGAGTTCTGAGGAAGGGTCTCCAGTTATGAGTGTTGATATCATCAAAGAAACTGTGGAATGGCTTAAAGACTTCCGGAATGAACCAGTGACCTTCACCTTCCATGGTGGTGAACCACTCCTGGCAGGATATGATTTCTTCCTAGAAGCACTACCCCTCCTGGCAAAGAAGTTAGCCCATCTTAAACCAGCCTTTGCCCTACAGACCAACCTGTGGAACATGACCCCTGAACTGGCCCGGCTATTTAAGGAGTACAACATACCCCTTGGTTCCAGCCTGGACGGTCCTGAGGAACTTAACGACCTGCAGAGGGGAAAGGGCTATTACCAGAGGACCATGAGGGGATATGAAATTGCCAGAGCAGAGGAACTTCAGGTAAGTTTTATCTCCACTTTCACTTCCTATTCCATCCAGTACAAGGAGGATATTTTTAACTTCTTCCTGGAGAATGGTTTGAATCTCAAGTTACACCCGGCACTCCCATCCTTGCGTGATGAGAACCCTGAAAAATGGGCTTTATCCCCTGAAGAGTATGGGGAACTTTTGATCTACCTCTTGGACCAGTACTTGAAACATATGGATGAAATTGAGCTTAAAAACATTGACCACCTCTGTAAATGTGTTTTCATCCGCAGAGGAGTGGTCTGCACCTTTGTGGACTGCATGGGTGACACCTTCGCAGTGGGTCCCGATGGGAGCATCTACCCCTGTTACCGTTTCGTGGGCATGCCCGAATACGTGATGGGTAATGTCCGGGACCATCCCAGTATGGATGATCTAGCCCAGTCTGATGCCTGGAAGCTCCTCCATGATTTCAAAGACTATGTGGACACCGAATGCAAGAAGTGTTCCTACATCAAATTCTGCCGCGGCGGATGCCCATACAATGCCCTGAAAATTAATGAAGAAACCGGTAAAGCTGAAATAAATGGAGTCGACCCCCACTGCGCTGCCTATAAAATGATATTCAAGGAAATAACCAAGCGAGCCACCAAGGAAATGCTGGGATCCAGCATGGGCATGATCCCCGGTATGCCCGATGATAAATCACAGGCAAAAAAAGGGATAATGTCTATAATGCTTAAACAGTCCTAATTTTTAATATAAATGTGACTTAATCCAGGTAATTCATGGATTCTGTGATTTAATAGGGTGAAAAAACTAAATATAAATAGTAAATTTTCGATTACTGATCAAAAGATTAATTAAAAATTATTTTCAAATAATTCAACTCCAATTTCCAGAATAAATTTTCAGATGAGGAATAACCTCCCTTGATAAGAAAAAATAAAGAGTAAAAAAATAACGAGATGACCTGATATGAAAAGAAGTACACCAGTAATTATAGGCGTTCTACTTATTTTAGGAGTGGTTGCCTTAGGTTACTTCGCTGAATCCAACAACGGAAGTAATAATACCACCAATAATAATTCCAGCCAATACACGCTTTTGAAAAAACCAAACTTTACTGACCAGACACAGTCTAGTTCTCCGGCTGAAAGCCAGCAAACACCAACAACTGATGTCACCGCCACCACAAACAATACCCAGAACAGCACTCAGAACCAGACTACAGTTACCCAAACATCTACAGTTTGAATTCAAAAACCATAGCCATTGAATAAACATCCTCTTGATCTGTAGAATAGTTAACGCACTTTGTAATGGAGGCTATCATAATGAATTTAGGTAAATTAAATGAAAAATGCCCTAAATGTGGTTCAAGGGATAAAACCCTTAGGAGACAGTTAGATAGGGAACATCGTGCCTTTGGCAAAACCCAGTCCTTTGAATGCAGTGACTGCGGTTATGTATTTAAAAAACCTGAAGATGAAAAAGAAAAGGAAAAAGAGGATTAAATAAGGAAATTTAACCCCTTTAAACTCCTTTTTATATCATTTTAATCATATTTAAGAATTAACATTCCATATTTTTTTGTATCTCATTCCCTGTTTTGAATATCCTGAATGATTTTTTATATGAATATCTTGAATATCTTGAATATCTTGAATATCTTGAATTTGCACTCCGAATTTGGGGTAATCAATAACAAAATTTATTCTTGAATGATCCTTTCAAACAGAATTTTAAGACAGAAATTCCATAAATTAAAACACTGATGAAATAAGGAAATTCGGGCGAAAAAGGAAACAATTTCAGGAGAAAAAATAAGAGGAAAATAATAATATTCCGGTAATGAAAATTAGGGGGGATATTTGGATGGAAGTAGAATTCAATTTGGAGAACCTCAATGAATGCCTTTGTGACTGTTGTCCTGTTCAGAATAGATCGCAGTGTGTCCTGGATAAGATGAAGATAATACAGGAAATTGCCCAGGAAGATCTGGACTCACGGATGATGATTGAAGAGGAAAGAATACCTGCATTGTACTGTGCCAAAGAAAAGGAAGTTCCAGGTGATCTGGAAGTTAATCAAGAATGCCAATGCGATAAATGTTTGGTCTGGAAAGAGAACAACCTGTTCAGTGGTGAACCTCCTGGTTATTTCTGCAGGGAAGGGAAAACCAGATAGCAGATTGGAATCTACTCTAATTTGAAGGACCACTATTTCTAATTGAACTATCCATTTACTCAGTTTGTATTACTGTTTAATGAATACCGATCTTTTCTTGCCCCTTAAAGATTATCCGAAGCATAAATATTCTTTTTTTGAGGATTATCCTTAGATATAATATTATTTTATGAAATCTTTAAAGACAGAATTACTCATTAAAAGGACAAAAAATTGATTTAATCAAGAATTCTGTTAATGTAACGAGATATTTTAAGCTTAAATCCCTCTAACCCTGCAAAAATATAAATATAATAATAATCAGATTATCAAAAGAGGGGATTTGATGATGAGGAAAGATTTGATAATCATACCCATATTACTGGTAGGGGTCATAGCTGGATCCGTGGTGGGAATGGGTTACAGCCCGGATGAGTCACCAGACAATAGTCAGCTTTCCAAAAGTAACATATCTACAAATACATCCACACCAGCCAAAGTTCAAAACAATCAAAACACCACACAACAATCGGCATCACAGAAAGCCACGACCACAACCAGCACCCGGAGAACAACCACCAGTAGCAGTTACAGAAACCAACAAACCAATACTCAAATATCGGAGACGGAAGAAACTCTTTCTGATGAAACTGGTAATGCGATGGTTTAAACCATTTTTTCTGAGAGTTCCATTTTTTTGATTCATTAATCTTACACTGAATCTTTAAATAAATTTATTTAAGAAGATTATTCTTATCATAATCAACCGGTTATTATCAAAATAGTCTCTTCAAATAAAGAAAGAATAATCTAATCTGATTTTCGGAGGATTTAAGGATCGTAGGGACATAGTGCTAAAAGGTTTAAAAAAGTAAAACTAATATGTAAGAAAGAAAAAGGTTTGATAATAGTTAGGCTTGTAATAATTTCAATCACTTAATTGTAAGAAATCTTAATTTGTAAGAATAAGAGTAATGGACTGATAATATGATAGTTAAGGAATGGTGCATGTACTGCGGGGAATGTGCTGGTGTTTGTCCCCGTAATCTCATCGAAATACGGGAAATCAGCTTAAAATTCAATGAAGACAAATGCAAAGAATGTAACATATGTGTCCAGGTGTGTCCAGTGCAGGCCCTGGAAAAAAGAGATGATTAAATGATGGAAACTGATGTTCTGGTTATAGGTGCCGGTCCTGCCGGTTCAACTGCAGCTAAACACGCTGCCATGGGCGGTGCCCAGGTAATTGTAATTGATAAAAAATCAGAAATAGGAACCCCTAAAAGGTGCGCAGAGGGAGTCTCCAAGGATGGTCTTAAAGAATTGGGAATTGAACTATCCCCACGATGGATAGCTAAGGAAGCCACTGGAGTGCGAATGGTCTCACCCAACGGCACTGCCGTGAACCTCACCGAGGACAAGGTGAAACTCCCAGAAGCTGGTTACATCCTGGAACGTAAGGTCTTTGACAAGTTCATGGCCATGGATGCCGGTCGTGCCGGTGCCCAGATCATGGTGAAAACCCTGGCCACTGGCATGAGAATGGAAGACGACCAAGTAGTGGTTACTGTTGAGAGCATGGGTCAGAAGATGGAGATCAAAGCCAAGATCGTCATTGCTGCTGATGGTCCTGAATCCCGTGTTGGCCGGTGGGCTGGACTTAAAACTGCCCTTAAACCTAAGGATATGGAATCCTGTGCCCAGTTTGAAATGGCAGGGGTGGAGATGGCTGAACCCGATTGTATTGAATTCCACTTTGGTACTGTGGCCCCTGGAGGTTACGCTTGGATATTCCCTAAAGGAGATGACATAGCCAACGTTGGGCTTGGTGTTTTAACCACCATTACCGATAAAACTGCATATGAACACCTTTTAGAATTCGTGGCAAGCAACCCGGCTACTAAAAATGCCCAGCCAGTGGAGCTTAATGTGGGTGGAGACCCTGTAGGCGGATTACTGAAGAAAAAAGTGGCAGATAACGTTCTGGTGACTGGAGATGCTGCTAGTATGGTTAACCCCCTCACTGGTGGAGGTATTATCAGTGGTATGCTAGGAGGCCGTATAGCTGGTCAGGTGGCTGCCCAGGCTGTGGCAGATGGAGATTACTCCCATAAAAACCTTAAGGTATATGATAAACTCTGTGAAGATGAACTGGGAGAATCATTCAAGAAATACCTGAAGGCCAAAGAATACCTTTTAAGCCTTTCTGATGAAGAACTGGATGATATTGCGGATGTTTTCAAGGACAGTGACTTTGAAACCATTAACACTTCAGAAATGGTTAGAAAACTGATTAAAATCTCACCAAAAGCCCTTTTAAAGTTAGGTAAATTGTTCTAAGGGATTTTTAAAGTTTTTTATATCCCCTATATTCTCCCATATTTTTCTTTTTATCCTCTATTTTTTCCCAATTTACATTACTTCTCGAATTTCAATTCTCTTAGAAGATTTAATTCCTTATAAAAATATTCTCAAAGTCCTTCAAAAGGATAATCCATCAAATGAGTTTCTTTTTTTGGGATTAAAATGAGAATTTAATAAATGAGAATTTAAAAAATAATCACGATTATACATATAATAAAGAAGACCATGGCCACCTGGTGGTACAGTATATCTGCCAGGTGAAACATGGATTCCTTATTAGTAAATAGTGATAGATAAAGTGGTACTGCTGCCAGGAATGATGGCAGAATAGCCACTGCGAATTGTATTATATTCATGTCCCCTGAGTAAAGCATATAAAGGAGCACTCCACCCCCCATGATGGCAACCAGACTGGCGTCTTTGGAGTGTGATTTGTACATGAGGTAGGTGCCCATGCCTGCCAGGTACATGAAGATGTAAACCGAGAGGGGTACCAGGAAAACATTCCCTAGTAGCGCTGCACAGGATGCCAGGCGCAGTACCGAATTGGTGGCTGTGCTGAAAAAGGGCGCCAAACTTGTTTCCTTAAGACGGATGGGTGGGAGAGTGTAAATCAGTTGATTAATTAACATCAACGATATTATAATGGTGAAAGCTGGTGGAAATGCCAGAAATGATATTATGAATACTGCTGAAGTTAAAATTCCCACAAAGAGGAGTATGAACTCTTTCTCCACCCGGTTCTCTATAAAGGCACGATTTTGTTTTTGACGATCCCTACGATCCACATCCAGATCAGTCAGGTCGTTAAGGGTATAAAGAGCACCCCAAAGAACCGATACCATTACCAATCCACCTAAAATCTGCAGAGGATTATCAATGGGAGTGTTGGAAAAATAGGCGTAGGTGAGTGCCAGTAAAAACATGTTGGCATTTTTAGATGCCCAAGTCATACGGGTGGACTTGATCAGGGTCTTTATCATATTATAAAACTCCATTTTAGAGAATGATCAGTTAATAATGGATATTCAGGATATTCATTTAAACTAATTTAAGATATTTCATGATTAACTAAATCCTACAAACCTGTTTTTATAGCCTGACATATAAAACGAGGTTTGTTACCATACTTTTTTATATAACCCAATATTTCATCATTGGCAACATCACTTAAATGGCTTTTTACTATATTTATGGTTTCCTCCTGGGAGTAGGATATCTCCACCACTTCAAATGGAATTTCTAGTAGTGTTACTGCCAATCGGGAGAGGCCCCCCAGGTCAGTGAACAGATCCTTCTTCCCACCACCACTGGAAACCCTCCAAGCAGTCTGTAATACCATGTTAACATCCTTAAATTCGTTTCTGTGTCTAAGATATTCATGGATACATGTGAAATAAAAATTGAATGATCTAAAACCCTTATAGTTAGTCCACTGGCTGAATCCTGCGTAATCCTCCTCAATGACATGGTAGTCGTGGAACTGGTCTGCGAATAAAACTGCATCATATTCTTTCAGATGATCCAACAAAGTATCCGGTGATTTGATTCGGAGATCTTTCTTCATAGATTCAATCATCAAATTAAACACATCCCCTGGATTCAAATCTAAAGAGGGAAGGGGTAGTTTGACTTCATAAAAGTTCAAGCCCAGTTCATCCACTGCAGAGTATATGTTGGTGGATTTACCAGTTCCAGGGGCACCCACCACATGCACAATCCTGCCTCTTTCATGGGATAATTTTTGGAAGGTTAAAAGAAGATTCTGATAGGATCGGGTGGTCACAAATGTCTGGTTTTCTAGTTGATCTTTTATCTTGTACTGATTCATGGCCAACCTCAAAAAAAATTATATAAAAGTATATTGAACTCATCGGGTTATAATTAATATGATGATTAGATAAAAAAAGAGGTAATGCACAATGGTTACAGATGGTGAGGAAAAGAAGGTAATGGAAGACACCCCGGAAAACAGGAAAAAATGTCACTGCCACTACTGTCCCAGTTATCCTGAAAAGTGTGAAGGCGAATCACTGTACTGTGTTACCGGTTCCAGTACCTGTGAAATTCCAGTGAATGGTTGTATCTGTAACACCTGCCCACTCTATTATGAATACCAGCTCAATGATATCTATTTCTGCGGTAAAGAAGTAATTGGTGAGGGTAAAACACTCATCCGAAAGTCTGGTAGGTGGGAAGATCCCCAGCTTTACCAGAAAATGGTTGAAATAAAGGATAAAACCCATAATATAAGTGCGGTTACCTCTATGGGTTCCACCAAGAAAATACCATTCAAATTTGATGATCTTCATTTTTTACCGGCACAAATTAAGCGAATACCCCTTAACCAGGAGGAACCGATTAATACATCGGTAACCATCGGCCCGGGATCTGAAAAACCACTTATGGTTTCATCACCCCTCCTAATCTCCGGCATGAGTTTTGGGGCTGTTTCCCGTAACGTGCGCCTGGTGATATCTAAAACCGCATCTGAGATGAATGTTGGTTTTAACAGCGGTGAGGGGGGAGTTCTGGATGGGGAAAGAAGTACTAATTCTGATCTGATGATAGTACAGTACTCCACTGGACGTTTTGGTGTGAATGACCAGTTACTTCAATCTGCTGCTGCAGTGGAGATACGGTTTGGACAGGGAGCTTACCCGGGTAAAGGTAGTTACCTCCCTGGTGAAAAGATCACCCAGGAAGTAGCACAAGTAAGGGGCCTTGAAAAGGGAGAGGCAGCCTATTCACCAGCACACCACCCGGACATTACCAGCCCCCGGGAATTGGATGAAAAAATATCGCAACTGAGGAAAATATCTGGTGGGGTTCCCATAGGTGCTAAAATTGGTTGTGGGCATGTTGAGGGCGATGTGAAGATTTTAGCAGAATCTGGGGTTGATTTCATTGCTCTGGACGGCTTTGGTGGGGGTACTGGAGCCACTGCCAGATATGCCCGGGACAATACTGGAATTCCTATTATAGCCGCCCTTCCCCGTGCCCATAGAAAGCTGGAAGAAATGGAACTCCGGGACCATGTCAGCCTTATTGCGGGTGGTGGTTTGCGGACTTCAGCGGACTTTGCCAAGTGCCTTGCCCTGGGTGCTGATGCGGTTTACATTGGTACGGCAGCTTTAATAGCCATGAACTGTCAGCAGTATCGTGTCTGTTACAGTGGACTGTGCCCTACTGGTGTGGCCACCCAAAACCCACAACTGATGCAACAGTTAAATATTGAGGAGGGCGTGGTGAAGCTTTCCAACTTCCTCAGGATTTCCATGGAAGAAGTGAAAAATTTAACCCGTATGGTGGGTAAAAATGATGTTAAACTTCTGGAAAAGGAGGATCTGGTGAGTTTAACCAGGGAACTGGCCATGATCACCGGGGCAGAATGGTTAGATGGAGATAAATACTGATTAAAAGAGAAGAATTATTAATCCCACTAATAAAAGGGAAAAGTTATTATCCTACTGAGGGAATGGATAGGTTATAACCTTTCACTAAACAAAATGAATTCATCTTATATGATATGATGTTAATGATTTATAGGAAATTTAAGGAGTAAAATAATGATTAAAGTACTATGTACTACTGAAACTTCACTTAATCGTCCTGAGGCACGTCGCTGGAGGGAGAGGATGAAACTTTTAGAGCCCATAGGGGAGGTGGTGGTGGTCTTACCCTGCAGTATGCGCAAACCATACTCGGCAAGTAAATCCCATCGTGTGTTCACCACAGCCACCAAGGGATTACAAGAAGCTATTTTAACATCCCCTTTTGGTGTTTGTCCCCGTGAAATGGAACAAACCTATCCTATCCAGTCCTATGATGTTTCCACTGTGGGAGACTGGTCCCGTGAAGAGATAAAACTCACCGGAGAGTGTCTTAAGGAATACGTGGGAGATCATGAAGTGGTGGCCCACGTGGCCCATGGTTATCTGACTGTTTGCCAGGAATACTTACCCGAGGCTACTTTCACCTGCCAGGATGGTAGAGCCACGTCCCCCGAGTCAATGGTTAACCTCAAAAAGGAGGTTAAAAAATATAATAAACTCAAAAGTCATGCCCGGCAACTCCATATGCTTCGTTCAATCGCCCGTTACCAGTTTAACACTGCAGAGGCTGATCTTCTGGTACCGGATGACTATAGGCTGAGGGGAAGATTTGACCGGAGACTAATGCAGGGTGAGGAACAAATCGCGGTCCTGCACCATGATAATGGACTTTACAGTCTGAACCTTAAGGGTGGGGCTATTCTGAGTGATATTGGTGTTAACTGGGTGGAAATAGATTTTGATCTGAAGACCAACACCCTCTTTGCCCCGGGAGTGGTTGACGCCTATCCCCAAATAGTTCCCAAGGATGAAGTGGTTATAATCCGAAAAGGGGAAGTTGTGGGTGTGGGAAAGGCTATCATGAATGGTTCAGAGATGAAAAGAGGGGAAAAAGGTGTGGCAGTCCGGGTACGCCACCGGTTGAGTTAGACTATGAATACCCTACAGGATTATAAATAAGTATAAATAGCACAAATATGGAAATAAAAGAATACCATTATTTAATGTATATGAAGGTTTTTTAAAGTAATTATACATTATAACCACACTAAAAAGTGTGAAATATAAAAAAACCAATTTTGAGGTATGATTATGAGTGAAGAATTAGTAGGAAAGGTTAGAGAAGCTCTGACCCAGGTGGCTGATCCCCACATGGGTATCAGTATTGTAGAAATGGGCCTTGTGGCTGACATACAAGTTAATGAAACTGATAAAACTGCCAAAATCGTTATAAAACCAACCAACCCTGGTTGTATGAGTGCTGCTAACATGGCTATGCAAGCTCGTGTGGCTGCTGAGAAAGTGGATGGCATTGAAAAAGCAGAAATCGAAATTGACGGCCATATGATGGCTGATGCTATCAATGAAATGGTTAACAAATAATCTTTTAATTTTTAACTATTTTGCACATTTTTAGATGTGTTCAAAAAATAGATCCTTGGAAACAGATTGGGCTGCAGCCTGAGTATGTTGATCTCGCTGCAACTCCCCTTCCATAATTCTATTCACATTTTGAAATTAGTTAGATCTTATGAAATTAGTTAGATCTTATGAAATTAGTTAGATCTTATGAAATTAGTTAGATCTTATGAAATTAGTTAGATCTTATGAAATTAGTTAGATCTTATGAAATTAGTTAGATCTTATGAAAGTAGTTAGATCTTATGAAAGTAGTTAGATCTTATGAAAGTAGTTAGATTGGGATGAATTTGGTTCAAGAATAAGTTAATACTAATTTGGTGAAACTCCCACCGCAAAGGTATATATAGGATGAATTCTAAATCATGAATCTACCCCTGTAGTTTTTGGATTTGTTCATGAAATTCATGTTCTAAAAGCTGTTACTAACATTAGAGGGGCCCGTGGCTCAGGCGGTAGAGCGCACGGCTGATAACCGTGAGGTCCTGGGTTCGAATCCCAGCGGGCCCATTTTTACTTGTTTTCAATACTTTATTTAATTTATAATAAATTTTTAGATATTATAATCTGAAATTAATTCATATTTTATTGTTTTCACATGCTGATTTTTGACATAACATTATCCATCCCCAGTAATAATAAAATGCTTTTCAAAAAATTTATATGCTGAGTTTAGGATACTATATAGCTGGAGCAATGGTAAATTTGGTAATTAATTACCTCATTTTTTTTACCCTATTTACCATTTTCTTCCTTTTATATTGAATTCAAGGATATTTAAAAGTTTTTTCTGTATTTAAAGCCTACCTAGTTATTTAAATTAGTTTACAACATCAAAACTACCTGATTAAATACCGTCTCTGAATGCATTGTAATGGAATTTCAAAATACTGCCTGAGGAGGGGAAACATTTAAATAAACAATAACATAATTGGATTAATAGGTAATAATGTTTTTATTGGTGCTCTAATGTGGAACTTAATTAGCTTTGGACTGGTAATCTTAGTAATTGTAATATTTTTCGCACTTATCATTGGAATTTACAACAGCTTGGTTAAACTTCAAAATGGGGTTGAAGGGGCCTGGTCTCAGATAAATGTCCAGTTGGAACGGAGATCTGATCTCATTGCCAACTTGGTGGAAACTGTGAAAGGTTACGCTACCCATGAAAAAACCACCTTTCAGGAGGTTACTCAGGCACGTTCAGACTTGAACAATGCCCAGACTGTTAAAGAGAACGAAAAAGCAGACAATATATTAACTGGTACTTTAAAAAGTTTGTTTGCAGTGGCAGAGAATTATCCGGAACTTAAAGCCGATGAGAATTTCCTGGAACTTAGGATCAGCTATCGGAAACTGAGGATAAAATCGCCGAGTACCGTGAATTCTATAATGAAATGGTTCTAACCTACAATAATAAACGCGAAGTATTTCCCAATAATATCGTCTCTAATTTCTTCAGTTTCCAGGAAGCTGAATTTTTCGAACATGGAGACAATGCCGAAGAAGTGCCTCAGGTTGATTTTTAATTTATTAATTTTTTTTAATTTTATTCTTTATTTTAGAAAATAGTTAAAATCTCTCAGGAATCTATCCTGAAAGGAATCTGTTAGAAAAAATATATTAATTTCAGTTAAGTAAACTCCTTCCAATTAGTTTCGCTGAATATATACTCTGGTAAATATTTTAACCGACCCAGTGAGTACCAGTGTTTAAATTGATGAACTGATTCACCAGGCTAAAGATTTAGACTAATCCAACCAGAATAAAAGACCATGTCATCTAAATTTAGACAAGTTCCCAGAATGCTCTTCAATAGAATTTCTTAAAAGATGAAAATAAATGAAAAAACCAAAAATGGTATGGTCAAAAATCAAAAATGGATTTGTCAAAAAAAAATGGATTAGTCTAAAAAGGGATATGGTCAGTTTTCAATCTGCCTTATTAACCGGTTGCATTCCCCAACTACTTTTTTCTTACCAAAAGCATTGGCGATTCTGCGCACAGCCTCCAGCACCCTGATAAGCGAGTCCAGCCAGCTGAATATATCCCCTGCATAGGCGTGTATCTCATAATCCCGCATTAATTTCCGGCTTATATCCACAGGGTCCCGTTTTGCCAGGCGCTGTTTAACTATCCTCCTGGATAACTCCCTCTGGAAACAGCCACAGAATGGTCTTTCCTTACACCGGCAGGTGTAGAAGTCCATTTGTAGTTTCATCAATCGTTCCCGGAGACTGGGTTCCAGTTTGTTTATGGCAGTACCTGAACTTAAAATATCCAGGGTACTGTCGGCAAATAATCGGGTGGACATGTTTATTTTTAGGATACGGCCTATTTGAGTGGTGATCCGGTTAGAGAGGTATGCGCTTTCAAAGGGTTCCAGTTTAAGGGCTATGTCCAGGGGGTTCATCCGCTTCATATTCTTCCGTATGTAATCTGCACAGGGATAAGCCAAAAAGGACATGGAAACTGCCCTTCCATGAGAAGTAGGGATTACTTTACCATCTCTTTCATTAACCAGGCCATAATCCACCATAATATTGAATGCTTCTTCAAATTCCAGGGGTAATTCTTCATCCTTGTATTCATGGCTGATCTCTTGGAAGGTGTCCACCCGTCCGGCACAAATATCAGCCAGGAACTGTTCAACTTGACTTTCCTCAGAATAGGTTACATTGACTGATTCCACATCACTGGAGAGCAGTTCCATGGCCTGCATTTCCTCAGTTTCATCCCCATAACTCCGGCCAACCTCTGGCAAAAGGTATACTTTTCCCTGATCATGGTAGGTGGGTCTTCCAGCACGGCCGAGCATCTGGGAAAACTCGTTGGGAGTGAGTGTTTTATTCCCCATGGTCAGGCTTTCAAAGAGTACCTGGGATGCTGGGAAATCCACTCCAGCTGCCAGAGCAGCAGTGGTCACCACTGCCCCCAATTTCTGCTCCCCGAATTCCTTTTCAATACGGTTCTTTTTAGAGTAGGATAAACCAGCATGGTAAGCTCCGGCCTTAACACCTCTTCGAGCCAGATAATCAGCCACAGTGTGGGTTTTCCGGCGTGAGTTGGTGAAAATAATACTCTGTCCATGGTATCCTTTCTTTGACCGGTTCTGGTATTCATTACGGGCTAGCTGAGTTAGTAAATGGTTTTTTTCCTCCTCGGTCCGGGTGAATATTAGGTGTCGCTCCAGGGGAACCGGGCGCAGGGGATATTCAACCAGCTTCATCCCAAACTCTGCTGCTATTTCCCGGGGGTTTCGAACTGTAGCAGAAAGGCCGATTACCTGTAGATTGGGGAACAGTGCTTTCAAGCGGTGTATAAGCCCACGTAGTCTGGGGCCTCGTTCATCATCCCCCAGCATGTGGATCTCGTCCACCACCACGGTTTTAAGATCACCAAGCTGGGATGATCTGCCGGCACGTAGCAGGAAATCCAGACCTTCGTAGGTTCCCACTACAATGTCCGCGGTGTCTACTTTCTCATCAGGGAGGGTTAATTCTTCCTTGGCCTTTATCCGGCTCATGCCCACACGTATGGAAACATTTAACCCCAGTTTCTGGTATCTTTTCTTGAAATCCCGGTATTTTTGATTGGCCAGGGCCACCAGGGGGGTTAAAAATAGGAATTTACCACCTTCCAGGGCGTGGGGTACGCCTGCCAGTTCCCCGATGAGTGTTTTTCCACTGGCAGTGGCGGATACCACCAGGAGGTTTTCCTCCTCCAGGAGTCCGGCCTGAAGTGCCAACACCTGGACTGGTAATAAATGAGTTCCCTGGCTTTTTAGGGATTTTTTAAATTTTTCAGGAATCTCCAGAGTATCAATCCGGATTTTAGGGATGTTATCATCCTTTTTGGTGGTTACCCTATCGTACAAGGTAAGTTCCTGATTTTTTAAGGGGTCGAAGCGTGGGTCAAAGACACTGAGCACTTTAGCCAGGTCTCCGGTTTCATCCAGCATTTTCCTAAACCTGGGAAAGGTACTCAGGTCATAGGAACGTGCTTTCAATTCTCTTTTTATCTCACTTTCTGCACATAATCGGCAAAGGTGGTCTTCATGATAGAAATAGGATTTTTCTCGCTGGATCAAGGTTATGAAACCTTCAAAGGTGCAGTGTCTGCATATGAGGGTGTGATTGTACTTTATATTTAATGATTGGAGAAATTCTTCAGTATCGGGGTCGCTGCCCACCAGAAAGATGTTCTGTTTTCGCAGGACCTTCACTGCTTCACTGGGGGGTAGGATGGTTTCCTTATCCTTTTTAACTATGAACTTGTGGATCTTCAGCTGCCCATCCACCCTGCGAAACTTAAGGTAACCCTGGAAGAAGGGTTTTCTCCGGCTGTTCAAAGCACCCTTCGAACTTCCAATGGGAAAAAGTTCCACAATCTTCTTTTTACGTCTTAAAATTATCATTTTACCTTTAATTATATTAAAAACCTAGTATATTTATCTTGCAGTTATTATTAATAGAATATGTCAAATATATCCAATTAGAATACATTGTTTTAGTTTATATCCATTCACCATATATTAATTTCATTAAAATTAAAACCATGAATTTAAGGGGCGATAAATAATCTGTTCATTATTTAATCTGGTGAATAAAATCTTGGTTTATTAACCAAATAAGGATAGAAAATACGGTTATGGTCGAATGCTTAATAAAGGATTGAAAAAAATTGATCAGGGTGATAATTTTATCTTTTCTATGGTTTCAGCCCGTTCCTCATGGTATTCCACCACGTTGATCTCATTTATAGTGCCCTTTATTTCCAGGTTGGAATAGTTGATCTGGTCCACCAGTTCTTTACATGTCCATTTTTCTATGGAGTTACCAATACCAATGTGGGGGATGAATGGTAAGTCCATCCGGAGTTCATCCGCCAGTTTCCCGGAGTAAAGCTGGTCATGGAGTTTTAATATATGACTGTAACCCTCATCTGGAACCAGTAAAACATGCCAGTAGGGTGTGAAGGCATCTTTTTCCATGACTGCGCATCTTATTGCGAATTCTATTCTATGGTGATCAGCTGCCCTTCTTTTAATTTCTTCAATGAATGTTTCTGGTCTCTGGTTAAAAACTGGGAATACCAAGGTAAAATGTGGTTCCATCCGGCCATGGTAAAGTTCGTCATTTTCTTCCCGGAATTCCTGAATCCACTGGTAATCATCATTACTGATTTGTGGGTATGCTAAGGCTAATAGTGACATTTTAATTAATCTCCATGAATCGAGCTTCCAATATATTAAATGGTGATGTAATTGAATTAAGGTCAAATGCGGCTTAGTGAATAAAGGGTGAAGTGAATTAGAAAAAATGGGAAGATCGTTGGTAGATTGAAGTTCCCTAAAATTGGAATTCCCTAGAAGGATTCATCTTCTTCTACCAGTTTTTCCTTTAACATTTTTTCTGCCTGTTCCCTTAGAATGAATTTCTGTATCTTTCCACTGGCAGTGAGGGGGAATTCATCCACAAAAAAGACATGCTTTGGCACCTTGAAACGAGCAATCTTGGTCCGGGCATAATCACGGACATCTTCCTCGGTGAGTTCGGCTCCTTCCTCCAGGATGATGCAGGCGCCTACAATTTCACCGTACTTTTCATCGGGGATTCCCACCACCTGGACATCGAGGACTCCGGGCATGGTGTAAAGGAATTCTTCAATTTCTCGGGGGTAGATGTTTTCCCCACCACGGATGATCATGTCCTTTATTCGACCTACTATGGAGTAGTATCCCTCCTCATCCACGGTGGCCAGGTCTCCACTGTGCAACCAGCCATCCTCATCAATGACTTCCCGGGTTTTCTCAGGCATTTTATAGTAGCCCTTCATCACATTGTATCCCCTACAACATATTTCACCAGTCTGGTTTGGTCCCAGATCTTCTCCAGTCTCAGGGTCCACAATTTTAACTTCACATTCTGGTAATGGTTTGCCTACAGTTTCCACCCTTTTCTCCAGGGGGTCGTCAACGCTGGTCTGAGTGAATCCCGGTGAACCCTCAGTTAAACCGTAGACACTGGTTATCTGGGCCATGTTCATGTCATTGACCACCCTTTTCATGGCTTCAATAGGTGGGGTGGAACCAGCCATGATCCCGGTTCGGAGGCTGGTAAGATCGAACATGTCAAACATGGGATGGCTGTACTCGGCAATGAACATGGTGGGCACGCCGTATAGTGCAGTGCAGCGTTCTTTCTGGACCGCGGCCAGAACCATGAGGGGATCGAAGAGTTCCACCATCACCATGGTGGCCCCGTGACTGAAAGTAGCCATTACTGCTAATACAATACCGAAACAATGGAAAAGAGGGACACATATGCATAACCGGTCTTTTTCAGTGAAGTTCTGCCTTTCACCAATGTAGTATCCGTTGTTGAGAATGTTACGGTGGGTTAACATAACCCCCTTGGGAAATCCAGTGGTTCCAGAGGTGTACTGCATGTTAACCACGTCGTTGCAGTCCACTGAGGCTTTGATTTTCTGGAATTCTGTTTCATCCCCGTGTTTTCCCAGAAGTAGGAGTTCATTAGTGTTGTACATTCCACGGTGTTTTTCCTGTCCCACGTAGATAACACTGTCCAGGAAGGGGAATTTTTCACTTTTGAGTTTACCCCTTTCCTGAGTTTTAAGTTCAGGGATGAGTTCGTAAACTATTTCAATGTAATCCACATCCTGGTACCCGTCAATGATTGCCAGGGCCTTCATATCAGATTGTTCCAGTACGTAAGCCAGTTCGTGGCTTTTGTAAGCTGTGTTAACTGTAACCAGTACCGCTCCGATCTTGGATGTGGCAAAAAGCAGGGTGAGCCAGTCTGGTACGTTCTTAGCCCATATACCTACATGATCTCCCTTCCCTATCCCAATTTCCAGGAGGCCCTTGGCTAAGAAATTCACCCTCTCATCAAACTGCTGGTAGGTAAAACGAAGATCACGGTCAGGGTAGACCATGAATTCCTGATTAGGATCCTTTCCTACCATTTCCTCCAGGAAATCACCAATAGTAAGCTCACTATAAACCATTTTAAAAACTCCCAAATATTTATTTTACGTCGGAAAACCCATTGAATTAGTTCTAGTTAGTATAAATAATTCCAGGCATTATTGAAACCCATTAAATTGTTTTCTTTAGATATAATCTTTCTAGAGTTCTAATCCCCGCCCCATAATTCTAATCTCCCGGTTTACCGTGGATCTTCTTCCAGATGTTCTTCCAGTTTTTCCCTCACCTCATCAGGTATGGGTCTTGATTTCTGTTGTATGAAATCATAATTCACCAGAACAGCAGTTCCCCTTGCTTTGAGGTGTCCGGATTGCCAGGCCTCATGGTATGTGGTGTAAGAACTGTTACCGATTTGAATAACGCTGGTTTTAATATCCACATCACCATTGTAATACATCTGCCCCAGGAATTCGAAATCAGTTTTAACCATGATCAGCTTCCATTTCTCGTAGCTGAGGTCCAGGTCTGGGGTGAATAATCGGTAAATCTTGTTTCTTGCCAGTTCAAACCATTCCGCAAGTACTATATTGTTTATGTGTCTTAAACCGTCTGAATCTCCAAATCGGGGTGTTACTGTAATGGTGTACATATTAAGAATATCTCCAGTATTTTTAGAACTTTAAAACATGTCTATCTTAGAAATTATTTTTCTCCAGATTATTTATTTGTTATAATCCCTTCCACTAAAATGGGGTGTAAACCACTGCCAGCATCTTAGAATCCTTTTCTTTGGCGTGTACATGGTGGGGGACCACTGAATCATAGTAGATACTGTCCTCCGCTTCTAAGATGTAGCTTTCCTGCCCGTAAAGCACCTCTATTTTTCCCTGGATCACGTAAAGGAATTCTTCACCCTCGTGGGATGCCAGTTCATAATCCATGTTGTCAGTGGGATGGACATCGATGATGAATGGTTCCATGTGGCGGTCTCCCTTCCCGTAGGCTAGGGAGTAGAATTCCAGTGCACTCTTGTTACTGTGTTCACCAAGGCCCTGGCCTGAAAAACGTATTATATTATCAGATTTTCCTGATTTAACCATGAAAGGTCCACTATGGGGTGCATCATCCAGGAGAGTACCCAGGCGCACCCCCAGTGCCCTGGCTATTTTTAGAAGAGGAGTTAATGAGGGTACCAGTGCTCCGCTTTCCAGGTTTTCTATGAGTTCAACACTGCTGAAACTGGCATCAGCCAGTTCTTCAATTGATATTTTGCGATCTTCCCTTAACTGACGGATTTTCGCTCCAACTTTGTTCTCCTCGGACATACTAAATCACCTTTATAAAATATTGTATATTATTCAACTCTTAGTTGCAAGTAAAAGTTTCACTATACCCAAAAATTATACCCAATCATTTAAACATTTTTTTAGTTTCATCAACTGTCCCAGTGAAAGCCATTTAAACAAGTATTGTGGGAGATGCAAATTGGAATCTAATGATTAGTAAAAATGGGAATCTAAGGATGAAAAGTCAATAAATTTAGGGGGCTGGTAAAATCTTAATCTTTTAATATCCTTGACTCAATAAAAAAGGTTAGTTTATTGATTAATTGATAGATTGGATATTAAAATGGATTTGACTGGTTAAAACTCAATATCATGGACTATTGGTTCCATTGGTAGGAGTGGTGTTAACGGTAGTGTTGTTGGTGGTGTTAGTGGTATTGGTGGTGTTAACCTGGATATGTCTTACAATGTGAACCGGAGTGAAATTAGGATCACCGACCTCACTGATCTTCTGATCACCGTTTAAATTGAAATTAGATGGGATTAATCCCACACCAATATCTGCACCTATATTAAGGGCATTAGCACCTGATGCAACCCCATAGGCAACCAGTGCAATCATGAAAACAATGAACAGAGTTCCTGATTTTTTAGGAGTCATTTTAGATTACCTGTACTAATTAAAAATGTTCTATTAACTAATATCTCAAAACACCTTTAAATAGGATAGCCCTATTGAGCATAGATGAGCATCTAATGATGTTAAGGAGTCATATCCAATATGTTTAAATGTGAACTGAGTCCAATTCGTTTGATCTTAAGAGTTCCCACCATAATACATTCAACCAACAAAATCCCAGACTAATTAATTGAAAAGGAATAAATAAAATGGTTTTTATTCCACAGTCACGCATTTTGCCAGATTTTTAGGCTTATCCGGGTCAATGCCCCGCTGAACACTTATATGGTAGGATAGTAACTGTAACGGTACCACGTAGATAAGGGGAGATATTAACTCCCTGATTTGTGAGGGGAATTTGATCATATCACTGGCCTCGTCACTTAAAACGTGATCATCAACTGCCCCCAAACCAATAACCCGTGCTCCTCGGGCTTTCACTTCTTCCACATTGCTCAGGGTACGATCGTGACTTTTACCTGGTGGTACCACTGCCACCACCGGTACATCATCATCTATAAGTGCCAGTGGTCCGTGTTTAAGTTCCCCGGCAGCGTATCCCTCACCATGTATGTAGGTTATTTCTTTGAGCTTCAAAGCCCCCTCCATGGCGGTGGGGTATGAAAATCCCCGGCCAATGAAGAAGAAATCCGGGGCATTCTTGTATTTGGCTGCCATTTCCTTAATCTCATCTTCCAACATGAGCACAGTTTTCATGTAATACGGTATCTGTTGAAGTTCATCTAATAGTCCCTTATTTTTACCCATGCATGCTGCCAGGAGGTATATGCAGGTTAATTGACTTATGTAAGTCTTGGTAGCTGCTACTCCGATTTCAGGACCGGCCCTGGTGAATATAACATAGTCTGCTTCCCTGGTTGCAGTACTTCCCAGCACATTAACAATTGCCAGGGTTCTTGCCTTTTTATTGGCTATTCTAAGGGCTCTAAGGGTATCGGCTGTTTCTCCAGATTGGCTGATGAATATCACCAGTGAATCCGGGTCAATGGCCTTTTCTGAGAATTCAAACTCCGATGCCAGCATTACATCAGTGGGTAATCCGAGAAGAGCTTCAAATAGGTACTTTCCCACTAAAGATGCATGGTAACTTGTTCCACAGGCCACAAAGGTGATCCGTTTGAAGTGGGGGAACTGGCTGACTATCTTCTCAATGTCGGAAACCTCAAAGAGGGTGTTTTTAACTGCTTCTGGTTGTTCATGGATTTCCTTCAACATGAAATGAGGGTAACCGCCCTTTTGAGCCATTTCAGGAGTCCACCGGATGGTTTCAACCTTCTTATCCACTATTTGACCATCACGGTCCTTTACAGTGATACCCCCCTCATCCATGATGAAGGTTTCATGATCTGCCAGGTAGATAATCCGGCGAGTGTGTTGCAGTATGGCTGGAGCATCGGAAGCCAGGAAGTATTCACCCTCTCCCAGACCCAGTATAAGTGGGCTTTCCTTACGAACTCCCATGATCTTGTTAGGTTCATCAGTACTGATAACTGCAAAGGCATAGGAACCATGCAACTTACTGATGGCCTTATTAATGGCTTCTTCCAGGTTGAGTCCTTCTTTATGATATTTTTCAATGAGATGGGCTATGACCTCAGTATCAGTTTGGGATACAAAGTGGTGTCCTTCACCCACCAGCTGGTCTTTAAGTTCCTTGTAGTTTTCAATGATACCATTATGGACCACTGCAATTTTTCCCTCACAATCAGTATGGGGATGGGCATTTTCCCGGGTTGGAAGTCCGTGGGTGGCCCAGCGAACATGACCAATGCCCATTTCCCCCGGAAGTTCTTCCAAATGCAGTTCCTCTGAAACCTCATCAATTTTTCCCTTGTCTTTTCTGATCTTAATTCCTGATGAGGAGTAGGTGGCAATGCCCACCGAGTCATAACCCCTGTATTCCAGGCGCTGCACGCAATCCAGGAGCACAGGTGCTGCTTTATCAGTTTTAAGTATACATCCCACAATTCCACACATGTTAATTTCACCCAAAAAGTGTTTTAAGTTTAAGTAAATGGTAATGCCAATTAATTACCCTGATTGGCACAGGTCATATCTTTGTTGAAGACCTTCGTTTGTTTTCATTTGTTTATTTGAAGACCTTCATTTGTTAAATAAATTTGTTAAGGCGTACCAGATATTTATAACATCTGCATTTATCACTTATAATACGATCCCAATCCATAAATTATTAATTATCCGCATATAAGTAACATAATAAGTTGAGGGTCCTCCCACTGGACCAAGGATAATCCCCGAATTTTCCAACCAAGGGATGAAACTATGGTAATTGAAGTTTTAATATTTTTTTAATCTTGTAATTTTAATCAAGGTATTATATTGATCTAAACCATGACAGCCCAAGAACCTAATTCCAATGATTTGTCAATTTAACCACTGTTTACCAGGATGACGGTTTCCAGATCACAGTCAAATTCTTCAATACACCAAGGACTGTTCCGTCAAAAACCACCCTTCCAGTAAAAACCACCCCTCCATCTTTTGATTGTTACTGAAAAATATGGAATTATTCGCTACAAAATCAGTTTTCTTAAATTTAGTCAATAATTTCACCTTCAAACAATTTTTTCAATGGCCAGTATAATTAAAATACAAAAAATACATAAACTATTAAATCAATAATATATACCACCAAAATAGTATGGAATGTGACAAGGAGGAAAGATATAATGCCAGATGTGAAAATAGAGGACATAGAAGAAACTGTAGATGAAATGATAACCATTAGGCCTTTGAATACATTCCTATTTACTATGAATTCTGAGAAGGGTTCTACAAGCTACGTGATAGAAACTGATGCAGATGAAGCAAATTTTAAAGAAATAATAAGGAACTATATGTGTGCTGTAGGAACCTGCAGTGAAAACGAGGAACATCCCAAAATAAGTGATCTCTTCAAAGAAGAAGGGCACTATTGTTCCATCAATAAATCCGTAAACCAATAGGAGAATATATCTTTCATTAAATCAAAAACAGCCTAGAATCTGGTAACTCGACTTCTAAAGTAATGCTAACTCCAAGTGTCCCTTAAACCAACCGGCAATCCATTAAGGTAATTTGGGCAATGTACCCATACTTAAAACCCCGGACAGTCATTTTTTTAGATATCAAAATAGTGAAAGAATTTAAGTAGGACAACAGTCAGTTTATGACCGTGCTTACGTTAATTTAGTGATTCTTCTGTGGTTAGATTTTAAGTGGAATTTTAAAAGTATTTATTTAAAAATATTTTATTTTGGTTCACGAGTTTCGTGCAGTGCGGATCCATTTAGCGATGCTGCCACCTTCAGTTATCGTGATTGCGGTAATAATATTTGATTAAATATACACCAAATCTGTACTTAATGCCAATCTATTATAATCCTAATCTATAATAATTTTCTAATAGTGTTTTATCTTAATGTAATTTAATATCTATATAAACATTTGACAATAAATAATGAAATGGAGTTTAACATGAATCTTGATAAGGGAAATCTCCTATACAGGGGTAAAGCCAAGGACGTTTACCAGACCAGTCACCCCCAGCAGGTTTTAGTGAAATTCAGAGATGATATTACCGCTGGGGATGGAGAGAAGAAGGAAGTTATGAGTTTGAAGGGTTATTACAACTCCCTGATCTCTGCTAAGCTTTTTGAACTACTGGAAGGTGCAGGGATAAAAACCCAGTACATTGATTTACCAGAACCAGGACACATGCTATCCCATAAACTGGACATGATCCCCCTGGAAGTGATCACTCGAAATATAGCAGCAGGAAGTCTGCTTAGAAAATACCCATTCCAGGAAGGTCAAACATTCAACCCCCCCATCATCCAGATGGACTATAAGAATGATGAATACCATGACCCCATGCTCAACGATGACATCATCCTGGCCCTGGAACTGGCTAGTAAAGAAGATCTGGAAACCATCCGCGAAATAACACTCAAAATCAATGCAGTCCTGAAAAGTTTCCTGGAAAGCAGGGGACTCATCTTCCCGGACTTTAAAATAGAATTTGGCCGAGATACTGATGGAAACATTGTCTTGGGTGATGAGATCAGCCCGGACACCTGTCGGTTCTGGGATAGTGAGACCTGTGACATTCTGGATAAGGATCTTTTCCGAAAGGGCGAGTCAGGTGTTATTGAAGCCTACCAAAAGGTGGCCAACATAATACTGAATGATGAAGATAAAGAAAGATGGAATTTAGATTTCTAAAAAAACCTTAAACTAACGCTAATGAAAATATTTTATTTAAGAAATTATATCCTGGTGATGCAATGAAATACCATGCGCAAGTTGAAATAAGTCTCAAAAAAGGAATGCTCAATCCCGAAGCTTCCACCATCCAAAGGGCACTGGCCCTTTTAGACTATCAGGTGGAAGACACCGCCACCATTGAAATAGTTAAATTCACATTAGAAGCAGAAGATCCTGATGTGGCCCGTGAAGAAGTGGTCCAGATGTGCGAGCGACTGCTCTGCAACCCGGTGATCCACGACTACCAGATCCAGATTGAAACTGCAGGTGACTAAGATGAAAGTGGGGATCATACGCTTCCCCGGATCCAACTGTGACCGGGACGTTTTCCACGCCTTGGAACTGGCTGGGGCTGAACCTGATTATGTCTGGTGGAACCAGAGGGACCTATCACAATTTGAAGCAATTGTTATCCCCGGAGGGTTCTCTTATGGGGATTACCTCCGTGCAGGGGCAATTGCCGCCATCACCCCCGTGATTGATGGGATCAAGGAAATAGTTAAACAGGAAAAACCAGTTTTAGGCATATGTAATGGTGCCCAGATATTGGCAGAAGTGGGCCTGGTGCCCGGTGTGTTCACCCTCAATGAAAAAGCCCAGTTCATCTGCGAATGGGCAGAATTAGAGGTTAGAACCAACAGAACTCCATTCACCCATCTTTACCAGAAAAACGAGGTAATCAAAATGCCCATTGCCCATGCAGAAGGGCGTTACTACACTGAATACATTGATGAACTTAGTGATCAGGATCAGATCGTACTGGGATTTGCAGGGAACAACCCCAACGGCTCATTAGATGCCATTACGGGAGTATGTGACCTGGAAGGGCGGGTTTGTGCAGTTATGCCCCACCCCGAAAGAGCCTCAGAATCTATCCTAGGATCAGATGATGGTTTGAAGTTCTTTAAGGGAATCCTTGATTTCTAGAAATGGATATTATCTCCAAAGGGAAATATAAAACAGATTTTTTATAAATTCTGAGTTAGGAATTTATAATACCCTGATTTAATGGAAGTTCATAAAATATAACTTATCTAAAAAAATTACACACGGTGAATTAATGGTAGTATATCTAATAGGTGCAGGGCCAGGGGATCCGGATCTGGTGACCCTTAAAGCTATTAAAGCACTGGAAATGGCAGATGTGGTGGTTTACGATCGTCTGGCCAATGAAGAGATCTTAAAGTACGCTGATGGGGCGGAAATGATCTACGTGGGTAAAAGGACTGGGGCTCACTCCAAAAAGCAGGAAGAAATCAATGAAATACTCATTGAACAGGGCAAAAAACATGACGTGGTTGTCCGCCTCAAGGGAGGTGACCCCTTTGTCTTTGGTAGGGGTGGTGAAGAAATGATGGCCCTACTGGGGGAAGGTATTCCCGTGGACTTGGTGCCAGGGGTAACCTCTGCCATTGGTGTTCCCACCACAGTAGGACTGCCAGTAACCCATCGTGGGGTGGCTACTTCCCTAACAGTGGTGACTGGACATGAAGATCCTACCAAGAAAGAGAAACAGGTTCAGTGGAACTACAATGCCGACACCATAGTGATCCTCATGGGTGTGGGGCACTTGGAGGAGAATATGAGGGAGATTAAGAAGTATAAGGATCCCCAAACCCCGGTCTGTGTCATTGAAAATGGAACCATGCCTGATGAGAGAATTATAACCGGTACTCTAGAAAACATAGCCCAAAAGGATATTAATCCACCAGCCCTGGTGATTATTGGACAGGTGGTTGATGTTTTCAAATCCATTAAGAAGCTTGAGGATACAGTATGAAGGGATTTGAGGGTAAAATTATTGGCATAACCAGACCAGTGGAGCGGTCACAGGCTGCAGTAGAGATAGTAACCCAACACGGTGGGATTCCATTAGTGGTCCCCACCCTTGAACTGGAATCCTTCGCCAGTGAATCTCTCCTTGATCTCTTTCAAAGAGCCAGTGAACTGGATTGGATAATATTCACTTCTCCTGCATCGTTGGAATCATTATTCAAATACTGTCCTAATTTTAGGGAAAAACTCAATCCCCAGTGCCAGGTGGCAGTTATCGGACCCCGCACAGAACGGGTTTTAAATGATTATGGTATCACTGCCCATATTGTGCCTGAAAATTACACTGCCGAAGGTCTTCTAGAAGAATTCCGGGATATTGATTTGGATAAAAAGAGGATAGGAGTTCCCCGCACATTTAAAGCAAGAGATGTTCTCCCGGAAGGTTTGAAGAAAATGGGAGCCACTGTATATCTAGCAGAGGCCTACAAATCCACTAAACCCAAGGATACCAGTAAGGTTCAGTTACTGGTGGAGGATATAATTCAGGAAAAAGTGGATGCAGTGACCTTCACCAGCCCCCTTACAGTTACCAATCTATTTGAAATAGCTGGAGATAAGGAAGAAGAGTTAATTGACTCTTTTAAAGAGGGGAAGGTTCTGGTGGCAGCCATTGGCCCCATCACCCAGAAACCACTGGATGAGCGGGGAATAAAATCAATAATTCCCTCCAAGTACACTGTGAAGGCCATGTTAATGCAGTTAAAGGAAGAGATGAGTTATTGAACTTGCAGAAATCATTAATTGATAATATAACCTAGTGGAAGAAGCCCATTACTAAAGAAGTCCATTACTAAAGAAGTCCATTACTAAAGAAGTCCATTACTAAAGAAGTCCATTACTAAAGAAGTCCATTACTAAAGAAGTCCATTACTAAAGAAGTCCATTACTAAAGAAGTCCATTACTAAAGAAATCTATGACCAATATAATAGAGATCATCCCTAAAATAACTTTAATGAAGTACCATTTAAAGGAGCGGTAATCTATGAAAGATGAAAACAGAACCATCATCTGGCCGGTTTATCTGGATTCCAAAAAAACAAAATCCGAGGGAAGAAAAATTCCCAAAGAACAGGCTGTTAGCTCACCTAAAATACGTGAAATTACCCAGGCAGCTAAAAAACTTAGACTCAACCCTTCAGTGGAGAAATATAAATCCTACCCTGCTTCGTGGTGGGAAGGATCCGGAAGGATAATTGTGGATAAAAAGATGAGTAAAAAGGAAGTTCTCATTAAAATAAGCAACCTAATCAATGGTTCCCGGAAGGATAAATAGAATTCAACAATAATTCATTTTTTAATGATTAACCAACCTGTTAAGGATTAATTATTCAAATCTAATAAAGTTTCTTTAAGGATCAACCCGCCCCTGAGCATTAGGCTGCGGATAATCAATGGGAATCTAATTCCTATAATTTTTTTTAAAATAGATAATAATTATTTAATCAATCTATAACCATCAAATATAGATAAAATAAAGGATTAAAAATTAATCCTAGGAATTCAATAGAATAACTCAGAAGAAGCTTTATAAATCAAATTATTATATTTCGCAGTGGGAAGGAATAATAAATGGCTGTCAATGTAAAAGATATGAAAAAATCTTTAGCTAAAGCTAATGAAATGGTTAAAGAGTCAGAGGATGTTAAAATATACAGCCACATAGACTGTGACGGAATATCTGCAGGGGCAATACTATCCTTAACCCTGGATCGTCTGGAAATAGACCATGAAATAGAATTCATAAATCTGGACCAGATTCCAGAGTTGCAGAAAGAAAATGAACTCACCATATTCTCTGATCTTGGTTCAGGGCAGAGATTAGACAATTTCCAGACATCCCAATCCAAAGTTATCATACTGGATCATCACCCCCCAGTAAGGAAAATATCCGAGGGAGGAAATGGTTTTCTGGAAATAAATCCCAACCATCATGGTATTGATGGTTCATTCCAGGTTTCAGGGGGTGGTATGTGCTATCTTCTGGCTGAAACATTTGGTTATCATGATTTAAGCTGGATTGGTGTTTTAAGTGCAGTTGGTGACATGCAGAACAGTTTATCCGGGAAGTTAACCGGGATAAATGAAGGCATACTCCAGGATGGTATCAACAAGGGACTGGTGGGATCAGTAAATGACCTGGCCATCTACGGAAGGCAAACCAGACCATTATTTGTGGCTTTATCCTACTTTGGTGATGTGAAACTCCCCATCACCAACAATCGGAACGAAGCAATCCAGTTCCTAAAAAACTTGGACATACCCGTTAGGAATGGTAAAAAACAAAGGACACTTTATGATCTAAGTTCCGAGGAAAAGGGTCGGATCTTCACTGAACTGGTGAGGATGATGAGCCGGGAAGTACCTCCCCGTTACGTTAGGTACATTCCCCGCTTGGTTGCCGGGGATGCCTATGAATTTTTAAAAGAGGAGGAATACTCACCCCTCCGTGACGCCAGTGAATTTTCAACAGCCATAAACGCCTGCAGCAGGCATAAAAATCCCGAAGTAGCTTTAAAAGTTCTTAAGGGAGATAGAGGTATGGCTCTGGATGAGATGGAAATGCAGGGTAAGGAACACCGACAGTATCTTGCCCAGAAAATGAGCTGGATCCAGGAGGAAGACCGGATCATCCACCGGAAGAACTTGCAGTACTTCCAGGGCAACGGAATAAAAAGTGAGGTTATTGGAACCATAGCCGGCATGATCCTCAGTTATGGTGACTGGAGAAAACCCATGATCGGTTTCACACCCACCAATGATGAAAGTGATGGTTTGAAGGTTTCTCTGCGTTGCTCCCGACTTTTAGCCTTTGATGGGATTCATTTCGGCCACATCATAAGTAAGGTGGCAGCCAAGGTAGGAGGAAGTGGTGGTGGCCATTCAATGGCCTGTGGTGCCTACATTCCAGGCGAAAAACTGGACCAATTCCTTAAACTCTTTGACGAAACCCTGAATGGGGTCCTATAAAATTATCTGTAGACTCCTTTAAAATAGAATAAGTTAGGGAATAATTTAACAACACTAAAACTTAAAATATTATAAAAAAATCTGTAATAATTATTGTTACAGGTCTTTAAGGGTGTATCTAATGAAAGTTTTCAAAAAAAAAGGGGAACTCACCAAGTTTCAGATATTAGCAGAGATTGCTAAAGGCCAGCCCCATCTGCGTCAGAAGGATATCGCTGACCAGCTGGGTATCACAGTCCAGGCAGTTTCCGAGAATTTGAAGACTCTGGTGGATGAAGGGTGGGTTGAAACAGGCAGTGGACAGGCACGTTACAAGATCACCAAAAGGGGTATTGAAAAAGTGAAAACTGGAGCTAATGACCTCCGTAAATATGCGGATCAGGTCTTAGACACCATGAACACCTATAAATCAGTGTGGCCGGCCATTGCCCAGGAAGATCTCAATGAAGGAGAAGCAGTATGGCTTAAAATGGAAGATGGAACCTTATACGCTGGTAAGGAAAAGACACCAGCCCATGCTGAAGTACTTCACCATGCCATGAAAGGTGAAGATGTGGCCCTGGTGAGTTTAGGGGGCACCATTGAACTTGATCCTGGATTTGTAGTTATCATTAAACTGCCCACCATTAACCAGGGAGGTACCCGTGCCTGTGAACTTGACCATGTCCAGGAAATTCTGGATAAGTATGAGGATCGTTTCCAGAGGGTGGGCATCATGGGAACTGTATCCCGTTCCATGGTTGATAAACTGGGAATCAAACCTGATTTTGAATTCGCCACACCCCAATCAGCAGTTGCCGCGGCTAATCGGGGTTTGAATGTACTTGTATTCGCAGTGGGTAAGATGACCCGCACTTTAACCCACAGAATGGATGAAGAAGGAATCACCTACATTATTGAAGATGTTCTAGCTTAATCTGAACAGATATGATACAATAAATTAGAAACAACAGGTTAAAAAAAAAAGAAGAATTAAAAATAGAAATTAATTATTATTTAAAGAATTCTACAACCACTATGGTCAATCCTGGCCACCATTACATCCTCCACACTGGAATCAGGTGTATCTGTAATAGCAAAGGCTGTTTTTCCAAGCATGGCCATGGACGCACCCATGGTCTCATCCTTCATCACATCCACGATTTCCATGACCTCGGGATCAATGAGGCCTGTCTTCTGGGAAAACTCCAGGGATAAGTCCATGAAATTGGTTATCTGGGGGTTCTGAAGTAATTTTTTAAGCATGTCCCGGGCCACACTGTTCACTTTATGGGTCATATCCGGATCAGTGAGGATAGATGCTGTTTCAATGGTTCCTAAGGTTTTTGATATGACAAAAAGACTTCCATTCTCATTTTCAGCATATTTATGACCATTAAGGAGTTTATCTGCCCCACCATATCCTGGAGCACCAGGTTCTAGTCTAACTGGGAATCCTCCAACCACTGCACCCATCACATCACCCATGCCGGTTTTCAGTTCAACCTCTGCATTGTGAGCAACCGCTGCGGCCTGGTTAAATGTTAAAGGTAGTTTAAGAAGTTTTGAAATCCCGATAGACGTACCCAGGGCAAAACCTGCAGAAGCACCGAACCCTGATTCCACTGGTACATTAATCTCGTGTTGGATGGTTATTTTGATTTTATCCCATTCTATTATTCTGGAAAATTGTTTTTTTAGTAAATTCAGTGTTTTATAGGTTACTGAATCTTCCAGAGGGTATTTCTGATCATGGTTCTTTCCATTGGTTTTAGTAATGATCTCACCATTTCCTTCACTCACATCCACTCGGGTTAGGACCCCTTGGTCCAGGACTACCCCGGCTCCCCGAGATCCTCTAATTAGAGGATTGGGATGGTCAATTACCTCAAAAAACCCAGTTATATGAGATGGGGCGAAAACTAAAGATTGCAATTTATCACCACATTTATTATATTCCCTGATAAATAAATAATAAAGGTAAGATAAAGTCATTTATAAATTAATTAAAATTAGTTTCGTAGAAAACCGATTGACATACAATAGTTAATAACTAAATAAAGATATTTAACCCGTGTATTCCCAGTTAAGGGTGCTGTTATTAATTAAAGGACAACATTATGTAAGGATAACAGTAAGGGATAAATAGAATTCTATGAAATTGAAAAATATTAGATTCGATTTAAGTATAACTTGAATATAATTTACCGAGACTAATAGATATGGAGAACCAGGTATGGGAAAACGAATAGATTTACACACCCACAGCATATTCAGTGATGGTGAACTACTACCATCAGAAATTGCGCGTCGAGCATGCGTTTTAGGCCATCAAGCAGTGGCGATCACTGACCATGTGGATGCAACCAACCTGGACTGTGTGGGTCGTGTGATTAATGCAGTTTTAGATATCCGGGATAACTGGGACATTGAAATAGTTCCCGGAGCAGAGATAACCCATGCACCCGCCGAAATAATCCCCAAACTAGCCAAAAAGGCCAGAGAACTGGGGGCAGAGATCATTGTGGTGCACGGTGAAACACTGGTAGAACCGGTGATTGAGGGAACCAACTGGAGTGCAGTTAACTGCCCCGATGTTGATGTATTAGCACACCCTGGACTTATAACCCATGAAGAAGCACGAATAGCTAAAGAAAATGATATAGCCCTGGAAATAAGTGCCAGAAGGGGTCACAGCCTGGGTAACGGGCATGTGGTACAGGTGGCCCTGGAAGTAGATGCCCAGCTGGTGGTGGACACGGATACCCATGCACCAGGAGACCTGATAAACTATGAAATGGCTGAAAAAATAGCACTAGGAGCAGGTTTACCTGATACAGAAATTAAAAAAGTTTTAAGGGATAATCCAGTCCGAATACTGCAGAAAAAGGGAATACTATAATTATATAAAATTCAAAATGACCATGGATTGGGAGTTTAAACCCTCCAGTATCCACCTATTTTTTTAAATAATATTTCACCCATAGGACTTACAATACCTCATATTCCACAATAAGGTCTTCTCCAAGATTATAACTCTTTTTAAACTTTAAACGGAAGGCATCTTTCATATAATCCACACCATCCCCATCTACCAGTGTTTTGGCCTGATTTCCTCCAGCGATCATTGGCGCTACACACACTTTTACTTCACTTACCAGCCCTGATTTGAGCATTGAATAGTTCAGGGTGGAACCTCCCTCCAGCATTAATGTTTTTATCCCTTTATCCCCCAGTTGATCCATTAAACAGTTTAGATTAACCTGTTTATCCCCACAGATAATCACTTCAGCTTTACCATCCTCTTCAAGAACCTCTATTCTCCCAGGAGGTGCTTCCTCTGAAACTGCAATGATGGTGGGAGCTTCAGAGTTTAGGATCCTGTAATCCGGAGGTGTGCGAGCTTTACTATCCACCACCACCCGAACTGGGTTGTCTTCTGGTTTTGAAGAGATTTTATGAACTGTGAGGCGCGGATCATCAGCCAAAACCGTGTTTATCCCCACCATTATAGCATCCATTTCTTTCCGGAGCTGGTGCACCCTTAAAAGATCTTTCCGGCCCGAAATTTCTGAACTACCAGTTTTAGTGCCAATTTTCCCGTCAAGAGTCATGGCTGCGTTGAGTATCACTTTAGGTTTTATGGTGAACCCCTCCCAGATTTAGATATTTGGATCACAACAAAATATTTAAGAGGACTTACTGGTTTCCCCCACCCATTATGTATGATATATCCTGGAAAATTTGCTGTATCTGCTGTATAATAGAGCTAATTGTGTTTACAATATCCTGAATGGGATCCAGAGTTTTTTGAACTTCCTGTGCAGTGTCATTGGTTGCTTTACTAGCGTTCTGGAGTGCCTCATCAGCATTATTCTTCATATCACTCAAACCAGATTCTTGCGCAGCTAAAACTGGTTGGAACATCATAAAAACTGTCAATGAGATTAAAATCCCTATTAATAACTTCTTCATAGTTAACCACCGATTGTATTTTATCCTTAAACAAATTGATAATATGATAATAGATTATATGGGAGATTAGATATTAAATGTATACCTAAATTACCCTTAAAAAGTGGTTATCCTAGAAAATATATACTTTAAAAAATAAAATACATCCCCAAATCATGTGGAGAGAAATTATTAAAGGTAAGTGTAATCATGAGTGACGATAGATACCAGAAAGGCATGGAAAATTTGAAAAAGATGAATCCAGATTCTTACAGTGACCTTGAAAAGCTATTAAATGATATATCCCCTGATATGGCACGTTACATCGCTGAATTTCCCTATGGAGATATTTATTCCCGACCAGGCTTGGATCTTAAAACCCGGGAACTGGTAACAGTTGCTTCCATCACCACCCTGGGATGTGCTCAGGAACAACTTAAAAGTCATATTCACGGTGCTTTAAATGTGGGTTGCACCCCCCGCGAGATAATCGAAGTTATAATCCAGATGGCAGTTTATGCAGGTTTCCCGATCTCAATTAACGGCTTGATCGCCGCAAAAGAGGTTTTTGAGGAAAGAAATGAAGAATTCGAGAAATAATAGACTTGTTTATTTATTTTACTTTTTTAAATTAAATTATTTTACTTATTTTAAATTAAACAATTCTAAATTATTCTTCCCAGGGATAGTTTTTTAAAAATTATCGTTTAGTATTCTAAATTATATCCTTCTGAAGAATAGTTTTTGTCCAAAAATATCGGAGAATACCTCAGAATATGCAATGGACATTTCATAAAAAGAATAATAAGGGATTTTAATGTTATATCTGGAAGATTTTCCGTGCATTTTTTTCGGTTACACTGGATACTTCTTCCTTTGAAATTGATTTAACTTCAGCAATGGTTTTCACTGTTTCCTCTACATATGCGGGTTCATTTCTCTGCCCTTTGAATGGGGAAAGGTAGGGACTGTCTGTTTCTGTGAGGAGTTGGGATAAGGGTAATTCAAGAGCCATCTGTTGGTGGTGCTCAGAGAAGCATACAATGGTGGAGAGGGATATGTAGTATCCTTCCACAATTATTTCCTGGGCAGTTTGCAGATCTCCCCCGTAACAATGGAAAATTATTTGGGGAATGGAATGATATTTTTTAACCATTTCCAAGGCTTTTTCCTCAGCATCCCTGGCATGTATCACCAGCGGCATCTGGTACTCGGCTGCCATTCCCAGGAAGGTTTCAAAAAGCTCAATCTGCTTATTTTTATCTGCTTCACTATCCAAACAATTAAAATCAAGACCAGTCTCTCCCAGGGCAACTGCCACGTCAATATTGGATTCAATCTCTGATAAGGCCTGTTTTATAACAGTGAAATCAGATTTAAATGCGTTTGAAGGATGAAATCCCAGGGTGGGATAGGCAAAATTTTTATATTCTTCGGCCAGTTTAATTGTCCGTCGGTTTCCCCCCAGTGTGGCGCCAGAATTCACTATGGCTGTGAGTTTCTCTTGTGCACGTTCCATTACTTCTTGCCGGTTTTTATTGTAGACTTTAAAGTCAACATGACAGTGGCTGTCAATCATTTCATCACCTAAGATTATGAAAAGTCCCAAAAATTGTAAAAAAATGAAATTCATTCCAGGTTTATTACCGATAAGTTAAGGATTTCCAGATAAGTTAAGGATTAAACTGGATCATTAGCTAATTAAACATAATACGTTCAAATCATAGGTCGAATTAAGTAAATCGGCCAACTAAACTCCAAATCGCCTTTCTCTCTGCTGATATGAACGTAATGCTCTTAAAAAGTCGACTTTCCTTAGTTCTGGCCATAAACTATCACAGAAGTAGAGTTCTGAGTATGATGATTGCCATAACAGGAACCCGCTGAGCCTTTCCTCCCCACTGGTTCTGATGATCAAATTGGGATCCTCCAGCCCTGCAGTGTAGAGGTTCTCATTTACCAGTTCCTCGTTAATATCATCGGTGGTTATCTTCCCTTCCTGAACTTCGTTAGCTATCTTTTTTATGGCGTCAACAATCTCCATACGCCCATCATATCCAATAGCGATGTTCACTAACCTTTTATTATAATTGGCAGTTGATTTTTCAGCTATGCGGATCGCTTCCCTGACATCTTCGGGGAGGAGTTCCAGTTTGCCCACGGCCTTTACCCGGACCTCGTTGTTGTGTATTTTCTTGTTACGGGCTATTCCCTCAAAGTTTTCCTTGAATAGTTGCATCAAGCCCTCCACTTCCTGGGGTGGTCTGTTGAAGTTTTCTGTGGAAAAGGCATAAGCAGTTACGATTTCAATACCCAGATCAACACACCAGTCCAGTACTCGTTCCAAGGTGCTGATTCCTTTCTTGTGGCCTTCAACAGCACCAAGGTTCCCCTGCATCTTGGAGAAACGTCGGTTTCCATCCATAATTATGGCTACGTGTTTGGGCATGAGTTCCGGTCGGAGATTACGTGATATGTACCATTCATACAGCCGGTAAAGTGGTGTTAATGCTGACATTTTAGATTCCTTTTATATTCTTTATCTGATTTATCTAATTATTCAAATTTAATATTTTTAGATGATATAATTACTTTGTGATTATCTTGAATAACAAATCTGACTCAAGGGATTTTATCAATTCATAAGTAGAAATACTTTATATTTTTTAATCGGTGGGTTTTGAATTTCAGTTCAAGTTGTAGATGTAATCTGATTAGAATTACAGATTATTTATGATTATTCTGTCGGTATTATAATTATTTTGTTCTGGCTAGTTTGTCCGCCAGTTTGAGAGCTCGCAGGTAACCTTCTTCACTTTGAGATCGGGAAGTGTCAATGAATATATCTTTAATGCCCAGGGTTACTGCCCCATGGCTTTCAAGAGAACCCAGGAAAACAAGACTGCGAAAAATCAGATTTCCAGTTATACCATCCGGTGCTAGTACTAGATTAGCTCCATCAGCAATGGCATCTTCTATCAATATAAAGTAATGTTTAACCGTATATTTATCCCTTGTGATCCTGGTTAACTCTTCCCCTTCACAGATTGAAGTGTCAATTTTAACGCTTCTACCCTTGTCCTGGGGCCTTCCACCAGAAATAATTCCTATTTTAGGAGTTAAACCCATCTTTTCTATGAATTGTGCACCGTACTCCACGATTTTACTTTTCTGCTCTAGGGTGTCTCCTTCATCAATCCCCACTGGGGCCAGGAGAAACTGGTGCCCTTCATATTCCAGGAGTGATGCCCGGTAGACTTCAGGATACCTTTCCCGGAGCTTTGCCATTAAATGGGACGCACTGAGAGATCCTCGCACTGCAGCATCGACCTTCCGGGTTAATAAAAGGTCCAGTAATTCATCTTCGGATTCTGTTAAAACAACCTTAAAATCAACCATATGAGCTGCAGTTATTATGGCCTTATTCTCACCCACACCTGCTGCGATTTTCATTAGTTAATATTCTTCATTTAAACCTATTTATAATGTAAATACATTAAGCTAGATTAAAGGTCTTCCAGTTTTCATTTACTTAGTTCCCATAGTTTTGGGGAAAATTTTAGGACCGACTAAAAAAACATTTAACAAATAATATAAATAATAAAAATATAGCTATAATCTGGGAAAATTGTTTGTAAATAGTAACATATCTGTTAATAACAATTGTGGACTGTTGAGACCCATATAAATGATAATCAACAGATAATGATAGGGAATATTGATAATTTAGCTTTAAATGGAATTATTTAAATTTTAACACATCTTTGATCTGATAAAAAAAATGAAGGTGCTTTAATGGTTTTAGACCGTGAAGAAAACCGTGAATCCGTTCAATTTTCAAATGAATCTGCAGGATATCTGGTTTGCTCCGGATGTGATGGCTTTTATGAGTTACAGGAAGATGAAACTCCAGAAGATTTTGATAAATGTGAATGTGGGAGCCCTTTAGTTTACTATAAAACAAGAGAAGAATTGGAAAACAGGTTAAAAAGCAGTTCTGATCTAGAATCAACCCAATCAGATGAAACCCCTGTTGAAGAACCCGTAGAAAAAACCCCTGCAGAAAAACCACCACTAGAAAAAACCCCTGCAGAAAAACCACCACTAGAAAAAACGGCTGTTGAAGAATCATCCCTTGAAAAATTATCGGATAGAAAATCAGTTTTTGAAGAAGAAATTTCTAAAAATAAAAATTCAGAGAAGGTTAGAAAGGTAAAAGAACCCCGTAACATAGAAAAACCCCATAATATAGAAACAGGGCCTAATTCTGATAAAAAAACAACTGATGATACTAACAAATCCGCAGTATCTACTAACAAATCAGTAGCAGATCGTCTTTCCCCCCAAACAAATGTTTCTGATGATGTTTTGACCAACAGAAGACAGGATGGGAAGGATTTATGGGGCAATTTAGATGATCTCAATTCTAAAAATAATCACCAATCCCCACAAGCCAGTGCTGATCCTTCTATTGAAATGGACCGTTTAATGGTTATGGTGGACCATAAAAGAACTTTCAAAGAGAAAGAAAAGCGATTTGCCTCGGAGTCTGGCCAGGGAAAAAGTCCTATCATGATTATTGGTGTGATCATAGTGTTAGTTGTAGTAGTTCTAGCCTTAACTATGGTATTAGGGATATTTTAACTGATTTTAAGATTATAAATATTCTGGAAATAATTTAAAGATAATTTAGTAAGATTAAAATAAATTAAGAAGAATTTAGTAAGATTAAAATAATTAAGATCTATTCTGATTTGAAATCTTTAATTTTAAAATAAAAAAAGGAAGGGTAACCATTTGATTACCTTGATTACCAGTCCAATAATGGTTTAAAGAATTTTAGTTCATTTAAGGAATATTGACTCTTTAAAACGTTTTAATCCCATTTTGCATTGCTTCTAATGTTTTCTGGATGTCATCTGATGAATGGGCTTGGGACAGGAAACAACACTCGAACTGTGATGGGGGAATAAAGACTCCACCAGTAAGTAAAGTCTGGAAATAGGAGTTGAATTTTTCTGTGTCTGCGGTTTTGGCATGGGAATAATCCCATACTTCTTTATCAGTGAAGTATATCTGGAACATGGAGGATAAACCAGCCACCTGATAGTTAAGGGATGCATCTTCCAGTATGTCCTGCAGGCCTCTGCGCATTTCCAGCCCTTTAACATCCATTTCCTGGTAGAATTCTTTATCGAGATGTTTCATTGTTTCAAGGCCGGCTGTAATTGAGATAGGGTTCCCATTAAATGTTCCAGCCTGGTAAACATCCCCTGAAGGAGCTATGCGTTCCATGAATTCTTTTTTACCCGCGAAGGCTCCTATTGGAAATCCTCCCCCGAGTATTTTTCCAAAGGTTACCAGGTCCGGAGTAACACCGAAATATTCTTGAGCTCCACCTTCAGCGATTCTGAAACCAGTTATTACTTCATCAAAGATGAGTATAATGTTATTTTCAGCAGTTATTTCCCGTAAGAATTCCAGGAATCCTTTTTTAGGCGGTATGCAACCCACGTTTCCCATGACGGGTTCCAGGATAATGGTAGCCAGTTCATCCTTTTCCCTTTCCACCAGTCTAATGATGGCCTCTTCATCATTGAATGGCACCAGAACCGTATTCCTGGTGGTTTCTTCAGGGACTCCTGGAGAATCAGGTAAACCAAATGCACCTGAACCTGATTTTACAAGCACGTAATCGTGTGCACCATGGTATGCTCCTTCAAACTTCACTATCTTACTTTTACCAGTGACTGCCCTTGCCAGGCGGATGGCACTCATGGTGGCTTCAGTACCGGAGTTTACAAATCGAACCATCTCTGCACAGGGCACTCTCCTTACCACTTCCCTGGCCAGTTTTATCTCATTTTCGGTGGGAACACCGTAGGCAGTGCCCCTTGAGAGTTGTTCGGAAACTGCCTTCATCACCGGAGGGTAGGCATGGCCCAGAACCAGTGGCCCATAAGCCAGGCAGTAGTCCAGGTAACTGTTTCCATCCACATCGAATAACCGGGGACCCTCTCCCTTGATGGCAAAGAATGGGTATGGTTTTATGGCCCTTACTGGGGAGTCAACCCCTCCAGGAAGATAATTTTTAGCTTCTTTAAACAGGTCTTCAGATTTCATTATTAGTTTCTCCTTGAAATTCAGCCATTTGTGGGTAATTAAAGTCTTTTCAACTATCCCCCATTAATTCTACTATTTTAACTATTCTTTTAAATGAATAATCATTTATTGTCCAGTGAAATATTTATCAATGAGTTTATAGCGGCTACTGCCACTGGAGTCCCACCTTTCGGACCCTGTGTTACTAGGTGGGGAATGGAAGTTTCCTCCAATGCTTTTTTGGATTCAGCAGCACCCACAAACCCAACAGGAACACCTATAACTGCGGACACATTCATTGATCCGGTTTCGACCAGTTCAATTACTTTCCAGAGCGCAGTGGGAGCGTTTCCAATAACCACTATCCCCTCAAAACCATCAAGAGCAGCCACTACCATGGCTGCTGCAGCCCGGGTGACCCCCGTGTTCCCCGCGAGTTCAATGGTTTTCTCGTGATTTATGTAGCATTTAACATCCCCAGTATATTTGTTGATTCCGGATTTTACCATGCTGATATCGGTTAGGATGTCTTTTCCCTGGGAAACTGCTTCTAAACCCTTCAACACAAAATCATTACTCATGCGAGTTATATCCGCATATTCTGGGTCGGCAGTGGAGTGCACAATTCTTTCCACGATAGATCTTTCCTCTGCTGTTAGATCCCTGGTTTTTTCATCAATTAGAGACCTGACAATCTCCCTGCTTTTAGCAGCAATCTCATAACCCTGTTTTGTTGATGCGCCCATGAATGTTGGTTTCATATTATCTTTCCGTACCCTTTTGTGGACCTAATTCATTATATATTCTATTTTCAAGTTTATCGTAACCTAATCCCAATCATCTAATATCTTCAAACATATGTTCTCTATTCTAATATTTTAATTCTATATTAAGATAATTTAATTAAAATTCCCCCTATTATTATTTCATTGATAATAATGGATTTTGAGTGGGTTGAATTTATTATTCAATACTAATATTCTGACCATTGACCTCTATAAACATTCCCTGGGAAAAATTGCCCCTGATAACACCTTCAAACTGTTCGTTTGATTAAAATTTATATAAATTGTTATACAAAAATAACAAACAATTATTATTTATGAGGAGGGGAAAATATGAAAAAACATGCACAAGAAGTTAAAGGACAGATGCTTCAAACCATTGCCACATTAATCACCACCGCATTTGGTTTAATAGCAGCTTTAGCATGGAACGAAGCAATCAAAGCAATTATACTACAGTTTTTACCAAAGGGAAGTGATTTGACTGGTTTACTGGTATACGCAGTTTTGATTACCATCATAGCCGTAGTTGCAACCATAATAATCGGTAGAGCCATAGCCCAGCCAGAAGAAGTCCAGCTGGTTAAAATTGTGGATGAATAGCTGGTTAAAATCGTTGCTAAATCCATTGAAGAAAATTGTAAACTGGTGTATATCCAGTGTACCTTTCCAATTTATATTTTTTTAATTTTTACAGATTTAATTACGAATTTTTATGAAAATAATTCATTTGGTAAAAATATTAATGAAAATATTAGAATTGTGTTGACTATTGCGTTAAAGAGTTAGAATTTGAGGATAAAAAAAAGTTATTTTAGTTTATTCTGATTTAATTACAATAGTGCCGGCAACCTGATCCAAGTATCTTTTCCTGATCCCGGTTTCACCCCGGGAAAATCCTACTGCAATATCCACTACCAAGGGAATCCATAGGAATTTAGAGATATTACGCAGGAAGGCCTTTTTATAGTTCATAGTCCCCTTAACAGCTTGTACTTTCAATTTAAACAAACCTTTACCCAGCGTGGTGGACCATTTACCCTCCATTACCGTGAAGTATAACAGGATCAAAACACCCCATAGAACGATCCAATAGTTCAAAATGGGATACAGATTAGCCCAGGCTATTAACGGGTAAAGAATTGCAGTTAAAACCCACATAAGTAGAGTGATGAAAATCGCATCAACAATCAAAGCAGCCAGCCTTCCACCCCAAAATTCCTGCATTTTAGATCACCTATTTAATTATACTCCAAGTTTTTTACCTTAATTTGATTCAAACTGGTATTTTCATCTCTAAATCCCCGAGATTTTTTTAATTAATCCCAGAAATTCACATTCCATTGTCTGAAGATTTTGTTCAATAGTTAATTATTTGGGTGTATTACTAATAATTATCTACTTTCTTATTCCAATGGATAAAGATATTAACAGACTCTGGGCACTGGATCAGCTATGGGTGCTTCCAGTATCCGTTTTCCACCCATCATTGTTTCCAGGATCACGTGTTTATCAGTGGTTACCTCACCAACTATCTGGGCCTCTCCACCGTATTTGGTTTTGCGGATGGCTTCCAGGATTTCATCAGCTTTTTCAGGGGCCACACCCATGATCACTTTACCCTCATTGGCCACTTCGTAGGGATCGATTCCCAGCATCTCTGATGCAGCGTGAACTTCCCTTTTGACGGGTATCTTCTCTTCATCCAGGAACATTCCCACACCGGACTTGGAGGCCAGTTCATTGAGGGCATTGGCTATTCCACCCCGGGTAGGGTCCTTCATGGCGTGAACTCCCCCAATATCCAGGGCTGCTTCCACCATGCCCCAAACTGGAGCCACATCCGATTTCAGGTCGGTTTCAAAGCCAAACCCTTCACGGTAGCTCATCAAGGATATTCCATGGTCCCCCACACTCCCTGTGAGTATGACCTTATCTCCCACCTTTAATCCGGAGTCACGGGTGATGGCGCCTTTAGGAGCAATACCAATCCCCGTAGTGCAGATGATCATTTTATCAAGTTTATCATTCTCCATTACCTTGGTATCCCCGGTTATGATGGCCACACCGGTTTCTTGACATACTTCATCCATGGATTGAATGATACGTTCCAGTTCATCCACATGGAATCCTTCACTGATTACCATGGCATTGGCTATGGCCAGGGGACGGGCCCCCATTACCGCAACATCATTTACTGTGCCGGCCATTGAGATTCTACCAATATCTCCTCCCGGGAAGAATAATGGGTCAATAGTGTGGCTGTCGGTGCTGATTACAATCTCATTTTCACCCAAGGGGATAGTTGCACCATCATCTAAATCTGCTAGACCAACTCCACCATTTACTGTCTTGTTTTTAATGTTTCCCAGTATTATATCTGAAATGAGGCCCTGCATTATCTCTCCGCCAGCCCCATGTGACATTCCGATTTTCATTGATTCACCAGTTACTCGGTTTGATACTAAATAGTTAAAGCCATTTAAAAGCTTTACATCCATTCTAAAATCATCTAATGAGAATAGAATTGGAATTATTCTAGTAGAGAGTTGGGATGTTAGTCTATTTAAATATACCCCTTTATCTATAAGCCCGATAGAGTCCCTTAATGGACTGTAAATGGAAAAAAGAGTAAAATTCCAGAAATTGAAGGGTGAGGTATTGACCATTTAACAACCGGGATGAACATAATATGTAAGTGGTTAAATTTGATTATAATGGAAAGTGAGGGGGATAAAGGTGGCTTCAATGTATACAAGTTCAAGGTGGTTTGAATGAATGTTAAAAAGCCAAATATAGGGGTTAAAGGGAGGGTTTTAGATAGGGATGGTCATCCCCTGGAGGGCCTAGTGGTTCAAGTGGAGGGTGCCGGGAAGAGAGAATCAACCCTGAAAGATAGCCGTGCCCTGGAAATACTGGATAAATTATCCCCGGTTTCACTTAAAGAATATCATACACTAGGTGAGTCTGAAACTGATGAAAATGGTTTTTATGAAGTGCTGTATCCTCCCAGCAGTTACCAGAATATTCTGGACGATGACCCCACTATCCAAGTATTGATTAAGGATGTACTAGGGGTTTCTGAGTTAAAAAGAACAGATAAGCACACCATTGTATCTGAAACCATTAAAGATATGGAGGATATTGTCATGCCCCGTAACTGGGCAGGGGGATGGTATGTTACCCTGAGGGGCTCCCGGAAGTCACGTTTCACCGATGATAATCATGTGGAGGTCCTGGTTGATAACCAGCTAGAACTGGAAAGAGTGGTCGAATCCATTGAAAAGGCCAGGTCCTATATTTACCTCACCCAGTTTGAGTTTGAAACAGATTTTACGGCCACCTTCACCAGCAAAGGAGATAATTTCCACCCTCATACTGTTCTAACCCGTAAACTTAAGGAAGCAGCTGAAAGGGGGGTGGATGTTAAAATAATTCTGAATGAAAATCTGGTAGTGCCGGATAGTTATTCGCAGATGGAAGAATTCTTCCAGAGTAGTCCGGTGGAGATCCGTGAATTTAAGTCCCAAGGTCTACATGTGATGCATGCCAAAACTATGGTGGTTGATGGTGAAGTTGCCTACATAATTGGTTCTCCTTTTAAAAAGGATTACTGGGACTCACCACAGCATATAATTCATGACCCTCGGCGTAAGCCCGTGGGTGTTCGACCAGTTCATGATGTGTCCCTTAAACTGCGGGGAGGGGCGGTTTACCATGTGGAAGAATTTTTCTGCCAGATGTGGAATTACATTGCCCGGGAAGAATACCAGGGACATGGAAAAATAGAACCCCAAACCCGGAATCCCGTTTTAAAACCTACCTGGAAAACTCCGGTTCAAATTGTCCGATCAGTTACCCCGGAGACATTAACTGAAAATGGTGAACTGGGAATCTTCGAAGGTTACCGTAAGGCATTTGCCCAGGCCCAAGAATTCATATATCTTGAAAACCAGTTTTTAACTAATAAAAGCATTATTAAAGCTCTAAAAAATGCTATGGGCCGTGACCCTGACTTGCAAGTTATAGTGGTCATGAACGAAAACCCTGATAACCCGGGATATAAAAAATGGCAGAACCAGTGCCTGGAGAAAATGGGGATAAGCACATTTCAAGATATTCTGGACCATCCCCAGATGGGATTTTTTACCCTGTGGTCCACGGGATGGGAGAAACAGAAGTTCACCATACAACCAGTGTACGTACACACCAAGGTGGCGGTTGTAGATGATATCTGGGCCACGGTGGGTACTGCCAACCTGGATGGTTCCTCCCTCACATATGTCAATGAATTGGAAGGAGTTTTTGACATGGAATTTCACAGAAACATGGAAATGAATGCCATTCTGCACCGAAACTCAGATGAAGAGATTGTGAAACTTCGAAAAACTCTTTGGAGAGAACATTTGGGGATTGAAGATGACCCCATCCCCGGAACAGGCAATAGCTGGTTGGAACTCTGGCAAAAAGTTGTTAAAGACAACTTAAAATCCTTAAAACAACCCAAACCATTCATTGATGGACAGATACTTCCTTACAGCAGTGAAGACTCTGTAGAAGATCAACTAAAAAGTCTAAACCTGGAAACCGGAGATTGGAATATTTTAGATTGATTTTCCAGGGATTACCCCCTTTTAGGGAGCCCGTTTAAACCACATGTTCCCACTTTAACTGAATAGTAATTCAGTACAAACATATTATCAAATTAAGAAATAGTTGAACAATATTCATATTTTTTACCAGTAAATGATATAAAATTTTATTTTAGAGTAATAATTGAAACATATTTAAGTTATTAAAAATATAATTATAGTTAATCAATTATTCAAAAAGATGGCCACTAGTAATTATACATTTACTTTAAAATTACGATGGTCAATTAGTTTACCTTCTTAACAACATATTACATTCTTTCCTTATATTCTAATTCTCTAAATTTAATTTTAAACTCAGTACCTGTATTTCTAGTCAATTCAATGGTACCCTCCAGTTGATTCACCAAACTATTCACCAGTTGCAATCCCAGTGTATCAGTCTCGTTGAAATCAATGTTTTCCGGTATTCCCACCCCATTATCACTGATAATCAGATCGTAGCACCCACCACCCGAAGAATGAAGTTCTATCTTAAACTCACCATTTTCCTGGTGGGGGAAGGCATATTTTAAAGTGTTGGTTACCAGTTCACTGATGATCAGGCCACAGGGGATAGCTGTTTCCAGCCCCATCATCACTTCCTCCAGTACAATGATGGTTTTTATCCGGTTGGAATCCACACCATAGGAATAGAAAAGATCAGAAACCAGGCTGCGGATGTAATCTGCGAAGTTGATTTCCGAGAAATTTCGAGATTTATAGAGCTTTTCATGGATCATGGCCATGGATTTAACTCTGTTCTGGCTTTCTTTAAGGACATTGACTGCTTCTTCATCGTTAACATACTGTTTCTGGAGGTTGAGTAAACTGGAAATAATCTGCATATTATTCTTAACCCGGTGATGAATTTCCCGGATTAGAACTTCTTTTTCCTTAAGTGAAGATTTTAAGGCATCTTCGAATAATTTTCGCTCGGTAATGTCACGGGCCACCATTACAGTGTAGAATGCATCACTAAATTTAACCAGGCTGATACTCATTTCCACATTGATCTGAGCGTTGTCACTCCTCTTTAGAACAGTTTCAATGGTTTTGCGGTTTTGCAGGTGTTTCCCATCGAATAAACTGAATATTATTGTTCGCATCTCATCCAGTTTATCCGGGGCAATTATATCTTCCACCTTCATTTCCAACATTTTCCCAGTGGAATAACCCAGTTGTTGGCAGGCGGAGTTATTCACATCGGTGAAATGGCCAGATGGAACTTCAGAAAGGAAGATTGCTTCATTGGTTTCATCCAGGAGTGCCCGGAATCTTTCCAGTTCAGAGAGTCGCTGCTGTAATTCAGGATAGTAACTTTTCCGGATTGATTGTTCACCTAATCCTATTATTTTCGCACGGATGGAATCCCAATTATCCTCAGAATCAGAGCGCATTTTTAAAAATCTCCTCTACATCAGTCTGGGTTGGCCTGCGGGGATTGGTTATGATACAGGCATCATTCATGGCTTTACCGGCAAGTTCAGGAATGTCACTGGAAGTGACCCCTACATCGCGGAGGGAGTAATTTACATCAGCTTCAACCTTCAAATCCCTAATCTTTTTTATTAAAGTTAATTTAACTTCTTTATCATCCATTCCAGTAATCTTCAGGCCGAAAGCTTTGGCAATTTCCCGGTACTTCCCACTTTCTGCCTCAAAGTTAAATTCAACCACCTGATCCAGAAGTAATGCGTTGCATTCTCCATGGGGTAAATCCAGAAATCCACCCAGACTATGTGCCATTGCATGGACTAATCCCAAACTTGCATTGGAAAATGCCAAACCTGCATTTAGAGAACTTAACATCATTTTACCCCTAAGATCAATGTTTCCCAGATCATTGCTGGTGGGGATCAGGTTCTGTGAAACCAGTCTAATGGCTTCCAGTGCATGGAGGTCCGTGATAGGGGAACTGGCATTGGAAACATATGCTTCAACAGCGTGGCTTAAAACATCAAAACCAGTGGCAATGGTTAAAGATTTATCCAGGGTAAGTGTTGTTTCAGGGTCTATCAGGGCCACATCAGGCACCACAGTTTTACTGACTATGGCCATTTTTAATTTACGCTGAGAATCAGTTATTATGGCAAATTGAGAGACATCTGCAGCACTCCCAGCAGTGGTGGGGATGCATATGAGGGGTGGGGATGGAATGGGGACCTTATCCACACCTTCGAATTCATGTACTTCTTTGCGGTTGGAGCTGACTATCCCTATGGCTTTGGCGCAGTCCATGGGACTACCACCACCCACAGCCACTATGAAGTTGCAATTTTCAGTTAGGTAAAGATCAGCGCCTTTAGTAACTTGATAAGCTGTGGGGTTTGATTTGATGTCAGAATATATTTCATAATCAATCCTTTCCTCTTTCAAAGCTTTAATAACCGGCACAACCAGACCTACCTCCATCACCTGAGGGTCAGTTACAATCAACACTTTACGAGCTCCGAAATTTTTAGCATACCTGCCTACCAGTAATCTTGCACCTGAACCAAAAATAAATTCTGGGGCCACAAATTTCCGTAATTCCAACACACTTTCCATGGTATCCCCGCCAAAAAATCAAATATATATATATATATATATATATATTGAATTATCAAATGGATTAGTTATTCTAACGATCTTATGAATTAACAATAGTTTTCTATAAACACACTAATATTTTCTTTTAAATTATTATAGAGGATACTTAAATGTTAGTGGAAATTATATTCTTCGAATGATGTAGTTAAAGGAATATTAGTGTTGGTGTATTCCAGAATAATTAGGGGAAAGGTTAATATATCATACTCTGTAAAATCATTACATCTGGAGATGAAGACTTAAGTTGAGACTTTTTTACGCTCCAATAGGAAACATATTATAATATGATATTTCCGTAACTTATTGTAGAATAGATAGAGATTAAGCTAATAGAGGTGAATTTAAATGGCAATTTGGCAAGGAAGATCCGTGAGAAAAGCTACTGGTGCACGGGCCAAGAGTAATCGTAACAAAAGGAAAATGGAATTCGGCAGGGAAGCTGCAGAAACCAAAATCGGAGACCGAAAAATCAAAACCATAAGAACCAAAGGTGGTAATGAGAAAATCCGTCTCACCAATGAGCAGAAGATCAACGTGGTTGATCCTAAAACCCAAAAGGTGGAAGTAGCTGAAATTACCAGTGTGGTGGAAAACCATGCCAACACTCACTTTGTGAGGAGGAATATTATCACCAAGGGTGCTGTTGTTGAAACCAGTGCAGGTAAAGTTAAAGTAACCTCCCGACCTGGACAGGATGGTATCATCAACGGAGTTATCGTTGAAGAATAGGTTTAATCCTATTTAATACCTTTTTTTTAAACTTCATAATTTTATTAGTTGGATATAATCTTCATTAGTTAATTAGTTGGATAATCTTCATTTATACTCATAACACTGCCCTAATTGCAGTGAAATTGAATTTTAATTATTGGGTGTGACCATTGCACGAATCAGTTAAAGAGAATGTGGACAAATTTCTACTTTCAGTTAATGAGGAATTACCCCCTGGAATGGAACTGGAATTTGAAGGATTTTATGAGAGGGGTTTTTTTGTCACCAAAAAAAGGTACGCCCTTATTCAGGATGATAAAATTGTAGTAAAGGGTTTGGAGTTGGTCCGGAGAGATTGGGCCCCTGTGGCCAAAAAAACCCAGGAAAAGGTGATGATGGCCATTTTGAAGGATGCATCACCGGATAAAGCTGCCAAAATAATTAAAGAAGTTATTGACCACATTAAGAAGGGTGAAACACCCCTGGAAGATCTGGTAATCCACACCCAGCTCACCAAAAATCCTGACAAATACAAGCAAAATGCACCACACGTTCTTGCTGCTAAAAAAGCCATCGAAAGAGGGCGAAAGGTGGGACGTGGTACCATAATAAGGTATATTGTGATTAAGGGAAAGGGACCCATAAGCCAACGAGCAGAACCAGTGGAAGACGTGGATGTGGCCAATTACGATCCAAACTATTACATTGATAACCAGGTCCTGCCTGCAGTTTCCAGAATAATTGACTCACTAGGCTATTCCCAGGATGAAATTGTTCATCAGGAAAAGCAGAGTAGTTTAGATGCCTATTTCAGCTGATGGCTTTCTATTTGAATTCCCAGAATAATCATAAGATCATCATTATATGTTTTCATAAACTATCATGAATTGGTTTAAATTTAAGTAAAATAAAATTGGATATGTAATACAAAAAAATGATAAAGGGTAGTGGGTAAATGACCAAGGCTGTTTTTTTTGACATAGATGATACACTGTACGATACATCTGGTTTTGCAAAGCTGGCTCGTAAGGCTGCCTTGCAAGCAATGATAGATGCGGGTTTACCATTATCACAACAGGAAGCCTACCTTTTTTTGAGGGAGATTATCAAAGAGAAGGGATCCAATTACGATAAACACTTCAACATTTTAACCAAAAGAGTTATGGGAGAGGAAAAACCATTGCTCATAGCCCTGGGAATGATTACCTATCATAACGTTAAATTTGCACTTTTAAGGCTTTTCCCAGATACCATGTCCACCCTAATATACCTGAAAAAAAGGGATTATCAGATGGGGGTTATTTCCAATGGCTTAACCATTAAACAGTGGGAAAAGCTCATACGCTTAGGCCTACATCATTTCTTCGACGAGGTGGTCACATCCCAGGAAGCCGGATCTGAAAAACCAGACCGTGAAATATTCCAACTGGCATTGGAACGTATGGGATGCAAGGCTGAAGAATCAGTAATGGTGGGAAATAAATTTAGTGAAGACATATTAGGTGCAACTAAATCCGGTATGTCAGCCATACTGGTAAATTCTAAATTAAATGAAGTTGAAAAGGAAATTATTGAAAGAGAAGGTTTAAAAGTTGATGTGATTCAGGATATTAGCCAGGTTAAAACCATCCTTTAACAGGATTACCGCTATCTTTAACGGGATTACTGCTAATAAATCTGAAAAACTGAAGATAATATCAGTCTAATAATTATTTAATGATTAAATTTGGAAAAATCCGAATAGAACTTTCGGTGGTTAAGAATGAGTTACTATCACGATGAAAAGATGGAAAAAATTTTCAAAGCACTGAAACAACCCAAAAACCTGGATGATCTGCAACTTTCAGACAGTTTTGTCAAGGGGTTAATACTTAAAATCATCAGTAGCTACGGTACTGTGAAAACCAGTACCATTAATGAATTAACAGGTATACATTGGGATATCCTAGAAGAAAATTTAAGTCAAATGGAAAAGAGCGGTTTTTGTGCCCCTGTGAGTGGAGGGTTCCTCTTTTCCAGTGTTGAATACACCATAACCAAGAAAGGGCGAGAGAAAGTAAGGGGGATTGCTGAAGACAATCCATATATTGGTATTGCCCCAGTACCCTACGAAGAATACTTTCAGATCATGAGAATACAGCTTCACCACCGTTATCCTCTTAGAATACCTCCGGAAGTAGTTGAGGAAACTTTCCATCAAGTTGTGGGAGTGGATTATGCTAAAGAATCCATTATTGAATCCTGCATAATTGGTAAGGGAATCTTCGTGTATGGTCCTCCCGGAACTGGTAAAACATTTATCGTTAGTACCATGCCCGATCTTTTACCTCCACTGGTCATGCCCAAGTACATAGAGTTCGGTGGGAAGATCATACAACTCTATGATCCTGATTTCCATAAGCTATGCGAAGAACAGCCCCACGACCCCCGCTGGGTTAAAATTTACGCCCCTTTTGTTTTGACCGGTGCTGAACTTAATTTAAACAAATTAGAAACTAATTATGACCCTAACAAGGGTGTATATGAAACCTCTCCACTGATTAAGGCCAATGGAGGGATACTGCTTATTGACGATTTGGGAAGACAACGTGACGATCATGAACTCATCCTTAACCGGCTGATTGTGCCCATGGAAAACAAGAAGGATGTGGTTTATGTGCGTGGTATCCCGGTTATCCTGCACACACACTTCATACCGGCATTTTCCACCAACCTGGACATCAGTATCATGGATGAAGCCCACCTTAGACGTGCACCTCTACATATTTTCCTTAAAAATCCAGAAGTAGAGGAAGTTACCGAGGTTTTCCGTAGGAATCTGGAGGATCTTAAAGAGTCTTTCCATCCCGATGTCCTGGGCAGGTTCATGAAAGTGTACCAGCCCAAAAAGGAGGATGGTGAAGGCTTACAGCCCAGTTTCGCCCACTCCCGTGATTTGGCCCAGATATGTCAATCTGTCCGTATTAACATGGGAAAGGACATCATAGATGTTGAAGTTCTAGAGGCAGCTCTGGATAAGCATGTCCTGGTGGTGCTGCAGAGAATGAACATTGACTTAGCCCAGATTTCCCATAAAACCCGTTCCTACCGTTTGAAAACTGATGATAAGGAAAAAACTTACCATGAATTATCCCACTACGGGGCCAGCATCGTATGCCGGGAAAATGATTCAATAATTGCCGACGTAGATGAAAGCACCAGTCCCGTGGAATTAGCTGATTACTTACATGATAAGGGTATTAACGTAGAAAGGATAGAATTAATCGCTGAATCAGAGAAGGAACTGAGGAAGACTCTTTTGAACTGGTGATGGTACAGTTTAACTTGTTAAACTGAGATTAGTACATTGAGGGGGTTTATATTAATAGAATAATAGAATAAAATAATAGAATTGAAGAACTAAAAAACCATGAAACATTCAAGCATATTAGTGTTATCTAAATTCTACACCCTAGAACACGATCTAATAAAATCTGTCTAATCCTCACCAATTAGTAATAGATTTATTGGTTAATTGATTTTTTGTATGCTATTTCCGCTTCTTCGAGCCTACCCAAATTTTTAAGTGCACTTCCTTTTTTATTCCATGCGCTTGTTAATTTTGGATCTAATTTTAAAACTTTATCATAGCATCCTATAGCAAGATTGAATTGTTTTAAGTCCATATAAGCATTTCCTAAATTATACCAAGATTGAATGTCTTTAGGATTCAATTGTATTGCTTTATTATAGTATTCCGTAGCTAATTTATACTTTCCCATCTCTTTAAAAGTGTTTCCTACTATATACCAATCATCAATAACATCAGGATTTAGTTCTAAGACCTTATTGTAGTATTTTAGAGCTATTTCGTACTTTTTTAAATTATAGAAAGCGTTCCCTTTATAATACCAAGCATAAGCACAATCTGGATCCAATTCTAAAGCCTTGTTGTAGCATTTTATAGCTTCTTCATAATGATTTAACTTATAAAAAGCATTCCCTTTATAATACCAAGCATAAACATAATCCGGATTCAGTTCTAAAGCCGTACTGTAACATTTTATAGCTTCTTCATACTCTTTTAAATTAATTAAAGCATTCCCTTTATAAAACCAAGCATAAAGATAATCCGGATTCAATTTTAAAGCCGTATTATAGTATTTTATAGCTTTTTCGTACTGATTTAACTTATAGAAAGCATATCCTTTATAATACCAAGCATAAAGATAATCCGGATCCAATTCTAAAGCCTTGTTGTAGCATTTTATAGCTTCTTCATACTCTTTTAAATTAATTAAAGTATTCCCTTTATAATACCAAGCATAAAGATAATCCGGATTCAATTCTGAAGCCTTGTTGAAGCATTTTATAGCTTCATTATACTGATTCAACTTATAGAAAGCATTTCCTTTATAATACCAAGCATAAAAATCATCTGGATTCAATTTTAAGGCCTTATCGTAGCTTTTAATAGCTTTGTTATATTCATTTTTTTCAGCAAATGAAAAACCTACGCTAATATTATCTATTTTTTCATCTTCAAAACTAGTAGTACTCCTAACCAAATAAACATAATCATCTAAATTAATTTTTTCGAGTAAAGGCTCTTCAAAAAGAAATTTTATGAATTTTTTGTCATAAAAATATTTTTCAAGTGATTCCCACTCCTCTAATTGCATTTTTTCCGATTCACTAGCTTCATGAACTTTTTTTATTATTTCAATTAGGTTAGTTTGAGATTCAACATACATTTCTACTAACGTATCATGAAATTCAGGCTTTCTGAATTGAATAACACTAAGTTTGGCCATTATTTTTTTATCAATTTTAATTCCTTGTTTGTCAGCCAATATATTTTGAAGTTCGAATTGATTAATAAGACGTTTTATTGTTCTTGGATTCAAGCCTACCTCTGCAATAATTTCTTTATATTGCTTTATTTCATCATCAATAGGTAATTTCGGAATGAATTCACTAATAATGATTTCTTCTCTTAAAGGAGGTAAAAAAAATGGGATTTGAATAATTTTGTCTAGGTATTTTTTACCCCAATCCTCATACATTTGATATTTATGATGTATTCCACTTTCAATCACTTTCTTATCTGCCCCAATTATAAATACTGAATATTTAACGTTTAAAAATAATTTTATGGCCTCCAATATCTCTATTGAATTTTTCGGAATACACCTATCTAAATCATCAATAAAAACTACGAGTTTTCCATCATTGTCCCCCACATATTCTTTGGTGATTTCCATAAATTCTTCTTCAAAATCACCAATTAGTTCTAAAGTGTTAGAAATATCTTCTTTTTCTTCAATTAATGGTTCAGATCCTTCTTTAAATACCATAGGCCGAGGTAGGAACTGATTCATAGTGGCTATTCCTAAGCCACGCCAATTTACTCTTTCACGAAGATCATTAATTTTTTTCTTGATACTATCTTCAACATCATTATCCTCTTCCATTTCTCTTAAAATTGATTGTATCAGTGCTACCCTCAAATCGTGACTTTTATCAAACTTCCAAGCATCAAACCATGCGGTTTTAATCTTTTTATTATTTATAGAATCATTATTTTTTAATAAATCTTGAGTCATACGCATCAAACTTGTCTTTCCCGAACCCCATTCGCCGTATAAACCAATGGTAAGTGGTGTATCTGAAGAGATGATAATCTCTTGTAAAGTTTCCGATAAAGCGTTAAATTTTAATGAATCCTCAGTTACGTTTTTAATCTCATTATCAGTAAGCATACAACCACGTTTATTATATTATCTTAATGAATATCCATTCTGAAAGACACTTTAATATTTATATGAAAATTATGTTAGCTTTTATTATCAATTTTGTTAGTTAAATACTATCTAATTTTAATAAATATTTACAGATTGATGATATAAAAAACATCTGAATTTTTTGAGTTATGATAAACTTATATAACTCAAAACTTTATAGTTACTAGAATTTGGTAAGTAAGTATCTTAGTTGAGTTAAACTACAATCATAATTAACGGGTTTGTGATTTTTTTATAAGTAAAAAATCGTGAAATCAATGATTTAAGGGCTTTATTAAATATAATTTATTTTATAATCGTTAATTAAGATTCTTACTTTCATACCAATTGCCTGCAAAATTATTGAAGCTAAAATTGATTCAGTGACAGATAAAGACTGAGTCCATAAACTGAAAATAATTAAAAATCAGTATTATTGGAAAATATCCAGAAAAAACTATATGGTATTTAGATTAAAATATTAAATGTGGTTAATATATGACTGATGTCCAGGAAGATGAAGTTCAAATTACAGTAAATGTAAATAAGGAACTACTATTACTGTTTAAACAACAAACTGGTAATTTATATTATCGGAAAAAAGGACTTATTAAAAGGAGCGTAAGACAAGCTCTGATCAAATACTTGGAATCTGAAGGGGTGGAAATCCCAAATAGCATAAGGCATAAATATTGAAATACTTATTAGAGATTTTAGATAAAAAATGAACCTCATTCTATTTATCTTAATATTTAATTAATTACTACTAAATCATTACCACTCTAAACCATTATTAACCATATTACCAGAATCTCCTATAATTTTACCCTTATCTTGATAAGTAGTGGTTTAATAATAACTTAATTATTTCTTTATATTAGTACTACTATGATATCCACATACAAATTTCTCCACATACAAATTTCAGTTTGAAGTATGTGCTAAAGAATATTACGAATATGAGATGTGGAATAGCAACACATTTATAAAGTATCAGTTTTCTATATTATGTAAACCCCCAGAAAAGGGATCATTAAAATAACCCGCATTAAAAATAAATTAATATTACCAGACATACTCAAATTTAATAAAAACATTAGAAATTAAGGGATTTTTATTTAAGAAATTTCTAAATTACAGAATAATTTCAAAATCATTAAAATAATATTTTAAAAAAGTTTTTAGGGAGATTTTTATTTGAAGAAATACATTATTATTGGAATTGCTATTCTGGCAGTAGTTTTACTGGTTCTCACCGTGCCATTCGGCAGTGCCAATATTGAAACTAAACATTATCAGAATGGTGAGATCTCATTTGATTATCCGGCTAACTGGCAACAGGTTTCCCCCCAGGGGGCTCAAGTAGTTGCCTTTAAGGACCCGGAAACTGGTATGAACGTCACTGTTAACCGCCAGACTACACCCCCAGGATACAATGTGGCCAAGGATTTTGTTCCAGAAGTCATTAAGGATTCAGAGAGTAACATTAAACTCACCTCCAGCAATAAAATCGATGTTAACGGGAACGTGGGTTACGCCAACACTTACCAGATCCAGAAAAATGGTTCCAATGGAGAACAGAAGGAATTATGGGTAAATACCAATGGAGCCCTTTACAGTGTTATATTCAACTATCCTCAGGAAGGATTTAAGGTAGAATCCTTAATGAAAGGGTTTAAAGGATCCGAAAGTAGTGCGGCCTTCGATGCGGTTAAAAACAGTTTGAAGATTAACTCCACCAAACTGACCAGTATGCCTTCCTTTGGAACAGTAACCATACCAAAACTGGGAGTAACCTGGAATATACGCTCCGACACTTTAAACGCAATGGGTGCTGTTTACCATTACTCTGCACCAGACAGTACTCTGCCAAAAAGTTTCTACCCTGGTGAAAAAGGATCCATGGGATTACTAGGACACCACACTCGTTTCTCAGCACCATTTGATAACATAGATAAATTACAAGCCGGAGATACTGTGATTATCAATGATTATCTGACCCAGAAGAAATACACTTATAAAGTGGTCTCCAATAACGATATACGGTATGATTACACCACCAATTTGATCCAATTCCCTTCCGGGAAGAAAGAACTGGTACTTGGAACCTGCTGGCCCCAAGGATTTACCGCTGCTGAAAGGTATACTCACTGCCAGTTAAGTTCAGTTGACCCTTTGAACTGATGATGGGATTAAAAACTATTTTTTAAATTTTTTTTATTTCTTTAGGAAAGTAGTTTCTCTTTGAAAATCACAGGTATCAAAGAGATCAATGGGTATCAAAAGAATATGCATCTTAGAATGAATATAACAACCTATTTATATTTAATTGGCTCTAGATAGATTTAGACTGACATAAATTTAAGGTTATGAAAATGAAGAACACAAGAATCATTTTACTCTTAACAATACCCTTGATTTTATTTATTGCCTTATTTCCCATATTCTCAGTAAACGATACCAATGGATCCGCGGTTAATGAAAGCCTAAATGGGACGGCAAATGCATCAACCCCGGAAAAAGTGGCCTTCATAATACCCCACCCGGATGATGAAACCATTGGCGCCGGGGGAACAATCCAGAGAATCATGGAAAACGGTTCAACAGTTCACTGCGAGCTTATGACCTCTGGTGATGCCATAACAGCCCAGTTACTCGCGGTAACCAATTACTACAATATACAAATTCCTTCAAATGCCAGTGCAGATTACAGGAAGAAATTAATCAGAGAGGATTCATTCAGAAGGGTTATGGATATCCTGGGATGTGGTTACAATATACACAGTTTTGATGATGGTGCCTTAAATTCAGAAGTGGTGTTTACCACCATGGAGAATCTTTATCTCAAGGAAGGTTACACCGTGTTTTACACCACCACTGGAGATGGAAATGGTGACCACTTGGCCTGTCAACAGGGAATGCAGAAGATGAAAGAGAAATACCCGGACCTGAAGTACCGACAATTCCCCATTTACTATTACCATGCTGATAGAGCAAAAACCACCGCGTTGACCAAGAATTACACTGATATTAACGTTAATAAATACGCTGCCAAAAAGAAAAGTGCATTCCAGGTTTACTATAACATACACACTATTCTTAACACATTCTATCCCTACAGTGATGGTTTATACAGTATGGGACCTGAAAGAATTTACTACATTAATTGATCTGAATTAAATTACGACCAAATGGATGTAAATTAAGTTTTAAGGGTTAAATTAGATGTAGATTAAGCTTTAATCTTAAATTGGACGTAGATGAAGGTTAAAATAAGGAAGTTCATTAGAAGTGATAGTTCACCAAAAGTTGTTAATAGATGAGGAATATAAAAAAATAATAAATATACTATTAGGAATATAGGATTAGGCTTATTGGATTAATCTTAGAATCCAGATGGAGATTTGATAAACATGGCGGATACAGTTATATTTGGATCACTACTTTATTCTCACATAATTCCACCCGTACTGGCGTTTATAGGGGTAATTCTACTTTGTAGTGGAATCATGGACCGTAAAAGAAACTATACTATTGCAGGGATTGTGTTTTTCTTTGCAGCGGGTTTACTGCCCTTCATGATACTGCCAGTGGTTTTAGGCACCTGAGGGTCAAAGTGCCAACCAACCCTTTTTATTAAAATTGATTTAAATTTTTCCATTGATCCTTCTTTTTAGCTTTAAAGGAACTTCGTTTAAATTCTGAAATATTTTTCTTCAAAAAAAATTAAACTTTTTTAAAACTAATAATTGGCCATTTATTTAATAAAATTAGCGCGTTTATTTTCGATTAATTCCCTATCACCCTGGAATGCTCCTTTTTTCTCAAGTTTCAGGGAGGATACCAGGGAAGCAAAAATTCCACATTCGGAAGGGTATCTTGTCTCTTGTCTTCTGAATGCATAGGCTGCCAGGTAACTATCACCCAGACCAGTGGGATCCACCATTTCCGGGGAGGGGAAAGCTGGGATTTGCCAGACATTATCATGGCCTGCGGAGTAAATAAGGGATCCCCTATCTCCCCGGGTGATAATAACCTCTTTCGGGCCAAGAATAGAAAGTTTCCTGGAGATTTCATCCAGAGAAAGGGATGGATCACCTGTTATCACCCCTGCCTCAACTTCATCCAGGAACAGGAAATCAACACAGGACAAGAACTTTTTATAATGATTTAAGGGTTTTAAAACAACTTTTTGACCTTCAAGGTGTCGGAGATATCCTTGAACTCCTAAATAAATCGGTACCCCCTGCTGGGACACATATTGGAGTGATTCAAAAGGCACGTCATCCGGTGAAAGTGGGGAGACCAGCACTGCGTCAAAGGTATCCCAGTCAATGGATGACAGATGGGAAACTTTAATGGGATTGGAAGGTATGCAGGCTCTTTGCAACCGGTGGTTCGGGTTCTCATCAGGGTAGAAATTCTCAAATTGCATGGTTTCCCCACCCCATATAGGTTTTAAATCTATATCTCGGGGAAAATGATCAAGTAACTCAGAATCATCCCCCCCAATAGTTATTAACGCTGCAACATCTGCTTTAAGGGCAGATAAAACTGCGGCCTGATAATAAACCGGACCTCCAATCCCTTTGCAGGTTGAACCACTTTTCAGGATAGTGTCACGGGTCACCGGCCCCATAATCAAAAATTTAGCCATAGACTATCTTGGGTGTGATGAATTAATAAGCTTAAGGATGAAAAGGTAGGGTAAGATTAAGGGTAAGGGGGAAATATGGTCCCAAAATTAATTAAAAAATCAGAAAATAGGTTCTATCTGACCATTGTGGAGTGCGGTGCCCACTAAAACTTTAGCCACACCTCTTTTATCCATCTCACCCATATTTTCCCCGGTTATACCCCCTCCTAAAATGAAAGAGCTTTCAAGTCCGGAAAATTCATTTATTAAGTTCCAGTTAACCCCACCTTCGGTTCCCACATTGGAAATATCCAGAAGAATTATCTGGGAGGGCTGCAGTTTTACTAAATTCTCCCGCAATACATTAAAATCAATATCCATGTACTTACTTAGAACCTTACCACGGAGCACATCAATGCTTATAACGATCTGTTCCCTATCAAACCGGGAGAATATTTCATAAAGGTCTTCCAATCTTTTCAGGGTTTCGGTGGCCACGATCACTTTATCGGCAAATTGTAGGGCTTCAGTTACTGAATCAAGATCACTGGCACCACAATCCAGCATCACTGGAATAATCTGGTTAACTTCACCTACAATATCTCTATTTGAACCCCTCTTTTCAATGGCATCCAGATCAGCAATGTACATTTCAGCGGCCCCTGCACGACGAAGAGAACCCGCAATTTCAACCGGGTTCGAGGAGGGGCAGAACACTGTCTGGAGCGGTTGGTAAGTATCCCTGTTTCCTGATTTTCCAGAAACTGCTAAACCTTCTTTTATATCTAAAACTGGTATTATCAATAAAGTCACCATTTGTCTATTTTTTAAATAATTTTATTAAACTTTGTTCATATAAAATACCATAACTTTAAAAAATATAAGGCTAAATATACTATTAATTGAACTAGTGCACCAATGGGAATAAATTGGTGTGATGTAAATAGTTTATTGGTGTCATTATAAAATAAATAGTTCTAAAAATTAAGGATTTGTATTAATGGATAAATATTGCAGAATTAAAAACACTAAAACTCTGTGGGAATTAACATGTTGGGTAAAGATGAAGTAATCAAACAGGTCCAGGATAAAGACGTTGAATTCATCCGTTTGTGGTTTACAGATATAAACGGTATCCTCAAAAGTTTCGCCATCACCAATGAAGAGCTTGAAAACGCACTGGAAAGGGGGATGGGTTTTGATGGGTCCAGTATCACTGGTTTCCAGGATATTGAAGAATCAGACATGATTGCCATGCCCGATCCTGAAACCTTTGCTATTTTACCATGGAGACCCCAGGAAAAATCAGTGGCCCGGATGATCTGTGACATCCTGAAACCAGATGGCCAACCCTATGCAGGGGATCCCCGTTACGTCCTGAGAAGGGCCCTGGAGAAAATGGAAAAAATGGGTTTCGACCATTTCTATGTTGGCCCGGAACTGGAGTACTTCTATTTCAAATCCCCGGTTAAACCGGAACCACTGGACACCGGCGGATACTTTGACCTCACACCCCTTGATCTGGCATCAGATCTTAGAAGAGACACTGTCCTGGCCCTGAAAAAGCTGGGAATACGAGTGGAATATTCCCATCACGAGGCTGCAGTTTCCCAGCACGAGATTGACATACGCTATGATGATGCCCTGCGTATGGCCGATAACATGGTCACCTACCGCCTTACAGTTAAGGAGATAGCCACTAAACACGGAGTTTACGCTACCTTCATGCCAAAACCCCTTAATGATGAGTATGGTTCCGGGATGCACACCCACCAATCCCTCTTTAATGGTGATAAGAATGTTTTCTTCGATGCAGAAGACCCTTACCATCTTTCAGAATATGCTCGAGCATATCTAGGGGGAATACTGAAATATTCCAAGGAGATAACTTCCATACTCAATCCCTGGGTCAACTCCTATAAACGACTGGTGCCTGGTTTTGAAGCCCCGGTCTACATTGCCTGGTCACGCAGTAACCGGTCAGCTCTGGTTAGAGTTCCCCAGTACCAGCCCGGCCGGGAAGAAGCCACCCGCATAGAAATCCGCTGCCCTGACCCTTCCGGTAACCCCTACCTACAGCTTGCAGTCACCCTCATGGCAGGATTACGTGGAATTGAAGAAAAATGTGATCTCCCCAAGCCAATGGAACTTAATCTCTATGATTTGAATGAAGAAGAGAGAATGAGAAAAGGAATAGAAACATTACCTTCCAGTTTACAGGAAGCAATCAGCTACACTGAAGAATCAGAACTGATGAAGGAAACCCTGGGCCCCCACTCATTTAAACGGTTTATAACCCTGAAAAAGATGGAATGTGCTGAGTTCAACCGGCAGGTAACTGATTATGAGATTAAGAAATATTATCCGCTGCTTTGATTAGGTTTTTCCAAAAAAAGGGATACAAAGATTATTATGATGAGGAATAATGGAGGGTGGCCTCAACCACCCCTTAAGTCAACCCTCCACCATGATCAACTTCCCAGTAGTGGGATCCTGATAAACCGTTCCCTTCTTGGCATATCCCTGTCCTGATCCTGACTCTGATTGGGGTGTCTGGTTAAGTTCATTACCCTGCTGGATTTCTGCCACATTCTTCATGGCTTCCATGGTCTCTTGACGTTCTTCCTGAGTCATATTGGCAAAAACCACATTCTGCATGTTCCAGGACATCACCAGGAATATCAAAAACCCCACTGCCAGTACCAGCATGGCATCCACCAGGTTAGCGGATCCTGCTGCAGGGTCTTCCCCCTGGCTATCATCCAGCATACGGCGCCTGCGCCTTACCATGATCCATCACCTCCAATGCGGTTTCACATAGAGCATCCAGATTCGAGAGATATTCCTCATACCATCTTCTTCTGACTTTAGATATAACGTAAGCTATACCACCTGCTGCTAATCCAACAACTGTGGTATCAAATGCTATGATAATCGCGTTAGCCAGGGTGTTGATATCTCCAGAACCCAATGCAGCTAGTCCAGGGCCCATTGGAATCAATGTGCCCATCAAACCCAGTGTTGGTCCTAAGCGGGTTACGATATCTGTCTTCTCCAAACTCTTTGCTGCCCTGGCTTCTTCCTTTTCTATAAGTTTTCGGGCCAGAGCTTCCCTGGATTTACTACCCAGTTCAGGGTGGGATGCGATTTTAATAATGATATTTTTATAACCCGTTGGAACGTCACTTTTCTCCATTACCTCTTTAATTCCTTCCGAAGTGCCGGAGATGGTAAATTCACTTATGATTCTCTCTATTTCATCTGTACTGACCCTTATTCTATTAGTATATTCAGATATAAGGCCCCCGAAGCTTATGATCGCATAAAGCATGAAGGCCAAAAGCCCGACAATAACTGGTATGAGAAGGCTTTGGGATATAACGTGTAACACTGAACTTAACATTTCACTTCCTGGAATCGCTACCATGTAAATCACCTAATCTTTTTTTGAAATTATCGATATCTATCTCATTATCTTGGATTAGTCCCTTATTTTTGGATTAGTTCCTGATTTTTGGATTAGTTCCTGATGTCTGATCTAAAAAAGGACTTCGATTGTTAGCTATGTAATAACCGGCCACTGTAAGCACAATAACCGTTATTAGAGCATAAGCGAATGTCCATACATCCGGAATATCAACAGGACTCATCTGTTGGGTTAAAACTGTGCTGATATTGGGAATGACGATTGCGGAAGTCAAAAAGTAAAACCCGACAAACAACATAAAATTGCCCAGTAAAACAGGATAAGGCTTGTTTAACGCACGTCCTATTATTCCAGAAATAATATAACATACAGTCATGATTATCATGAGAAAAATAGCAGCGTACTCCCCCACCGCAAATGCAGAAGCACCTATCATGGGTGTGGCAATTATAATAGCCGCCACTGCAGCCTCAAAACAACAGGGGCAGGGGGCAATCATGGCCATGCAGGTTGCGGTGATAGTATCTTTGTTATGTATCTTCCATTCTTTGAGGGTGTGGAACCCAGCGTAAAGAATGACTGCGGCCATGGCAATTCCCAAAACAGAACTGTAAGCATAAACAAATCCCTGGATTTGATCAATAAAACTGCCTGCAATAAAAGTAAGTAACAATATACCGCCACCATAACCAAGGATTATGGCAGCAGTTACTTTCCTAGAAAGACCAGCAAAACCCATTACCAGGCCTATTTTAATTCCAAAAACCATTACCACTGAGAGTATTCCCAGTTTCCATAATAATTCCATCATTTCAATTACACCGCCTCATGTTAACCACATAAAGAGTTGTGGCCAAATAACTTATAATATTTTCGATCAATTAAGTATTATTACTTTTCAACGTGATCTTGATCTTTTCGTAATACTTAAGGTTAAATTAATACCATATCCGCGGTTTTTGAATCTCATGTAATACTTATTAAATCCATATTAACAAATATATTGTTTAACAGACCCATATGACATGTTAACCGAATATTTTTCCTAAATGGGTGAAATTAAAGAATATGTTACCATACAGGTTCCTGAATCCAATTTAAATTCAAAAAAGTGATTTTTATTTTTAATCCAAATAGTTGATTACAAAGGAAAATCCTGAAAAAATAATTCTAATAATCCTACTTTCAAATAGAATCCTGCTTTTTACACTTTCTTCTATGGGAAAATTTGGTCAGGTAAATTCCATAGACCAGCAAAGCCATCAACAGGACTGCGGATAGAATTTTAGCTGAATAGGGAATAAATCCAGTGTATAATTCCATATCAGTTATGGGAATTACCTGCAAGAAGAATTCACTGAATAGATTAACACTATAACCCACAATAAGGGACATGCCCACAATGGAAGATAAATAAATTGTGAAAAATCTCTTCCCAAATTTACGGAGGATCATGGACATTGCTGCCAGGTTAGTGGCTGGACCAGCATATATGAAAATTAGAATACTACCCGGAGTGAATCCCATGAAGATAAAGGCCAGGGCCAGTGGAATGGACGCTGTAGGGCAAACATATAATGGAATGGCAGCTAAGAGAAGTATGAAAAGTGATAAAACCGGATCAGATGCAAAAGTTCCTAAAAAGTCCCAGGGCATCCCCATATTCACCAGAGTACCAGCCAATGCCGCTAAAAGTAGCCCTATTAAAAGTGAGGTGGATATTTCAGGGAATGTTTCTTTAAAAGAGTATCTAAGGGCTTCTTTAAGTTTATCATATATCTCATCGGCAAGATCTTGATTATCAGGGCTATCTGATTTATTTTTCCATGAAAGGGGATTATCAGTCTTTTTTCCATTGGAATTAATGTCTTCTGTTTCACAAACACCACAGTGAATATTGCCGACCTCTGCTATTGAACTGGACCCATTACCATCATTGTTTTCATTAATTGAATCCTTGGAAGGTCCAGTAGTTTGATGTGAATGGACATTGTCTCCAAATAGGTGTACCAGAATCCCGGCAGTTAAACCGGAGAGAGTAGCTAAAACTGGGCGCATCAGGGTTAAGGGTAAACCTAAAAAGGAATAGGATGGTAAAACAGAACTAACGCTGAACCCGGATGTTGAAACCAAAAATGATGCTGCAACTGAATCATTTATTCCCTTATCCTTCAGGGCTATGGCTGCGGGTACTATTCCGCAGGCACATATGGGGATGGGTAGACCAATAAGAATCCCCTTTAATATTCCCCCCATAGTTGAAGTTCCAACCAGTTTTTCCACTAAATGGGTGGGAAGAAGTATGTGAATAAAACCAGCCAGTAAAAAGCCTAATAAAATGAAAAAGGAATTTTCAAGGAGTATCTGGTAGAAGAATTGAAGGAAAACGACAAAGAAGCTCATTTAATACACCATAAATCAGTGATCATGATGAATCTGTTAATCTCAATCGATTTATCATAAATATTCCTAAATGTTTATAACTGATTTTTTAATAACTTTTAAAATTTTAATAGCTTTTAAAATCTTCTCCAGGATTCCATTGATTATTCGAATACTTCCAGGTTCCACTCCATGTCTTATTTTTTATGGTGACGGATACAAAGGCTTCATCTTTAGATTTAAATGATACAGAAGTCCAGATGAGAGATTGATCTGTAATGTTATCCTTTTCTGCCACATGGGCTTTAACAATGCCATTTAACTCATCATAAAGTTTACTCTCCTCGCTGGAGTTTATGCCAATTTCAGATTCGGTATCTGGACCTTCTTCCACACATCCTGAAAAGGATATTATAAACACTGCAATGGATAATATAGTTAATAATAAACTTATTTCGTGTTTTAAATTACCCATATATTACTAATTAGATAACCCTCATTTATACTCATTCCATTTATTACGGTATAAATGGGAGACAGTTAAGTAATTCAACTGGACGCTTGGTTTTTCCAAGATTAAAACCATTTTTTTAATAGTTTGAGAATTTTTGATTCTTCTTTTCGGGCAGGTAAATGTTCAAATCCACAATTAGGACATCTAATCATCTGGCAGTTGTGGGTGGAACATCCCTGACAGGTGGCAGTTTTTTCATTCTCATCAAACACATACCCGCAAATTTTACATTTCATTTCTGACTCCGTTTCCAAAAATTTATTGGATTTAAGTTTAAAGATAGTTTTAAAAATTATAATTAGTTAATAGTACAATTAGGGGGTAACAAAGAGGTTTTTACATTGTTAGAAGATGTAATAAAAACCCCCTAATTAACAATTAACTAGAGTCTTAAATGGGAAAAGTTTATTTATCCTTTTTCCCTTTTGAAGCTGCACTGGAAGATGAAACTTCTTTATCTTCCTTAAAACTTTTCTTACCAAGAATTCCACATCGACAACTCATTAAATCACCTCCTAACTATTTACTATAATTTTATTCATCATATTTTTCAGAACTCCCGGAACTTCAGCCCCGGGAGCTTCAATTCACAAGTGCTTGAGAATCCAAGAAAGCCTCAAATTAATACTTGAGAATCCCAAAAAGCCACAGATTCATGATTCATAATCCCATGAAGCCTCAAATTATGCTTGAAAATCCAAAAAACTCAGATTTGTGTGTTTCAGAATCCCAGGAGCAATCCTCCCTGATACACCACCAGGGATACTGCATATGCCACAGCAAAGGTGTATCCGGCGGCAAATGCTGGCCATTTCCAGGAATTGGTTTCCCTCCGGATGGTGGCCAGTGTGGCCAGGCAGGGTATGTACAGCAGGATAAACACCATGTAGGCATAAGCAGATAGTGGGGTGAATACTTGCTGTATTGCTGAAATGAACCCGGGATCCTCTTCCGGTGCTACTTCTGCAGAGGGTGCTACTTCTTCACCTTTGGGTGCTTTTTCACCTGATGATTCGGGATTAGTCCCATCTGTAGTTGCCGTTCCACCTGATCCATCTTCTCCCACCCCGTAAAGAATGCCAAAGGTGCTCACCACCACTTCTTTGGCCATGAATCCGTAGATTATGGCCACTGCGGCCTGCCATTCCCCGAATCCCAGTGGTTCAAATACTGGGGATAATGCCGTGCCAATCTGTCCAGTAATACTTTCCTGTGAAGCGTATTCCACTCCCACTGGTAAACTGCTCAAAGCCCATATCACCACTGATAGTGCTAGGATTAGGGTTCCTGCCTTTTTAAGGAAGAGTACTCCCCTTTCCCACATATGGATAAGGGCACCTTTGGCAGTGGGTATCCGGTAGGGAGGTAATTCCATAACGAATGGCGCTGACATTCCCTTGAATATGGTTTTCTTGAATATTGCAGCCATTATAATGGCCACTACTATTCCCAGAATGTAAAGTGAGAATATAACCCATCCCTGGTAAGCAGAGAAAAATGCTGCGCCCAATAGAGCATAAACTGGTAACCTTGCACTGCAGGACATGAAGGGGACTATTAACATGGTTAAGAATCTGTCCCTCTCATTTTCCAGGGTCCGGGTGGCCATTACTCCCGGCACTGCACATCCAAATCCTAGGATCATGGGAATGAAAGATTTTCCATGTAATCCCACCAGTTTGTGCATGAAACGGTCCATGACAAATGCTGCTCGTGCCAGATACCCACTGTCTTCCAGTAAACTGAGTATCAGGAATAGGATGAAAATTATGGGCACGAATACCAGCACACCGCCCACTCCACCGATTATTCCATCCACAATGAATGAGGTTAAGAATCCCTCACCCAGATTGGCAGATACTGTTTCCCCCAGTAAGGCAAAAGCTTCTTCAATGTAACCACCCATAGGGTCACCAACCGTGAAGGTTATCTGGAAAGTGAGCCACATTATGAGGAGGAATATGGGTATTCCCAGATATTTATGGGTCACGATACGGTCAATTAAATCCGAACGGGTGACTTTATCAATTTTAGGTTTTTTAACTGATTCTGATATCAGTCCGGCAATGAAGCCATAACGGGCATCGGTAATAGCAGCATCGGCATCATCCCCAAAAACATCATTGAAATGTCCCTGGATTTTTTTAACACTTTCCAGGACTCTCTGAGCCTTACCTGATTCTTCAATTTCTTTTATTATCTGGGGATCGTCTTCCAGTAATTTAAGGGCGATCCAGCTGGAAGGAGCATCAAAAACTGATTTATTATTATCTCCAGAAAGGTCCTGGTCAATGATCTTTTCAATTTGTTGGATGTGTTCTGATACTTCATTCCCGTACTCCAAACGGTCCAGGACAATTTTTGGTGACTTGGAAACTTTTACTATGGTTTCCAGGAGCTCTTCACTCCCCGTATCATCCACTGCTTCAATTTCAATTACCGGTACTCCTAAAAGATTTGAAAGCTGATTTTTATTGATTTTAAGCCCCTTTTCTCGAGCAAATTTATTCATGTTAAGTGCTAAAACGATGTTGGCACCTAATTCCATCATCTGAAGAGTTAGATAAAGATTTCTTTCAATATTAGCAGCATCAATAACATTAACAATAACTTCAGGCTTTTCACCAATAATGTAATCCCTTGAAACCACTTCTTCCACAGAGTAGGCAGTTAGGCTGTAGTTTCCAGGTAGGTCGACCACTTCTATTTCCTGCTGATTGTAGTGGAATGTTCCTTCCTTTTTCTCCACAGTTTTACCAGGCCAGTTACCAACGTGTTGCCTCATACCAGTCCAACGGTTGAACAGGGTGCTTTTTCCCACATTGGGGTTTCCTGCCAGGGCAATTCTTATTTTATCCATTTTTAACAACCTATATTGACCATTTATTATTAGAAATTCGGGCTACTATCCTTAGTTACCTTCAACCATTATCTTCTGTGCCTGTCCTCGTCCAATGATCAGACGGGATCCCTTAACATCCACGATTAAAGGTCCAGGTATATCATTTTTAATTATCTTGATCCGGGAATCTTTGTATATCCCCATCTCGGAGAGTTTCTTTTTAAATTTACCACCGTGCCATACTTCTACTATTCTCAGATGGTCATTCTCGGTGGCCATTGCTAAGCTCATCATTTTATCTCGATCTCGATTTGTTGGGCATCTTCCTTCCTCAGGGAAAGGGAGTAACCTTTGATTTTTACTTCTATTGGATCTCCCAGGGGTGCTACTCTTTCCACCTTAATATCAGACCCCCTAACCAGACCCATTTCCATTAAATGTTTTCTTACTTCTCCTTTTCCTCTAAATGCAGTAATTATGCCAGTTTCGCCTTGTTTTAGATTATTTAACGATTTAATCATGTTAAAGTACCCCACTATTTTTTAGATTAAAGTTAGGTAATCCTAATTTTCTTAGGTATACCTAACTTATTTATTACTTATAAATGTTTCGACTTTTAAGATCATCAATTAATCATAGAAAAACTTGCATTTACAAAAAACAGAATTATCCAGATAATTCTAAAAAGCTATACCTTAAAAAAAAGAAAAAATGGGGGAAATGTTTTTTTTATCGACCAAATATATTGCCTTTGAAGAAGAATCCAACTGCACCTAAACCTAAGACAGATACAATTCCCACAATGGCGTAAGTACCCCATGGGGTTCCACTTGAACCTTCTGGTCCTGCTTGGGTAACTTCGTAGGATTTCCCAACATCACCAGGCAGAGATCCGGGAGTAGTGGTTGTTGAATTGGTTACGGTAGCTGCACTCACGTTGACTCCTGAACCATTAAAAGATCCGTTGGAGAATCCTTTGAAACCAGATCCACTACCATTGGAACCTGATTTGATTAAAAATCCAGTTTCTTGATTTGAAGTTGGATTGCCAGTCTGAGAACCTCCCTGAATACGTATAAGCTCCTCTTGAGTACGGGTAGGTAAGCCTTTGATGTATTCTAGAGAATTATCAGATCCATCTCCTCCTGCTATGATTCTAGCCCATTCTTCTTCGGTTACCCATGTGTCTGCAGTTAGGGTTATTACCGGTCCAGAAATCACGTTAGGTAAACCATAGTCGGTAATGACATACGGGGAGAGTTGAGCTTTTTTATACAGGTCAATATAGTTCTTATATTGGTTGGTATTTGGTGCGAATTTTGGGCCTACCCAGTTTATGATGGATACTCTTCTGGTGTTGGTTGTGTTGTCATAGACACTGAGAATTAGGATATCACCACCGGTTGAGTTACTGGTCATTCGCTGGCTGTAGTAACTTCCTTCCCCTGGTGAAATTCCTAAGAGATAGGAATATATGTCGTCTCTGCAGCTGATGGATGTCCCTATCAGTGAGTAACTTTCGTTTTCCCCAATGGGGAATGTGTCGTATATATAGTCAGTGATTAGGTATCCTGGTGAACTACCCCCACAAACGTGGTTATGCCATAGCCATGCCATTAAAGCATCGTATGGTGGGTCGTACAGTATTACCTGATCTATGATGCATGAAGATTCGTTTTTAGGTGTGAATGTTCCTGTTTCAGGGTCGTAGTAAAGTGTTTTACTGATTACGGTTCCATTTTTTTCCAGACTGAATTGGAAGTATAATGGATTGTATCGAGCATTGTGCACTGGTAGTAAGGTTGCCCTGGAAAGTCTGGATCCTAAAATCTGGTAGATTCCATCCATGGTTAAGTCCATTACTTGTTCATTGACCCTTACGTAACCAGCAGTGGTGAAGACTGTGAGTTCATAGTCATCTTTCTCCAGGTTAATGCCATCGGCAGCGAATAGTGCGATGGCCTGGTTTGCGGCATCGATTCCGATCTGTTTAATCTGGTCTGGAGTTAGGTTTCCAGTGGTGTAATTAGTGGCAACTTTCTGGTCTGCTGTGTTGGTCATGTTAAGACCCAATATGTAGTCCATGTCCAGTCCCAGAGCATCACATACCACATTTTTGGAGTCAACTCCTCCAGTCAGGTTGTTGTGAATGGCCGGGGTAATGTTTTCAAAGACATACATTATCTCCACCAGGGAATCCGGGTCTGTTTCTAATTTGTTTATTAACCATTTATTGAAAGCTAATTCAGATGTAATTCCTGAATATGCTGTGAAACCAGTCTGTTGTTTGTACAGTTGGACAACAGCATCCTCATTGAATCTCATTATTATGAGAGTTCCTAGATTGGTTGCTGCACACCATCGGATAAATCCAACCATATTGTCACTAGCAGTGGCGTATCCGACGTAAGAACGTTTTCCAGTTGTTAAATCCAATGAGTAACCGAATGCATCATCATCAGAATTACCTGGAACACCGACCGCCCTGTAACTGGTTGCTTCCAGTTCTCCATTATCTCCGTATACTCCTGGTGGGAAATATTTGAGAAGAAGACTCACCATGGCCTGCCCACTGATGGTTCCTAAACAGACGTGACCGTGGTAGGCAGCCTGTCGTAGTATGTCTGTGGAGAGTCCTTCTTTCCAGGCGTTGGCCAGACTTACATATCCAAAGGCGTTATCACCAAAGGTGGTTTTTATGGTGTTATCCCATAATGTCTGGTCAACCGCAGAGAAAGTGCCCAGGTAAGCTGGGGTTAATGAACCATTCTTGAAGAATGCAACAGTAAGTGCACCTCCATTTTTTACCACGAAACAGAAATCTACAGGATCGGTTCGTGCTGATTGGAATGTTAATAGGTTACCCTGACCATAGCTGATTTCACCATGGGAACCGTTTAAGATACCCTCCAAGCAGTCCTCTGTGGTGGTACCGTTTCGGTAGGCCAAACCCGCCGAAGTTATACATAGAACTTCATCAGCGGTTGAGAAGTTCAATAATTGGTCTGCTTTGGCAGTAACTTCCCTACCCAGTTTGTAGTTTTCAGTGGCCTGCATGTTGAAGTCCAGGTTTCCATAGAATTCAGGATCGGTGCCGGCCGGGTTTACAGCCACCGGTTGTGTCTGGCTGATGTAACCCGGGGCTTTGACCATTACATTAAACAGGGACCCGTTGTTTACACCAGGATAGGTGAAGTTCAACCGGTAGAGCGTGTCCGAATATTTGGTCTTGTCAAAGGCCACACTGTTATTGGCCGAGTCAGTTACTGTAATCTCGGGATTTATCTTATCATCATCATACTGGTAGTCAACATTCACCCAGAGGATAGGATCGACCTCTTCCGAAGAATTAACATCAGAAATATTACCCTCACCCCCATTAATAGATGAATCTGCAGCCGATGCAGCCCCACATAGAATTACTGCCATCAAAGTCGCTATTACAAGTATTACTCCTTGTTTGCTCATCTTTTCACCTCCTTTTTCATTTTTTTGACAAATTACTGTCAACCCCCAATTTGTAGTAATACTATATATATGTTTTGTGTTATTACTTTAAAGCAATATCAACAATTATCGTAATACTTTAAATAAAATTATTAAAAAAAACAGTTATTTAAGGGAGTTTTATAAAACTAACAGAAATATTTCTAATAATATTTCTAATTAATGAAATGGAAAAATAAAAAAAATTAAACAATCGGTTTAACTTAAAAGCTCAGATTCAACTAAATTTTTCTTTTCATCCACACTGCACCAATTCCCAGACCAAAAACCAGGCCAATGAGCAGCCCAGATAACAGAGGAGTTAAGAAGCCAGAACTGGTTGCACCTGCCACATTTAATTTAGTTAAAGCTTGCTGTATTGAATTTTTATTAGCACTAGCCACTGAAATCCTGCTGGAAACTTCAGGATGCTGATTAATAAAATTTTGAACCGTGTCAGTGTAGGCCACTGCCAGGATCTTCTGATTAGGGTCCGTGAGTACGTTTTCCAGTTCATGGGCCACATCATCTGCGGAAGCGAACTTATACACAGTGACATTAACTCCCATCTCATCCACCACCGATCTGGCCAGTTTACCAGTGGAGTTATCAGCTATGATAAATGCTGATTCATTGGTGGTTACATGCACTCCATGAGCGCTCACCGGAACTATGAACGCTGCAATAATTAGGATGAAAATACCGATGGATATACCACTTAATTTTAGATTGATCATCTAGTAACCTCATTTTAAATTTGTTCCACTTGTGCCAGTTCTGGTTTCAGCCTAAATAGCGATAGAATTATGAAAACGTTAATGATTCCTTCCAAAACACCTACGAATAGGTAAAATGGCACCAGGGTGGCCATTAAGACTTCTAAGGTGGCCACTCCTGCCACTAACATTATTAGAACCTGGGCTATGGTGGCCATGATGATTCCCATGAAGGTTCCCGAGAATATGCTCAGCCGATCATCCAGTTCAGCGGTGAACTTGTAGAAGTAGTAGGTTGTAAAACTCATCACAATCCCCATGGTCACCACATTGGCACCTAACGAGGTGATACCCCCCATTCCCAGGATGAAAAACTGTACAATGAAACATAAAAATGCCACGGTAACCCCACTCAGAGGCCCTAATATAATCACCACCAGTGGTATTAGGAACAGGTGTATGGGCACCCCGAATGGTGAGGGTATGGATATTGAAGAAGCAGCTATAGTCACTGCTGCCAGGATGGAAGTGTTAACTATTACTTTCTCCTTTTCTTCCTTTTTAGAAAGCTTGTACATGTACACTGCCAGTACAGCAATGGTTAAAATCCAGTATATTGCAGCCTGCCATAATGGTAACAGGCCATCAGGTAAATGCAAATTAATAACCTCCTTTAATGCTTATTTACTAATTATTAATTATTGAAATTAGGAAAGGGAATGTTTCTTATCTTCCAAAAAGTCGCATCTGTAACTTGCTTAGATTACCACCTTCCTGATAAGGGAAAGACATGGCAATTAAACCAACAACCACCATTAAACCAATCATGGCAATTGGCCCCCCTACTAAATCCATTGAAGATTCAGTGTTTTCAATGACTTCTTCAGGAACACTCGAAGAAGCTTTTGCATCAGTAGCGGTCTGAGTATCAGCCGCGGTTTGATCAGTTCCCCCTGATGTGCTGGAAGACTTTGTAGCACTGCTAGATGTAGATCTAGAAGAGGTTGAAGCGGTTGAACTTGAGGTTCCAGAACTCGTAGCGGTGCTGGTTGAGCCGGTATCAATGGTTCCAGTACTGGTACCATCCCCAGTTCCAGGGTCAGATGGTTCTTCTATGGGAGTACCATGCCCAGGATGTGCTGTCACTGCCCCACAGACTATTAAGGAAATTATCATCATCCATATCAGAAGAATGACTTCTTTTTTTACGTTTTTTATCATCATCATCTCCTTCGAATTTGTATAAAAAATAATAGTAATATCATATATATGATTTGTGTTATTACTGGATTCCTTTAAATCTGCAAAAAAGTATTATTTATTTATATTTCAAAGTGAATGTGATGATATAAAGAAGTTAAGTCTAAAAAGAAGGATTATTAAGGATTAAAGAGACCTAAAGATAATCCCATACATTCAAAATTGAGATTTTTTTACTTTAGGTCCCTTAAGTCTGGTAGGATTTTGGTTTTAAATGGAACTTCCAGACCAGAAGTCTAGATAAGTCCCATGATAACTTGAAGGTCACCCCTTATAAATGTAGTTATTAGTTAGTGAAAAGTATTACAAGTATTTTTAAAAATTTTCCTATGATTTACCATCCCCAAACTAAAGTTAACAGCCTTTAAACAACTTTAAATTAATTATTATACCATCTAAATCTACCCAGAAACATAACATAACCCAGATCCCTGATTAAAATTATAATCGTTCTTTTGAATTATCCAATTCTAAATTACCAGGATACCCCCCCACCCATTATGCCTCTATTTTTTAAAGTGTCTGAAATCATTAAGAGTAATAATAAAAAACAAATAGAAAGTCTTAAATAGAAGCAAGCCTCATCCAATGATTGTACGAATAACACCGAACAAAGTATTACTATAGGGGTGCTAAACGGTGTTTTTGTATTAAAAGTGATGAACTTGCCATTTTCCTCCTGCAAGACGTCTCCAGAGGGATCTTCAAGATTCCTCCGGCACTTTATAGAGGGCATCAAACTCCCTTGTACAAACCGCTCAAATGTATCAACCACATGATGCCCTCTTAAATTCATCTTACTTGATCCAACACACCATATGATCTTCCTCAGTGTAATAGAGTAAATCACCTGACGTGTAAATGAGGAATAAATGTCCAAATATTCAAACTGACAACCGGTAATTAAGAATACAAATTCGTCATTTTTATTACCATCAATTAAAAAATCAGAGTTTTTGTAATACTGATGGAAACGTTTATATTATACATCTTCTTACACAATTATTTAGAATTTAAGGCTTAAATAGGAATTAGTATTACTATTTCACCCTCGAACCAGGTTTAAGTAATACTATATATAAGATTTAGCCTTTATTAAACAAAGGAGGCAAAATATGCATATACCCGATGGTTTTATCCCACTTTGGCAGTGTGCCATATACTGGATCATTGCCCTAATCGCGCTTGGTTATTCCCTAAAGTGGGCCAGTAAAAACTTGGATGAAAAGAACATACCCCTTATGGCTGTGCTGGCAGCAGGTATATTCGCAATTCAAGCAATGAACATACCCATACCTTGGGGAACCAGTGGACACATGGTAGGCGCAGCATTAATAGCAATTATATTCGTAAGCCCCTGGGCTGCAGTACTGGTTTTATCAATAGTACTCATACTACAAGGATTAATATTTGGAGACGGCGGAATGACCGCCCTCGGAGCCAACATTATTAACATGGGGATTATAGGTGGTTTTGTTGGATTTTATGCCTACAAAGTCCTTAAAGGAATTGGTAGGATACCAGCAGTGTTTGTTGCAGCATGGGCATCCATATTCCTGGCAGCACTAGCCTGTTCCATTGAAATGTCCCTGGCCGGTACTTTCCCACTGGTGGAAGGACTCATATTCATGGGATTATACCATGCAGTGATAGGCTGTATTGAAGGTGTGATCACTGTAGTGGTGATTCTAGGTATTGATAATGTGCGACCAGACCTTTTACCCTCATGGGTAAGCAATAGAAAACAGGAGGCAGTAGAATGAACACCAAAAACCGGAACCTGATTATTGGTGGGCTGATCATTGCCCTGGTAATTGCAGTTCTGGCACCTTTCCTGGCATCCAGTAATCCTGATGGATTGGAAAGTACAGCAGGAAGTCTGGAAGTACCAGAATCAGAAGCAGCTTATACCGCACCATTACCCGACTATGCCCTACCCGGAATGGAAGACAACCCATTAGGTGGTGTTGTTGCCCTGGTAGTGGGAACTATTGTAGTTCTCCTGGTAGTACTGGGATTAGCAACCCTGATAGGGAAACGAAAGAAAAACGGGACCAGTGAATAAATAAAATATGGAGCTTTTTTTAAGCTCCTTATTTTTCCTCATTTTTTAAAGGATTAAACATATTAAAACTAACAATCAATGGGGATAATGAAGACTAATTAATTGGGAATTACAATATGCAAGGACTAGTTGAAATCGACCGGGAAGCAAGTAAAGACAGCTTCATGAACAGTTTAGACGGAAGGATAAAACTAATAACCTCCCTGTTGATCATCATATACGCAGTTTCCAGTACTAATCTTATGATACTGGTCATAATGGAGATGTACCTTTTAATACTGATTTCACTATCCAATGTAACCCCCATCTATGCACTCAAACGTATAGCTCTCATCATACCCTTTGGAGGTTTTGTTGCCCTTATTCAACCATTCTTCCAACCAGGGAATGTGATCTGGACCGGACCTCTTGGATTATTACAAATGACTGATTACGGACTTTACTTTGGAGCATTACTCCTCTTCAGAGTCACGGTTTCCGTTACATCCATTGTCTTCCTATCTTCATCCACATCCATGCAGGATCTGGTGGCTTCTGCACAGAAACTGGGAGTACCCCACCAGTTGGCCATGCTGTTAAACCTTACAGTTCGTTACCTGTTCTTCTTTTACGATCAACTGATGAACATCTTAAATGCCCAGTCCACCCGCTGTTTTGATATATTCAGTAAAAATACCCCATACAAGTGGAGGTTGAGAAAAGTAGGAGAAACCATCACTATGATGTTCCTCAGGGCTTTCGAACAGGGGGAAACTGTTTATCTAAGCATGATGTGTCGGGGTTATTCTGAGAATACTCGTATTTACCGTGCTAAAGTTAAGTTAGATAAGAAAGATTTTGCATTTATAGGAACCACCATATTTATATTATTATCCTTACAATTACTGACTACTATGGTACTTTAATCTGTATTATTATATTTGAGGAAATTTCAATGGCCAGAGTAGTTATTAAAACTGAAAATATGAGTTTCACCTATCCCGATGGGACTCCTGCACTCCAAAACATAAATATGGAGATATTAGAGGGTGAAAGAGCAGCCATCATTGGATCCAATGGTGCTGGTAAATCAACATTATTTTCTCATTTTAACGGTATTTTAAGACCCACCTCCGGTTTAATTAAAATTGATGGTGAACCAGCCAGTTACAAGAAGGATGATCTCATAAAGATCAGACAAAAAGTGGGCATGGTATTCCAGAACCCAGATGACCAGCTCTTCTCACCAACCGTGGAAGAAGATGTGGCCTTTGGACCCATGAACCTGGGTCTTCCAGATGAGGAAGTAGAAAAAAGAGTGGAAGAATCCCTGGAAGCCGTGGGAATGAATGGTTCAGAGAGAAAGGCCCCCCACCACCTCAGTGGGGGTCAGAAGAAGAGGGTGGCTATTGCCGGTATCCTGGCCATGAAACCAGATATTATGGTTCTGGACGAACCAACCACTGGACTGGACCCCCACGGGGTGGAACAGGTCATGGATATCCTTTATGATCTTAATCTAAAGAAGAATATGAGTATAATCATATCCTCCCATGACGTGGAAATGGTAACTGAATTTGCCACCAAAATCTTCGTACTCCACGGGGGTGAGATCATCCACCAGGGCACTCCCGAGGATATATTCAATGATCCAGATACCATTAGACGAGCCAGGCTGAAACAACCCACTGCTGCAGCCCTTTTACATCGTCTTAAAACCAATGGTATGTCAGTTGGTGTTAAGTTAACTGTTGAAGAAGCCTATCACGAGATCCTTCATGGTATGGGTGAAGATGCCTATCACAATCTACTGCACATGGTTAAAGACCAGTGCCACCATAAATTACTGCACACCCTGGGAGATGAGAAATATCACCAGATGCTCCACATCCTCGAAGAGGAACAGAAAAACAATAATTCACATCGGGAAAAATAGATTTTTTAAAAAAGATGATAAATAAGGGAATTAAAGGTTGAGGGAGTTAAAGGGGCTCGCCCCACCATAATAATCATAATACTTTAAATCCGATATTAGAAAAACAAGTATTAATACTTTATATTACGATTTCATTATCATTTACTTTGCCACCTGTAATTTTATTTTTAAAAACTAGAAATATAAACCCTAAACCTTATTTACTTGAAAATCTTATCTAATCCAAAGTATAACTCCTTACAAATCAAGGACAATAAAATAATAAATTTCTCCCCATAATTAAATTCACATTTTAAAATTATTAAAAAAAAATACTCATTACGGTGTCAACTTGTTTAAAAAAGGTTTTTTATTCATTATTATGGCAATAATCCTCCTGGTGGCTTACATGTTTGTGGAGCCCTACTGGATTGAAACCAAAGAAATAACCATTGAATCTGACCAGATCCCTGCCCAGTTTGACGGGAAGAAGATCGTTTTTCTCACGGATATCCATGCCGGACCATCTTTCAGCCAGGAGCGTGTTGATAATGTGGTTAACCAGGCCAATGCTCTAAACCCTGATCTGGTCCTCCTGGGAGGGGACTACATTGATGATGATTCAGCATACATCCAGTCAACCTTTGAATCATTATCCAAGTTAAAGGCACCCCTGGGTGTTTACGCTGTTTTAGGGAATAAGGATCCGCAATATACCACCCTTAATGCCATTCCCCAGTATGGGATTACCTACATCGGGAACAAGGGAACCTGGATTGAAGAGAATGGTTCCCGTATCCGGCTGGGTGGAGTGGGTGACTACAATAACGGGGTGCAGATCCAGAATGCCACCACCTCAGTGGTCACAGCCCAGGACTTTGTTATCCTCCTCACCCATAACCCGGATTACTTCCCCAAGGTGGATAAATCCAGGGTAGATCTGGTTTTATCTGGCCATACCCACGGAGGACAGGTAACTTTCTTCGGTTTATGGGCACCCACCACCCATTCGGATTATGGTAATGAATACAGGACTGGAGTTATCACCGAAAATAACAGTACCCTGCTGGTGAGTAATGGTCTGGGAACTACCATACTCCCGATAAGGTTCTTTGCCAGACCCCAGATTATTGTGGTGGAATTAAAGAAGAAATAATCAAATAACAAGGAATTGATGTGGGAAAAGGAGTGTTTAAGGTAATTTTATCCTTAATGAATTCTTATAAATAGTCCTTAAATGTTATTCCAAGCTTTTCAAACACATACCCCTGGTTATGCCTGGTTTTTTATCCAGGAGGAGTTTTATTGCTTCATCAAAGTGTTCCAGGGCTTCTTCAGTTCTTTTAAGTTGTCTTAAGACCACTCCTTTATTGTACCAAGCTGGGAAGTAAATGGGATGTGATTTTATGATCTGGTCAAAGCATTGCAGGGATTCTTCCTCCCGACCCATATCCATCAAGATAAGTCCTTTGTAATTAAGGAGATCCCACTCTTTCGGCTCTATTTTTAGGGCATCATCAATGTATTCCAATGCCTCTTTGAGTTTTCCCATTTCATACAAGGCACGCCCTATATTGTAGAGGGCAATAAATGATGTGGGATCTGATTCGGCAGCCTTGTTAAAATAATCAATGGCACTCTGATAATCCTTAAGATCAAAAAGTATTTCTCCCTTGGCATTACACAGATCAGGGTACAGATCATCAGATTTGTCAATCAAACCCAGGGCATTGTCAATGAATTTCTGGGCAGTTTCGTTTTTTCCCAGGAAATGATAGGCCAAACCATTGAAATACAGTGCATCAACATCGGTGGGTTCTTCTTTGAGAAATTTTTCATATGAATGTATGGCCTTATTATATTCCCCTAAATAGAATAAAACTGTTCCTTTATCAAAAAATAGTCCAATATTTTCAGGATTGTACTCTAAAGCTTTATTATAATCCTTCAATGCCCGGTGAAGGTCGCCAACATCAACGTATACTGCTCCCCGCAATAAATGTGCATCTGGATTGTGAGGTTCGAAGTCCAATGCTCGAGAAAAAAGGTCAATAGCTTCAAAATAGTCTTTATGATCTAACCATGTTTCTATGCCCTTTTCAATATAATAATGAGCACCTTCTGCTGGCATTACCATCCCCCCTGTGTTTAATTATTTCTTTATTATGAAATATAAAATTTGGGTTGGAATGAAAAGTTTAAAAAAATCGTTAAAAGACATAAGAAAAATAGAAAAAACCCCCCACCCCCATTCCACTGGGGAATGGGGAGTGGAAATATATTGAAGCCCCGGATTTAGGTACCTGCTCCCCCAGTTAGGGTGTCGGTGGACATGTCCATCAGTAATGGTTTGGGTAGTTCAATGCCGATGGTTTCTTTTATAACGTCTTCCACGGTTTTAACTGGTAGGAATTCCATTTCTTCCTTAACATCGTCCGGAACATCGTCCAGGTCCTTAAGGTTTTCCTCAGGTAGTATCACCCTTTTTATTCCAGCCCGGTGGGCGGCCAGTACCTTTTCTTTTATACCACCCACAGGTAACACAGCTCCCCGTAGGGATATTTCACCAGTCATGGCCAGTTTAGGGTCTACCTCACGGCCAGTGACCAGGGAGGCTATGGTGGTGAGTAGGGCCACTCCGGCAGATGGTCCGTCCTTGGGTATGGCTCCGGAGGGTACGTGTATGTGCAGGTCCTGTTTATCGAATTCCACCTGTTTCAGGTTGAAAGCCAGTCTGGAGCGGATGAGACTCTGGGATATCTTGGCAGATTCCTTCATCACATCACCTAACTGTCCAGTTAGGAGTAATTTACCAGTTCCCGGCATGAAGGCACCTTCGATGAAGAGGATGTCCCCTCCCACTGGTGTCCAGGCCAGGCCAGTTACCACTCCTGGTGGGTTTTTCTTACCGGCGAGGTGAACCTGGATGAGTTCATGGCCCAGGAGGTCGTAGAGCATGTCCTCTTTAACCAGGTAGGGTAAGTCCACTTTGCCCAGTACGATTTTTTCAGAGGCCACCCTGGCTACTGTGGCCAGTTGACGTTTAAGTCCACGTACCCCGGCTTCCCGGGTGTACTTTTCAATGATGGTTTTTACTGTTTCATCATCAAACTGTAGCTGGGTTTCATCCAGACCATTGTCTTCCAAGACCTCGCTGATGAGGTGGTTGCGGGCTATGTGGAATTTTTCGTGGCTGGTGTAACTGCCGATTTCTATGATCTCCATACGGTCCCGTAGCGGTCCGGGTATTCCCTTGAGGGAGTTGGCAGTGGCTATGAAGAACACATCAGAGAGATCGTAGGGTACTTCCAGGTAGTGGTCAGAGAAGGTGTTGTTCTGTTCAGGGTCCAGGACCTCTAATAGGGCACTGGCCGGGTCTCCACTGTAGGAAGCCATTAGTTTATCCACTTCGTCCATGATGAACACCGGGTTTCTTTCACCGGCACGCTTCATTCCCTGGATTATCCGGCCAGGTAATGCTCCCACGTAGGTTCTGCGGTGTCCTCTGATCTCGGATTCATCCTTAACACCACCCAGACTGATACGGACGTATTTTCTTTCCAGGGCTTCGGCAATGCTCTTACCCAGGCTGGTTTTACCGGTTCCTGGTGGGCCTACCAATAGGAGTATGGAACCCTGTTTGTTCTGTTTGAGTTTCATTACCGTGAGGTGCTGGATGATGCGGTCTTTGACTTTATCCAAACCGTAGTGTTCCTGGTTCAGGAGTTTTCGTGCGGCTTCAATGTCAATGTTCTTGACCTGGCTTTCACCCCATGGTAAGCTGGTTAACAGGTCCAAGTAGTTTCTGATGACGTTTTCTTCAGAGCTGTGTGGTCCCTGGCGTTCCAGTTTGTGCACTTCTTCCAGGGCAATCTCCTTAACCTCAGGGGGCATGTTTGCTCCTTCAATTAACTCCCGGTAATCCTTTTTACCATGGCCTCCTTCAGCATCAGTTAATTCATCCTGTAGTACTCTTAACTGTTCTTTGAGCATGTTTTCCCGGTGTTTCTTGTTCATTTCCTCGTTGAATTTTGCGGCCATTTCCATCTGGAATTTTATGGACTCTTTTTGTTCAATGAGGATTTCCAGGAATTTCAGGCTCTTCTCCTTCAGGGAGCGGGTTTCCAGTAAGGTCTGTTTTTCTTCGTGGTTGAGTCTCATGTAGGGATATATGTTGGCAATAACCTTCCGAAGATCATCCAGCTGGTTCATCTGGTCCACGAATGATTTGGAGTCTTTGAAATTTTCACTTATTTCAGAAACTAGGTATCGGACATGTTTCATCATTTCTGCCTGGTCTTCCGGGTCGATGTCTATTTCATCAGGGAGGAGTTCATATCGTGCACGGTAGTTTATGCCATCCGGGATCAATTCTTTGATCTGGACTCTTTCCAGGATTTCTACCTTCAAGTGGTAGAAGTCCCTCATTTCTTTGGCATTTTCCACCCGGATTAGTGTTCCAGTTTTGTAAATATCGGATTCGGCATAGTACCGGGCAGGTGTTCCTTCTTTAGAGGCTACGGCAATGCCGTGGTAATCATCGTCTTTAACTCGGTTGTATATTTCACTCCCATGTTTTTTACCAATTTTAAGGTTCATGTTAGTTTCGTGTAATAAAACCATGTCTGGTAAAACTAACACAGATAATTCTTCATTTGCGTTTATTTTATCCATATTATCACTCATAGGGTTTGATTAATGATTTAAATTTTAATAATGACTTAAATACTCATAATTTTGATTTAGATGTATCCCCATATTGAATTTACCTAAATATTCAATTTATATTTGGGAAGATTTGTGGGAAGACTTAAAAAACTCAGACCAAAAATTATTGGCCTTTATTCTTCCTTTTTTTCCAAATGTTTACATCTGGATCTTTCCAGCTGGCTACACTTGGCAAATGCACATGTAAATAAAAAATCAATTCTTTTCTGGTGTTTTTCCATGGAGGGTCGGTTGAATCGGTAGTAAATGTAGTTCCCCTCTTTTTTGGCAACGAGTATGTTGGCATTTTTCAGGATTTTCAGATGCTGCGATGCTGCGGGTTGGGTTATGCCCATGTTTTGCGACATTTCGGTTACACTGATTTTATCCACCTCTCCCGAAGCAAGATAATAAATCAGAAGCAAACGATTGACATTAGCCAGGGCTTTAAGCACTTCCTCCAGTTCTTCGGTAGACTCCAATGTTGACTTGGAATTAATCCTAAGCATAACACATGTTATATAAGTATATGCTTATATACTTTTCTATCATACCGATATTTAAATAAATCATATAAAAGAAATTGGGAAAATAAACCATACCCTGAAGGCTTTAAAAATCTTTAAATTAACCAATACAACTTCTTATTGAATATAAGCATTTTAAATTAAAATAAATTTTCTTCATTTCCGGTTTCTGGCCAGGGATGCGAAAATCGCTATTACGCTTAAAATTACGGAAATGATGAAGGTTACTTTAATACTGGTTAATAGCTCGGGATAATTTTGTGGAGTAAATTGTACCGCCCCAATGTAAACTGCAAATATTACTAAAATTAATCCCATACCAAAGGTTTGGCCTAAAAGTCTCATGGTACTCAGGATTGCCGAAGACACCCCAAAATATTTTCTTTCTACAGATCCCATGATGGCCGTGGTATTGGGTGCTGAGAATATCCCTATACCCAGCCCGATAATAGCTAAGGCTAAAATTATAACGTACAAACTGGTTGCATCATTTATAAACGAAAGGATTAACAATCCCATGGCAATAACTGTCATTCCCAGTGAAGCTAATTTTCCAGGATCAAACCTATCCGAAAGTTTTCCCGCTATAGGGGACATGATAACCATGAAAACTGTTTGAACAACCAGGATTAAGCCAGCTATTCTAGGATCAAATCCTTTTATGTACTGTAAATATAAACTCAGCAGAAAACTCACCGCAAATGTGCTAATGTAACTGATTAACGTTGCTAAATTAGACAATGCAAACCTTCTATTTTCAAAGAATAATTTCACCTCTAAAACGGGATTTTCAACCTTTAACTCCCATAAAACAAAGCCGATGAATCCTATAATTCCTAAAATTACCATTATGATTCCAAAAGTTTCGGTGATGGTTGAAAATCCTATCAACACTAAGGCGAGCATGAGAACGTAAAGTAAAGTTCCCCAGTTATCTAATTTTTCCCCCTTGCATTCTCCCCATTCTCCTTTCATTTTCCAGATTACAAGTACCAACACAATTAGGCAGAGGGGTACAATAAAATAGAAAACACTCCTCCAACCTAGATACTGTGTTAGGAAACCTCCCAGGACTGGCCCCATGACCAGGCCCACGTAACCAGCGGTGATATTTATTCCTATTGCTTTACCCCTTTCATGGGGAGGGAATACTGAGGTTATAATGGCCAGGCTGGTGACGAATATCATTGCACTGGCAATACCCTGAACCGCCCGGGTTATGATCAGGAATTCAGTGGAAGGGGATATGGCGGCTAGGAACGTAGCGATGGTTAATATCACAATCCCGTAGGTGAAAATTTTTTTCATTCCATAGATATCGGCGATTTTACCGAAAGGAACCGCAAACATGGCTGATGTTAAAATATACGCGGTTGAAATCCAGCTTAAAAGAATGGCATTAACTGTTAAATCGTTGGCAATTGTAGGGAGTGCAATGATGAGGGAAGTTCCCATAAATGGGGTTAAAAATGTGGCCAATGTAGCGATAAGTAATATTGCGGTTTTATTTACCTCTTTAACAGATATATTTGATTCCATTTTTTCCCTCCCTATCCTTCACCCAGTAATATATTAAAATATAAATGGAAGCATCTTATAAATATAATGTAACTTGAATGGGTGAATTGGTGACAGACGATGTTTGAGTAGGTGACAGATTATGATGTTTGATGAGAAGATGCTATCCTCATTACAAAAACTGGGCTTATCCAATTATGGTGCCAGGACTTATATTGCCATAACAAATTTAGGCCCTGTTGACGCTACAAGTATAGCTTTAGAAGCAAATATTCCCCGGACAAAAATTTATGATGTGTTAAAAAGGTTAGAAAGGGAGGAATGGATAACTGTGGAGCCGGGAAGGCCAAAGTTGTTTTCTGCTCAGGATCCCAAGAGCATAATTGATGATCGAAGGTCCGACCTTTTCACGGAAATTGATTCCTTATCCAGTGAACTGTCCATGATGTATGATCAGCAGATTAAAAAGGAAATGCCTAAGGTATGGTTGATTCATGGTAAGAATAGTATTGCCACTAAATCACTGGAAATGGTGTCTAAGGCCAAGAAAAGTGTAATGATTCTAGGGGACTTGTACTTTCCCCAGGAAGTTGAATCATTAAAACCGGTAATCTTAAAGGCCAAGAAAAACCGTGTTAGCTTTCGGATTATATCTGGAGATGTTATAAAGACCAGTGAAGGTGAGATTGATCTGGTTAAATCATTTGAGGATATTCAACCGGAGATGATAATCTCTGGAAAACCACCTATTAAATACGTGATCGTGGATGAGAAAGAATTGTTGATCATGTTCCCTAAAATCAATGAAGATATCCTGGATCTGGACAAGGTAGTGGCTTTGTGGATTCCCAGCCCAGTAGTGGCATCTTCTATGGCTGATATGTTCAATATGAGATGGAATGAGTATATTAAGATGCAGACAGAATCAAAATGAATGATTTTTTTATTGACCATAAATCAATGCACTCATCCTGTTAAATGTTCAAATTCATAACTCATTCTTATATTGTTCTTAGAAAAAGAATTCAGAATAAAAGTTAGCATCTCCATCACAATTTATTTATTATTCTCAAAAACAATACAAAAAATCAGAAGTTTTTAGTTAGACTAACAGATATTCTTTTAAGATCAAAAAAAACACCGTAATATCAAAGATTTAGATATAATCACTAAGGATAGGAGATATTATATATAATAACTAATAAAAAAAAAAGATCAGTCAGACAAATTCGCAATCTGCCTATCAATCTCTTCCAAGGCAGCTTCAGCTGATTCATCAGCCAACGTGTCTTCTGCTTTAGAAAGTTCATCCAGGAATAATTCTACCTCAACATCCACATCCAGTCCTTCTTCATCATCTGATTCATGGAATTCTACCCTTACTTCCATGTCCAGGACTTCTTTTTTGGATATCTTGGAAAAAATATAGTTTTCTGCGGCTACTGCCGCAGCTTCGGAGATGTTTTCCATCTCCTGGTCAGTTAATTTCCTCAAACTGGTAACCTCAATTTAACCTTGGTTTAATTCATTTAACTTTAGTTGCCCATTCCAGGCTGCATCTGCATGGATTCCTGTAAGGATTCCTGCATTTCCTGTAACCGTTTCATGACCCTTTCTTCCTGTCTTGCTACGGTTTTTTCCCGGAGCTTGAGGGTTTCCAGTTTTTCGGTCATTTCTTCGGTTAATTCTGGTTTGGCCATTTTGATGAGCAGGTTTCCTGCTGTTTTGTAAACTTCAGCATCATCTTCCACTTTTTCCAGTTCTTCCAGAGCCTTTTCAGTTTCTCTTATCTGGAGATCCACACTCTGTTTCTGCATGGTAATGGCCTGGGCCTGTTGTTGCATCTGCTGGAATTGTGCTAGTTGATGTTGGATATTTTGGGGAACTTCCATATTTTCACCTCTAATAATAATCTAATGATACAATTTAATTTATAATTCAATGAATTTTATTATAATCATCTTGCCCTTTAATTTAAGATGTAATTCATATGAATTTTTCGGGGTTTAATTTTTTAATTCTATAATCTGCTGGGAAAGCATTATCCATCGCAGGTAAGAATTAAGGGATGCTCTTAGGGATGGAGAATCCATGGCAGTGATAGTGATCTTTAGAATGTTTTCATGACATTCCACCAAAGTCCGGGATCTGTCCGAAGGTGAATCCATTAATTCAGGTTCTATTGATCTTAAAACAATTTCCGCTTCTTTTTTAGAAGAAAATTCAATTTCTATCTGGCTTTCAACTTGTTTAAGTATCCTCATCACCTGCTAGTTTCCATCCCTGGAGGTAAATGCGTGGTCCAGTGGCTTGACCATTTTTATCAAAAAACTCCAGTACGGGTATGGATTTTTTCACACTGCTCCTGATGAGTACCAGGTTTTGATCAGATTGATCCCGGTAGTCTTCCAGGGGAATGGCAAATATCTCAGGTGCCAGGGTTGTTAATTCATCCACTTCACATCTCAGGTGAATTTTATCTTTGTTCATCCTTCCCTTGGGAAGGGAGAAGTCCACTGTTAATTGGAGGCTGATGAAGAGTTCTCCATGGTGATAAATCTCAATTCCATTAGGGTTTCCATCCCTTTCAGACACAACTGCCACCCGGTCTTTTTCCATTTCTTTTGCCTTTAAAAAGACGTCCCGAAGGCTCATTTTACCCCGGTTTACACTACGAGCACCTAATGCTCGTTCCAGACCGCGGCAGAAGGTTCTGGTTCTCTGGGTTGGTTTTCGTGAAGTGGTGATCAACATAGATTAACCAGTATTTTATGAAAAAGGTATCCTTTATGAAGAGGGTATCTTCATTAAAGACACCATCAAAAGGATTTTATCGAGCTTTAACCTGTCGCCGAACCTTGGGGATCTCCTTGAAGAGTATCCGGTAACGGCAGCTGGGACATTTAGACTCGGTGTAACCTTTGATATCTACCAGTGTGCCACACTTATCACATTTATACAAATTATAAACCTCCAACGATCCTCTTTATATTCCTGGTTGCGGTTTTACCCATAGGGGTGTGGGGAAGGTATGCTCCGCCGGTGAATACCGCATCACATTTACGGCACTTCCATATTCCAGCAGCAGTCCTTTTAACACCAGGACGGTCACATTTAGGACAGATGTGATCTTTTTTCATGTTCTCTTCGATGGACTTCACGGTTCTCTTTGCTTTTCTACCGTACCGGGCACCGAATCTTCCGGTTATACCTACTTTTTTAGTTCTTGCCATAATTATCACCTTATTTTTTTGGTTAAATTGAATTTTTTTATTGAAGTTGAAAGGAATCAGGGTACTATAACCCCAATTACCTAGTTACTGTATATTATTAGTTTTATTGTACTCAAGGGAAGGTATTATCAGACTATTTGATAACGTTCTCACGGAGCTCTTTAGTCTTAGTTTGAGCTATTCCAACCGCTTTTAAGACTTCTTCACGTGTGAGGGGAACTGATCCTCCTTTTTGCATGGCACATATGCTTCCATCTGTTCGCACTCCGATGGATATTCTGGCATCCAGCACATCATCTTCTTCCAGAGAAGGATCTGCCACCAGTTCTCCGCCGATCTTGGCCAGGGTACACATGAGGGGTTTTTCATTGATTGGGATAGGAACCATTGTTTCATAGTCAATTACCACTTCATCACCCTCGATGGTGGTGCTTGGTATTTTAGTGTTCATGAGGGCGGCTAAACTACCCAGAACTGCAGCATCCATGAGGTTGCCATCGTAATCCACAATGTGTAAATCCAGGAAGATCATCCAGACCTTCTTACCAGGTATGATGACCAGTTTTTCCAGATCCACAACTTTCCCTTCTCTTATGCAACGGTCGGTTACCCTGGAAAGTTCCACTGAAGTTTCATTTGGTGGTCCTGCTTCGAAGTTAGGAGCGGCCATTGGGAGGAGTTCGGAGTTGGTTATTAGAACACCCACATTGGGTGTGTCCGGGAATGGTTCACCGATCTGGGGTTTGGCACCCACCACTATCTGGGTGTTGCCTATTTTCACCCGGGCAGAACCTTCTGCTTTTTTGATTACACCAGTTTCCAGACTTACTTCCCTGTACTCGTCCAGGGCTCTTCCATCGGCCCTATCTCCATTTTTGATGAGGTTGGCAACACTTTCCTTTATGATCTGTGGTACTATGCTCTGCACCATTTTAATCACCGTACCTGTTCTTTATGGCATTTTTCTGTTCTTCACTGATGATCTTACATCCTTTGATTGCCAGATCCAGTGCTTTTTCGAATTCATCAGAGGTTAGGTGTCCATCCATTTGTAGCAGGGTTATGTCCCCGGTTCGGGGCATCATGGCTATGGGTAGATCTGCTTCTCCTTCCTTATCTTCCCATTCAGAGAGATCCATTACCACTTGACCATCGGCTTTACCAGCGGCACAGGCTGCCACCATGTCTCTCATGGGTATACCTGCATCAGCCAGGGCCACTGAGGCTGCTGTGATACCGGCGCATCTGGTTCCTCCTTCTGCTTGCAGGACTTCTATGAAAATATCGATGGTTGATCTGGGGAATTTTTCCAGGAATACTGCGGGGTTAAGTGCTTCTGCAGTGATTTTGGATATTTCCACTGATCTGCGGTCAGGCCCTGGTCTTTTACGGTCCTCCACTGAGAATGGAGCCATATTGTAACGGCAACGGAGGATGGCCATGTTAGGTTTTAACAATCTGCGAACGTGTAATTCTCTAGGCCCGTAAACAGCGGCTAAAACTTTGTTGTCACCAATTTCCACATAGGAAGATCCATCGGCTCGTTCCAGAACTCCGGCTTCTATTTTCAAGGGTCTCAGTTCATCGAAAGCTCTCCCATCTGGTCTTTTTTTAGTGCCAGAAGTTATTAAACTTCCTTTATTACTATTTCCAATTAATTTGCTGGTTAGAATAATAATCACCCCTTACTGAATCAATTTTTCCTCAAATTCATCTTCTTCTTTATCTTCTTGTTTTTCGGTGGTCTTTTCGGTTTTTTGTCCGAGAAGTTCCAGTAACATGTCCCTTATTCTGTCAGTGAGGCCGGAGGTGTGTGCTTCGTCTTCAATGGTTTTAACAACTTTCTGCACCACTCTTTCCATTTCTGGTTTTCCTTTAACCCAGACCACTCCGTTTTGACCAACCACTACCTCACAGCGTGTCTGGTCTTTGATCATGTTGATCATGGAGCCTTTTTTACCGATGAGTCGGGGTACTTTGGTGGGAGTTATGTTAATTAGGATTCCGCCACGGAATTTACCGAGTCCTCTTCCTTTAAGACCGAGTTTCACCTTTTTCACTTCGTCAACATCCACAACTCGTAGGAAAAGCACGTCCCCCACATTGAAAGCTCGGTTCAGGTCTCTTTTTTCCTTACCAAAGACTTCTGCTGCGGGTAATATCCCAGAGTAAGGTGAGTTTATATCCAGATTCCACATGGAGAATCGGATATCAGTTACCTCACCAATGACCACATCACCCCGTTTAGGGATGTATTTGCTCTGTAAGGGTATTACACTAATTTTTTTATCCCTAACAGCCACCAGACCGACCAGGGAAGAGCATACTTTATCTTCTTCCTTGAAAGTTCCTCTTCCGGAGTGATAGTCCCCTTCTGCCAGTATCTCACCTGGAACTACTATCTGTTTATCTTCTACTAATAACACGTTTTGCCTCCTTTATAGGCTAAAAGAAGTTTTATTATAAGAGTTTGGTTTCCACCTGTCCGTGGGTGATCTCTGAAAGTTTCTGATAGAAACCTTCCTGCATACCTCCAGGGATCTCCACTACAGCAACCCATGATCCATCCTTTTGCCATTCTTCCTTCAGGGTTTTTCCGAATTCAGGTATAACCCCATAGACTTTCCCCGCGTCTTCTCCGGGTATATGGATAGCTACCTTAACTTTTTCAAGTTTGATGGGTATTAACCTGCGGATGGCTTTTAGCGTGATGTTCACCTGTTCATCCACACTCTTAAAGGGATCTACCCGGACTTTAGCCTCTTCCATAGCTATTTCGATCCTTCTTGCAGGGTGGGGAAGTTTTGTTTGGGGATTTATAGCATCTCTAGCTATTTTAGCCACAACCATCTTCCTTTTATCCTCCTGCATATCCCTACGTTGTTGGGCAGTGAGTTGGACCTGTCCCTTGCGGATGATGAGGGCTGCAGCTTCCAGGGGATCAGTGGTGTCAAAGGCCTTATTCATTGCCTCTTCTGATGCTTTATCCCCCTTTTTAGCATCTTTGAAAACCTCTTCAACAGCCAATATCTCTTCAATTTTGATATCTTCTCCCCTTTTAAAATCAGATGCTAGATCTGGATCCACCAGTATCTCGAATCGTTCCCCGTAGTATTCCAGGCGGGCTATAACAGCATCTTCCAGGGTGACCATGATTTATTCCTCTTCTTCCTCACCCTCCTTAGATTTGCGGATGAGGAGTTCTTCTACATGTTCTTCTATTTCGTCTTCTGTGAGTTTGCGATATTTATGATTGGCTTCTTCGATGACCGCGATTTCCACACTTTCCTTGGTGGTTTTGCCTTCTGTTGCCTCGTAGATGGCATCCAGGGCCAGTTCCATGGCTTCTGAAATTTTCATGTCTTCACTGTAGCTTTTTTCAAAGACTTCCATGGCCATGGCTCTTCCTGCTCCAATGGCAGTTGCCTTGTATTCTATTAAAGCCCCGCTGGGGTCTGTTTCGAACAACCGGCATCCACTGTCGTTGACTCCTCCAATAATCAGTGCTGAACCGAAGGGTCGAACTCCACCGTGCTGGGTGTACATCTGTTTCATGTCGCAGATTTTTTTGGCCAGCATTTCCACTGGTATTGGTTCGTTGAAGGTGATCTTGTTGATCTGGGATTCCATTCGGGCCTGTTCAATAAGTTTTCTGGCGTCAGCCACCAATCCTGATGTGGCGGCCCCTATGTGCTCGTCAATCTGGAATATCTTTTCAATGGAGGTGGGTTCCACCAGTTTACTGCTGGGTCTTTTATCTACCACCAGCACAATCCCCTCTGATGATTTGACTCCTAATGAAGTTGTACCTCTTTTTACAGCTTCTCTCGCATACTCAACCTGAAATAGCCTTCCATCTGGGCTAAAAATAGATATACCTTTATCATATCCTGCTGCTGGGAACGGTTGCATATCTTATACCTCTTTTAATTTTTTGATAAAATAATGAAGTTAAGTAAAATATTGGTTTCGGATTTTAAAACCATTTATACATTTTATTCATCTGCTGCCTTCAATTTAATAAAGTTTGTTATTGCTGCTTTGATGGTTCCGGAAATTCCCAGGGTTTGGAAAACCACCCTTTTTCCACGGAATTTAGTTATGGTGGGAATAACAGCTCTTGCTCGTTTAACTTCATCCCGATTACAGCGGATGATCCCCCGGACCATGTTCTTTTCATGGGTAGGATAGTTCCACACTTTCACCACCCATAATCCCAGTTGACTGGTTCCACATGCCCCGTAAAGGTTTCCCGATGACTCTGTGACCATAGATATCACATCATCCCGCTCCAGTGGAATTTCTGAGAATGCCTGGAATGCCAGGTATCTTTTCTTTTCCCTAAGGTGTGTGGGCAATATTTTGAGCTTCATAAACCCTTATATCTCCATATATCTAATTTATTCCCGGTAATTATGTAATTGTGATATTCAACCAGTTGATTTTTCCCTTCCAAATAAATGTGCAGGTGGTCCTGAATTTATTAAAATTCAAGTTATCGTTTATCTTACAAAACGTGCCCCGGGGACTATGAGATCATCCCTTATCCTGTTTCTTTGGATGATTCCCTGGGGAGTTTTTGCCATTGCATCAAAGGCCTCATCTTTCGTCATCCCGAAACAGGCCGCCAGTGCCATCACATCGTAGGGGTGGCGCAGATCATAATCAGACCCAGCATCACTGGTTATTATGACTGGGAACTTGTATTTGCGATGTAACTTCATGATCTGTCTGAACTGAGTTAAAACTCGGTACCGGTGGTTTGGACGGGTTAAAAGGAAATATTTCAGGTTTATTTCTACCGCAACACTGTTTTCACTGGCTTTAACCGCTAAAACATGGTTGATACCACTGTCAAAACGGGCGCGATAGGGATGGCATAAAATATCAACACGAGGATCCTCGGTGGCTGCTCGGTTTATTCTAAGATCTCCACCGTGAACCAAGATAACATCGGCCTTTTTTCGGAATTTATTAACCTGTTTTTTAAGATCTTCCGGATTTCTGGCCTCTATTTCCACACCGATCTGGATAGAAGGAATATCATTATTATTGGAAGATTCATTATCATTGGTAGATCTTATCTCATCCACACTTTGATGCAGATTTTTAATGGTTTCCGGCTGATTAATACAATCTCGTGAACAGACCGTCAATACCACTCCACGGTATCCCAGTTTCCCCGCAGTTAGGGCAACTTCAGGGCCTCCGTGGATGTGAAAATCAAAAAACATCCTTCCACCTCATTCCTGAAATATCTGCCGGGCTATTTTCAAGGCCTCTTCCTTACGAGCAGGGTAGGCAGCTATTTTCAGCTTCAGGTGCAGGGAATCACCATGCTCCACTATCTTCAAATCACCAAGGTAGGCACGTTGTTTATCAAATCTAAGAAACAAGTTTCCCCGATCATCCATTCTGCCTTCAAGTTCTCTTAAAATCCTTTTTTTAGATGAAGGTTTTAGTGAACCTAGTTTTTCCAGGAAGTCTTTAATTTCCCGTTTTTTGGTGATTTTTCCCTGGAGAATGGTAACCTGGTTTTTGTGGTAACCTTCGGTTATTTCCTTAGTTGGTTGGGCTGTGGGGAGGAGGGTAGATAAAGCCTCCCTCACCTTCTCTTCGTTTTCTGTTCCGTAAACAAAGGCCCGGTAGGAGAGGTTATGTATCATTACCTTAATTTCTCCGCTCCTTTACCTTTATTCCTGAGACCCCGGTTTTTCTTACCTTCACTGGTTAGTCCACGGAAGGTCCTTCCACGGTGGTGTTTATCACAGATCCAGTTGATTTTAGGGTCATTCTTGATTACCGGGTGGTTAGGGTCCACCAGGATCACTTCGAAGAATTTGAACTTCCCATCTTCCCAGAGCCAGTAGGAGTTTAAAACTTCCAGGTTGGGGTATCTACGGGCTACCCTTTCTTCAGCAATGCGTTGGATCGATTTTTTAGGGGTTATCTTTTTAACACCCTGCCTTTTAGGCTTTCGACCTGCGGTGAATCGGCTTTTTCGCCTTCCACCACGACGTACACGGGTTCTGACAACTACGTATCCCTTTTTAGCTTTGTATCCAAGGGATCGTGCCCGGTCTAGTCGGGTTGGTCGTTCGACTCTGGTAATTACGCTTTCTTTTCTCCACTGGGGAGCTCGCTGTTGCATTAGTTCTTTTACGTAAGATTTATCTGGATTTTTCCAGGCTTCTTTTATATAACTGTACATTTAATATACACCTCTTTTTGTTCAGCTTTCGCCACATCCATGGGATCATAATAGGTCCCAAAAAAAGTAGGTCAAACCCGCCAGATTGGCGGTAACACAATGTTGATCACATACCCTTAAAAAGGTTGTGCTCCTCGGATGAAAAATCAATTGGTGATGGTAACAATGATAATCCCTGTAGATGAACCTACCCGTACATCACCAGATATAAATAATTTTATTCAATCTAATTTTTTGATTTTCATGTTTTTTTAAGTATCTTATTGCATCAAACACATTCATTGCATCAACACCGGTCAACCTAATAAACTATTGATCCATTGAATAACTATTGATCCATTGAATCCAATAACTTAAATACACCTAATTTAGGTGGAATAACCTGGTTAAAGTTGTTTCTGAATCCTGCTTATGTACAATCGTGCCCAGGTGTAGGCAACCGCACTTCCAGCAATGTCTCCTGCAACAATACCCCACCATACACCCTGCTGCCCAAAATTAAGGGTTATGGCTAAAATGTAGGCAAAGATAGCAACAAAGAGTAGCTGTCTTAACACGGTGAAGATGAGGGATGTGATTCCCTTTCCCACCCCCTGGAAAATTGAACTGGACATGAGTCCTGGGGGCACGAATATGTAGAATAAACACATCACCTGTAGGAATGCAGCTATGGTAGGTGCTAGGTATGCTGTTTCTGGTGAATAGGCGAATATTTTGGAGATTTGGGGTGCAAATACGTAGGTTATGATACTGGTGATAATTGCCACCACTGTCCCCACCTTTATGGAGTAGTTGTGAGCTATGCGCAGGTTTTTATATTTTCGTGCACCGTAGGCCACACCACTAACCGTGACCACTGCGGTTCCCACTGCAGCCATGGGTATTATAGCCATCATTACCACTCTCCATCCTGCCGAGTAAACTGCCACTGAATCGGTTCCGGCAACTTTAACCAGTATTACATTTAAAATGGCTGTTACTGCTGACATCACCAGGAATTCGGCACTGGCAGGTAATCCAACTCCCAGAATAGATTTGGAAACTTTTAAATCTGGTTTGAAGTATTTCCAGGATAAAGTGGCAAATGTATCCTTCTTTTTAAGGAACCAGTAAAGTATAATCACTGAAACCATGGCCTGGGAGATGAGGGTGGCCCATGCTGCTCCGGCAATGCCCCAACCTGCCAGGTAGATGAGTATGGGGTCCAGAACCATGTTCACCACTGAGGATATGATCATGGCATGCATGGTCCTCTTGGTATCCCCTTCTGAACGCAGAATTCCGTAGGCAGCACCGGTAAACAGCATGAGTATGGTACCAGCAAAGGTAACCCTACCATAGGAAACTGCAAGGTCAATAGTGTTCCCTGCCCCTAAAATCATGAGCAGGGGTTCTAAGAATATTTCCAGTAGAAGTGTAAGGATCAAGGAAATAATGATGGTTATGACCAGAGTATGCATGGCCGTATTGTTCACACCTTCGGTGTTTCGGGCACCTATACAGCGAGAGATGGCTGAGGTTGCACCGGCACCTATACCATTGGATAACCCAACTAGTATCATAAAGAGGGGTGTAACAAATCCCACTGCTGCCAGGGCATTTCCACCAAGCCCGGATACCCAGATGGCATCCACCAGGTTATAGGCAGACATCAGTATCATGGCCACGATGAGTGGTCCGGATAGTTTTATTATGGCTTTTTTAGGTTCGCCGGTGATAAGAGATACACCTTCAGTTTTTTTCACTAAATCTTCATCTGTTACTTCTTTTTCATCTCCAAAAACCTCATTTTGATCCGATGATGAGGTTTTGTCCTTTGATAATAATTTATCATTTGATAATGATGATTTATCCTTTTTCACGATTTTCACTCTCTTTACATTGATTTTTACATGTTTCAAGGCTATTTTCTGCCATTTTTTCCATTCCATTAAATAGTTCCCCACGTTCTTCATCTGAAAAGCCTTTAAAAATTATATCTTCCCATTTTTTCTCAGCGCGGAGGATTTCAGGTATTAATTCTTCCCCCTCTTTAGTCAGGGAAAGTAGATATCTCCGACGATTTACTGGATCAGGAACCTTATTTACTCGATTTTTTTCCTCTAATTTCCTAATTGTACGGGCAATAGTTCCTTTGTCAATGTGGAACATTCTGGCCAGGTCGTCCTGGGTAATTCCCGGCCGCTTGGAAATGGCCATAATACAGGGCACCTGCCCTTCAGTAAGTTCCAGATGTTTTAACTCCCGGTTCATGAATATGAAATGATTCCGGATTACAATTGACAAAATTCCTCTAAATGGAATGTTTAATGACATAATTTCACCACCTTTTTAAAAAATTCAAATAATTATTCTTGGTGAATACTGATTTAATATCAGGACATTCAAACGTCTTTAGGATTATTACAAACTTAAAATATCTTAAAGAGGATTATAAAACTTAAAAGATGTTATAAATGAATAAAACCAATAATTTGGGTATCGATTGGGGAATTGAATATCTTTGATTTAAACTAAATCTAGCTAAACTAAATCCCTGGCTTAACTAACCTGGTTAATTACTAATTTGGACTTATACTATATAAATCTGTTGTCAATGCAACAATTGTCACTACAACTAAAAGGTATGTATTGATAGGAATAGCCTTTTATCAATCAGTAAAAGAGGGGAAAAACTTGCCAATAAACATTAAAGAAAAATTTGTAGTATAAATTAAATAAATGAAAAATAACCATTTATTTGGAATGTTCCAACTTTTCTTCGAAGGTTATCTGAAATTTAGTCCCATTACTGGTATCTAATTTAATTTCAGCACTGATCTGTTCAGATAAACTGTAAATCAGCATCAAACCCAGTGAATCGGATTTTTTAGGGTCAAAATCAGGGGGAAGACCAACCCCATTATCACTGACCGTTAATCTGAATTTATTGATACCATCATCGGTGAAAGAATGGAAATCAACCTTTATCTCACCACTTTCGTCATCAGGGAATGCATATTTTAGAGCGTTGGATATGAGTTCGGTTAAGATGAGTCCCAATGGAATGGCGGTGTTAATATCCAGCATGATCTCATCCACAGAGATGCTCATTTTAACCCGTTTAGGATCAGCAGCATAACTGTAAAAGAGATTTTTAGCCAGAGTATTTATGTATTCACTGAATTCTATCCGTTTAAGATCACTGGACTGGTAGAGGCTTTCGTGGATCATGGCCATGGATTTGGCACGATTTTGACTATCTTTAAAAATATCCCTAGCCGCTGTATCCTTAATATAACGCGATTGCAGGTTGAGAAGACTCTGGATTACCATCAGATTATTCTTAACCCGGTGATGAATCTCCTTCATCATCAGATCCTTCTCCTTCAGGGAGTTTTTCAGATCTTCTTCCAGTTTTTTCCGTTCACTGATATCCCTGGCTACTATCTGAACTGCCCGCTGATCATTGTAGGTTATAGAGGCATCCCCAACTTCAATATCCTTAATTTGACCATCGAGGGCTATTATTTTCTCTTCAATGAAGTTTAATGATTTTCCCTCAACAATAACTTTATTTAAACGTTTTTTTACTATTTCAAGTGAATCTGGGTGGTGAAAACTAAAAAAGTTTTTACCTAAAAGATCCTGCGGTTCACCCAAGCCAAATAGTGTGGCTGAAGCCTTGTTGGCAAAGACGATTTTTTCTCCAACCACCACCAGAATCGCATCAGGAGAAAGTTCAGATAAATTTTTATAACGTTCCTCACTCTCAGTGTAATCTTTTTCTATCCTTTTAAGTCTACTAATATCCTGAATTGTTAATAACCGCCCTTTGAATTCATTTTGATCGTAAAGAGAGTTGATCTGCATTCGAACCCATAGGTCAAATGGTGGGTCGATGTAGGCTGTTTTTTCTTCACCGGCTTTTTCATAGAAATCCTTTAATTCTGGTAAGTTACCCAGCACCTCATCGACAGGTTTACCCACATCAGCCCCAGTTATCCCAATCATTTTTGAAGCAGGGTTGGCATCAATTAAGGTATTTTCAGCATCGAAAACTAGGAAGCCACTTCTTATTGTTTCGAAGAGTGTTTCATAGGCAATGGGCCTTATGCCCAGGAGGGAGAATTTGAAAATGGATATTGCCAGTAGTAAAGCGGAGATAGTGAGTCCAAATGGAGTTATATCCAAACCAGGGATACCAATAAAATCTGTGTTGTACAGTACACTGAAAAACAGGGGTATCGCACCACTCAGTATCAGGATCAAAATTTGAGTATGATAAACCCTGGGAGACTTCATTAAGAGTCTCAAAAGGACCACAATTCCCAAGATTATGAGTATAAAACTGTAGGCAATATTTATCCAGAATCCAACTCCATGGACATATATTAATAGTGAACCAGTCATGCTGGAAACCGGGGTGATGTTGGGCCAGATGAGACCATGCCAATCATTGGTAAATGCCAGGAGAATGACAACTAGGGGTAAAACCATTAAAGTTCCAATATATGCTGGTTTAAGGTATTTTCCGTGTTGTGCATATTCTAAGATTACCATAAACCACAATGGTGCAGCAGTAGCCACTCCAATGTAACTGATTTGTATCCAGAATATTTTAGCCCAAATCTCTGCACTTAGAAATTCCATGGCAGAACCCAAACACCAAAAAAAAACTGATAATGTCAGCAGTGCAAAATAAAAATATATATTGGAAGAACGTCTCCGAAGACTATAAAATGAAAGATATATCAGTATTAAAGCACTTAGAATAAGTATAATACCTAAAAGGGAATGTTGTGCCGCCATAGTAGATCTACTCACCAGTCCAGTTCCAATTAAACTAATATTTTGTCTGTGAAAATATAATATTGTTTCTATTTCACAGTGAAAATTGAAAAATCCAAGTTATATCCACAAAAAAGTTATGCTGGTACTGTTTCTTAGGATGGTACTGTTTTTAGGATTTGATTCAAATTTTCCAGACTCTTCTTGTGTTAAATTTTCCATGTAAAATACGCTGAAATAATATTTTAGAATAAAAAAAAGGTGAATGAATAATTTTACTAACTAAATTGATACTTAGAAAAATAATAATATTTTAGTAGATTAACATTTCTATAGGTTAATCAGTGATAGTTTAACCTTTAATACTTGATTACACACCATAAATAGAAATTAAAATAAAAAAAAAGATATAAAAATTTATTCAGTGATGTCGTAGAGTATTTTCATGGCCTTGGTGAAAGGCGGGTTTCCTGAAGTTAAAAGAACCACTCGCAGTACATCCACAATCTCATCCCTGGTTATATCGAATTCTTTCATGGCACTCATCATCTGCTTCTTCATGGCCCGGTCATCAGAGGCAGCTGCAGTTATCCCCAGCGCTATGAGCTTCTGAGTTCGGTAATCTAAGACTTTTCCAGAGTAAGCTGCTTCGTTCAGCTCAACCACGGCTTTAAAGATATCAGGATAGTCTTTTTTAACATGAGCCATTCCTTTACCATAAAAAACGTCTTCTTTCATCTTTTTCCCTCCGAATATATCTTTATCACCTTTTAAATATGTTATTTTTTTCATATATAACTTCCGAATTTTCTTAAATCATCTTATCCACCAATTCTCTGTAAATAATATCGATCCTAAATTTTCCGGTGTCTTTCAAATTTTTTTACATAGAAAAAAATCCCATTTCACAAGTTCACCATCTATAAACTTTATGAAAAACAAAAAAATTAGTCATGTCCTTTTTAACCTTCATCCTCAAAAACCCATTCCGCAACAAAACCCGCAGTGCCCTGGCCATAGTTGGTATTGCCATTGGTATTGCCACCATCATAGCCCTGGGAATAGTGACTGATGGTTTGAAAGAATCAACCCAAAACACTCTAAAATCTGGTGGATCGGATTTCACAGTCACCGAAGCCAACTCCCCTGGTCTGGGGTCCAGTAAGATCAAGGAAAGCCGGGTGGGAAATCTGAAGAGTTTTCAAGGGGTGGATGATGCCGTGGGAGTGCTGATAGTAAATCGGGTAGTGGATGGAAATCTATTCACCGTAATGGGTATTGAAAAGAGGAGCCTCAAGGTGGGAGAGATCAACATCATTACCGGAAGTGAATTTTCAGAAAATGGTAATGAAATCATAATCGGTAAAAGAGCATCCCAGAGTCTTAACAAAACAGTGGGGGACACAATTAAGCTTTTTTCAAGGGACTTCAAAATCGTGGGTATTTTTGAAACCGGTAGTATGTGGGAAGATGCCGGATCCTTCATATCACTCCCACTCCTCCAGGAACTTGCTGAGAAACCAGACGAAGTCTCCATGATCTTTGTAAAAATAAAACCAGACTCTAATCTGGAAGAAATTACCAGTAAGGTGGAGGGTAACTATACTGATGAACTGGTAACCATAAAAACCATTGAAGACTTCAACAGGGTAAACAAAGGACTTGAAACCATTGACACTGCAGCATGGGCCATATCGTTACTGGCAATCTTGATCGGGGGCATTGGGGTAATTAACACCATGGTAATGTCGGTTTACGAACGCACCCGAGAGATAGGTGTCTTAAAAGCATCAGGGTGGAAGAACCGTAGAATAATGATGATGATCATGGGAGAATCAGTGGTGTTAACCCTGGTCTCCTACATCATTGGATTGGTTATTGGAATGGGGGTTGTGGAACTTATCTTATCATCCCCTTCCATGGGAAGTTTTATCCAACCAGTTTACTCTTTAGAACTCTTCCTCAAAGCACTGGGCATAGCATTCCTGGTTGGTGTTGTTGGTGGGCTTTATCCTGCCTTCCGAGCATCCAGGCTGGCACCAACAGAAGCCCTGCGATATGAATGAAATATAAAAAAAGTTAGAATAGCCTAAAAATGTTAGAAAAGCCTAAAGAAACCTTTATAATGTATGAATCTAAATTTACCATCTACATTAAATAAGAAATGGAATGTAATAGCCAAATAAATCTTGGAAATTTAAAAAATAGACCAGATGTTTTGAAAAATAAAACATAGCTGATATGGGGAAATAAAAGAAACATGCGGTTTGGAAAATTTAGGACTAAAACAAAAAATAGCTAAAAGGAAATTAGGTTAGAAAAGGTAGTTCAGAAAAAAAGTTAATTCAAAGTTAAAACGGTAATTTAGATAAAAAAGATTTGAATAATCAGGGGCGGATATAAATGTCATTTTTAGGTTTGATTGTTAAAAATCCATTCCGTAACAAGACCAGGACTGCACTGGCTGTGGTGGGGATTGCCATTGGCATCGCCACCATTGTAGCCCTGGGAATTATTACCGATGGATTGAAATCTTCAACAGAAGAAACATTAAAAGCTGGAGGAGCGGATTTCACGGTTGTGGAAACTAATGTGTCGGATATGTTTCTCAGTGAGATAGACACATCGTACGTTGATAAAATAAAAGAAGTTAATGGTGTGGATGATGCGGTGGGGATCCTGATGTCAATACAACCGGTGGAGAATAATCCCTACTTCGTGATTATTGGAATTGATCCCGCTAAATTAGCGCTTAGTGAAATAAAGATAACTAATGGGACCGAGTTTTCTTCTGCTGATGCTAAAGAAGTGATAATAGGTAAAGTTGCCTCTCAAAAGTTGAACAAAACTGTGGGAGATACCATAAACCTGGGTAAAGAAGACTATAAAATCATTGGTGTCTTCGAGACTGGTGATCTGCAACAGGACGGAGGTACCTACATGTCCCTTAAAAACGTCCAGGCCATCGAGGAAAAAGAAGGCAAAGTCACCTTGATCTACGTTAAAATCAAAAAAGATGCTAATGTAGAGGAAATAACCAAAACCATTGAAGATAAGTATGGTAAAGATGTTACCACCATAGCATCACTGGAAGACTTGCAAAGTGTTGACCAGGGCCTAAACACCATAGACACGGCTTCATGGGCCATTTCACTTCTGGCCATTGTCATTGGCGGGATTGGAGTAATAAACACCATGATCATGTCTGTTTATGAACGTACCCGTGAAATAGGAGTTTTGAAAGCGGTGGGTTGGAAGGATAGGAGAATTTTATCCATGATACTGGGAGAATCCATAGTTTTAACCCTTTCTGCAGGAATAGTGGGTATACTCATGGGATTAGTAGCTATTCAGGTGCTCCTGGCACTGGGAATGAGTGGGTTCATTCAACCAGTTTATTCCCTGGATGTGTTCCTGAGGGGTATCTTGGTAGCACTTATAGTTGGCCTTATAGGGGGTTTCTATCCTGCTTACCGGGCCAGTCAATTACCACCAACCGAGGCGTTGCGCTATGAATGATGAAAACATTGTGGAGATTAAAAATCTCAAAAAAGGGTTTGATAAAGGGAAGATAACTGCCTTAAACGGTATTGACCTCAATATCAAAAGAGGAGAATTTATTTCCATTATCGGCCCCTCGGGATCAGGGAAATCCACTCTGTTAAACATGATCGGAGCCCTGGACCGGCCTGATGAAGGTACCATAAACGTGGCGGGTTACGATCTTAAGGGTAAAAAGGATCTCAGTGAATTTCGTTCCAGGGAGATTGGTTTCATTTTCCAGCTTCACAACTTAATTCCCAATCTCAGTGTGGTGGAAAATGTGGAGATACCCATGTTTGAAAGTGGATTATCGGGTAAAACTATGAGAGAAAAAGCTTTGAAGCTTCTGGAGAACATGAATCTCCGGGATAAAGCCGGCAGAAAACCCACTGAATTATCTGGGGGTGAAAGGCAGAGGGTGGCCATTGCCCGATCCCTGGCCAATGATCCATCCATAATTCTGGCTGATGAACCCACTGGATCCCTGGACTCTAAAAATGGTCAGATGATCCTGAAACTACTCAAGGATCTCCATGATAAAGAGAAAGTTACCCTGATCATGGTCACCCATGACCTGAATGTAGCCGCCCTAGCAGAAAAGACCATTGAAGTCCTGGATGGGAAAATAAAAACTTAGGGTAAAATAAAAGTTAATGGAAAATGAAAACGAGTTTGAGAAAATAAGACCTAAAAAAAGAAAATATAGCTGAACTTGTTGTTTAGGATGATCTTATTTTTTCCTTTATTTTTCTTCTTGTTCTATGCAATAGAGATTATGGTTTAAACGGTTATAATGGCCCTTTATCAGGATGACCTTCCCTCATTCCCATTCCAGCCTCTTTTTCAAGTGATCCTGGTTTGAAGAACATTTTAACCAGATTCTGGGCGTGTTCCCGGGCACGGTTATCCGCCAGGAATTTAAGGTCCTTCTCATCAACCCCTTCATCCTCATGGACAAAAACTTCCAGTATATGAGTATTGGTCATGAGTTGGGCTTGTATAAGTCCAGTGGATGCTTCATGGGCGCAAGTTTTATCCATTACCTCTGGTCCGGGCATTCCCAGTGCCATGACCACTTCACAACCCTCTTCTTCAATGAGTTTTTTACAGGCCACTGGAAGATCCTTAACACCAGGAACCGTTCTTCTGATTATCTTATTATTACCCACGTGTTGTTTTATCTCGTTTATGGCGGCAGAGGCCATGTCGTAACGGGCAAATGTGGTATCGCAGATTCCAATTTTCATTTTTATCACACTGCTGATTATGGTAGTATGTACTTTTTGATTTTAACGTAAGGTTTTCGATTTTAGAGGTTTGGATTTTTTTAGATAATGAACTATTTATCTTTGCATATTTATTGGCACTGGCTTTATATGAATATTTTGTAGAAATGAATTAATTTAACTGAAATGTAAATTTAGTAGATGATTATGAATTTTCCTTTTTTCAATAAAAAAAAGTATTTTAACAAAAAACTAGTTTTATATTAAAATAAAGTATCTTTAAAAGATTTAATCACCCATAATCAGATTTAAAATTCATAATCAGATTTAAAACCTATAAAATGATAATGGGCGAATATCTTTTGATTGATAAATAAATCCAAAAAGAAAGGAGATTTGAAAATGAAGAATAAGGGTTAATTCACCCTACAATCCAAAGGATTTCTTCAATAATTCCACGTTGACGTATCCACCCCTGAATAATTCTCCAGTGGTGAGATCATTTATAACCACTTCTGCTGGTGCGAACATTCCCTTGTCAATCTGGAAGAAGTCGAAGTTGGCTTCTTTAAAGACATCGTAGAATGGTTTTCCGTATCCATCGGCAGCAGATGATGGTAATTTTTCTGCCAGTTCTTTCAGGTTATCCTTGGTCTCGGATTCAATGTAGTAGTAAGTCCGACCACCGAATAAAACGGCATCATTGGTTTTTCCCATGGCTTTCATACCATCAGGGTCCACAGGTGCTATGGGGGCTATGCCTGCTGCGTGTTTAACCTTGTTCACATCGAAGTGCAGTGCTTCCAGCATCTTGTAAGTTCCGTTTTCTATTACCCTTCCAGCTATCTGAATGGAGCCAACCAGAGAGGATGTAGGAGCCACCAGGGCGTAAACATTTTCAGGTGCTACTTTACATTCTTTAGCCACGTAATCCATCACATCTGCACCCGGAAGCTGGTCTGATTCCAGGGTGATAATAGCCAGATCTGCTTCATCCATGTAGCCAATTTCTTCATAGGTTTCCTCTGGTTTCAGGGCCAGTGCTCTTGCCGGGCCAGAGCCCAGGGCAAAGTAGTCACCCACACTTACAGACCATCCTGCTTTCTGTGATCCTAGGGTTGAAATTGCTGGTTGATGAGTTTTTACCTTCACTGAGGGTATTGCGAAGTTTTCGGAAAGGTCTCCAGGTATGGATATTCCCACTTCAGCCAGCCCACCAAGACAAACTTTAGTGTAGAGTTCTCCTGCTTTGAAACTTCCAGTTACATTCACTCCCGCATCTATAACTGTTGAACCATTTTCTAATTTGTGAACTGCAATATTAAGGTCGTCTGCGTTCTCAATCATTAAGTCTACTGTTTTTTTAGCTTCTAAATTAACACTTACCATCTGATCATCTCCAATGAAAGTGAGATCCAATGGATATTCAATTTAATATTATCCATTAAATTCCTTTAATCCATCTGGATTTTTAAGTTTTTTTATTTGGTTTTTTAAAACCGACAACGAGTCTTATGAAGAATCTATAAAACTGGATATTTAAACGTCCAACCTTACAGAAACAGAAATAAGCTCAATACAAACCATTGATTATTCTTGTTACACCTTTAAAGCTTCTTCAAAATTTACTTGGTATATGTGGGCACTTATTGAGTGTATAGTTAAACTTCCCACATCCACTCCCACTTCCTCGGCAACGTACCGGGATAGGTGAGTTAATCCCACAGCATTGGGGAACCAAGCCCCGTAGATGTCGTGGGAACGCCATAACCCGGTGGTGTGGAGTTTGCCATCCCTTATTTTAAAGTCCACCAGGATCATACAGGGCACTTCTTCCTGTTTAGTGTCAGTGGGAGGGTCCCATGTAACAGATATGGCTCTTCGGGATTCTTTACAATTTTTAAGGCGCCTTATGGCTTCCCCTATCTGGTCGATGCCCTCAAAATGTTTCCGCAGGCGGTTGCCATAGGTGTAAACAAATCCCTGTTTATCATCACTCAAGAATTGTTCAGCATAAATTTCCAGTTTTTCCCCACTCCAAAAGTATCCATCGGGTATCTCCAGTTCCAGCGGTCGGTTCATGGTGACCACGGTATTACGAAGTTCCAGGGTTAGGGATCCTCTTTCATCCTTTATTTCCGCACCTTTTTGCATTACCCGCTTAACCAGGGTTTCCCATCCATTCTTTATAGTGGAAGTTTTAATCAGGATAGCCATTGGACTGCCTCCGTCATGTTTTTAAGTTTCTGATAAGCCACCTCTGGGGGTAGCATACGCATTCCACAGTCAGGGTCAACAATCATGTTATCTTCTCCGATTAATTCTGTTCCTTTTTTAATTAGGGTGTGAATTTCCTCTGGGCTTTCCACCCTTTCTGTCTTGGTGTCCACACATCCAAAACCAATCTTTTTACCATTAAGATCTGTGTTTTGGAGAATTTCAAGATTGTTACTAATTCCTGCAAATTCACAGTCAATTATGTCCACCGGGAATTTCAGTAGCTCGCCCAGTACTTGGCTGACATCTCCGCATACGTGCATGGACAATGGCACCTTCAAGCCATCTTGAACTATTTTTATAGCATGGTGGGCTGTTTTGATATTGGCCATTCCGGTGGATAGGAATGGTTCGTCGAACTGTATCATGGCTGCCCCTGCCCTTTCCAGATATTTTGCTTCACGTTTAAGGGCCTGTGCCAAGTCAATAATTGCTTTATCACGTTTTTCCAGGGTATAAAATCCTTCCATTCTTGAGGATAAAACCAGAGTGGTGGGGCCGGTTATGATACCCTTAACACCCCGAGCATCATCCTGAAATTTATCATCGGCAAGAATAGTTCCCCCCTCCTTGAAATCTCCAGATATATTGTTTGCAATTTTTAAGGCGATTTTAATATCATTTGCACCTATTGAATAGTTTAGGGGGAGAATTTTCCCCTTAATTTTTGATGTTCCCTCTTCCCAGACCATTCCCGGAATATCACGGGCGAATATTTCCACCATATCCCCCCGTACCTGTCCAGTGGATATGATGTTCACTCCTGCTTTTATCTGTTTAGAAACAGCATATTCCACAGCAGACCGATATGGGTCGTAATTCCCCATGAGGGCAGATATTTTGGAACCGATGGATTGGGGTTCCTGTGGTGGTGAAGGGTAACTTCCAACGACAGTGGTTAACATAAAATCATCTTATATCTTTATTTATAGTCTTTTTATTATATTCAATCACTGAATATGGTTTTTGGGATATATATAATAAACCACCCCTAAACTAATACCCTTTATCCTACATTTCCACCACTTATAGTGAAATAATCCTCAGATAATAATTATAAACCCGGCCAGTTAATATATTAATTAAAAAATATTTGTATTGGATTACTAGGAGGGAATATTAAATGAAATTTGCAGATTGTATTAAATTCGCCAATGAAAACCCAGTTGCCTGGCTGGCAACTGCCGATGGGGACCAACCCCGTGTGAGGGGTATGGGTATGTGGTACGCGGATAAAACTGGTTTTTACTTCCAGACCGCAACCATGAAGGACTTGGTCCGCCAGATGGAGGATAATGGTAAAGTAGAATTTGCCTTCTACCGTCCAGACGAAGCTGTTGGAACTATGTTAAGGGTTACTGGTGAGGTTGAATTTTTGGAGGATCTTGAAGTTAAGAAGAAGGTTTTAGCTGACCGACCATTCTTAGCCGAGTTTGGATTGACTGCTGAAGGTCCAGAACTGGTAGTATTCCGTATAGCCAAAGGTGAAGCCCACTTCTGGGATTGGGAGAGTAATTTGAAACCAAAAGACATTATCAAATTTGGAGATTAAATTTGGAGATTAAATTTGGAGATTAATCTTAGAGATTGATGAATAAAGGATAAAGATTTTAATCCCCATAATATTCATCCCGGGATTGGATTCATATCCGATCCTTGTATTTCAGCTCTTTAAAGTTTATTTTGAATTCGGTACCATATTTCTGGTTAATTTTTATGTTTCCATCCAGCTGGTCCATTAACATGTTTACCAGTTGTAAGCCGAATGTTTTAGTATTTTTAAAGTCAATATCATCGGGTAATCCTATACCATCATCAGCTATGGTTATATGGTATGTTTTATCTGTTTTTCTGAGTTTTATGAGAATTTTTCCTTCTTTTCCATTGGGGAAAGCATGTTTTATGGAATTAGTTAAGAGTTCATTAACTATTAATCCACTGGGAACTGCGGTGAATATATCCAGGAGAACTTCTGTGCCGTTTATCTCTAATTTGATATTGGGGCCCACTTTATATGATGCAAATAGTTCTGAGGCCAGGCTTCGGATGTAATCTGTGAAATCAATACGGGCCAGATCACTGGAGGCGTAAAGTTTTTCATGGACCATGGCCATGGTTTTAACCCGATCCTGACTGTCTCGGAATATTTTCCGATCATAATCATCCCTAACATGATATGATTGGAGATGGAGTAGGCTTATGATGATCTGCATGTTATTTTTAACCCGGTGATGAACTTCCCTGAGAAGGGCCTCTTTTTCTGCAAGAGAATCTTTCATTTGTTTTTCAGCTTCTTTAAGATCAGTGATGTCTAAAAAGGATGCCACGCTTTTATTAGTCCCGGGGATCATGTCCACAGTTACAATCATGTAGGTTATTTTGTTATCTTTAAAAATGCCACGTGCCTCATAGGTTTTGGGGGCAGCATCTGGATCAATTCTTCGCAGATGGTGGTATGATTCCATTTTCTTCAAATCATCAGGGTGAACGAATTCTGTCCAGTGCATTTTACCCACCACATTTTCTCGAGAACGGCCGGTTAATTTTTCAGACTCGGCGTTTAACAGGGAGATTGTGGTGTCTTCATCAATAATCATGGTGGCAGTTCCGGTGTTTTCAAAGATAGCCCGATAGGTTGACTCAGATTCTTTCAGTGCCTTCTCAATTAACTTGCGATCATTAATTTCTTTGACGAGCTTTTCATTTGCCTTTTCCAGTTCCGAGGTGCGTTCATTAACCAACTCTTCCAGATGCTCCTGGTACTCCCTTAGCTCATCTTCGGCCTTTTTCCTTTCAGTAATGTCCCGGGCTACTCCCAAAATAAACTTTTCACCTTTAAAGTCGATTACTTGAGCATGTACTTCCACTGGAAGGATGGAACCATCCTTACGGTAATTAGCTGTTTCAAAGATGGCTTCACCTTTATCCTGGAGATCTTTCATCCGATTTTCAACCTGATCATTGAATTCTTGAACATCGAATTCCTGAAGTTTTATATTCATTAGCTCATCCAGTGTATACCCCCGGGACATGTAGGTAGTTCTGTTCATGTAAATAGGGTTCCCATCCAAGTCATGTAACATAATAGAATCTGTGGCTGCATCTAGGAGTTGAGCTTTTAAATTTAATTCTTCTTCCGCCTTTTTACGCTCTTTGATTTCATTTTGAAGTTCCTGGTTGGCTTTTTGAAGTTTCAGAGTTCGCTGGTGAACTTTAAGTTCTAAGTCATCATGAGCCTGTTGTAATTCATCATAAAGTTCTTGATTTTCCCTTAAAGATCGCACCAGACGGGTAATAGCCAATACAGTTATTATAATCACTCCCACTAAGAGAATAGAATGTTCAATAATAGGGTAGTAATGGCTGTATAGGAGTAAAAAATAAACGATGATCATCCAGATGTAGGGTAGATACATGGACCATCTAACCAGTTTGGGGGGAGTTTCTCGCACATCACCTTCAGGTTCTTTTATTTCGCCAGAATATGCTTCGGATAACTGTAATACTCCTGCCAGACCTGCAAGGAGGATTGAAACAACCCAACCCACATCCAGAATACCGCCACTCATGTAAATGTTTTGAAGTGATTGGTAAATGAAAAGAGAATTGGAAATTATCATCATTGCCGCACTAGCAGTTAGGAGTATTAAAGGCCCGGGGGTACTGTATTCCAGTCTTCTGTACATTATCACCAGTAATGTGAATATCAATAAAAGATCAAAGACGGGGTAGAGAACAGAGAGGATTAAAGTTATCTGTTCCTGTTCACCGGCCATTAAAGTGGGGCCAATAAGGAAATTCCAGAATATGAGTGCTGCAGCTAACATTACTATACCCATATCCAGTGCTAAGTCTATCCATTCACCACGTTTCATTGGCTTTGCCGGTAGGTTAAGAATTGCTAAAAAGAAAAGAGGGTAGTATAAAAAATAAAATAAATCAGCTATGGATGGGAAAGCTTCCTGCTGTAGTACGGTCTCAATAAACAACCATAAAACACCACCAATAGCCCATGCGAGTAATGCACCTGCTAAAAAGCACCATACTACATAATAGCGTCTTGAAAAGTTTTTTAATAATTTTGCAGTATAAAAAAGCACACCGGCTACTCCAATTCCAGTCGCAGGGATGATTAGGTCACTCACTAGTAATTTTAGTTCCTGGTTTTCAATGAAAACTGCTGAAAACAAAGATATGATAATTACAATTATAGCCAGAATAACTGCATTTTTAAAGGAAAAAAATGGTGAAATTCCTGATTTTTCCATAAACAAAGCCCCTATAGGTGATTTTAACTGGTGATATGCCCATGTTGCAGTCAAATATTCCCCGTTTACAGTAAATTAATTTAAATTAATGTAAAATCTTGTTGCTACCTAATTTAACTGTTGTATCTTATGTTAACTAGACAACTTATTTTTTTGTTTTTTATGAACCTTACAAAGTTCAATCTATTAGGGGGGTTAAAAGCTATTCTAAAGTTTTAAAAATCTTTGATGTTAAAATCAGTCCGTAGAACAGATAAATTCTGCTTATAAAGAATATTTAATTAGTATTGAATATTAAATTTCATAAAAATTTTATACCAAGCAAGAAAATATGAATTCTATAGATATACAACTCAGTGAATAAAAAATTGTTGAAAAGATTTTTTATTGTAGAAGGTTTACACCATGAGGAAAGAAGTTATTTCAGGAGAAGATGAGCATTACCATAATATAATCAAAAACTCCATTAATGGAATCATCCTACACCGTTTAGTCAGATATCCGGGGGATGAAAATAATCATCTAATTCTAGAAATCAATAAATCTTTCCAAAACCTCACTGGACTCTGTTCTGAGGAAATTGTGGGTAGAAGTGTTAGTGATGTTTTTGAAGATACTGTAATTTTAGAGAAATTTAAACAGATGGAATCAACACAAAAACCAATCCGTTTTGAGGGATATTTTCCCCAATTCCACAAACACTTAGAAATTTTCACCTTTCCTTCGGGTAATGATGAATATGCCACTGTATTCACCGACATATCCCACCGTAAGTATTCAGAGCGGAAAAAACAGGAGATAGAAAAAGAACTGACCTCACGTTTAGAACAACAATCCGCATTATCTGAAATAAGCCAATTAACATTATCTTCTTCCTCATTGAAGGAAATAATGCAGGAAACTATGAGGATAGTGGCCGAAGCACTTTCTGTGGATTACAGTAAAGTGCTGAGATTCATACCTGCTGATCATGAATTGGAAATGGAAGCCGGATTTGGGTGGGATGAACCTGAGGTTAAACCGTATAGAGTACCTGTGGATCTTGATTCACAGGCAGGTTATACTTTAATGTCCGAGAAGCCAGTGGTGGTGGAGGATCTTTCATTAGAAACACGTTTTTCCGGACCCCAACTATTGGTTGATCATCACGTTACCAGTGGAGTTAGTGTTATCATTGGCCCGCTGGAAGATCCCTACGGGGTAATGGGTGTTCACACCATTGCCCACCGCATTTTCAGCCCTTACGATGTTGAATTTCTACAGTCAGTGGCCAACGTTCTGGCCAGCACCATCAATCAACACCAGATCTCTCAAGAGCTGGAAAAAAGTGAGATGCGTTACCGTCTGCTAGCTGAAAATGCATCAGATATGATATCCACCCACAACCTCGATACAAAATACACCTATGCTTCTCCTTACTCTCTGGAACTCATTGGATATCTCCCCGAAGAATTGGAGGGAAACAATGCGAGTCTGTTCATTCACCCTGAGGATCTGGAAAATGTTGAAAAGACTCAGGAAGAAATATTAACCACTAAAAAGGTTACAACGGTTAAATATCGCTTGAAACATAAGAATGGTAACTATATTTGGGTGGAATCAACTGCCCGTATTTTAAACCCTGAAACCGGGGAAATGATCGTGCTCACCAGAGATATATCAGAAAGAATCCTGGCTGAACAGGAACTTAAAAGATCCGAGGCTAAATATCGTACTATCTTCGAAAATACCGGGACGGTTATTGCCATTATCGAGCCAGACGGGATGGTGACTGTTCTTAATCATAAATTCCAGGAGGTCTTCGGGATTTCCCCTGAGGAAGTGGTTGGTAAGAAGAAGTTGTACGATTTCATTTACCAGGATGATGTGGAGGTTATGAAAGAATTCCAGAGAAGACGTTTAGCAGGGGATAAAGATCTTCCAGGATCCTATGACTTCCGTTTCTGGGATGTTAAAGGTAATCTGAAACATGCCTTTATAAACGTGGACCTCATCCCCGGAACAGAGAATATTCTGGCATCCATATCTGATGTTACATCCCTTAAAGAAACAGAATCCAAACTAAAAGAAGAATTATCCATTACCCAATCACTGGCACGTATATACACTCCCCTGGTAACTCCTGATTCCAGTATGGAACAGATCGGTCAAGCTGTTCTAGGGGAGGCCAAAAAATTAACTAAAAGTAAATATGGCTATGTTTCCTCCACTGATCAGGGCACTACTCAACAGTGGGGTCACGGATCCAAAAATACATTAGTCGATTGTCAGGCTGATCTTGTTGCACCCCATTGGAATAGTGAACAGGATGAACCCTATCCGGGATTATGGGGGTATTGTCTTAACACCAGAGAAGCATTTTTCACCAATTCCCCCCAATTACATCCATCATCCCATGGAACACCTCCAGGTCATGTTCCCCTGAAAAATTTTTTAAGTGTTCCTGTGCTCCTGGGAGGTGAACTGGTGGGCCAAATAGCTCTGGCAAACACTGAAAACCAATATCATGAAGAAGATGCCAAAGCCATAACCAGGCTGGCTGAATTTTTCGCCCTGGCCATCCAGAAGAAAAGATCAGATGATAAAATAAGGAACTCCCTTAAGGATAAGGAAATATTACTCCAGGAAATTCATCACCGGGTTAAAAATAACATGCAGATCATATCCAGCCTCCTGAATCTCCAGTCCTCATTTATCAATGACCCAGAAGCAATCGATGTGTTCCGTGAAAGTCAAAACCGGGTTAAAAGCATGGCCCTACTTCACGAAAACCTCTATCAATCCCGGGATATGGATAGAGTTGATTTCAGGCAGTATGTTAAAAAGTTAACTGACAATCTGTTAATCACTTACAGTACCAGTTCCAGCTACATCCAAAAGGAAATAACAGTGGAAAATGTTAAACTAAACATTGAAACTGCCATCCCCTGTGGACTAA